>Ga0074044_10005771_pt1 | contig 10016 bp, 12 predicted proteins | sample BogForMeECP23OM1_FD_94443 | JGI IMG/M metagenome (GOLD analysis project Ga0074044, IMG submission 94443) | Bog forest soil microbial communities from Calvert Island, British Columbia, Canada - Bog Forest MetaG ECP23OM1 | ecosystem: Environmental > Terrestrial > Soil > Wetlands ... | reverse complement strand
TGCGCGCTGCTGAGCGGCTGGTTTGAGGACTTCTGGAAACACTATAACCGGGCCGCTCAAGGACTTGCCTTCGCCGCATGACCATTCCAATCCGTTTTCCCAACGGGTTTGCCCTGCACCCTTGCGGGAGCGTGGGGGTGGTAACCTCTTGCGTTCTTAATGATTTGCCATACAGTTTAAGGAACGGCTATGACTGGCGGCAAGCGAGCAACAGCAACGATTTGCCTCGTCTGTTTGGCAGGCTTGTGTGGTGCCCAAACAAGCGCCCTTGAGGCTACCGTCCGCTGGCACTACATCGGGCAAGGTTCCCCAACAGTGACCTTCGCTCTGAATCCGGCGAACCCGACCACAACGAACGTCATTGGCTTTGTCGCTCCAACCGACGGCAAGATATACCTCAACGACTGTATGGCGTCTGTCGCCAACGGGAACCCGGCCTCCACGGTTGATTCGACGAACCAGACGATAACGGTGTCGTTTTCCGCGCCGGTTACTAATGTTTTCTGCCCAGCATTTGTTGCCCCGGTGAGCGGAGTTGACGGACAATTCGGGCCGCTGAGCGCCGGGACGTGGGTCTTGGACATTCTCCAGAACGCCTACCCGTTCAGCGTTACGGAGGCTCCCCTGCCGTTGTCAATTCAGGCACTCTCCAATTCCTCCGCGTTGCAACTCGGCTGGCCCGTATCCGGGGACACGTTCGTACTCGAATGCAATGACGGTCTGACTCCGGGGAACTGGCAGGTGGTGACCAATCCGCCGACGACATCGAGCAATCTCAACACGGTGCAAATCAACGGGGACTCTGGCAGCCGGTTCTTTCGCTTGCGTCGCCTGCCGCCGTGACCCGTAGCGGGGCGGGTATCGGTGGGCGCACGCGCGGGCGCTCGTGGGCGTGAGCGACCTTCTTGAGCTTGCCGCCGTGGCCCACCGCCATCGTTCCTTCCGGCCACGGCTCCAGGGGTGGCGCTGGCCGCAGGCTTCCGCCTGCCGGGAAGAACAGGAGAACCAGCCGGGTGGCTCTGCTCGGCGTCACGTTCAACTGAGCACGGTTCCCAGTTGAGCTTGCGCTGCCGGTCTGGGCGCTGCCGCCAGCGCGATGCTAAGCCGGGGCCGTCCCGGCGAAGCTGGGCCGGCGCCATTGCGGCTACGAGAACGGCAGCGGCGTGCGCAGCGATTTGATGCAAACGCGACGGCCAAGTTACTGACTGGCGCTGGTGGTTTGGACACCGTGCGCCCGCTCCCAGGCGTCAAAACCGCCCACGGGTTCGGCGACCATTTGAGAACTACCGTCAGCAAACGAATAGGCTCGAACCCACTTGCCCTGGAATTGCTGGGGTTGATTCTCGCGGAGCACGACAACGTCTGACATATTCGTGAGAGCATCCCATTTGCCCTGGAAAAGAATTTGGAACTGATTTGTGAGTTGCACAAACTCGCTCACGTCTCGTAAGGCATCCCCAGGATTGAGGTCGTTCCGCAGCGCCTCATCCAAATACGGGGCGGCTTGGACCCAGTTGGTGGGGAATTGCCCATCGTGATGTGACGCGTAGCCCATAATCAGTGCCCCGGTCAGGATTTTGGCGTCACGGCCACGTTGCATCATGGCGGCCCTTTCCGGGTCGGCGCTGGAGTTTGGGGCATTCCCACCGGCTTTTTCCAGCGAGGCCCGCAACTGGCGGTTCTCATTTCGTAACAACCCGACATCCCCGCGCAAACGAAGCAACTCACGTTTGTCTTCCTGAAACAGCCCGGGTTCGTCAGGTCTTGCCTTGGCTGCCGCCAGCGCCGCATCTCGCTCGGTCAAGAGCTTCTCCTGCCGGGCCAGCAGGCTCTGGTTGGCGGCTCGGAGGCGATTGGCCTTCTGTTCTTGCACGAGATACGTGCCCGTCCCTGCGACGAGGGTCGCAGCGGCAATGGCGGCGATGGATTTGGCATTTAACCAGTTCATAGTTGTGATGGCGGCGTTAGTTCCGATGGTGGCCGCAGAGGCCAGGGCGGCGGCGGTGATGGAGCCAGCGAGGCCGACCGGGGCCGCAACTGCCGGTTGATGGGCAAGGGCCAGGGCCAAAGCTGCGGCGCTCGAAGTCACGCCCCGTCGCTTCAGGCGCTGCCGCAGGCGCTCCAGCGCACGCTCCACGCGCATCCGGGCGGCGTTCTCGCTCAGGCCGAGCTTGCCCCCTACTTCAGCCAATGAGCGCCGCTCAAAGTAGCGGAACAGCAGGGCTTCGCGGTCGGAATCCCTCAACTCAAGCATCGCGGAATCCAGGGCCGGGCGAATCTTGTCCGAATCCGTGGGTTCGCTGGTATTGGTGATTTGCTCCTGCATGGCATGGGCTTCCTGTTCACGAGCCTGTCGGCGGCGTTCGGAACGCACCGCCTTGGCGGCGGCGAAGCAGGTGCTGGTGTAGAGCCAGCCGCTCAGCACGGAACGCTTGGACAAGCTGGGGGCTTTCCGGGCCAAATCGATGAAGACGCTCTGGCTGACATCCTTGGCCAGCGGCTCGTCTCCGTTCACAGCCCGCAACGCGGTGGAGTACACCAGGTCCAGATGCCTGCGGACAAGTTCGGCAAAAGCGTCTTCCGAACCCGCTTGAGCATAATCTCGCAGCAATGCGCCGTCGTCCGCCATAAGTCATCCATCATATAGCACCCGCCAAAGGAGAAATCGCACAAAGAAATGTGCTGCCGAAATCCCTGCGCGTCCCTGGCGCGAACGGAGCCGGGCCTCGCACAAAGAACATGGCGCTAATGCATCTCCCACGGCTTTTGTGTGGCGATGTAGCCAACAAAATAGCTGAGGCCATTTCCGATGCCGGAAATCACCGTGGAGCGCAGCCAGCCTACGCCTCGGTAGTTGTCGCCCTGAAAAGCGGCGAGCGGGATGAGCAGGCAGATTGCCGTCAAGCTGCGCCGGACTATACCAGAACCTCTCCATCTCATGCCGGTTTGACCGCTGGCCTGGCAAAACATCACGCTCAGGGCCGCGCATTATTTCTCCTGTTGGCGGCGCACGCGCTGGCGCTCATCGGGGCGGGCGAAGGGCGCTTCTTCGCGCACCTGGACGTAGGACTTTATTCTTGATTTGCTTCAGGCTGCTGCGGAGCCTCGGTCAAAGCTTTTTAAGAATGGTTCAGGGCAGTTATGGTAAAGCGCGTTCTCCTTGTGGCGATGACCGTGGCGGGGGCCGGTATCGTTCTGACCTTGTTCGTCAAGCTTATGGCCCCTGGCCCTGCCAAACAGCGACAAGTCCGCCTCTCGGACGGTCGCCTGTTTCGCATCGAGGCCGTGACCTTCGGAACCAATCACGTCGTGGGCTGGGGCGATGGGTGGCTGGTGCCGCTGCGCAAAATCTTCCCCAATCCTGTTGTTCAGTTTTTGACCCCGACCCGAGGCCAGTCCCGGCAGACGACCGACTCTCCGACGCTGGTGGTCTGGGTCTATGCGCGGGACGCCAGCGGCAAGTATGTGGATTGTCAGGGCGTCCGGGCTTCGTTCGTCGATGACCAGGGTGACGTTTATCCCGCGAATGGTTACGCCAACGGTTCGTTTTCCAAGGGCTTTAGCCGGGAGGCGTACTCATTCCAGGTTTTCCCGAGACGCTCGGCCCAATTGAAATTGCAGCTTGCGCCCTGGCGCTCCGAGAAGGCCAGCACCCTGGTAATCGCCAACCCGTGCAGGCGAACTGCTGTCGCGGCCTGGACGCCAGAGACACTTCCAGCAACACGCCGGGTTGAAGAAATCGAGTTCCGGCTGGAGTCGCTGGCCATACAAACCAATGGCGGGCCGCAGCATACCTGGGAGCCTCTGAGCCTGCATTGGCAACCGGTGTTGAGCCTCAGAGAGGGCGGCGAACCGGCGACCAACTGGACGACGCCCGAATGGGAAGCGGAGGACGCCACCGGCAATTGCGGCCAGACGCTGGGCCTGCACGAACCGATGCTCAAGTTTGCCGCCACGACCTATCCCCAGCCCGAGGCCGTGACCGACGAGGCCCGGCGATGGCGGCTGCCGGTGGTGAGCTTGCCGACCGCGCCACGGGGATTGCAATGGAACACAAACCGCGTGCTGCGAGACGCCTCTATCACCGTCATTGGGCTGTTCCCGCCCGGCGTTTACACCTTCAGCCAGGGACAGCTTACTAATCCGCCCAGCCCCGTGGGCGGCAGGGGCTGGACGGGATTGAGCGAACAGGTTGCGCCCGGCAGATGGCGGAACTGGGCCACCTTCGGCACGACCAATTACACGGTGTTCCTGCGGTGGCACGTGGGCAAGGCTGACCAGCGCCTCGCCGTGGGACTGCGCGATAGGCAAGGGCAGGCTTTGAGGACTCAATGGGCGCGTCGCGACGATGGTGGTGGCGTATCGGCGTTTGTCTTCGATGCTCTTCCAGACCAAGCCCAGGGGCTTGAACTGGAGGTGGTGCTGTTGGAGCCGCTCCACGCCGAGTTTGTGGTGCGTCCGAGCCTGGAGCGATTGCCTGGCCCTTAGTTGTTTTTCCAGTTCGTTAGTGAGCGGGCTGTATGAGCTTTGCTGTTGGCGGCTGAGGCTGGGCGTTCGGCGAAGCTGGCCAGCACCGGGATGCGGCGGCTAACCGTCCCGTCTCCTGCTACCGCACGCCCGCCTTGGCGGCGGCTTCGGGGTCGATGGCCTTGAGCGCGTTGGCAGCATACGACCTTTCGCTGCTGTCTTGCGCGTTGATGAAGAATTCGACCAGTACGGGCAAAGCAGACTTGGCATTCGGTCCAAAGTCTTGAAGCGCCATAAACGCACCGGTTCGGACTTGGGGGGGCAGGGTCATGTATGGCGTTTATCAGCACGGGCAAAACCCGGCCCGGTTCAGCACGGATACCCCCAAGAGCCTTCACGGCGTACAAACGCACACTGCCGTCTGCATTGGTTGCCCATCCTGACAGAAAGGGAATAGCTGCTTTCGCGGACGGGCCGATAAACACCAACGCCGCAATGGCGTAGCATTGGGAGTCGTGAGAGACGTTCTTGTTAGCGATTTCTATCAGTGCAGGCACGGCACTCTGCGCCTTGGCACGTAACACCCCAAACCCCGACAACGCTCGGTAGTTCAGTTCTTCAGCGGGTGTATATTTGATTTTGATAAAGTGTTGCCGTTCGGCCAATGCCAGGAACTTGACCTTCTGGACCGAATCCTTTGCGCGGAGCATTCGCAGTAGGGTGGGCAGCGCGTTGGTTCCAGCTTGGCGCACCGCCTCATCCGCCTCTTGCTGCTCTACCCGCACCTGCCACGTCTCTACTCCGGCCAACCCGTACATCCTGTAGGCATTCAGCCAGCGGTCGGGCAAGCTCCAATTGTGAAAAACGCGGGGTTGGCGATACCCCGCCAAGGCAGCATCAGAGCCGGGCCGACCGGCGGTCCTGGCCCAGCGCCGGGGCAGTCAGCACGGAGGCCGCAGGCATCTGGAACTGCCGGATGCGGACCCCCATCTCAGGGGGCGCGGGAGCCGGGAGCGGCAATGCTCCGGGCGAGCCGATTAGGCATCCGCCTTCAGAACATAACTGAGAATCCAATAATACCGAAGAAACTCGACCTGTACTTCCGTAGCCATGCCGTCCACGGCAGCGCGTAACTCGGATTCGGTCGGGAAGTTTTTAAGCACCTCGTGAATGGACCCATCGTCCAATTTGCGTACTTGGTAAGTGTCGCCGGATTCATCAGTGCGCGACACGGGAGTGCTGCTCCCCTCCACGTAGGCATTATCCATGAAGACAACTCTCGCACTCGGCGACAACATGCGGTGGAAACCGACAAGGAAACTGCGCAGCCTCGCCCTCGGAACGTGTGACCACCAGAAAGCGGCAAACCCGCCGGTAAACCGTCGCGGCATTGTCGGCAGTGCGTAGGCATCCTCCCGGCGAAACGTCACCTTCTGGGGGTCCACGGGTTTGCACCGAGCGACGGCCAGAACTTCCTGATTGATGTCGGTGGCAACAACCGACGAAGCCGACCAGCCAACAACCGCCGTCCAGTATCCAGTGCCACAGGCAATCTCGAACACCTGAGCACCGGCAAAGGTGTGCTCAAGAAAACCCCGGAGCCGCCGCAAGTCCTCCTGGCGCTCCGGTTTAGCGTAGATGCGTTCGTATTCGTTGGCCCGGTCGGCATAGTAGTTGACCATTGTATCTTCGATGCTCATAAGCTGGGGCACTTCCGACTGCCGTGTCAGGCTATGCCGGTGCTCGAAATGTGTCGAGATTCGGAGGAAGCCGGGCCGTCCGGCGAAGGCTGGTCCAGCGCCGGTGAGTGGGGGACAATCACTCCGTCGAATCGCCCGGCAGCAGATTCTGGGGCAGGTTGGCCAGAACGGCACGGTGCTCTGTGTAGGTGATTGACCAGACACGGTCGTACACGCTGCCTTTCCAACGTGCAGGCTCCGGCTTCACCCCCAATGCCTTCGCTAAGGCTGGAAGGTAGTCGTGTATCCAGCAGACGACAACGGTCTTCCCGTCGAGGTCGGGGTCTGACAGGACATGCTTGGCCAAGGCCGCGTAATCGCTGGGGCCGTACGGCGTTTGGATGGATAATCTCAGGTGCTCGGCCAGCGGTGCCAGCGTCTCGTAGGGACGGCGGCTGTGCCCCCGTCTGGTGAAGTTCGGGGCGAGTAATGCCGCCGGTAAACCGTTGGTCGCAAAAGCTGGTTTGGTTGTCAGGAAGGCTACCAACGCAGGCGCCCGTGACTCCCCGCGCTCCGAAAGGTGGACATTGGACTCATCCGGGGGCTTCTCGGCATGGCGCAACAGGATGACCTGCGCCGGTCGCGCCCAGACGGTTTCCGCAGCGATGAGGAACAGCAGCAGGATGAGACGGCAGTATTTCATGGCTCAGAGGCGAGCCGATTCGTTGGGCAGCATCAGGTGGAGCGGTACCCACCAACCTTAAAAACGCTTCCGCCAAAGGCACTGGAAATGCCAAGAATAAACCCAAAATCGTATAAGCGTACGCGATTGTGTGTCTCGTAAATTCGGACGCGCAGATTGAAAAGGCTCACGATGAACGTAATCGGCGAGATGATGCCATGCCAAAGACCGGCCCAAAAACCAGCGGGCCGTGCTCCTGAAAGCTGATACTTCGAGCCGGGACCAGCTACCGCCAATATATTTGCCATAAGCTTTCTCGGATGTTCGAGGCTGCCAATCCTCAGCAGCATAACCGCCGTGCCCTGCGGTACAAGCGTTCTCACCTGCCCACGCCCGCCGTGGCCCACCGCCATCGTTCCTTCCGGCCACGGCTCCAGGGGTGGCGGTGGCCGCAGGCTTCCGCCTGCCGGGAAGAACAGGAGAACCAGCCGAGTGGCTCCGCTCGGCATCACGTTCAACTGTCAAATTTGGACAGTTGAGGCTCTGCCGCCAGACTGGACGCTGCCGCCAGCGCGGCGTCAGAGCCGGGCCGACCGGTGACGCTGGCCCACCGCTGGGGAGGACGGCACGCTGGCTCTGGCGGGGGCTATAGCTGTTGCTTCAACGGCAAGACCAAATCGCAGGCAGGGTCGTCGTAGCGCAACACGACCTCCATATCCGCAAGCCTCTGAGTCCGGGCCAACTCGATAGCACTCTCCACGGTATCAAATTCATGCGCCACGGAAGAGTTCCCACTCCATCCGTTTGACGCGGCGTAATATTGTCCCGTTCCCCGGTTCCGCAGGACCACCTTAAAACTCATAAGCCCTTCGTGTTGCCGTCTGCCGACCCGCAGCAGTTTGGCACAAGCCGAGCCTCCCGACAACTCGAAAGAGGCTCTCGCCGCCCAGTGCTTGCTGAATGGCGCGAGTGACTTCCTTGGGGGTAGCACGGTGGGTAGTCGTCACCCCAGTTGGCCCCGGCTCCGGGTTGGTGCTCGGCACGGGCATCCCCGGCTCCAGGGGAGACGCGGCAACCGTGGTCGGCCTTCCTTGGGAACGGAGAGGGTCACCAGCGCACCGTCAATCCGGGCCGTCCCGGCGAAGCTGGCCCCGCGCCGGAGCCTTAAGTACGGAAGCCGCAGGCATCTGGGAACGCCAGACGCAGACCCGCATGTACGGTGGCGCGGGAGCCGGGAGGGCAATCAGCCCGGCGAGCCGATTGGACGGCGTAATAATGGCTTCGTAAGAGAAACCTTCACCTTGGGTAACTTCAGCGTTCCGCGCCAGACGTGATATTGGAGAGGACTGGGATGGTCTGTCGAGGGAGTGAATGAACCCGACAAGAAAAAGTCGTTGGTCGCATTTGGCCGTATGAGCCAGCACCCGCCCCGGACCAGTATTTCCAAGCCGTCAGGCTTCGATGGAGGCCCCAAAGTGTAAGTATCCGCGCGCAGCCGCACGGTCGAATCGCAAGGCAACGTAACCCAGCACGGAGAAGGCGCAGGCCCTCTTATTCTGACTGGAAACTGGGGAACAGGCTGGTCGAGCTTGTCGCGCATTTCAAAGTGCAGGTCGTCGCTGAGGCCGATGTCGAAATAGATTTCGAGCGGGTTATACCATGCGCTCTTAAAGACATGCTGCAACTCCAAATAAATTCTTGCGTGATTCGGTGCGCTCTGCTCGTCGTAAACCAGCAAACGTCCGCGAAGTGTGTGCCCGTCACTGTCGCTGACCGGTTCTGACCAAGCGCCCACAGCGATGACGTTGGTATCCGTCTGCCCAAAGCCACATCGAAGGGAGGCGAGCAGCAGGAAAAGCGCGATAGTCTTCATGTTGATATTTGACGCGAGTGCGCGAAAAATGCTCCGCCGCCCGACCTAAGGATTAAGTCCAAACTTCTTGGACGCACTGGGAATTGCGCCGGGCGGCGCTGGCCCCACCGCACAGTCGTCACAGAATCCTCTCTCTGGTCAACTCCGCCGTGTTGGTCTTGCTATTTGCTGGGTCCACCAACTCCAGCTTGACCTTGGTTCCGACCGCGCCGCGCAGCATGTCAACGCACTCCTTCAACAACTTACCGTCTGTGGTCGTGCCATCAATCTGCCGAACAACAAGGCCGGGAACTAGCCCCGCTTTGGAGGCCGGTGTATGGGGCAGGACTTTCATGATTTTGATGCTGTCGGCCTCGACGCCGAGCGCAAGACCAACTCCGGTGACGCGCTCCTGAGCAGGATTGCCCATATCCAAACTTTTTAGCCAAACGCTCAACGGCTTGCCCTGATGAACCGGCTCACGCTCGCGCAGCCCTTGCCAGACCATCACGCTGACAAGCGCGACGAACAAAATGGCCAGCGCGACTTGGACCCGCTTTTGCATGGTCACTTCACGCCCGCCTTGGCGGCGGCTTCGGGGTCGATGTTCTTGAGCGCAGAACGGACAGTAGCGTGAAACCGCTGCTGCTCCATACCGACAGCATTGGTTGTATCCAGCGTCCGCAGGAGCGCAGGAACGGCTGCTCTGGCTTCTGGCCCATATCGCCTAAGTGCAAGGGCGGCGTTCTCCCGAACAAAGGGTTCAGCGTCATCAAGACCTACAACCAGAACGGGAATCGTAAGCTGAGGGTCCGGGCGGATTTCGCCCAAGGCCCAAAGCGCATTGATGCGAACACTATCGTCCGTATCCTTGGTCGCACGGAACAAGGCGGGAACCGCTAGTCTGGCTTCCGGTCCAATGTATCCCAGTACTCTCGCAGCGGCTTGTCGAGCATCGAGGAAAAGGTCGTTGTCCAAGATGTCGATGAGGCGGGGAACTTGGGCACTTGCCAGCGAACCCAATGCCTCGTATCCGCATACCGCCTCAATTCGGCGCTGCTCAGCGGATTTGAAATGGAGAGGGAAGCGCTCGTGTTTGTTCGCCCACGCCATCATCAACTGTTTCAACCTCGTATTCTGTGCGGGAAGCCTCTCGATGAGTATCGGGAGAGCGTTTGTGCCGATGTGTCGAATCGCTTGCTCAGCATCGTCACGTTCATTCTGATTTCCCCTTGTCGCTGCTTCATCCAGACGCTCAAGATGCTCAAGCCAGACGCTCAGCCGCTTACCCTGATAAACCGGCTCCCGCAGGCGCAGCACCTGCCACGCGACCACG
>Ga0074044_10005769_pt1 | contig 10022 bp, 10 predicted proteins | sample BogForMeECP23OM1_FD_94443 | JGI IMG/M metagenome (GOLD analysis project Ga0074044, IMG submission 94443) | Bog forest soil microbial communities from Calvert Island, British Columbia, Canada - Bog Forest MetaG ECP23OM1 | ecosystem: Environmental > Terrestrial > Soil > Wetlands ... | reverse complement strand
GGCGATCTCCAATTGCAGAGCGTGAACCGGCTGGTCAATGACTTGACGATACTGGGGCCACTGGAGCCGAGTGCGCATGTGAAGGATTACTTCGTCGGCGACGGGCTTACGACCAAGTTCTACATGTCACAGAAGCCGTTCACACGAAGCAGCCAGGTTGCACTGTATAACCACACGATTCTCGACGAGACTTATGCGGAGCTGGACCCGACGCATTGGGCCGTAACCGATCCGCAGCATGTGATTACGGTCGGCAACGGCCAATTGCAGGTAGCAGGAGGAACGGGGACGGATGGGCAAACGCTGCTGACCTTCATCGAAGAGATCGAATTGGGCGGCACCACGATGCTGGAGCACGGCGACGTCGTGTTCAATGCCGCGTCGGATGGGGTGATCGGCGGACTCTATGCCGGGGCTGTCTCGATCGCGGGGTGCCTGGCAGGCTTTCGCGTAACGCCTGCGGGTGCCAATTGCAACATCCAGGCGCTGGTCGGAGGTTCGGTTACAGGCACCGCGCTCGCCACACAGGCTGGGCATCATTACGTGTTTACTACGCAACTGTATCCGACCGAGGTGTACCGAATGCAGCAGGTGTTTCATTCTTCGCTGCATCCCAGCGGCGCTGCGCGAGGCGGAGGCGCAGTCGCCTGCGCTGTGCGAGTCGTACTGGAAGTGCAGGACATCGATCCGGCAAATCCGGCCACACAGATCGCGCCAGCTACTGTTTTATACGACGGGGTGGTTGCGAACGCGCCCGGGTTTTGCACGTACGCGCTCATCAATGCCGGCAGTATTCAGTGCTCCGTGGCATTTACGTACATATGGCTGCCCGTCGATGCCCTGGTCCGCGGCACACCGTATGGAGGAAACACGGAGACGATACTGACGGGATCGTTGCTGGACGGCGCCGAATGCAAAATCTCGACGGAGCCAGCGCTAGAATTTTATCCGGAGTCCACACCGGCGGCGAACGAGTTGATCGAGGTGAGTTATCGCGGCCAAGGACACGCGGTGGCGCGAGTGATCAATTCGGCAAGCATCGCGGCTCATCAGCAGGGCGGCGACGACGGAGTGCGCGGGAGCGTGCGGGAAATTGGGCTGCCGGTTCCGCGCACTTCGGCGGATTGCGAAACGGCGGCGCTGGCCTTGCTGGACGACGCCGGGCAGGGATGGAGTGGGGACTATCAGGCATGGAGCCAGTTCTTGCCGGGCGGGGCAGTGGATATTTTTCCGGGAGATGGCCTGGCGGTGAATGTTCCATCGCGAATGGCGGCGTTCGCAGCGATCGTGCGCGAGGTGGATGTGGAGATCGTGGACATTGCCGGCGAAAACAGCCGCTACACGCTGCGGTTCGTGGATGCGGGAGATCCGTCTCTGGATTTTGCGTTCGTGACGGCCCTGGTAAAGCAGACACAGGTGCTGACGCCGGTCGATGTAAGCATGGTGGGGAATGTTTACCTTGCCGACCTCACCGACGCGGAGGTCACCAATGTGACATCGACGACGGTGACGATTGACGCCGGATTTAGTCCAGCGTCGGGCGGAGGTATCGAGGTGCGCTACTCGGACGCGGGGTGGGGAGGCGGTTACAACGGCAATCTCGTGGGCCGTTACACAAACAACAGCTTTACCCTTACGCGGTACGCACGGGCGCAAACCTATTTCTTGAGAAGCTATGACGGGAGCGCGCCGCCGAAGTATTCGCGGTATTCGACGGCGCTCCATGTTGATTATCCACTGACTTGAAACATGCCAACGATGAAATCAGAAAAGGTGCAGTAAATGAGCGAGAACGATTCGCGTCGAACGCCGCTTGTCCCGTTGCCGTTGGTTCAGTTCATTGATCGAACGGTCGAAGCCGAGCGGAGGTTGACAGAGGCTGAGTTCCGACGTCACGCTGCCGCGCTAGAAGCGCAGGCCCGCGCGGAGGACCTGCGACATCAGGCCGGGGATGCCAAAATCCAAAAGGCGAGTGAGGTCCTCGATTACCGTCTGGAAGAGATGAACAATTTTCGCGCGCAAATCAACCAGGAGCGCGGGGACTATCTACGGCGTGACATGTATGACCGCGAAAACGCTGCCTTGTCAGATCGGGTGAAAAGCCTGGAAATTATGCACGGGGAACAATCGGGAAGAGCCGCAGCCTATGCTTCGATGGTCGCATTGGTGGTGATAGTGGCGCAGGTGGTGTTGCACTTCTGGAAATAAGGAATTATAGAAATCGGGTGATCGGGCCGTCGGGCCATTTAAGTTCAACCGCCAAAGCCTTTGACTTTCAACTACCCGATCACTCGATGAACCGATTTCTAAGGCTAGCCGACTTCTTCACTCCAGCTTTCAAGAGTCTTCTTTACGACAGCCATGAACTGGTCGGCGATGGCGCCGTCAATAATGCGATGGTCGTAGCCCAGCGTGAGATGAACAACGGAACGGATGGCGATGGAATCCGCGCCGTCTTTATCGGTGATTACCATGGCTTGCTTGGTGATACCACCGACGCCCATGATCGCCGCGTTCGGCTGGTTGATGATGGGCAAGCCGAAGACGGCGCCAAACTGGCCGGGGTTGGTGATGGTGAAGGTTGCACCTTCGACGTCGGCCGGCACGAGCTTCTTCGAACGAGCGCGCTCGCCGAGGTCGGTGATGCCGCGCTGCAGTCCGAGGAAGTTGAGCTCGTCGGCGCTCTTGAGAACGGGGACGATGAGTCCCCAATCGAGCGCGACGGCGATGCCGGCGTTGACGTGCTTGTGGTAACGGACACTGTCGCCTTCAAGCGAGCCGTTGACGATCGGAAATTGCTGCAGGGCAATGATGGCGGCGCGCACGAAGAACGGCATGAAGGTAAGCCGCGCGCCGTGGCGCTGCTCGAAGCTGTTCTTGAGCTTGTTGCGCAAATTGACGATGCGGGTCATGTCCACCTCGAACATGCAGTGGACGTGAGCGCTGGTTCGGCGCGATTCGATCATGCGCTGCGCGATGATCTTGCGCATCTGGGACATCGGCACCAAGTCACCCGGAATGACAGCCGGGGCGGGGGCTGAGGCTTGACGGGATGCGGGGGCGGCAACCGGAGCAGCCGTGCGGTGCTCGACGAAATCGAGGACGTCCTGCTTGGTGACGCGGCCGCCGGTGCCGGTGCCGCTAACCTTGGCGAGATCCACATTGTGCTCGCGGGCAAGCTTGCGGACGAGCGGGGAAGAGCGGACATCGGAATCTTCTTCGACCTCGGGAACGCTGGCAGCGGGCGGCGGAGCCGGAGCTTCTTTCTTTGCGGATGCGGGAACGGCAGGGGCAGGCGCCGCGGCCTTGGCGGGTGCGGACGCGGAAGCGCCATTGCCATCGCCAATTATTCCTACAACGGTGTTGACCTGAACGGTGTTGCCTTCGGAAACCTTGATTTCCTGAAGGACTCCGCTGGCGGGCGCGGGGATTTCGGCGTCGACCTTGTCGGTGGAAATCTCGAACAGGGGCTCGTCACGCTGGACCTTGTCCCCGGGCTTCTTGAGCCACTTGGTGATGGTTCCTTCGAAAATTGATTCGCCCATCTGGGGCATGACTACGTCAGTCGGCATAGTTCCCTTTCCATGAAGCCCTGCGCAAATGGCGGGGGGAGAACAATCAGACATTATAGCGAAGGCGGGAGGGGCAGTACTCACGCAGTCGCGAGTGGCACGGGTTTCAGGCTTCTGCCAGGGTGCGATCGTGCCTTTAAGCAGCGCCTTAAGACGTGTTCGCGGTGAACCTCGGACTTCAGCACTGAAACAAAAGTTCCATGAAAATCTCAGAGCACTTCACGTTGGAGGAATTCTATTTCTCCGAAGCGGCGGCGCGGCTCGGACTCGACAACACTCCAACCGCGGTCATCGCGGCAAACCTGGAGCTCGTGGCATTGGTCATGGAAAGGATTAGAACGCTGCTTGGGGATCATGCGATCGTGGTGCACAGCGGCTACCGTTCTGTAGAGGTAAACCGTGCGGTGGGCGGAGTGGTGAGTAGCACCCATTGTCACGGCCTGGCTTGCGACTTCGTTTGTCCCGCATTCGGGACGCCGGTGAAAGTGGCGCTAACCATTCTGAACTCTGACATCGAATATGACCAACTTATCCTCGAGTTCGGATGGGTACACGTTGGCCTGGCACAAGCGGGAGTGTTACCCCGCCGGGAAGCCTTGACGAAACGTTCGGTGAGGGCGGCGTATGAGTCCGGTATCAAGGCTTGACCGATCTCCAAATATCCCGAATGACACAAATGTAACTCTATCGCAAGGAGATGCTATCGTGAAGAAGTACGCTTCTTATCTACCAACCATTATGCTGCTGCTTACGGCGCTCGGAAATGCTGCCACACCGGCGATCGCGGCGTTCTGGGCGAACCATGCCACCGCTGCGGCAATTCTTGCTCCGCTGGCCGTCGTCGTGGCACATTGGCTGCCTTCGCCTTATCCCACCACCAACTCTAAGTAAGTAACTGAAGTTCCGGAGAATCAGAGGAGAACCATTTATGAGGAAAGTTCTTGTCGTTTTGCTGTCTCTTGCCATGCTTTGCACCGCCTGTTCGACTGCTTGGGTGTCGACGCTCGATTCGATTCTGGCCGCGGCCGCGCCGGCGCTGATCAACATTCTGCAGGTTGTCGCCGTAGCCAACGGTGAACCAGTGGACAGCAATCTGGCCGCTAAGATCAGTGCCGATGCCACGGTTATCAAGACGCTGGCCGGCGACTTCGCCAAAGCGTCGTCAGGATCCGCGCCGGGCGTTTGCCAGCAGTTGCAGGCGGCTGTAAGTGCATATCAAGCCGACCAGGCACTTGTGCTTCAGGTCGCACAGGTAAGCGATGCGAAGACACAGACGAAGATCACACTGCTCGCGAATCTCGTTGCGGGCACGGTTCAGGCGATCACGGCGGTGATTCCGTCGTGCCAAGCCAATGCGCAGGCGTCGTTCAAGACTCAGCCGCCCTACAGTCTGTCTTCCTTTACCGAGCACTACAACAGTATTCTCGTGGCTCCAACTGGTAACCCGGCTGTGGATGCGGCGACCCCGGCACTGAAGCTTCATCGGCATTCGAAACTTGTACGGGCGGTGACCTTCGGACGACTCCAGTGATCGCCGATCCATCTACCCAACGCAAGTTTGGCGCGCTCCGCGACGTTCACGATGTGCGGGACCGGATGTACCGGGCTTCGCCGCGAGCCGAGCCGGTCCCGCAACAAGTGGATCTGCGAGAGTGGGGCGGCCCGATCAAGGATCAGGGCGAGGAAGGCAGTTGCACCGGACATGCCTTCTCCTCCGCGCGCGAGTGGATTGCACGGAAGTACGAGAAGACCTCGCCCGTTCTGAGCCCGCAGTGCCTGTATGTTGAGGAACTGATTGCGGATGGTTCCTTTCCGAAAGATGCTGGCGCTATGCCGCGTACTGGTTGTCAGGTGCTGACGGCGCAAGGTTGCTGCGAGGCGTCGCTATACCCTTATGTCGCGGGCCAACTGACCACGCCGACGGCGGAGCAAGCGCAGAACGCGCTCAAGTACAAGACGGGTGCGTATCACCGCATCGGAACTTTATCGGACTTTCTCCGATGCTTAGCCGATGCTACGCCGTGGCCGGTAACGGTTGGGTTCACGGTGTACGAATCGTTCATGTCGCAGCAGGTGGCGGCCAGCGGTATTATGCCGGTTCCGAAGCCGGACGAGCAGCAACAGGGCGGCCACGAAGTGCTTTGCCTGGGCTACAGCCTGCCTAACCATCTGGCGCTTGTCCAGAACAGTTGGGGAAACGGATGGGGACAGCGCGGTTACTTCTGGATGCCGTTCGAGGTCATCAGCGCGCCCGACACCGATCTGTGGATGGTACACACCGGCGGACCGTGGGGGTGATTGCCTAACACTATGCAGTGCGCGGCGATTTCCGCATGATGTACCTTCTTGCCCTCTTGCTCATCAGTCTCAAGTCTTTTGGTGATCTCCAGCATCTAAGAAATGGACAAAATCACCTGAGGCAGGAAAGATGACACAAGCGCAAGATGCCGCCGCGCACTCAACCAAAATCTCCAGCGATGCACTGGACCAGCTATTCCGCCAGGCCCGCACACATTCAGCATGGCTTCCTACACGCGTGTCCGTAGAAACGCTGCGGGAGGTTTACGAGCTGGCGCGCATGGGGCCGACCAGCGCGAATTCCACTCCCGCCCGATTTGTCTTCCTCCAAAGCGAAGCTGCGAAAGCCCGTCTTCTGCCCGCTCTCGCTCCGGGCAATGTTGAGAAAACAAAAACCGCGCCGGTCACCGTCATTGTCGCCTGGGATACGGAGTTCTACGACAAATTGCCCCAGCTATTTCCCCACGCCAACATGCGTTCTTATTTCGTGGGCAACCAGGCATTGATCGATGAAACGGCCTTCCGCAACAGTTCGCTGCAGGGAGGCTACTTTATTCTTGCCGCTCGAGCCTTGGGACTCGATTGCGGCCCGATGTCGGGCTTTGATCCGGCAAAAGTAAACGCGGAATTCTTTCCGGACGGAAAATGGAAGGCCAACTTCCTTTGCAATCTTGGCTACGGCGATCGCAGCAAGCTCTTTCCCCGCAACCCGCGGCTTGAATTTGACGAGGCGTGCCGAGTGCTGTGACAGGCGCGTTATCGGCAGCGGGAGACGCGGCAAGCCGCGTCTCTACACTCGCGATTTCTCCTCGATCTTTTTCTCGACTTTGGCCCAGGTATCTTTCAGCGCCACGGTGCGGTTGAACACGGGATGTCCGGGCTTGGAGTCCGGATCTACGCAAAAATAGCCGAGGCGCTCGAACTGATAGCGGCCCCCGATCGGCGCGTTTCCGAGCGATGGCTCCAACTTGGCCTGCGCGATCACTTCCAGCGAGCCCGGATTCAAGTTCGCAGTGAACTCCTGCCCTTCTTCGAGCTCATTCGGGTCTTCCTTGGTAAAGAGCTTGTCGTAGATACGCACTTCGGCGTCGATAGCGTGCGCGGCTGAGACCCAGTGGATGGTCGATTTCACCTTGCGTCCGTCCGGAGCATTACCACCGCGCGTGGCTGGGTCGTACGTACAATGCACCTCAACCACTTCTCCCCTGTCGTTCTTCACCACCGACTTCGCGGTTATGAAGTAACCGTAGCGCAGTCGCACCTCGCGCCCCGGCGACAGACGGTAATACTGCTTGGGCGGATCTTCGCGGAAGTCGTCCTGCTCGATGTCGAGAACCTTGGAAAATGGCACTTTGCGCTTGCCGGCGCTTTCGTCCTCGGGATTATTCACCGCGTCGACTTCCTCCGCCTGACCTTCCGGATAGTTATCGATCACAACCTTCAATGGCCGCAGCACGGCCATCACGCGCGGGGCGCGCTTATTCAGGTCTTCGCGGACGAAGTGTTCGAGCATGGCAAGTTCCAGCGTGCCATTGGTTTTTGAAACCCCGATGGCCGCGCAGAAATTGCGGATCGCTTCAGGCGTGTAGCCGCGCCGCCGTATGCCGGAGAGCGTCGGCATGCGCGGATCGTCCCAACCGTTGACCCGTTCTTCCTGCACCAGAGTTAACAACTTACGCTTGCTGAGCAGCGTGTAAGTAAGGCTGAGGCGATCGAACTCCATCTGCTGCGACGGGAAAATACCGAGTTGCTGGATGAACCAGTTGTACAGCGGGCGATGATCCTCAAATTCGAGAGTGCAGACGGAATGGGTCACGTGTTCGATGGAATCGGACTGCCCGTGCGCGTAGTCGTACATGGGATAGATGCACCACTTATCGCCGGTGCGGTTATGCTCGGCGTGCAGGATGCGGTACATGACGGGATCGCGCAGGTTGAGGTTTGGCGAAGCCATGTCGATCTTGGCGCGCAGCACGCGCGATCCGTCGGGAAACTCGCCTTTGCGCATGCGCTCAAAGAGGTCAAGGTTCTCTTTCGCTTCGCGGTTGCGATGCGGACTATCTTTGCCGGGTTCGGTGAGCGTGCCGCGATGCTGGCGAATTTCTTCCGCGCTTAGATCGTCAACGTACGCTTTGCCATCGTTGATGAGCTTGATGGCCCACTCGTAGAGCTGATCGAAGTAGTCGGAAGCATAGTAGAGACCGTCCCACTCGAATCCCAGCCAGCGGACGTCCTTCGTGATGGAGTCCACGTACTCCTGCTCTTCTTTCTCGGGGTTGGTATCGTCGAAGCGCAGGTTGGTCTTGCCGCCGAACTCGTCGGCTAGGCCAAAGTTCAGGCAGATGGATTTCGCATGGCCAATGTGCAGGTAGCCGTTGGGCTCGGGAGGAAAGCGGGTCTGGACCTGACCGTTGTACTTTTTCGTCTCCAGATCTTTGATGATTTGGTCGCGAATAAAGTTTGAAGGACGGAATTCAGATGGCGAGTTCCCGCCGGCATCGTTGGAGGATGAATTTGCAGCGCTCATGCTTCTTGTATTTTATATGGGAAGAGAGGATTCGCGGCTGCTGGCCGCGTTCTCGCCTATCGTGTAGCCCCACACCTGGTACGCAATCTACGTGATAATCTGCGTCGAGATGGCAAATTGTGTGCAATGCGGTCGTCAGCTTCCAGCCCTCAGCTTCGGCAAGAAGCTTTGCCAATGGTGTGTGCAGCATGAGGCGGCGCAGCGTGGCGAGGATTCCCCTATCCAGCGAGTCGAACCCGCGCCGTGGGTGCGGCAGCAGTCCAGTTCGATGGCGGTCACTCAAGCCATTTTCGGCATCAACGTCGCGGTGTTCGTCGCCATGTCATTGGCTGTGGGCGTTACGGTACTCGGCGATCCTGCGTGGCAGGAACTCTCCGTGCGCTTGGGTGCCAATTACGGGCCGTATACGCTCAGTGGCCAGTGGTGGCGGCTGCTAGCTTGTGTTTTCATTCACGGCGGCTTGCTGCACATCGCGTTCAACATGTGGTGCCTCTGGAACCTTGGCAGACTAGCGGAGTCGGTCTACGGACACTGGACCTTTGCCATGGTTTACTTGATCACTGGTTTGTCGGCGAGCCTGATGAGCGTAGCCTGGCATTTTCCGATTCCCGTCTCCAGCGTCGGCGCTTCCGGCGCAATTTTTGGGATTGCAGGGGCTCTGATCGCATCGTTTTATCTGGGTGAGTTTTCAATGCCGCGCGCCGCGATGGCCGGGATGCTGCGCAGCGTGGCTACATTCGTCGCATACAACCTCTTCTTTGGAGCGGTGATGGCTAGCACCGATAACGCGGCGCATGTCGGCGGCCTGCTCATGGGGCTGCTGCTGGGCGCGCTCATCGCGAAGGTCGCTCCGGGACATGACGACTTCTTGCGTCGGATCGCAGTGCTGCTGGTTGGAATTGTGCTGGTGGTGGGCGGCGGGATGTGGCTGCAGCGCTCGCGCTCTTATATGCTTCATGGACAAAACGGGGTCGGACTTCTCGGCCAGGGAAAGACGGACGAAGGGATTGCGGAGCTGCAGAAATCTGTAAGCATGCGGCCCAACTTCGCCGCTGCCCACGCTGCTCTGGCGGGCGCCTACATCGCAAAGCACGACTTCGAAAATGCGGCGGCGGAAATGAAGCGCGTGATCGCGCTGAACCCGCGGAGTGAAGACGCATATTACCGGCTCGGGATGATCTATCTCGAGCAGAAACTTCCATCCAAGGCGCAAGACACTTTTGTCCAACTGCTCCGAATCGACCCCAACAGCGCCGATGGACATGCCGGGCTGGCAGCCGCTTTGTCGGATCAGCATCGCGATCCCGAAGCGCTCGAAGAATACAAGCGAGCGGCGGCACTCGATTCCGGCTATCAAAGCATTTACTATAACCTAGGCGTAACCGAGGTACGGCTCAAGCTTTACGACGATGCCATCGCGTCGCTCGTGAAGCAGCGGCAAACTGCTGATGATGCCGAAACTGAAAACCTGCTGGCCGATGTCTACGACGCCAAGGGAATGAAGAGTGAGGCCGAGGGCGCAAGACGGAAGGCCGCACAGTTTCAGGATCACTAAGGCGTCGAGTATTTGGACAACCGCCAATCGGGAACAGGTTCCTCGATCAGGATACTCATCCAAGCCATTT
>Ga0074044_10005768_pt1 | contig 10026 bp, 11 predicted proteins | sample BogForMeECP23OM1_FD_94443 | JGI IMG/M metagenome (GOLD analysis project Ga0074044, IMG submission 94443) | Bog forest soil microbial communities from Calvert Island, British Columbia, Canada - Bog Forest MetaG ECP23OM1 | ecosystem: Environmental > Terrestrial > Soil > Wetlands ... | reverse complement strand
GGCTGCTTTCGTCGTCTATTCACTCGCCACCATTCTGGGCCACCGGCCAAGAATTGGCTTCGTTTTCCGCCTCAATTCCGCCGTCGTTCGCCGTGAGGCACAGTCCACCAGCGTTTAGCACCCAAGCAATTGGCTTCGTTTCGTCGCGTTTCCGGCACCGTCAACGCCCTCCTACTGGCTTCACAGACCACAGGCCACTCGCCACTATTCCGAGCCACTCTTCCGCCGGCACCTGGTGGGCACCCGCTCTCAAGTAACCAGTTTTGCCCATCCCATTCCGCGCCGATGTGGCACTTGCCGACTGCCATCCGCCATTCCCGACTCCGGGTTCGGCGACCCGGAATTAGGTTCGCTTTGCATGCATGATATGCTACGAAATGCTATGTTTTCCGGGGGTTTCTCGAAATTCTGGCGAGCCGTCGTTTTCCACGCAAGTTAATGATGGGTTACGACTTGTACCGAAATTGTCCTGACCTCAAGTCGCCAGCGTGTTCTTGGCTGATCCGCACAATCTACCGAATCCAACCCGCTGAGTCAATACTGCTATGCATGTCCTCTAACTCCTAACTCGCTGGCACACCAGGCGCTCTCCGGCGAATTGCGTTGACGTAACCATTTGCTGCAATAAGGCTTGTGATCGGAAGGCTTGACGCAAGCATTTTCCGGCTTTTAGTGGGATTTTGCGGGAATTCTCATGGTTTCTCGCCGATTCTTTGCTGCGGTAGAGATTGATACGTCGATGGAAGGTCCGCTCGGTCGTGGGCCGTTACTTCCTCACGCCGACTCGTTGGTTTCGGCCTTTCCCTCGTCCCGGCGCTTCGAGGAAGCTCCGCAGGGAACGCAGAACCTCGCTCTCCGCGGAGGCGGCAGAGCCTTGGCGCTCGGGGCCGGTCATGCGTGCTTCCAGCCAGCAGATCGGGTCCTCCCCGGTCGCGGTCAACGCGCGTTGCAGTTCTTGACGGATGGTACTGAGCTTTTTCGGACCGATCACAAGAGTGCCTCCAACAGGTCCCACAGTTCTTGGAGCCGCGGGTCGACACCTCGAGGGCCTCCCCATGGTTGAGCAATTCCACGGTGGCCTTGGCCACCGCTGCAAATTGTCAACCAACTGCAAACGGAAAACGAAGTGGCGGCGTTGCGTTGCTGCGTCAATCGCGGTCGGCCCTTCGGCGATCCTAATTGGGTCACGGACACGGCCAAGCGATTGGGCCTGGAATCGACGATTCGGCCCCGTGGAAGACCGAAGAATCAATCATAGGCTTGTCATAGTTACCTGTATTATCTGAATTATCCAAATTTGGTGGCTGTCACCTTTTCTCACCTCGATCGACAATTCCTGGACCGGAGGTCACTCAGGGAGTCAGGCCAGTCTTTCCAGAGTTGTCCACGGGCGCTTCAACGCGCCCATTGAGGCGAGGCACCGCCACCACGGGTCGGTTATTCGTCAGAGAGCTGTATGGCCGCACCAGAGTCTTGGCCGAATCGGGCGCAGGCCCGCCCATGGGATGACATCCCCCGTTGCCGGTGTACGGCATGTAACGCTGGCCGCGGTTCACGTAGGGATTGTAGTAGGTTCCCATGAACATCTGTTCCGGAGGCGCGGAGAAGTAGTGCGGGAAGAAGTATTCCGGGGTGCGGTTTGCGCCCAGAGGCAGGAACGGGGCGGAGTCGTGCCAGCCGTAGCCGTCGGGGTTGTTGTTGGGAAATCCCCAGCCATCACCCGGGCCATCCGGCTCGATCCACCCGCCTGATCCGTGTCCGGACCCATGGTGGTGCTGCTGGCCGTAAGGGCATCGCGCCGGGTCGGGACACTGCCCGGTGCCTCCCAGCGCCAGGGCCAGGGTGATTGTGACGATCGTCGTGGTCATCTCGATCCTCCGTGTCGAATCGCTCGTGGCGGCTGTCTTTGACTCCGGCCCGAGGCAGCCCTTGACGATGCGCAAGAGACGGCCGAACGCGGGCAAAACCAAGATCCAGTCTAGCACGCCCGACGAGGCGCTGTGGTTGTTCACCCAGGAGATTCTCTTCCGGCGCGTCGTCGGCAACGGTACGATCGATGTCGTCGGACAAGTCGGCGAGCGACTGCGCCGCCCGATCCGTGACAGTCGGTCCAGGCCCAGCCATGATCTTGCTCATCGACAACTACGATTCCTTCACTTACAACCTGGTCCAGCGCCTGGGCGAGATCGACCCCGGCATCGATCTTCAGGTCCGCCGCAACGATCAGATCACGGTGGCGGAGATCGAGGCCATGAACCCATCTCATCTGATCATCTCGCCGGGTCCTTGCACTCCCCTGGAAGCGGGGATCTGCAATGACCTGATCGCCCGGCTCGCCCCCAGGATCCCGCTGCTCGGGGTTTGCCTGGGCCACCAGTGCATTGGCCACACCTTCGGGGCCCGGGTGGTCCGCGCCGACCGGATCATGCACGGCAAGACCTCATGGATCCACCACGACGGCAAAGGCGTCTACCGAAACCTCGCCAACCCGTTCGAGGCGACCCGATACCACAGCCTGGTGATCCAGCCCGGCACCCTTCCCGACGAGCTTCAGGTCGTTGCCTGGACCGATCGGGGTGAGATCATGGGTGTTCGCCACAAGTCCTACCCCCTGGAAGGCGTCCAGTATCACCCCGAGAGCTTCCTGACCCTCGAGGGGACCAAGCTGCTGAGAAATTTCCTGGAGCCGTGAGCGTTGTCTCGGGGGCGCTGGCCCGGCACTGGGGGGACGGCTCCACGAAAGGCGCATTCATGCTCACAGTCGAAGAGGCGCTCGCACAAGTGGTGAAAGAGGCCCGGCCGCTGCCTCCGGCCGAGCGCTCGCTCCTGGACAGCCGGGGTTGCCTGCTGGCCGAGAACGTGGCGGCCGACGCGGACCAGCCTCCGTTCGACAAATCGCTCGTGGACGGTTATGCCGTCCGGATCTCTGACCTGACGTTCGCGAATCGTCGGCTCAAGCTCGGCCAGACAATACTGGCCGGACACACGCCAACCCGCAGCCTGGGACCGCGTGAGGCGGCCGTCATCATGACCGGGGCCCCCCTGCCTCCCGAAGCCGACGCGGTGGTGATGCGTGAGTACACCCGCTGCGTGCACGAGGATGTCGAGGTGGACGCCCCCGACGTGCGAGCCGGCCAGAATATCCTTCGCCAGGGGCGGATTTACCGCCAGGGAGACATCTTGCTGCAATCGGGAAACCGCTTGTCGCCGACCAGCCTGGGACTGCTTGCCGCGGTCGGGCGGACCCGCGTTCGGGTCATCCCCAGGCCGACGCTGGCCATCTTGCCGACCGGAGACGAGCTGGTCGAACCCGCCCAGGTTCCCGGGCCCGGCCAGATCCGCAACTCGAACGCGGTCATGCTCGAGGCCCTGGCCATTGGCCGCGACGCGTTGCCTTTGGTCCACTCGATCGCCCCCGATGAGCCCGGGAAACTGCATCGAATCGTGCAAGAGTGTTTGGATTTTGATGTTCTGCTGGTGACCGGGGGCGTCTCCGCGGGCCAGCGCGACCTGGTTCCCGCCGCGCTCGAGCGGTGCGGGGTCCGACGGGTATTTCACAAGGTTCGCATGAAGCCCGGAAAGCCGCTCTGGTTCGGAATCGGCCCGCAACGTGGAGAGCAGCCCGGGACGCTCGTGTTCGGTCTGCCCGGCAACCCGGCCAGCACGCTGGTGGGGTTCCTGGTATTCGTCGAGCCGGTGCTGCACGTCCTCGCCGGCCAACCAGGCCCCGTGCCTGTAGAGGTATGTGCCCGGCTCGACTTCGAGTTCCTCCATCGCGGCGACCGTGCGACCTACCTGCCGGCGCGGTGGGTGGAACCGGCGGATGGGACCGCGTCGAGCGGCCCCGGTGTCATCGAGATCCTGGATTGGGCAGGATCGGCCGACTTGCTGGCCATGGTCCGGGCCGACGGCTTCGTCGCCCTCCGCGCTGGCGACCGGGTTTTCCAGGCAGGAGAAATTGTCCGTTTCCTGCCGCTACGCTAACATCGAGGCCGCTGCTCCTTCGAGCAACGAACGCAAGCCGTTTTTTCGAGGAGCCTGAGATGACCCCGACCGAGGTGATGGAGGCGGAGACCCGGACGAGGCCGCTCGACGGCCTGACGGAGCGCCTGTCGCAGCATCCGGTTGTCGCGGGCTTGACCTCGGGAGTCTTGCTCTGGTCGGCCTTTCCTCCCGTGGAATGGAGCTGGCTGGCCTGGATCGCCCTGGTGCCGCTGTTCTGGCTGGCGATTCAGAAAGGACGATCGCTGCACCTTTACCTCGGAGCATGGGCAGGAGGCCTCGTCTTCTGGGTGCTCAGCGTGCAATGGGTGCGCCTCACCGATCCCACGGCCTGGTTGGCCTGGCTGGCGATGGCGCTGATCTTTTCACTCTGGTGGCCCGGCTTCCTCGCGCTGGCGCGACTTGCGGTTTTCCGGCTCAAGCTGCCATTGATGCTGGCAGCGCTGATTCTCTGGGTCGGCATGGAGTTCATTCGGGCCTTTCTCCTTACCGGCTTCCCCTGGTATTACCTCGGCCACAGCCAGTTCCGCTTCCTGACCTTGATCCAGATAGCCGACACCACGAGCGCACTGGGGATCAGCTTCCTGATCGCCCTGGTCAATGCCTGGTTCCTGGATCTTTTATCACTTCCCCTCTTGCGGTCCTCGCCCCGAGGCACCCGGCTGACCCAAAGACAGACGGTCAGACTCTGGATCGTGACGCTATTGATGGGGGGAAGCCTGGTCTATGGGGCTTATCGGCTTTCCACGGCCCAGTTCCGAGCGGGCCCCCGACTGGCACTCTTGCAAACCAATTTCGAGCAGCGGTACAAGATGGGCGGCGATCCACTGACGATCGTGGAGCGGATCGAGCACTTGATCCAACGCGCGATCGCCGCGCAACCTCGTCCCGACCTGATCATCTGGCCCGAGACTGCGTATCCGTACGGGTACATCGTCACCGACCCGGCCACGCCGCCCGCGGAGCTCGCTCGCCAGGTCGGGTTGATCTCCAGCCAGATCACGGCCGCGGACTGGATCGATAAGCAGCAGAAGATTGCCGAGCACCTGCACGAGCTGACCAACCGGGCGGGCGTGCCCATGCTCATCGGCGCGATTCTCTACGACCACCAGCCCGATCACATGAGCAAGTACAACGCCGCGATCCTTGTCGAGCCGCTCGTCCGATCGGTCCAGGCTTACAACAAGATTCATCTGGTTCCCTTCGGCGAGTTCATCCCGTTTCTTGACACCCTGCCCTGGCTGACGGTCTTCACACCCTATCGCAACGGCTATGTACCCACCTTGACATTCGGCAAGGACCCGCTGATTCTCACTCTGGGCCCGTACCGCATGGCGATCGGCATCTGCTTCGAAGACACGGTGCCGCACGTGATCCGCCGGTTCTTCCGCGAGACCGGCGCAGGCCGCCAGCCGGACATGCTGATCAACCTCTCGAATGACGGCTGGTTCCATGGTTCTTCCGAGCTGGACATGCATCTGGCCGTCAGCGTCTTCCGCACGATCGAGCACCGGGTCCCCCTGGCCCGGGCGGTGAACACGGGGATCTCGGCCTTGATCGACGGCAACGGCGAGATCCGGGACACGCTGCCGCGCCTCACCGAGAGCGTCCTGAACGTCACGGTGCCACTCGACGACCGCACCAGTTTCTACACGGCCTGGGGCGACTGGCTGGGAATCACCTGCCTTGCCGTCACGATCGGGCTGGTGCCGCTGGGTCTCTGCCGCCGCGGGACCAGGGCTGTTGCGTGAGCGCGGTCGCTCAGCCTGCCATCAGGAAGAGTCAGTCCCTGATCAGCCTGGGTTTTTAATCGTTTTATGACTATAGGCGTCAGGCAATTAAAAACGGGGTTGAACAAGGTCATGGGACGCAATCTAATCGCTTGGGTATCAAAGACTTGTGGCCATCGGCAAGCGGATCCGCCCTGACGGCCATTGCGCTCTTCTGAGCGACCAGGGGGACCGCGACGCACTGGAAAACCGACCATCCCAGGTCTCGTGCAAACATTTCGTGGTCCCAAGCACCATGAGCCGGCACGCCCACCTTGCCCGCAGTCCAGTGGGACTTGCAGACAAGGTCTGGCTGGAAGCCGTGGGCCGCGAGCCAGGCGAAAACAGCCCGTGGTATCGCTCGCACGTTCTGGCGCAGAGGCCCAAACTGGCCAGCGCGACATTGATCCCGCAAGAGTGGCTGAATCTTGCGCTCAGCGACGCCACCGCGGCCGCTGTGCAGACGCTCCGAGCTGGCGCGTGATTGGCAAGGTCCGTCTTGGATGTGACGTGGGCGAAGGCGTGGGCCGTTCCCAGAGCGTGATTGTCGTGAGAGATGACCTGGGTGTGCTCGAGATCTTCGCGAACCAGTTTGAGTCGAAGGCAGAGACCGCCCACGCGATCTGCGGACTAGCTCAGAAGTGGCAGATCGGGCTTGAGGGGATCATCTTCGACGGCAACGGCAATACCGGCAGGGACATCTTGCGAGCGCTGGAGCGGCGTTATCCGCACGGGTTGGAACCGTTCTTCGGCTCGAGGCCCGGGGAGAGATGGTACACCAATCTGCGCACCGCGTGCGCGGCCGCGTGGAACCCTCCGGGAACCCTCCAGCCATGCACTCTCGACTAGAGAAGGTAGGGGGAATGGGGCCTCCGGGAGGTCTTATTCCCCGGCCCCCTATTTATCCCGGACAAAGGTGCTTGGCCGAACGTTCGAACGTTCTACGTGAAATCCACAAGGCAACCTCCGAAAAACAACGGCCCGACAGAGGGCCAAGTGGAGGGTGAATGGCGGTAGCTCTTTGCAATGCTGCCCGACCTCGAGCGGCAAAGCTCGCACGACAACGAATTCGCCGCTCTGAAGCTTGCCGTCAGAACGGGCCGCCAGGCAGTTGATGCGCGGACTTCGGGAGCGTTGGCCACAAACCCTTGGCCACAAACACTCGACTGGGAAAGACAGGTGGAATGGGAACTCTGGGCCGTCTTGGCCACGTTGTACCAGGGGTATCCAAGATTCTTCTCATCAGGGCTACGGCGCAAGAGGACCGCTTCCACAACAGCGGCGAGTTGAGAGTTTTCTGGGAAGCACAGACTGACATCCCAGGCCCCCTATTTATCCCGGACAAAAGTGCGTGGCCAAGGTTTCTGTGATGCGTACCAAGCCTATACAGGAGACTTAGTTCTTGGTTCTTACGTGCCGTCTCCGAAACCAAAAACAAAGTCTAACACCACGCGCGTGCTTTGGCTCTTCCAGGAGGACTCATGCCCGCAATTCCTCGCAGTCAAGAGTAGGGGAGATACTCGACCCGGTTTTGCATATCGTCCGGGTCGAGGATTTTGGCAATCAACTCCAAATCGCGAACGGCTTGGCCAATGGAAATACCGAGCTGGTGCGCGTACACGACGCCAGAGAAAGCCGGGCCTGTTTGCAAGCGCCGATGCGCGATCGCCAACAGATCTTGGTCTTGGCTGAAAAGAACGCGGCCAAGTGACGTGGCTCGGTCCAAGAGAGGGTCGTCGTCAAGCCTTGCCGACCCATCCTCTTCAGCGGTGAGTACGTCCACTCCGCGCTTCCGCAATCCCGCGGTGATCGCCGAAGGCACGTGATGATCCATGTACAGAGATACCATCAAGAGGCAAGGCCTCGAGCTTTGATCTTGGCTCGCAGAACGGATTCACCCTGTTGTCCCCGGAGATGCTCGACCGCACGCAACTGTTCATCGATGGCTCGATCCATTTCCTCCTGATGGTCGTGATAATAGGCCAGGCAACTGTGAATTTGTCCCAGCGTGAGGTGCGGGTGCTGGCGCTGGATCTCATCGGCATCCCAGTGGTGTGCCAAACGATCCAGGGCGACCTCAAGAACTTTCGTTTGCGTCCCAATCAGCCAAACTTTACCATCGGCGCGTTTCTCGATGTGGGGGTAGTTAGTCGGAGTCGACATAGTTTTCAGCTCCCTTGGAGGACTCGCACGAGTCCGATGGATATTATACTCAGGACGCAACGCCGGGGCATGGCTCGAATCGTCAAGGCCCCCGTCTGTCGGCACAGGAGCGACACGGAATCAGGGGACACCATACTCAACTCCGTGGTTTTCCCATCAGGGCGGGTTCCCGCTCAACGACTCCCGCGACTGCCGGTCGAGAATTACGTATGGTGTCCCCGGAATCCCCCGCCCAGTTTAACAATATCGGACCTGTCCCGCTTCCCGCCCCTGAGCGACCATTTCGCTCTTCTGAGCGACCAGGGGGACCGCGACGCACTGGAAAGCCGACCACACCGGGTCTCGTGTAAACACTTCGTGGACCCAAGCACCATGAGCCCGCACGCCTACCTTGCCCGCAGTCCAGTGGGACTTGCAGACAAAGGATTGGATGGGGCCACCCACTCTCCGCTACCAAGGATTGGATGGGGCCACCCACTCTCCGCTACCAAGGATTGGATGGGGCCGCCCACTCTCCGCTACCAAGGAAATGTGGATGGCCCCTTTCGTCATCGGTTGGGCTCCATTCTGGCGATATACCCCGTCAACCCATCATCTCTCCTCGAACAGTCTCTTCAACTCGTCGGCCAGCCGATAGCCAGCGACGGCAACCCGGCGTCTTGCGACTCGCTGAGCGTCGGCCTCGTAGCCAATCGGACGATCGAAGAACCGGGTGATGTTCGGGTCCAGGTTCTTGTAGACCGTGCCGAGGCAGATCTCGACATTCTCCTCGGCCCAATCCCTGATGTTCTTCTTGGCCAGCTCCTTGGCGAAGGTGGCGGCCGGGAATTCCTTCGTAACCTCACCGGCCAGTTGATCGACGGCGGCCGGGCTCGAGTCCGTGCCGAGCAAGTCGTCCCAGTAAGCGTGCAAGGTCCTCTCTCTACCGCCCATGGCTCTTGGATTCGGAAAGCCCACACCGTTCCCGCCGCTATCTCCCTCGGGCAGAGCCTTGGAAAATCGGGCCACCGCGTGCAGAGGCTGGTGAATGTCTCCGGCCTGATGCATGATCCAGCTCAGGTGAAGGGCTTTCGTCTCGATCGGCGTGCGTGGGTCTTGGATCTGCTTGAGATGGGCCACGTAAGAGTTCAGGATGTTCTCGCCCGGCACCGGAGGCTCGACTTTGTTCTCCTGATCCGCCAGGATTCGGAAATTTACGTAGTGGGCCTTGGGTCGGCTGAACTTGTGCCAGGGTTCGCGCCGGGCTTCGTCAGGGAAGACCGATGCGTTCCAGAAAAGGTTTAGAACCTCGTCAGGTCCATTTGTCTCCCGGTTGGACCAGGAATCGACGTAGGCCGGATGCTTCCTCAGCACTTCACCGATCCTCCGCTTGGTTGGCTCGTCTAAGCTGACGATAGGCAATCGAGGCGATAACTCGGTGCCCCGTGGAGTTCCACGCGAAAGCGGCGGACGGGATCGCTACGAAGCAGAGGAGAGTCAGCGAGAGAGGGAGCCATTTCCGGGGCATCGGTTGCATTCTCCGAGGCGGTAGATCGGCCGAGTCGTTTCGGATACAGCACCAAGAACCAGTATTTCGCAGGAGCGTCTTTACGGCAAGATGGCCGCTTAGACCGTTGCCGGGATGCCGTTGCTCAAAAAGTCTAACAAGATCGACAAACGCTGCCTTGACTCCCGACTTGCAACAATGCATCCTCAATGTTCGACCTTTGCTCAAGGCGGGCGAGGAACCCGGCTATGGGGGCCCCTTCTGGTGCTTTATGCACAGATGGGGCCTGTTTTTGGCCATGCCGGTTCTTGTGTAAGTGGAAAGCTCACCTCGGGTAGCCATGGTGCAGCCAACAGAATCTAGGGCAAAAACCAGGACATGAGAGTCGCTTCCACAGACAAGAATCAGGGGACACCATACTCAACTCCGTGGTTTTCCCATCAGGGCGGGTTCCCGCTCAACGACTCCCGCGACTGCCGGTCGAGAATTACGTATGGTGTCCTTGCGTCAGGTAAGCTTTGGGAAGGAGGAAGAGACTTGAACTCTGAAACCTTTCGCTGAAACCCTGCGGGTATGAATCCCGCCTGGCAAAGCTGGACCAGCAGC
>Ga0074044_10005767_pt1 | contig 10026 bp, 11 predicted proteins | sample BogForMeECP23OM1_FD_94443 | JGI IMG/M metagenome (GOLD analysis project Ga0074044, IMG submission 94443) | Bog forest soil microbial communities from Calvert Island, British Columbia, Canada - Bog Forest MetaG ECP23OM1 | ecosystem: Environmental > Terrestrial > Soil > Wetlands ... | reverse complement strand
CGTCCTGCGGGCGCTGCGCCTACTGCAAGCGGGCGATGCCGAGTCACTGCCAGGGCGCCGGCGGCATCGGATGGATATTCGGCCACCTGATCGATGGCACCCAGGCCGAGTACGCCCGGGTTCCGTTCGCGGAGACGAGCGTGCACAAGGTGCCCGAGGGCGTGACCGACGAACGGGTGCTGTTCCTGGCCGACATCCTGCCGACCGGCTATGAGGTAGGGGTCAAGAACGGCCAGGTCAAGCCAGGTGATGTCGTCGTGGTCGTCGGCGCGGGACCGGTCGGCCTGGCCGCGATCCAGACCGCGTCGCTGGCTGGCGCGGCCAACATCATCGCGGTGGAGGTGGCGGACTTCCGGCGCGAGCAGGCGCGCCGCTTCGGCGCCGACGTCGCGATCAACGCAGCCGACGCGGACGCTGAGCAGCAGGTCATGGCGCTGACCGACGCAGGACTGGGCGCCGATGTGGCGATCGAGGCGGTCGGGACGCCGGCCACGTTTGACATCTGCACCCGGGTGGTGCGGCCGGGTGGCGTCATCGCCAACATCGGCGTGCACGGGGCACCTACCACGCTGCACCTGGAAGACCTGTGGATCAAGAACGTCACGATCACCACCGGCTTGGTCGACGGCACTACCGTGCCCCTGCTGCTGCAGTTGGTCCGATCCGGGAAGATCGCCGCTGACCTCTTCGGCACGCATGACTTCGCTCTGCACGACATGATGGCCGCCTACGACACCTTCGCCGAGGCCGGAAAGCACAACGCGCTGAAGGTCGTGATCAGGAAATAGCGGCGAGCCGGGCCACTGGCGTCGGCCGCGGTCAGCCGGTCACCGGTGGCCGCCGGGCCGCCCAACCCGGTCTTTGAGTGCGGACGGTGAGGTCGTCGCGCCGCAGAACGCTGTCTGGCCCGTCGCTGGCGATGAGGGTGTCGAGCACGGCCAGGTCGTCGGTGCTCATCTGGCCGTCAAGGCTGGCGCGGATGCGTCGCAGCAATGCCTGGGCGTAGCGGTCGGCGGACTCGGGAAGCGGCCGGCTCAGTTCTACGGTGAACAGCCGCTCGGCCTCGATGATGTACCCGGCGCGATACAACGGTGATCCCCAGTCGGAGCCCAGGCGCGGGAGTGCTTGGGCGTGGCTTTGAGCCAGCGCGGCATGGCAGCGGGCTTCCAGTCCCGGCCGCCCCAGGCCGAGGTCGTCGGGCAGGAAGCGCGGGAAGCCGTCCATCTCGATCACCGCCACGAGTCCGCCCGGGCGGAGCGCATCGAACGCTTCCCGCAGCGCGCGATCGGGATCGGCCATGTGGTGCAGAGCCGCCGACGCCCAGACCAGGTCCACGCCGCCGAAGGCCGGCCATGTCCCGTCCAGATCCGCCTCAACGGTGCGCACCTGGCCCGCCACGCCGAGATCGCCGGCCTTGCCCCGCAGGTGGTGCAGCAACTGCGGAGATCTGTCCACGGCGATCACCTCGGCGTCGCTGAACCGCCGGAGCAGGGCGAAGGTCCCGGTGCCAGTCCCGCTGCCCAGGTCGAGGATCCGGCGCACGGGCATGCTCCCGGCCAGATCTGCCAGCCAGGCAGTCACCTCGGACAGGTGTGCGTGCAGGACTTCCGCATCGAGGTCGAGTAGCTCGGCTAGGTCCGATTCGCCGGATCCGGACACGTCCGGGCCATGCTGGAGCGAGTGGCTTGCCATGCCCCGACCCTACGAGAGCTTCGGATAGGCGACCATCCCGAGCATCTCACCGCCAGCGCCGGCGTCATGACCGGACGGAATCGTGTGACTGCCTCCGCACGCCGGCATCGCGGTCCATGCGCTCAGACCTCGATCAGGACCGTCGGGCCGCCGATGTGCGTGACCTGGGATGCCGGTCGTGAGCCGTCGGCGACCGCGGGGACCGGCTCCTTGGCGTGGCTCAGCGCCCAGTCGAGCGCGCGCCGTCTAAGCGCCGCTGGTCGACCTTCATCACGGAGGGCTTGCCATAGATATTACGAGATTGTACAATCCGATATCGTGAGAACAAGGACCGGCTCATCTGAGTGGTCTCCGCCGCTGTCGGCGGTGTCCTGATGACTTCGCACGACCCCCGGCCGCCGGCCGGAAGCATGCCCGCCTTCGACGAGCTGATGACCGAAGTCATGGCCACGGCTGAGCGGTTCGGGCACCGCGAGCACGTCTACCTGACCTGGCTGGCTGTGCGGCGGTGCGGAGTTCCGGCAGCGATCGGCCTGGTCAGCGACGGCATCCAGCGCACGGCACGGTACGCCCGGGTCCCCCAGAAGTACCACGCGACCGTCAGCCGGGCCTGGGTCGAGCTCGTCGGGCACCACGCGGCCGAACACGCCGAGGATGACTTCGCCGCATTCGCCGGGCACCACACGGCCCTGCTGGACAAGCGCCTGCTGACCCGCTTTTACCGTACGGCGACGCTGGCCAGTCTGCAGGCCAGGACCAGCTGGGTCGAGCCCGACCTCGCTCCCTTCCCCTGGCAGCGCGCCGAGCCGCGGCAGCCCTGAGAAAGTCCGCGGCCCGTTCCGGGCCGGCGGCGTCGTCCCGACCTGCCCGATCTGGCCGTTGGGCCTAACGACCGTTGTCGCCTGCCACGAGCCCGTCACGACGGCCAGCGACAGGATGGTCACCGCGTGCATGATCCGGAATCGTAGTCGGCCGGGCAAAGCGACGTGGCCTTGTTCGAATCTGTTTTTGGTATAAGTGGCTCCAGCAGTGTTAAGCTCACTCGAGACACCACCGAGGCGGAGGGCCTGATGAGCAGCACAGCGGAGGACGGACTGCCCGGCCAGCCCATCCCGCTCGCCATGCTTACCCGTCGGCAGGAGGAGATCCTCCGGTTCATCCAGGAATTCGGGCGCTATGCGCCGTCCATGCGCGAGATCGCCGGGGCGGTTGGCCTAACCAGCACCTCGGCAGTGTCCTACCAGCTCTCCTCATTGCAGGACAAGGGCTACCTCCGGCGTGTCCCAGGCCGCCCGCGCACGGTGGAGGTAGTGCTGCCCGGGCAGCCCGCTGCCCGCCTTGAGGCGGAGGAGGACCTGGCCGAGGCCCTTGACCTGTCTTCCCAAGATGCCCCCTACGTCCCTGTTGACGTGATCGGCCAGATCGCCGCAGGTAATCTCCACTCCGCCGAGCAGATCCTGGATGAGAGCCTCACGCTGCCCAAGCAGCTGGTCGGCGAGGGGACGGTATTCATGCTCAAGGTCAGCGGAGACTCTATGATCGGCGCTGCGATCGCAGATGGTGACCTTGTGGTGGTCCGTGAGCAGCCCGATGCCAAGAACGGCGACATCATCGCGGCGAGGATCGACGGGGAAGCCACGATCAAGACCTTCCAGCGGAGGGACGGGCACGTCTGGCTGATGCCTCACAACCCCGCATACGCCCCGATCCTTGGCGATGAGGCGATCATCATGGGCCGGGTAGTGACCGTGATCAGGCGGGTCTGACAGGAGATCGGCCCTGATCGGCCCGCGGGCAGCCAATGAGAGACCATTGGCTTCCGAACCGGGCCTTCGGCGGCTGCGACGAGTATCACGCCCCGTAGGTCCGGCCGGTGGCCGCGCCGTCCGCTCCTTCGAGCGCGGCGAAGACGCGGAGCGGATCAAGGTAGTCCCGCCAGTGCACGATCTTGCGATCCCTGATGGTGACCACGGAGATGTACCGGTTGCCGTAAGGCCGCCCGGTCGCCACGGCCCTGCCTTCCGACGCGTACTCGAGCGTGACGGTCGAGTCGTCGGCACGGTGAACTCTGAGGTCGAAGCAGCGATCGAGGAAGAATGCCGAGTGGTAGCCGCGGTAGAGCTCGATCAGCTCTTCGCGCCCCGCCACCCGCCGGGGGTAGTCGGGGACGGTGATGATGAACTCGAAGACGACATCGTCGGCTAGCAGCTCGAAGAAATGGCCGCCGTCCACCAATCCTGCGAGCCCTTCCTCGATCACCCGGAAGAACGGATCGAGGGCGCGGAAGTCTTCCATGTTGTCCGTGGTCATCGTCGGAACACCCTTCGTTCGGGTCCGGGCAGGACCCGCAGGCGTGGGCCATCATTGGGGTGGCTGCTTCCGGAACGTGCTAGGGCGGGCGCTTATCCTACTGACGCTCGATCTCCCTCAGCCAGCCCAGACGGGACCGGCAGGATCGTAACGCTGGCTGTACCGAAGGAGCAGCCATGGAGGGGTCGCGCAGTGCGCCTCAGCGCCCAGCGTCAGTCGGCCAGAGCGCAGTGCCGCGATGACGCCGCCGTCCATGAGCAGGTCGCTGCCGGTGATGAATGCGCAGGGGCCTGGCAGCGGACGTTCACGCCGGATCGACCGCCCTGCTCACGATCCATGCGTGCTTGCCAACCTGCCGGCCGCGGGTGAATCCGAACTGCTCGAAGAGTTCGACGGTCGCGCTGAACAGGAAACGGCCTGGCGCCTCGCGGTCGGTGGTCACCTCGGAGATGGCCTCGACGAGGCCGCCGCCGGCAAGGGCGATCTGGTCGAGAGCGCCTTCCAGCGCCGCCCGTGCGATGCCCTGGCCGCGATGTTTTTTGTCGACGTAGAAGCAGGTGATCCGCCAGTCCGGACGCGGCGGCGCGTCCTTTTCGTACTCGCGCCTGTGCTTGATGCCAGGCAGTTCCTCGGGGCTGCCGTACTGGCACCACCCCTGTGCGGTGCCGTCCTCGTCGAGGACGAGCGCGGCGTGAGCGCGGCTTGTCCGGACCCGGTCCTCCTTGACCGCACGGTGGCTGATCCCTCTCTGGCCGCGCTCCGGGTGGTAACCAATGCACCAGCATCCACCGAAGATCCCGTTGTTGCGCTCGACAAGCCCCGCGAACGCAGCCCACGTCGAGGCGTCCAGGGTTCGGATCGTGTATGACATCCCGTTGAGTCCTTTCGCGCGCTTATCTTCCCCGCTCGCGAACTCGACGCCCACAACCGCTCGCCGCTCGCCCGGTCGGTCCACTGCCATGAACCTGGCGTCGAGAAACATGGTCAGAAGCCGGCCGTGCAGTTCCTCGTCGAGGGCATTCGACGTGTCCGGCTCCCCGGCTGCGGCGCGATCTCCCCGGCTGCGGAGCGATGTCATGCCTCGGCAGCCGCTGCAGCAAGGAGCCGGGCGAGTTCGGTCGGCTTGCTGACCATGGGCCAATGGCCGGAGTCGATGTCCACGAAACTAAGGTGCTTGGCCTTGGCGAGCTCGGGCACGTCTCCGGCGGCGATCCACTCCTGAGCCTGGGCAGGTGTGAACTCGGGGCACACGAGCACGACCGGGACGTCGAACCGTCGTTCGTCCGCCAGCCGTACCACGCCCTTGGCCACCCCCTCGGGGACGGGAATCGCAGCAGACGCGATGATTCGTCTGGCCTCCTCGCCGAGGTCAGCAGAGTCTGGTCCCTCGAATGGGCCCCAGCCGGGGAAGGGCATGACGCCATCCTTCAGCTCGAAGAAGTCGGCGTAGGGCTCTGCGTCGGCGGACGGGAAGCCGCCGATGAGGACGGTTTTGGCGACCTGCTCCGGCCGCGCGTCGGTGGCCAGCCAAGCCAGGGTGCAGGCGGCGGAATGCCCCACAACTATGGGCTTTTCGGACGCTGAGTCCACGGCGGCGAGCACCGCTGCCACTTGGTCGTCGAGCGTGGCGGACGCAGATCCGTCACCCTGACCCGGGAGGGCGATCGGTACGGCGCGGTGGCCGAGGGGCTCGAGTGCGGACACGACGTCGTCCCAGGCGGATCCGTCGAGCCACAGGCCAGCGATGAGCAGGATGTCCATGATCAGTTCTCCTTTTCCAGTGCGGTCAGATCACGTTCCGCAGAGAGCCGGTGCTCCCATTCCTCGCGGTCCCGCGGGATGCCGTCCCATCCGGGCGCCTCGTCCCACGGCAGGTCCAACTGGAGCCACGGCGAGGCGTTGCCGAGGATCATCCGGCCCGCCCCGGCAGCGCTGGCCAAGTTGAGGTGCCGTCCTGCTCGCGGAACTCGGTCATGGATATCACGCTAGGGCCAGTTCCGGACGATCTGCTTCCGGTTCATCTCGTGGCCACCTAACCTGCTCGTGTGCCGACCGATCTCAGCCCCACCGCCCGGGCGCTGCGTGCCCTCGAGATCCTCCAGGCCCGCCCCGGCACGACGGCCGGCCAACTCGCCGGGAGATTGGGTGTCACGGAGCGGGCCGCGCGTCGGTACGTCGGGATCCTCCGGGAGGCCGGCATCCCCGTCGAGTCAGCCCGGGGTCCCCATGGCGGGTACCGGCTCGGGCGCGGGACGAGGCTGCCTCCGGTCGTCTTCACGCAGGCCGAGGCACTTGGCCTGGTCATGGCGGTGCTCGACGGCCAGCCGGCCGCTGCCGACGCCGACGACCTCGTCGGTTCTGCCCTGGGCAAGGTCATCCAGGCCCTGCCCGAAAGCGTCGGACGGCAAGCGGCCGCGCTGCGAGAGCACGCGTCAGCTGCGCCCGACCGGTACTCGGCCCGCCCGGATCCCGCCGTCACCAGCGCGCTCGTCGCTGCCATCGCGGTCCGACGTCGCGTGCTGGTCGCGTACCGGAGCGAGACCGGCAGCGAGTGGGAGGCCGAGGTTAGCCCCTGGGCGATCGTCGTCCGCCACGGGCGGTGGTACCTGCTGTGTCATTCCCATCGCGCGAACGCGATCCGCACCTACCGGGTCGACCGGGTCCGCGGGATCCAGCAGACCGCGTACGAGTTCGAGATGCCCGACGGCCTCGACCCGGTCGCAGCACTGGAGGAGAACCTGGGAACTGGGTGGGAGTTCCCCGCCCGCGTGGTGTTCGACGCTCCACTGGCTGAGGTGGCACCATGGATCCGGCCTCCCATGGGACGGCTCGAACCATCGGGAGACGGATGCGTGCTCGTCGGCAGCACGAGCAACCCGGCGATGTATGCGCAGGAATGGCTGACGAGCGTGCCGTTCGCCTTCCGCGTCGATGGCGGACAAGAACTCCGGGCCGCGATCGCGACCCTCGCCGCGCGTTTCGCTGCCGCCCTGGCGGACCAACCCTGACAGCAATATCGAAGGACTTGGCCGACCCAGGACACACAGCAGGAAGCGTGACAAGCACCGTCCGGCCCGCAGATGCGGCAGGCGCACCCCGGCACTAGGACCATCTGCTGTCGAGATCCCGGAAGACGACCACCGAGTAAGGTACGGGATTATCGGTGTCGACCACACCGGAGTTCTCGGCACCGAGGCTATCGAGCCAGCGTGCCCACCCGTCGAGATCAGCGCGGCCAGCGACCGCGAACGACATATGGTCCAGGCCCGTCCGCGGTCGGCGGCATCATGCATGACAGGGCGTTGAGCATGATCAAGGGCGCAGTTGCCCGATGGTCTGCTGGACCAGTGCGACGCGGTCAGTCAGCGGGCCTGCGGGCACCTCGACGAGCTGGAACCCGAGGTCGCGATACACCTGTTCGTGGAGCTGCTCGAAGACGAGCGAGTCCTCGAAACTGATCCGCCTGGCCGCGGTGAGCTGCACGAAGCCCTGGTTGCGGATGAAGAAGACCGTCGTCTGGTACGCGCCCTCGGCCACGACCCGGCCGACCTCACGGGCAAGCAGGTGCGACGTGGTCAAGCCCAGATAGCGGCTCAGGGCCAGCGTGCACACCGGCGAGCGGTCGAAGAAGACGGGGCGGCCGCCTGCTGCCGGGACAGAGTTCTGCCGCTGCCGCTGAAGGGTTACGACTTTGTCGATGAAGGCGCGGTCGTGCCATGGTTCCTCGCGGCCTAGGGCGCTGCCGAGGGCGATAACGTCCGTCGCAGCCTCCTCGATGACCACGAACCCGCTGATCTCCAGCAGGCGCAGAACGGCTGTTTTCCCGGACCCGGGGGCGCCGGTGAGGATGTATCCCGGCATGGCAACTCCTCCCGCAGGGACGGTGTGCCTGGACGAGCCGGCGAAACGGCTCGCCGGGCAACGGGCGAACGTTCGACGGAGCGGATGATCATGGCCTGACCGCTGGAAGCCGAGAGCGAAGGGCTCGATCGGCGCGGGGCCACAATCAGGATAGGTGAGACGACGACGCCCTGTCATCGGCATGCAGAATCGGGCGCCCGTACCGTCGGCAGGTGGCGTTAGCGTCATCTCATGGCTGACTTCATTGATGCCGATCTGCGTGGCTCCCGGCTGGAGCGCGTTGACCTCAGCGGCGCGCAGCTGCGCGCCGTCGACCTGACCGGCGCCCGGTTCCGGGGTGTCGACCTGAGCGGGGCCGTAATGTACGGCGTCGAGTTGATCGGCGTCGACATCTACGGCGAGATCGAGAACCTGACGATCAATGGCGTTGACATCGGGCCGCTGGTCGAGGCCGAGCTCAACCGGCGGTATCCCGACCGGGCCAAGATGCGCCCGTCAGGCCCAGCTGGCTTTCGCCAGGCGTGGGACATCCTCGAGCGGCTGTGGGACCAGACCGTCGAACGGGCCCGCCGCCTGCCACCTGAGCTGCTGCACGAGTCGGTCAGAGGCGAGTGGTCGTTCATCGAGACACTGCGCCACCTGGTGTTCGCCACCGACGCCTGGATCAGACGGGCGATCCTCGGCGATCCGTCGCCGTGGCACCCCCTGGACCTGCCCTGGGACGAGATGCCCGACACCCCGGGAGTACCCCGCGACCGCGCCGCCCGGCCCTCGCTTGACGCGGTGCTCGAACTGCGCCGCGACCGAATGATCACCGTGCGCCAGGTCATCGAGGGCCTGACGGGCGCGTCACTCGACAGCCACACCGAACCAGTCGAGGGTCCCGGCTGGCCACGGCCCCGCAGCTACCCCGTGCGTGAGTGCCTGCTGATCATCTTCAACGAAGAGTGGGAGCACCGGCTCTACGCCGAGCGAGACCTCAGTGCCCTAGAGGTACACAGCGCGTCACGGGGCACCGGGTGACTCCTTGAGGTCTAGCCTCAGCCAGCGTCGCGCGCTGCGGGTCGGCGCCAGCGCTCGGCTTCCGGCTCGGGGAGCCCCGGCCGGCCCGCGTCGGCTGGACTCGCCGCCGACTCGCTTGGGATCGGCGCCTGCGGGGGAAGACGGGAGAGAGGCAGTCAGGCCCTCCGATCCTCTGCGGCCGGGATGGCGGGAGTGAGCGCGGGCTGCGGCGGGCATTGCATGCCAATTCTGGAAAGGCGGAGTCTGGTGCGGGCAGTTAGCTTCACACGGATGAAGGACGGCACACGCGAGGACTACCAATTCCTCCGGGAGCTGGAGTTGGACTACATCTCACGGCTCGCCGACCGGCTTCTGGAGGACCTCGAACAGGAAAGAGATTCGTTCGGCGGCTACCAGGTGACCCGCTACGAGCACGCCCTCCAGGCCGCCACGCGAGCAGCCCGCGCCGGCGAGAGCGAGGAGTATGTCGTCGCCACCCTCTTCCACGACATCGGCGACCGGCTCGCGCCGGACCGGCACGGGGAGATGGCGGCGGCCGTGCTCGAACCGTACGTCTCCGACGAGATCGCGTGGATCGTGCGTCATCACGGGCTGTTCCAGGCCTACTACTACGCCCACCATTTCGGGGAGGACCAGAACGCGCGAGACAGGTACTCCGGCCACCCTTACTACGCGGCCTGCGTGCGGTTCTGCGAGAAGTACGACCAGGCCTCCTTCGACCCCGGTTACCGCAGTGAACCGATCGGCTTCTTCGAGCCGATGGTGCGCCGTATCATCTCATTCGACCGGCGGAAGGCACCCGGCTCGTGACGACCCGCCACGGCCCGAGCTCGGCCGGTCAGGCGCCACGCAGGCGCATCCGCAACCAATCTTCATGAAGCCGCCGGGGCTTTCGTCACCGCTGCGGTCGTTCCCGGCTGCCGGGTCGCGAGCACTAACGGTGCTGGGCCTGGCCCTTGTGTTGATCTCGCCTCGGCCATCACGATCCTCGGCACGCACACCATCAGCCTCCGACGCTACAGGCTGGCGTATCCCGGCACAGAACGACCTCGAATGATCACCGGGGCATGAAGATCAGGCTCTCGTCGGTGACGCGACGACGGTACTAGCCTGAGCCCATGCTGGAAGATCACCAGCCTG
>Ga0074044_10005766_pt1 | contig 10027 bp, 11 predicted proteins | sample BogForMeECP23OM1_FD_94443 | JGI IMG/M metagenome (GOLD analysis project Ga0074044, IMG submission 94443) | Bog forest soil microbial communities from Calvert Island, British Columbia, Canada - Bog Forest MetaG ECP23OM1 | ecosystem: Environmental > Terrestrial > Soil > Wetlands ... | reverse complement strand
TGCGGGTGTCGTGCAAAATCAGAATTAGCAACAGACTGATTTGCGGGCAGATAGATGGTGGACGTGACCGGGATCGAACCGGTGACCCCCTGCTTGCAAAGCAGGTGCTCTCCCAGCTGAGCTACACGCCCACAGTAGGAGTGACCTTCATTCTAAAGCATATCCGCGCGCGCCGAAATCCATTCCTTCGCTTTTCGGTCATCACTGTACCAGAACTGTACCAAAACCCCCGTAAACGGGGGTTGTTTGCGCCTCGCCAACACTCATTTCGTTGGCTCGACGGTTGATCTGCTGCAGCGCTTCGCGTTTCATCGTCAGCTTCATCTGGGAATATTTCTTGAATACGTCAGAGTTCCCTTGCCGAAGCAATTGGATAACCCATTCGTCCGCGACGCCGCCGGCACTGAGACGCGTCGCGTACGTCGAGCGGAGATCGTAAATCCTAAAATACGAAATCCCCGCCTTGCGGAGTGCTGCGCGCCAAATTCCCTTGACGGATTTGTAGCGTTGGCCCGGCGTTCTGGGACTAGGAAAGAGCCAATCACTCGGTCCGGCAAGGGAGAGTTGGTTTCGAAACGCATCCACGGCGATCGGCGTGAGCGGAACTTCTGCCACGCCGTTCTCCGTCTTCGAATCCGGAATCCAAACGGTGGCGTTGGCGATGTCCACCTGATCCTTCCTTATGGACAGAAGTTCCTTGTTAATCCGCAAACCGGTCTCCGTAAGGATGCGAACGATGTTGCGCAGGAACTGAGGACTGTGCCGCTCCATTCGCTGCTGTTCCGACCAGGTTACGTAATGCGGTTTGAACAGGCGTTTGATAGCGACAGGAAACTCCACGCTCGAACATGGATTCGAAGGAAGAAGCTTCTTCCGAACAGCCACATTCAGCATGCGCCGAAGTACCCTAAGTTCCTGGTGCACGGTAGCTGGCTTCACAGGGCCTCTTTCGTGATAGCCATTGTTGGTCTTGGTTCGAATTCGCTGACGAAGACGTTCCCGAAGAAACAATTCAATCTCGTCAGCGGTTATGTCGAACAGTCTGCGAGCCCCAAAAGCTGTCTTGAGATGTTTCGTTGCCCGCAGGTTGGCCGCATGGGTTTTGAGTTCTCGGATGGGGGGCTTCGAGTAGTTTTCCAAGAAGAAGTCCGTCCACTGTCCGAAGTTAAGAGCTTCACCTCTTCGGACAATATCGAGAACGTTTCCATCCCTGGCCTGCAGCCGATCTCGCAGTTTCCTTTGCGCTGCTTGCCAGTCTTTCACGCCGGTGGATTCTTTGCGTAGGATGCCTGCCCGATCCCGGTAACGCATCCACCAAAAATTCGTATCCCGGCGGTGATACACAGCTCCATCTTGTTCAAGTGGCCTTGCCATTCTCCATCTCCTGTTTGAAAGACGCGCGGAAGGGTTCGAGGTCCGACTTGAGGAACCGGATATTTCGACCCATCACGCGGAGATGGGGAATCTGCTTTCGCTCAACCCAAAGATACACAGTTTGCGGGCTCACGCCAAGAAACTTGGCGGCTTCACGAACGGTCAATGGGTATTCCGCTGTGGGTTTGGAAATCTGGTAGTTGGTGTCGAGAAGAGCGGCGCGAGTCATGACCTTTCCCTCGGATCTTCGCTAAGTTGATGGGCTTCCATTCGTCGGGAATCGGGTGGTCGCACGGTAGTGGTACCGCGAGACAGCTCGGCCTGCGCTTTTGTGACGGTGCGTCGCGCGTAGTAATTCGGATCGGCTTTGTCTTCGGCACGGTAGTCGGCAATACGGCGGATGATTTCCTCGGATGAATCGCCGCGGGCTAGGGCGCGCTTCGCGTAGGCCCAATCCGCTTCGGATTGACTCCGGTGCCCGCGTAGCATTTTTCGTGTGTGCCCGTGGTCATCCCGCAAGTAGCGCGGAGCGTCGGGCGAATCTTCATACGAGGCAAAGTCGCGCAGATGATAAATCTCGTCCGTCTGTCGAATCGCGCGGACCAGAAACTGTTCGTTGTACTTCCGGTTTACGAACCCGGGCACACGGAGGACACGGGATATGTCCGTCGCGGCAAGGTCGCCTCGAAACGCTGTTGCCAAGGAGCGCAGAAGCGACTCGGCTTGGTCTTGTTCCAATCCTTCCACCCGCCAGATCACCTGATTTTTCCCAGCGGATGTGTCCAATACGAAATTGGGAGTCGGAATATCCCCCGTTATGCGAATCGCGTGGAGCGAAGCGGGCGCATCTTCATCCAGATCGAGATACACGTGACGAATCTCGCGAATGCTTTCCTTCGTCCGGTTGTAACAGTTGTCTTTGACGGGATTCATCCCAAGAAAAATGTCGGCACCGGCCTCGTTCTGTTCCATGAGCCAGTACAAAAACAGCGGGCTTGCGATTGCTTCCGCAGTCAGGATACGTTGCGTGGTTTGCGCGCGAACGCGATTCCGAACAAGCACTGCGACGCGATCTTCCGGCGAATGGAGCGCCAAAACATATTCCCAGGCGGAGATCATCCTTGGCGAGAATCGAGTGGGCTCGTTCATGTAGGTTCTGGCGGCGTCACGTAGACCGCGCCGAAGTCGAACAGGTCAGCGTCCGGATCGTAGCTGTTGATCTCCAGCACTTCGGAGATGAAACGGCGTCCCGGGCGACGTTCGATTTGAACGACAACATTCAGGGAATCTCCGATATTCGTTTTCACGGCGCGGTATGGCAGCTCAACGCCGCTCTGCAACACGCAACTTGTGAAGCGTGCGAGCCCTTGCTTCGCAGAACTGGCATGAATTGTGGAGAGAGTTCCTGAATGCCCCGTGTTTAGAAGTTGCAGAAGGTCAAACGCTTCTCCGGACCGGATCTCACCTAATAAGATTCGGTCCGGGCGGTGGCGGAGCGCTGCTTTGAGCAGCTCGCGGATGGGCACGGCGGGAATGCCGTTCTGTTCCCGTCGCGCCTCGAAACGCACCAGATTCTCGTGATGCAGTTGGATTTCCGCGGTGTCCTCAATGAGCAGGATGCGTTCGTCCGGTGGGATGAACTTTCCGAGTGCCGCAAGAAGCGTCGTTTTCCCCGTGCCCGTCCCACCACTGAGTAAGATGTTGCGGCGCTGAAGAACATAGTCTTCCAGTCGATTTGCAAGACTACGGTCGAGCGTCCCGCAACGAATCAGGTCTTCGAGTTCGAAGCGGTGGCCATTGAACTTGCGGATGGTGAGTGTGACGCCACCGAGACTGCAGGGAGGGATAACAGCCGCCACGCGGCTCCCATCCGGCAGGCGCGAGTCGAGGATCGGTTTTGCTTCTGAAATATCATCTCCCAACCTCCGCGCGATATTCTTCACAGCGACCATTAGCGCTCGTTCACCGAGTATGATACCGGAAGCGCGCTCGATGAAACCCTTCCGCTCAAAGAAGACGCGGTCCGGACCATTGACCATGACCTCGCTGACGGTGTCATCGAGAATGAGATGTTCGATGGGTTTAAGAAACGGAAGGATGGTCTCGAACCCATTCATCAGAGCGCTCCTTCCTCAAGCTGCTGGAAATAGGACTTGTTGGGGTCGTTGTAATAGGGTTTCAAATAGCAGAATGATGGGGGAATCGGATTCAAGCCGTCATAGGCGATGACGACGGACTGGGCGTTCCGCAGCTCAGTGAACGTTTTCATGTCAAACCGAAAGTCCGTCTGTGTGTTGTAGCTTTTCGAAGCGGTGATATTGGCGCGGTGGGACAGCGTGTTGCCTGTCAGCAAACTTACGCGGGCGTCGTGTCCACTTTCCGAGAGGTTGTAACTGACTTTCAGCCGGTCTTCGCGCCCGCACAGCTCGCTCGCACTCTTAGCCGAAAAGTCGTCGGAAAGCGTGAGAAAAATCTTTGTACGGAACGTCTGAAGCAACGTGCGCCAACTGTCGCCCGGTAGCGCAGACCGCAGCGAACTGATGCTCTGCGTGGCGACGATCGGAATGCACTTGGGCTGGCGGGATAAACTGAAGAATTTTTCATCGCCTGTCGGGTCGCTTTCACCTACGGTCGCGAAGTGCTGGTATTCGTCGCAGAGAAACAGAACCTGGCGGAAGTGTTTCTCGGGGTTCGCCTCGATATCGGGGACGCGATTCAAAACCGCGCGTTCAAAATCGAGTTTCATCATCACCCCGATCGCCTTGGCGAGGCCGGGGTTCATGCCGATGGGGAAATTGAGGGCGCAAACTTTGCCGGTTTCGATCAACCAGGAGAAGGACGGCAGGGGCTTTCCGTATCGATTTCCCACATTCTTTTGGGGGTCATAGCACTCCGGCTTTGGGCAAAAGACGCGCTTCACTTTGGGACTGTCGTCAAATAGGGAGAGAAATACCGAAATACCTTCAACTATCGACGTACGCAACTTCGGCTCGATGCGTCGCCAATCCTCCGTAAACCAGCGCTTCACTGCCTGCAACTGCGCAAGCTTATCGGGATCGGCATGCGCGGGGTCCAGAACGCTGCGCGTCTCGAAAGGAATTCCTTTTGCTCGCAGCAGTTCTCGAAGCTCCGGCGTTGCGTCAGCGACGTAGCAGGATTCGGCCGAGCGATGCTGGAAGCCGAGGCCCGCCAGATCTGCAGCGCGTTCGCCGAAGAGCTGAGTCGTGACCGCAACAAAATGCCGCCCCATGACGATTTCCTCGGCTTCCTGAATCCGTTGGTCAAGCAGTGGCGGAGAGATGGCGCACTCGTAGACATTGAATAGGGTGACATAGTCATAGGCGACCTTGTGGAGCAGGATGATGAATTTGACGAGGTTGGTGTACGCCTGTTGCCAGAAGGGTTCTTTACCTCGGCCGAAGAGGTTGTTTAATAAGGATGCGATGTTGAAGGCAAGCGCGTAGGCATCGAGGTCGTTGTGAAGCGGGTTGTAGCGAAACTCCGAATCGAGACTGATTTCGATATAGTCCTCGCCTCGCCCGTAGCGCTCGAGAATCTGTTTTACCTTCCTACAGAAGTCACCCTTCACTTCGAGGATGAGCCCACCGATCCGCTGCGTTGGGTCGTCGGCTTTATAAGCCAGGACTTGTTCGGTGTAGGGAAACATGCAGCAAGAGGTCTTGCCGCTTCCGACCGCCCCCAGGATTGCGATGCCGGTGAACAATCCGCGCTCCGGGATGACCAGCCAGCTGGGGTTTTCGGAAGGGCCTGGGCGCCGCGGGTTATGAATCTCTCCCAACACAAGGTATAGGTCGTCTCGCTTGTGCGGTTGGGGATACGCTGGGAGCCGTCCAGCAACGATGCGACGACGAATCCTAAGAGTGCCGATGTAGAGCGCCGACAGGACTCCGAGATACGCGATATACGGCGTAGTGAAGAGAACTATGTTGTAGAGCCAGCGGAAGCTCAACAGGACATGCGGCGCTCGCATGGCGATGACTCGCAGAAACAACTGTTCTTCCGGGAAAGGCCGGCCGTAAAACAGCACCGTTCCCGAGCCCATCGCGAGAACCGCGGCGACAAAATGTCGCGATGCGAGAACACGACGAATCATGATCGCTCCTGCCGGTCGGGCTGAGGTCTGGGCGCGCCTTCGGTCCGGGCTTTGCGCCCCTCACGCCACTTGCGATAGTCCTGATCGCGCCAGAGGGTTCTTTTCAATACCGAATTGACGACGTGATCCGGGCTGCTTTCGATGAATTGTGCGTAGTCATCGAGCAGCGCACTGACCGGTTCTTCCATGCGAACTTCCCGTGTAAGAATCGCTGGCGCTTTCTTAATGATGGGCATCGCTGTCTCCTTTGAAGTGAATTACAAACCCACGTTCCGAACAGATGAAGAAACTGCTGGCACCGGACACGGTGTGCCAGGGCGGGAGCGACCCCACGAACTTTTTGGGCGGCTGAAAGCCGAAAAAGTGGGGTCGCTCCCGCCCGTTTTGGTACTTTTCCCGCCGCCCCTTTTGGACTTTGCTTCACGCAGCGCCTTCCGTTCCAGGAACATGCAGGGCCACAAGGTGAAGACCTCGGTGCAGGACGAGTTGCAGAGTGTCATATTTACTTTCTTCACCGTTGTTCCTCCACCATTCCGTCGGAGGGAGCAATCGCACGCAGAGTCTGCGTATCGAATTGAACAGTGTGCGGCTTGGCACTTCCCCGCAGGTCTTCGCGAATTTCGGCGTCGACAACACGTCCTACTTTCCAGGCACGATAGAGATGTTCGAAGCGTGTGCCTTGGAAGCGCTCTTTCGCGAGATTGCGAAAGATCAGATCTCCTTCGGTGAGAGACGTGTAGTGGGCCAGGTCCCAGGCTTTGCGAATCGCGAAGTAGCGCAGGAGGTCCTCGGCGGGATTCGATTCGAGTGGAATGGTAACCAGATCGTGGAACAGCTCGGAGACCTTGGGGAAGTGTGCCTCGCTACGCGCGAGAAAGAGAAATCGGAACTCGGACAGCTCGCGAAACAGCGGCAGATACATTTGCAAGTGATGGACGAATCCCATCAGGCTTGCCTCGGCGTCCTGAATGTAGGTCAACGTCACAATCTGCGAACCCGACGAAGGCGCTAGAACGAACATTGGATGGCGGTCCACGAAATAGCGAACGGTCGGCGCGGCCGTGTGGCGTCCGCTGTAGGTTTTGCAGGGCAAATGTTGTTTGGGCAACTGCAGTGTCGTACAAAAATAGGCGACTTTGTCGGGCTCGGTTTCGAGGTAGTCGAGTTCGAGATTTCCGAGCACGAAGTCGAGCATCGCAACGCGGGTGCGGATGTATTCGAGTTCGTGCTCGCGGCGATTGCGAAGATTCTCTCTACCAATTGCGCGATATACCTTCCGCGAGAACAGATGGTAAGCGGTGCCGCCCTTCGCAAAGCGATAAGTTCGTGCGTGCTGATCCGCTTGGAGTTTGTTCCAGAACAGCGTGGTTCGTTTGCCCCAGTAGGCGCCCGTAAATCCGAGGAACTGGCGTGCGACAAAGTATCCGGAATGAGTTGCGACGAGATAGAGAAAACGCGCTTCCTCTTCGGTGTACCCGAGGGCTTGCAGCGAGTCGATCTGAGTTCGAGGAATCTTCATAGAGAAAGGATTCTTGCCGTGATTTCGCTTTCGTCGAGAACGCGCCGGAGCCGCGAAGCATCCTCACGGCGTGCGTAGAGAGAAAAGCCGGCCTTTGCCTTTTCGGCCAAGGCGCGAGGCCGGTAGTTGCGGGTTGCGAGTTCTAGGTCGACATGCTCTCGATCCATCTGCTCCGAGTTGTATTCAATCCGCAGGTCAGGCACGGGAATCTTGCCGTTGACAACAGCCAATCCGTGCCGCTCGGCGATCTGTTCGAGGGCCTCTGGCGAGCGTCCTTCTTGGTTGAGAGCCGCGAGATCGCGATTGAGATTTCGCTTTAGCTCGTAGTCGAGAACCACTCGAACGGGACGTCCGCCGGCCGATCGGATGCGCGTCGCTTGGGCTTGATAGAGGCGGTACAGATCGGCATCGTGTTTTGCTTCGCGTGGCTTCCGAAAGCCGTAATAGATGGCTTGATCGTCAGGCACGCGTCCCGATTTTCGGACCAGCCGTGAACCGCGCTTGGTCAGCGCCAACAGTCGGGATGGTTTGTTCCGGACACCCGGTCCAGGTTTTTCGGATAGCAAAGACTGTTCTTTGAGGCGGCGGATTTCGCGCTCCATCCGTGCCGTGTCGCGACCGTAAGCAAAATGGGCGAGATCGGAAGCGGCGATGACGCGGAACGTTCCGACTTCGGTGAGGGTTTGCGTCTCGGACTCGCGAAGAAAGTAAGTCCGCTCGCGGCTATAGTGCGCGCGCGGGGAGTCGAGTGGTTCGGGGACCCTGTGATTGCTTGCCAGACGATCTGCGGCGCGGAGATCGTTCGTAGAAATAGCCACTGGGTCGATCGAACGGGCGTTCACTCGGGACTGCGAGTCGAAGTGGCTTTTCGAGCGGCCGCTCGCGTCGCAGCGGTCGTCGTTCGGATCGATGGAATAGTGGTCACGGGGCATCGGGCGGTGCCCCCTGGTCGGCTTCTGGCGCCGGCATTTCAACCTGACGAACCTGGAATTGACGGTCGAGATGGGACAGCTTGCGCCCGGTGTCCTTGAGGAAGAACTTCCGTTGCAAGAGAAGCGCCGCGCCAAACACGTTTGCAAAGAGCACGGCGAAGGCGGCCAGTAGTGTCGGACCGTAGGAATGAATAAGGACGCTCTTGTAGGGAGCCATGAACTTCAGTTGGTCGAGCAACCAAAACCCATAGGCGAGCAAGATGGCGACGGTCAGCAGGAGCGCGTTGGCAATCATTTTGGATTCCGGGGTTTCGGTGAAGGTGTTCCCACACGTGTGTTGGTGCTCTGGGAGCGGGCGGAAAGCGGGGCGAAAGGGAGGCCCTTCTGAGGCGCGCCGGTTGTACTGGTGGCGGAAGCCCGTGAGTTAGGATGTGGCCGTGGACAGGAGTACAGCTGTGGCATCAGGGCGGCGGTGGCGTGCCGAGGTTGGGACGACTGTGCCGTGCGTCCGCCCGCGACCTCTTCGGTTTGCATTCGGACTGAATTCCTCATTTGAACGCCTGGTCCTCGCGGAAGTAGGTGATGGTCATTCCCAGGGGATTGATGGGAATCAGTTGGTTGGGAACCTGCGACTTGAACAGGAAGACGAAGTTTGCCGTGTAAAGATCCCGTTTCAATTCACTGTGATCAGCGGGCGAGTAATAAACCATGTAGAAGTCCACGCGAGCGCGAAAAGGCGGGGTTTGCATCTCTTCGAGCGCAACTTTCTTTACGTCCACATCGACCTCGGGCGCCGCGGTGTTGGTGATGAACTTCTTGATGATGTCGTCCTTGCGGTAGGCATCGAAAATGCCGTTGGCGAGCTTGCCATCAAGGAAATACAGAGACTTCGAGAAATCATCTTGGATCGTGTAGCGGTTGCGGCGGTAATAGAGGTCGCAAAACTCGGAAAGAAAATATTTCGCCTCGGCATCCTGCGGCTTGTATTCGAGGTTGTGATAGTTGATGGCTTCGGCGCGGCCGAGGTCGTCTATGCGGATGACGAGAGGTCGAAAGTTCTGGAAAGTGCGGATGGTCCGGAGATCGATGAGGGCGAGCGCCACACAGACGATGGAAAGCAGGGTGAGAGCGATTTTGAGATAGGTATTGGTCACCATGGGGTCTCCGCAGGATTCCAGGTACAAACGTTTGGCGTCAGAGAAACTCGCATCATGGTCCATCACAGCACCCGATTGAGGACGGCGGCAGGCGCTTCGAGCAGGCCGGCGGAAGATCCTCCGGCGGTACCGCTGAAGATGTGATTGGTCAGCGAAGGGATTTTCAGAAGCACATAAATCGATGCAAGAAATGTTATGAAGAGTACCGGAAACCAGGCAACGAGCTGGACGGTGGAAAGCGTGCCTGCAGGCGGAAGGCGCAGTGCGCCGAGCATGAGATTTCCGATGACATACACGACGGCCGCGGCGATGACCTGGTAGAAGGCGTATTGAAGGAAGCAGCGGAACCATCCCCAGAACAGCCATTCCATCTTTGGAACGATAAAGAACGGAACAAAGACCGGCCCCACCAGCACGCAGACCGCGGTCGCGATGAACCCGTAAGCGATGACCACGATCGCGATGGCCTGCGCGGCGGCCAGCAGAATGGTCACGATGACGTAGATGGCGGTCCCGAAAAAATCTCCCCAGCTGGGGGAATCCATGCGCGATTCAAAGTCAGCAACCTGGGAGATGACGGTTTGCAACTGGGCCTGATCGATTTGCCTCGACAGAAACTGTGCCTCGTCGGTAACCAGATTGTGAAAACTGGTTCCGATACCGGGAATCGGTGAGCTGTAGTAGTTGACCATCGCGAAGCCGAAGCTAATGGTGAGAAGCAAACTCGCAAGATGATCGAATTGGAAAGAGGATCTTCCGCTCGCGGAACCGAGCGCGGATTTGATTCCAAACCAGGCCACCAGGATGGTGGCGAAGGATCGAAACAGATTCTGTCCCATGGCGTCGAAGAAGCCGAGGTTCTGGGTGAGCAAATTGTTGATCGCCTGAAAGATGTATTGCAGGAAATCGGTTTGCATTGCCGTCAGCTCCT
>Ga0074044_10005765_pt1 | contig 10027 bp, 9 predicted proteins | sample BogForMeECP23OM1_FD_94443 | JGI IMG/M metagenome (GOLD analysis project Ga0074044, IMG submission 94443) | Bog forest soil microbial communities from Calvert Island, British Columbia, Canada - Bog Forest MetaG ECP23OM1 | ecosystem: Environmental > Terrestrial > Soil > Wetlands ... | reverse complement strand
TGTTAGGGCAGCGCAGGTAGTTGTTGGAATCGAGAACGTGATCACCGAAGGGAAGCCAATCACTGCAGGTGAAGATTTTGCCTTTTTGTTGAAGGCGCGACCGGGCGCTTTCGTGTTTCTTGGCAATGGGGTTGCAGAGGATGGCAGTTTTCACAACATTCACACACCGTATTATAACTTTAACGACGAAGTGATCCCGACGGGTGTGGCTTACTGGGTTAGCCTAGTGCACGAGGAGTTAGGCGTGGATTAGCTTTCATGCAGTGAAAGGGTCTCAGTAATTGATGTGTCTCGCGCCGAGACATGCAGACTACGCCATGCGTCGAGAATGACGTTCCTTTTCGTGTGCAGGGCCGTGGCCGTGGCCGGGGAAACGTAGCGGCAGAGCGGCTTTGCGGTGCTCTCTTTGTTGGGCTGACGACCCTTAAAGGATATTTTTACATCAATCTGGGCGGAACCCAAAATCGACATTTACATGGCGCAAATTATTCACTTTGCGGCGAGGACATTCCCGCTTACGCTTGCTGAGTGTCGGTTAACCTGACCGATCGCAACCCGACCTCAGACCCCAAAAAATGCATAAACGTTCTTCTTTCAGGTTCATATTCAAGAATTCCTTGAAGGAATCGGTTTAAATCGGTTCAGTTAGAAATATTGGCATTGCGGAATGCGAACTGCCAGCGCTCGCGAAACAAACGATGGTACGTCCTGATTACACGAACAATCCGAAGGTGCTGACTTTCGAAGAAGTGCGGGGCTTTCTTGCGCGTTCGCTCTAAATTTAGTCGAACCCCTTTCCACAAGTCGGGCTCTGTTGCATGAGTGACCCTCTTCTACTCAAAGTCAGCAACGTCGGGAAACGCTTTCCCGGGGTGGTGGCCCTGGACAACGTCTCTTTAAGCGTCACCCGCGGGGAAGTGCACGCGTTGCTGGGTGAAAACGGCGCTGGCAAATCGACCCTGCTCAAGATCCTGGCCGGCGCCCAATACCAGGACAGCGGCACCATCGAGTTCGACGGTAAGCCCCTGGGCCATGAACTGCCCCATGAACGCCAGCAATTAGGCATCGTCACGGTCTATCAGGAGTTCACCGTGATACCCAACCTGTCGGTGGCCGAAAACATCTTCATCGGCCGCGAGCCGCGGCGGGGCACTTTCCTGAGCTGGCCCACGATGTTGCGGGAAGCCAAGAAGGTCGCTGAAAAACTGGACCTGCGGGTCGAGCCGCTCACCCCCGTCTACGCCTTAAGCGTCGCCGAGCAGCAAATGGTGGAGATAGCCCGGGCGCTGACCATGAACGCCAAGCTCATCATCCTGGACGAGCCCACCGCGGCCTTGAGCGATCGGGAGGTCCAAAAGCTGCACCAGATCGTGCGGGACTTGAAAGCGCAGGGCATCAGCATCATCTACGTCACTCACCGGCTCGGTGAGGTTAAGCAGATTTGCGACCGGTTCACGGTGTTGCGCGACGGCAAGTACGCAGGGGAAGCTGAGGTGGCTAACACCAACATCGACCAGATCGTTCGAATGATGGTCGGGCGCAACGTAGAGTTCATGCCCGGCGAGCACCACGAGGGCGCCGAGGTGATCGCACGCCTGGATGGCATCACGCGGCTCAAACGGCTGCCGGGCAGCCAGGCGGTGCCGTTGCGGGGCATGAGCTTAGAAATTCGCAAAGGCGAAATCCTTGGGCTGGCCGGCCTAGTGGGCGCCGGGAGAACCGAGCTGGTGCGCGCGTTGTTTGGTGCCGACCTGTTTGAGCGCGGCAAGATCTACTTTGAAGGGCATGAGGTGACTATGAACTCACCCAACGAGGCGATTAAGCTCGGGATGGCCTTGGTTCCCGAAGATCGCAAGCAACAGGGTCTTTTTCTAAGGCACTCCATCCGTCTGAACATGACGTTACCCAGCTTGGCCAAGTTGCTGGTGGGCCGCTTCTTTATCGATCGACGCAAGGAAAACGCGCTTATTGATAACTTTCGTAAAGCGCTGCGGATCCGCATGGCGCACCAGGAAATTGTCGTTGGAACGCTGTCGGGAGGTAATCAGCAAAAGGTGATCCTGGCCCGCTGCATGGCCTTAAAGCCCAAGGTACTCATCGTCGATGAGCCCACCCGCGGCATCGATATCGGCGCCAAAGCCGAAGTGCATCAACTGCTGCGCGAGTTGGCGAGAAATGGCACGGCGGTGGTCGTGGTTTCCTCGGAGTTGCCCGAAGTCATTTCGCTGTGCGATCGCATCATCACCGTCAAAGAAGGTCGCATCACCGGCGAGATGCCCGCCCTGGAAGCCACCGAAGAAAAGCTGATGAAATTGATGGTATTAGCCCCCGGTGAGCAGCACGTCCACGTTGAGGCCACCCGCAGCCCAACCTAGCCTCTCGTTCCCTCTATGGCTCAAACCACCACCCCTACCGACAAAGTCGTTGAAGCGGAAAAAAAGCAAACATTCGAATGGATCGCCTTTCTGCAGAAGTTCGGCGTTTTTTTATTCCTGATCTTGTTGATCATCTTTTTTGCCACACAGAACCCGCGCTTTTTATCGATCCGTAACCTGTTTAACATCTTAACTGACGTGTCCATCTACGGCATCATGGGCGTGGGCATGACGCTCGTGATCCTGACGGCCGGGGTGGACCTGTCGGTCGGGGCGATTTTAGCCCTCTGCGCCATGTGCGGGGCGGCGGCCATCAAGGGTACCGGCGCCACGCGGTCTGAAACGCCTGACCCGCACAAATTCGGGGGCTTTAGCTGGTTGATTGCCTTGCTGATCTGCGTGGCCTTGGGCACGCTGGCGGGTTTCATTCAGGGCAAGGTGAGCACGAAGTTTCGTATCCCGCCTTTTATCGTGACCCTGGGAGGCATGACGGTGTGGCGGGGCGCCACCCTCTTGATCGGGGCTGGCTCGCCCATCAGCGGCTTTGATGACGGATATAACTGGTGGGGGAGTGGCTCGTTGCTGGGGGTGCCGGTGCCGGTGGTGGTGTTTTTGTTCGCGGCGGTGGTGGGCTACATCGCGTTGCGCTACACGCCCTACGGGCGGCACGTCTATGCGGCGGGCGGTAACCCCGAGGCGGCGCGCCTGAACGGCTTGCGGGTTGACCGAATTCTTACGAGCGTGTACGCCATCATGGGTCTTCTGGCGGGGCTGGCGGGCTTTATCCAGTCGGCCCGGCTGAGTTCGGCCGAAGCGACGGCGGGTTTGGGTTTTGAGTTAACCGTGATCGCCTCGGTAGTCATCGGCGGCACGAGCTTGATGGGGGGCATCGGCGGGATCGCGGGCACGGTAGTCGGCACGCTCCTGATTGGGGTGTTGCTCAATGGGCTCGTGATCATGAACGTCAACCCTTATTACCAACAGATCATCATCGGCGGGATCATCGTGCTGGCCGTCGGCTTCGATACCTACGCCAAATCCCACCGCGGCCGACAGTAGTCACGAGATGGCCTCGTTAGGTTTTCTGTTCGTTTTGAACTTGGTGGATTTACGACCAGCCATTTCTGTTGCTTTTCGTACCTTTATTGGAATAACCACCGAGGAAAACGCCGAAGCGTGAAAGGCCGTTCACCCATTTTATCATATTCCCTTTGCTGCTTTAAATCAGCGCATGCGGATGAGGTATCGCGAGATTCAGCGTGTGCGTCTATGCCTAGCAGCGTCTTACGAGATCTTCTTCAGCCGCGGCCAGAAAGTTCTCGTCGAGGACATTAGGATGGCATTGATAACTAAACAGAAGCTTCTCCAGAGAGAAGCCTAGCATCATTGGGCGGTCCAACCGCCGTCGACCATCAATACGGTGCCCGTTACTAGGGCGCCTGCCTCTGAGGCGAGGTAAATTACGGCTGCGGCAACGTCGGTGATCGTGCCCACGCGACCGATCGGCAAGCGCGCGAGTACCCCTCCACGATATGCCGGGTCGTCTAGCCTCTCGGCTGTCCCAGGAGTGTAGATAAAGGTGGGCGCGACCGCGTTCACGGTGACCCCCGCAGCGGACCATTCCAGCGCGAGCACCCGAGTCAGTTGGTTGACGCCGCCCTTCGAGGCGCAGTAAACAGCGTGATCACGGATGCCGACGACGCTGGCCTGCGAGCTCATGTTGATAATGCGGCCATGCCTCTGCTCAAGCATAATGCGGCCAGCTTCCTGGCAGCAAAAGAAGAGCCCTTTCAGATTCACGGTCATCATTTCGTCCCAATCGGCTTCGGTGACGTCGATTGCCGGGTGATTGGCACCGAGCCCAGCGTTGTTTACTAAAACGTCCAGTCGGCCCAGGGTTGCCTGCACCGACCGCATGCATTCACGCACTTGGCCGACCTCGCGGACGTCGAGCGGAAACGCCTGGGCGGCTCCGCCCTCCGCGCGAATCTCTTTGGTGAGCATTTCGAGGTCAGCCACCGAGCGGGCGGCCACCGCCACCGTTGCGCCAGCATGCGCGAGCGCTTTCGATAGACCAAAGCCGATGCCCTGGCTGGCCCCGGTCACCAGGGCCACTTGGTCTCTCAAGCTGAAATCAGGATAGTTCATGATAGGGAGTAATCTTCTTTGATAGCACACCTGCAAACGTTAGTAGTGCCTTGTGCGGTTAACCGGCAATATCAGGTCGTGCTTCTGATTAGCGACGTCCTTGGTCATTGCGGTGATTAGGGGCATTTGTTATCGGGGGTTGACCGTCTTGGCTGAATGCCGTGCACTTGCCCGAAAAATAGGACGTTAAAAGCAGGGGGGGACCTAAAGCACACTTCATGAGTGATCCCTCGTCCGGTGGACGGGTATTCGTGGTCGCGGCTGTAGCAGCCACGCTCCACCTAACTTGTTCGTCATCATCTGTGGTGAAGTCAACGCTTTCTTTTCTGTGAAAAGATTTGGGACTCAGCTCGAGAAAATGTGCTGCCGCCAATTTTAGTTGATCTGTTGCCTTCGGGATTGGATCCTCCTGAGAGGTCCCACCCTCATCGACCCTGGCGCAAATCGGTAAAGATATGACGCAAATAATCACTTTGCGATAAAGGCCATTTTCCCCTAATGTAACCACTGGTACCTCAACTACCGACACATCCCCCATCTCCGGTTTCTTGAACGCTTTTTCAACTGCTTACATTGTAAACGATGAAATACCGTCGACTGGGAAAAACTAACTTTGAGGTTTCTGAGGTAAGTCTTGGTACTTGGCAGATAGGGGGATCCTGGGGATCGGTTTCCGAAGAAGACGCAAAAAAGCTTTTGCATGCCGCGATTGATCAGGGAGTTAATCTTTTCGACACGGCGGATGTGTATGGAGACGGACGCAGCGAACGCCTTATTGCACAAACGATAGCCGACCGTAGCGAGAAAATCTACGTTGCAACTAAGGCCGGCCGCCGGCTTCAACCGCACACTGCGGAAGGGTACAATAAAGAGAATCTCACCGCGTTTGTCGAACGCAGTTTGATCAACCTCCAGCGCAACGTTCTTGATTTAGTACAGTTACATTGTCCACCCTGGGAAGCCTACTACCGCCCCGAGGTCTTTTCCGCGCTGGACGATTTGAAACGCTCAGGGAAAATCCTTCATTACGGCGTCAGCGTCGAGAAGGTTGAAGAAGCCCTAAAAGCCACTGAGTATCCCGGTGTCGCAACCGTTCAAATCATCTTCAACCTGTTCAGACAACGCCCGAAAGAGCTTTTTTTTCCGCTGGCACGCAAACGCGATGTCGGAATCTTAGTTCGTCTTCCGCTCGCCAGCGGACTCTTAAGCGGCAAAATCAGCAAAGACACGCAATTTGCCCAGGACGACCATCGTCAGTACAATCGTCAGGGTGAGCAGTTTGACCGGGGCGAGACCTTTTCCGGAGTGGATTTTGACGTCGCCCTGGAAGCGGTCGAAAAGATCCGGAAAATCGTCCCTCCGGGCGTAAGTATGGCGGATTTTGCTTTGCGATGGATCCTTCAGCACGAGGAGGTAAGTTGCGTCATTCCCGGCGCCCGAAAAGAAAGCCAAGTCATCGATAACGCGCACGCGGCCGACCTGGCTGCATTGAGTCAGGAACAAATGGAGACTTTGACCCAGATTTACCAGGAACACATCCGGCCCCAGGTTCACCAGCGCTGGTGATAGCTCGTTTTCTAAATCAGTTAACCAACCCTATTCCCCAATAATCCACTTCTCAATACTATGATCAGAACGATTTACCAACGATTGCTTCCTTTAGCGATTGCTTTTAGCCTGGCGTTACCTTACCCGGGACACGCGGAATCTAAGAAGTTGAAGATTGTCTTCACTGTCCCAAACATGGCATTTCCTTGGGCGGCTTTTACCACCAAGGTGGCTCAGGAAGAAGGCAAGAAACTCAACGCGGAAGTGCTTCTGCAGGATGGCCAGGGGAGTGCCGCCACGCAGTCGAGCGATTTGCGCAATGCTATTAACCAAGGCGTTGACGGGATCGTTTTGGCGCCCACCGACGTCAACGCCTTGGTGCCTGCCGTGAATGACGTAAATGAGGCCAAGATACCCATCGTCACGATTGACCGGTACGTCACCGGAACCAAGGTACCCGTGCCCCATTTCGGGGCGGACAATGTGGCTGGCGGAGTTGAGCAGGCCAAGTGCGTGGTCGAACATTTTCCTGCAGGCGCAAAAATAATCCTGCTAACCGGTGAGCCTGGGAGCAGTCCCGCCATTGATCGTGCTGCCGGGGTTCACGAGACGCTCAAGGCGGCCGGCGACAAATACAAGCTCGTTGGGGACCAGACGGCGAACTTTGCACGGGCTCAAGGATTTACGGTCACACAAAATTTATTAACCGCATTGGGAACTCCGCCCGATGCCATCATCGCGTCCAATGATGACATGGCGCTGGGAGCCGTAAAGGCGCTTGCTCAGGCGGGAATTCCCAAGGGCAAAGTGATGGTGGTGGGTTTTGATGCCCTTCCCGATGCGCTCGTCGCGGTGCGGGACGGCGAGATGGCCGCGACCGTGGAACAACTGCCCGCAGAACAGGTTGAGACCTCCATGACGGCTCTGGTCGACTTCATTCGAGACAAAAAGCCGTTGGAATCCAAAAAGCTCACGCCCGTTTTGATCACCAAAGACAACCTCAACCAAGCGGAACGCTATAATGAGGTGAAATAGGCGACGGGCACGGCATTGGACTGAGGTGAGTACTGTCGAATGCCGGCGTAAAGCTTTCCAGGATCAAGCCAGATAAGCGCCTAAGACTCCTTATGACAAACCCCAATCAACCTTAACAGATTGAGATAAACGATGGACTATTACGCCAACTCACATCGCTACTCGGAAATGCTTTACCGGCCCTGCGGCCGCAGCGGGCTCAGATTGCCTGCTTTGTCATTGGGATTGTGGCACAATTTCGGAGACACGACACCACTGGAGCGACAGCGCGAGATCCTGAGAACGGCGTTCGACCTCGGCATCACCCATTTCGACCTCGCGAATAATTACGGGTCGCCCCCGGGGAGCGCCGAAACCAATTTCGGACGTCTGCTACGGGAAGACTTCAAAGCGTACCGAGACGAGTTGATCATCTCGACCAAGGCCGGGTGGGAAATGTGGGCCGGGCCCTATGGGGAAGGCGGCGGCTCACGCAAATATATGTTGGCGAGTCTCGACCAAAGCCTTCAGCGCATGGGACTGGACTAGGTCGATATTTTTTATTCACATCGTTTTGATGTCGATACGCCGCTGGAAGAAACCGCGTCCGCCTTGGCGACGGCAGTTCAGCACGGCAAAGCCATGTACGTGGGCATCTCGTCCTACTCGGCCGGTAAAACTCGCGAAATTTCGACGTTGCTGAGGGAATGGAAAATTCGATGCCTGATCCACCAGCCGTCATACAATATGCTCAATCGCTGGATCGAGGGCTCTTTGCTGGGTGCGCTTGAGAAAGAAGGCATCGGCTGCATTGCTTTTACCCCTTTAGCTCAAGGGCTCTTGACGGGGAAGTACCTAAATGGGGTTCCGGAGGACGCACGGGTTCGGCAGCCCGGTGGCGATTCGTTGCAGGAAAGTCATCTAAATGAGGAGAACCTCAGCCGCATTCGCGCGTTGAACGAGATCGCGAAAGCTCGGGGTCAAAGCCTTGCCCAGATGGCCCTGGCGTGGATACTGCGCGATTCTCGGGTCACCTCTGCCCTTATCGGCGCAAGTAAACCGAGTCAGATCATGGAAAACGTGGCTGCCCTCAAAAACCTCAACTTTTCGGCCGATGAACTTGCCGCGATTGAGGTGCACGCGCGGGAGGGCGGTGTCAACCTTTGGGAACGCCCCGCGCAAGACCTTCGACCTTAATCAGGGATTTTTAAGCGCGACGTCATTTCGTTGCGTGTGATCGACGAGCCGACGCTGCGTATGGCCGTCGAAAGGGTGCTCAACGGAGTCGAACATGTGCACCGCTTCACGCGGTGCGGTCTCAGTGGGGAATCCACGTGAGTTTTTGCAGGCGCAGAAACAAGAACAAGAAATGGCCGAAGCCTGTAAGCGGCTCATCAAAAATTGTATCATTTGCTGGAACTATCTCTATTTATCGCAAAAGCTCGTTTGGTGACGGCAGAGCTATAGCCGAAAGTTGTGTATGACGGGATAAAAGAAAGGCGCATCCTTTCAATGAAAGAGAAACGCAGCGGCCTCACCCGAGGACGCCAAAAGAAAGGATGCACCAGTGAAGGAAACTAAAGTAATTTCGCTCGAAGAGCGAGCCCAAGATGAAGCCAAGAGCTACCTGGAAAAGTTGCTGAGCGAAGGAGCCAGGAAGCTGCTCCAGAGGGCAATCGAGAATGAAGTGGTTGAGTATCTGGAAACCAATCGAGAGCGGCGGACCGAGGCAGGACAGCGAGCGATCGTACGCAATGGTTACCATCCGGAACGGGAACTAGTGACCGGGATCGGTCCGATCAAGGTTCAGCAGCCGCGGATTCGGCATCGAGATGGGCAGAAGTTTAGCAGCGCGATTTTGCCACCTTACCTGCGCCGGGTACCTAGCATCGACGCGTTGATTCCCGCACTCTATCTCAAAGGGATCTCGACGGGTGACTTTACTGAAGCATTGGTGGCGATCTTGGGCGAACGGGCCAGCGGATTAAGTGCCACCAATGTCGTGCGGCTCAAAGCCGGTTGGGAGGAGGAATACAAGGCCTGGTGCAAGCGCGACTTGAGTGCCAAGGCTTACGTTTACTGGTGGGCCGATGGCATTTACTTCAACGTTCGGCTCGATGAAGAACGCAGCTGTGTGTTGGTTTTGATGGGAGCGCTCGCAGATGGCACCAAAGAGCTGCTGGCCGTCGTTGACGGTTACCGGGAAAGCACTCAATCCTGGCGTGAACTGCTCCAGCAGCTAAAGCGGCACGGGCTAACGGTCGCTCCTAAACTGGCCATTGGTGACGGTTCACTGGGTTTTTGGCTCGCGCTCCAGGAAGAATACGGTCCGGTGCCGCAACAACGTTGCTGGGTACATAAAACAGCCAATATCCTGGATAAAATGCCCAAGAGTGTCCAGGGCCGGGCCAAAGAGTTGATCCACGAAATGTATCTGTCGCCAACCCGGAAAGCCGCTTTAGAAGCCTATGATCAGTTCATCGCCAGTTACCAGGCCAAGTACCCAAAAGCCGCCGAGTGCCTGGAAAAAGACAAAGAATGGCTGTTCACTTTCTATGACTTCCCAGCCCAGCACTGGTCCCATCTGCGCACCACCAATCCCATCGAATCAACTTTTGCCACGGTGCGCCTTCGTACCCAGCGAACCAAGGGATGTGGCTCGCGGATCGCGACACTGACGATGGTCTTCAAGCTCGGGCTAGTATTACTCTGTTAAGTAGAATCATCAATCTTCTCCGGGAATGTCGAGCGGCAATAAGGACAGCGTCCGGTCGATCTCAGTAGCCACGGCCGGATCGCTTCCAGGATCTTCTCCAACGAGACCAGAAGTTTTTTTTTGCCGCAAGGTAAGTGGTTAGGATGAATAGGTAGGCGATCGCACTCATCACAAGATGGTGATGAAAGCCCCGCCAAGAGCGGCCCTCGTAATGATCTAATCCCAG
>Ga0074044_10005763_pt1 | contig 10028 bp, 12 predicted proteins | sample BogForMeECP23OM1_FD_94443 | JGI IMG/M metagenome (GOLD analysis project Ga0074044, IMG submission 94443) | Bog forest soil microbial communities from Calvert Island, British Columbia, Canada - Bog Forest MetaG ECP23OM1 | ecosystem: Environmental > Terrestrial > Soil > Wetlands ... | reverse complement strand
CCTCACCCACCGCCACTCCACCTCCGCACCGCCCCTGATCGCGTCAAAACCCACATCTGTCAATGACTCTGCAAGGTCTTACCACACTAGTAGTACACCTGGAAAATGGAAATCCGGGTCAAATCATCTTTCGCGAACTCAATCAATGCGCGAGTTCTCGAAGTAAAGTGACGAGTCAAGAGTGTCCATCACCGCTGCGACTGCGTGCCGTGATGCTCGCGACTACGGAAACGTGCTACGGTCCACAGTAGATTTCACTTCGGAGGAGGACAATTATGGCAACATTTGTGGTTTTGGCCCGCTACACACATCAGGGCGTCGAGCATGTGAAGGCCTCGCCCGAGCGACTGGAGGCCGTCAAGAAGGGTTTTCACAGCAAGGGCGCCGAGGTAAAGGCCTTTTACAACCTGATGGGCGAGTTCGATTCGATCCTGATCGTCGAAGCTCCCTCGGCTGAACTGATGGCGCAGCTTGCGCTCGGGGTGGAAAGCAAGGGCAACGTCCGTACGGAGACCCTTCGCGCCTTCACCGAAGAGGAATTCCGCAAAATCGTGGCCGGCATCTAGTCGCCACTGATTTTGGACGAGACTAGCCTGCCGCGCTGGCGGGGCAAATCTCCCTCGGCGCACAGCCACGTGCTCCATGGGCGCCTAATAGCTAGTTGGTAGAATTACTCTGGACGAAGATACTGCCTTTGCGTCCGGTTCGGACACATTTGGCTTGGCCATTGTACTCTGGCCCGCAAATATCCTTCTCAAAGGCAGGGCATTTGTATAGGCCAGCCTCGAGTTGCTTGCACTGGTCGAGATAAATATGCAGCTCTTCAGCCGCCAGGTCCGATTGCTGCGGAACCGGCGGCGTCGTCGTCGACGAGGAGCATCCGGCAAATGCCAGCAGCCCGAGCAAAGCGACTGCCGAACTAGCCTTCGAGACTAAGTTTCGATATGCCATTGAACTACCTCCAAATAGTTTTGAGCTTTTATCGCGGGATTTCCGTTTATAAGGGTGACTCACACTTCCACCGACGCCAGCCGGTTTGCAAACTCACAGGGATGCTGCATGACGTCGAAGCGGGCGATCTTCATCCCGTCGTGAGCCAGCAAGTCGGCGACCGCATGCGCGGCCTCCGCACTGTGTACTTCACCGCGTTCGACTGCGCAACCTCGATTCTCGCAAGCCGCTCTCCAGAGCCGTCGCGAGGGAATGGCGCCAGAGTCCTTCCGGCAGCTCTCCAGGATTGAACAGCCGTGTGCCAGGCCAGAGTTCCGGAACGCGAGTGTGGAGGTTACGAGTGCTTGGCGTCCACCCTAGCCACTTCTCCCGGTACCAATGCGGCGGCAGTTCCTTAAAGTGGCTCCAAGTCCGGGTTTTCTCATACATTCGTTCGTCGGGCAGGACGAATCCCATATTAAAGCAAATGATCTCTGGCGGCAGCCCTAGTCGTGTGCCGTCCGGAATTCGACGGTTGGTGAAGGTAGCTCGACTACTAAGGTTTAGCGCGACGGGCAAATATTCGTTCTCGCGATTAACGACGTAGTTATGGTATTTGAATGGAACGCGCATTTTGCACCACCAGCTATCGTATCCCGGATGCGACGCGATATGGAGCTGGGCCTTTAGCAGGTCTCCCGAGTTGTAGAATTCGTCAGCATCTACTATCAGGAGATAGTGGGCCGCCAGTCGCCTTGCATTCTCGAGGCCGGCGTTCCGCATGTCTTCTTCAGACGCCCACTCTCCATGGATCACGACAAGCTGATGAAACTCGCGCTCGAGCCGCGAGAGAATGCTGCCTGTCGCATCCGGAACAAAGGACTCTCGTCTCGCGTTCTGGTTGTAGCGTGTGAAGGGAACCTCGGAATGCATCACGATCATCGCATCGCACGAGGGCGCCAGACTGCGTAGGCAGTCCTCAATGTAATCCTGTTGGTTATATGCCAGCGTCAGCGAGACAAACCGCTCGCCCGCCGGCATTGCCTCTAATGACAATCGATGCTCCATAATCTTTTCAGGCGCATCGCGAAGGCTCTCCTCTGCGATGGCGTCATGGTAGGGCCGTGGCGCGCAAGGAACTGCGGTAACGCGGCGCGAACGTAGCGGGAGTGCCGGCTGGTGAGCCTTGGCCCCGTGTGGTTACGGAACACGACCATCCGCTCAGCGATACCAAGATAGCGTAAGCCTGGCGAGGCAGATAAGCGCAGGCCCAGGTCCATATCGTTGAATGCGGGTAGGTTCTCTGCGAAACCACCCAGCTCCAGAAAGACGCTTCGGCGGATGAATAGGTTGGACCCGCGAAATCCCGGATTACTACTAAAGAAGTCGGCTTTGCTTAGGTCTGCTGGCGCGGCCTTTTCCGGAAAGATGCCGCGATGGTCCGCGGCAAGAAACGACGTACAGACAACGTCCAACCGCGAGCGCTCCGTAGCCTGGCGCAGTGCTGATAGATACTCCGGAAGCCACCAATCGTCGTCGTCGAGAAACGCCAGCCACTCACCGGTTGCGGCACAAGCGCCCATGTTTCGGGCCGCGGAAGCGCCAAACGGGCGGTCGCAGACCAGCCTCCTCGCCTGAAAATCGCTCCGAATTCCGTCCATCGAAATGGGGTCACAACTGTCGCAGACAATGACGACCTCCGCTGGCCGTACCACCTGATTGGCCACCGAAAATAGGGCCGCTCTGAGCAAGTCGGGACGCCGACTTGTAGGGATGACTATGCTGATTTTCTCGCTCATTTGAGTCTGAATTTCGAGCCAGGACGGTTTTGCCCCTTCGATTCCAACTCGCTTTGTAAACGAAACGGCTTCCCTAGATTCGCCGACTAGCGAACGCCGACTTGCCCGAGGAGTCGGTTGAAGCACGTCACGAAGCGAGGCCAGTTGTGGGTTTTGCGCACCCACAGTCGGCCTGCTCTGCCGAGCCCAACCCGCATCTCGTGATCGGAGAGCATCCGCTCGACCGCCGCCGTCAGCGGCCCGAGCGCGTCCATCCCGGCTCCGTCGAACCGCCCGGCGTAGATTCCGAACCTTGAGACCAGGTTGCCGGGATCGACGCACGCGATCAGCGGCGTCTCGCAGGCGAGAGATTCGAGAAAACTCACTGCAAGGCCTTCGTGAATCGCGGTATTGACCAGCATCCAGGCCGACGATAGGGCGCGGACCTTCTCACGCCCGTCCACATGGTTGAGCATTCGCACGTTGGCGGCCAGATCGCGCGGCTCCCAAACGCCGGGCGCGCTGTGATAAGTCCGGCCGGCGAACAGGAACTCCACGTCCGGGAAACGGCGCGCAAGCTCGGCAAATATCCACGGGCGTTTGTGAGGATCCAGTCGCGCCAAAAAGATCACTTGCGGGCGCGGGCTCTTTCGAATCTCACCCGGATCGAGGTCGATCGGATTGGGGAGATCGAAAAACTCGTCCACCTCCACACCGATCGTCGCGGCCAACTTGCGCCTTAGCTGCGGCTCGGGACTTGCGAAAGCGATCGGCCGGCCGACGACGCGCGCCGCTCGCGTTATCGTGCCGAGCGAGGTGCAATCCAGCGGCACGATTCCCTTGGGACGCACGTCCTCGGCCCCAGGAATCCGCAGCGAGCTTATCCTGGCCACGTCTTCCGGCGGACGCGGATCGCGCACCCACACGATCATCGGCGTGCGCGGCATCGCCCAGCAGAGCAGCCGATAGTTGGGGCGATAGTCGATCAGCAGCAACGCATCGAGCCGTTCGGCGCGGGCGCGCTGGATGTTAATCAGTCTGCTCGACTGCTTGAGGATCAGCCGGGTCTGATGAACTTCGATTTCGCGCTGCCCCGCCGATCCGCGCACCTCGCCGGTGAGAAAGACCAGGTCGATACCCTGCTCCGGATGTTGCCGAAAGAAACGGGCGAGTTGGCTGACTGCCCATCCGAAACCACCCATCCGGCCCAGCGAGAGATCAAAGAACTCGTTGGCCAGTACTCCCAGCTTGAGGCGCTTGAGCTGAGGGCGTGGCGGTAGCGATGCCGTCCGTGTCGGTGGCGGACTATGAAGCGGGAGCACTTTTCTCCGGTCCTCCGCAAAAATGATTCGCTCGACTTGAACCAGGCGGAATTTCTAGCAAATCTTCAGGGGCGAGCGACAGGTCCGTACAGGCGTTCCCCGTCGCCGGCAGCGGCGAACCCAGGACCGGCATTGCGCTGCTCGATCTTCACGTGAGCGTGCGGAAACCCAGCGTCGAATTCAGGAACGAAGCATCTTCGTGCCGAAGAAAGCCAGCCAGACCGCCGTGCCAAGAATCCACACAGCGGACGCCCATCCGAGGTGAATGAAATAAGTGTGACTGGCGTCGGCCGCCAGCCTCGCGCACAGCGCGATCACGAATGCCGCGCCAAGGATGATTACCGCGGGCGGACGCCCAAGGGCGAGTTGCTCCATGTTCAGATGGCTCATCGCGACGTGGCTGCCTACTCCAAAAACCAGCAGGCTAAAGCCGCCGATATAGAGAATGTGCAGAGCTGGGACGCGATAGTCGGGCCAGATTGCCGACGCGATCAATCCAACCGGCATCAGCCACACCGCGAGCCACACCAGCTTGCGATGCGCCCCCGGTTTGCCGGGCAGGCGCAATGCGCCGCCGCCGAATCCCAGCCCGATCGCTACTACCCCCGCGCGAAGCAGCGGGCCGCTTCGTTCAAAACCAAGCTGCTCTAACAGCAAGCTTAAGAAGATGGCAATACCGGCGGCCGCATATGCCATAGCCTTCCAGGTTTCCCGAGGTGCGGAGCCCAGGTCTGGAGGTGGAGGAGCGCCGCCCATGAGCGGCAGAACGAGACTGCCGATGCCGATCGCAAGGCATAGAAATACGCCCTGCTCTACCAGCAGCACACCGAGATAGCCGGTGGATGGAAGCGCGGCGTTCGCGTCGGCCGCGGCAATCAGGGCGGCGCCCGCCAGACCCTGCATGGCGGCTATAGGCAGGAGCACAAAGGCGGCCGGCGGGCGACGTCCCGCCTCGCCGGCCAGAAATCGACGCAGCGCAAACTGGATGAGCAGCACGAACAGCGCTGCGTACGCGATTTCGGCTAGGACCCACGAATCGATAATCGCGGCGCAAGTAGTGACCATCAGCGCTGCCGCCAACGCCGCCATCTCCATTCGTCCAACTGGCGGTGATTGCGTTCGGCGCGGCAGCGCAGTGAGAAGAAACCCCACAGCAAACGCCATCATAAACGCCTGCATTTGCACCAAGCCGTGAAAGCGGCACGAGTAGGTCGTCGTGACTCCGGTGGAGTACAGGAGCCAGTGACCTACACCAATCCACGCAAAGAGGACGCCCAGCGGAAAGAACAGCCGAAACGGTTCGCTGCGCCAACGCGAGATGACCGCAGCCGGCGAAAGCGAAACACCATCGGCATTTTCCATCAGAGTCACAGGCCGTCGAGAGCGAACGGCGTCACGAGACTGGTGCGCAATATAGCCAAGATGCTGGCGGTGGACGAGCGGAAAGGCCCCGGCTTCGGGCGCGGTAAGCTCAACACGGACTCGGGCTTAACCACGGTGATCGCGTTCAGAATCGAAGGGAAAAATCGGTGCAACCAGACGCTTCAGCGTGCGTGGCCAAGCGTCAGATCACTCAGTCATCGAGCGCGAGCGCTCTCGCGCACTTGAAATTTGCGACAGACGCGGCGAATGGCGTCCCCTTCAGCTCTGTCTTCCTTTCAGGGGAAAGCAAAAACAAAGGGGTCAGCGGAACGAGACCCCAGCCTATGCCGACTGGTAAAAGGGGGCGCAAAATACCAGCCAGCGCCCCTTTCTGCCAAATCGGTGCGAGAGCGTCCAATCCGTCTTTCAGAACTTAGTGTGAGTGGCTCGCTGCGACCAGGAGACAGATCAACAACATGACTGTCATAACCGGCACAAGTCTCCTGTAGGTGCCGTGGTTCCGATACTGGTAGTAGGTGGCGCCACCACTCAACAGCAAAAGCAGCAAAAGAATCAGAACCATCAAACCAATCCTCCTTAAACCTCTCGCTTAGAGCTTGCCGTTCATGCCGGTCTGCAGAGAGGTGACCGTCGTGCCCGCCCCTCTGACGTCACCACGTATGCCAATGCTGTGCCAATGTAACTTATTTACCTTTTCATTCATGTTTTTCGTTTTCTGCAGCCTACAACAAGGCTCAATGATGCAACTGTTGGTTGCGCTGCCGCTACAGAACTTGCCCTGCGCAAAACTCGATCGCGTGCGAGATCCGATGAGGGCGCGCCTGGTTGCAGAGCTAGCTCGGGCGGCAACGCGTTCGCATTGCGCGCCGATGTTTCGAAGTCCGCTGGCACCACCGCGATGGTCGAGGAGGCGATCAGACGCCTCGGCGTGCCAAACATAGTCTTGCATTGATCCAAGTAGGCCGAAGGCGCATTGTCTTTTTCGCAGGCCGAAAGGAGGTCCGCTCATGAGCCGGATTTTCGGAGAAATGCGGCAGATCGCGTTCGTCGTGGCGATCTCGAAAAAGCGCTCGACTATTGGACGCGCACGCTCGGCGTCGGCCCCTTCTTCATGATGCGCGATCTCGTGCCGGACAACTATCGCTATCGCGGCAGACCTGTCCCGCCGCCACGAATCTCTCTCGCGTTAGGTTTTTCGGGCGAGTTCCAGGTGGAGATTATCCAACAGCACGACGACAAGCCAAGCGCCTATCGCGATTACCTTGCCGCCGGTCACGAAGGCTTCCAGCACGTCTCCTCATGGATGACGCGCGCGGAATTCGATCGCGCCGTGCCGGAACTCGTCCGCTCCGGCCTGTCAGTGGCGCACGAGGGCGCGATCCCCGGCAGTGGTATCCGGTTCATCTACTTCGCGACTGATTCCGCGCCGGGCGGCCCTCTCTACGAGATTTCGGAAGCGAAAGAACCATCCATTTACCCTGCGATGATGAAGATTCGCGACCTTGCGCGGGCTTGGGACGGCCACGATCCGGTCCGCGATTTCGCCGCCCTGATGCGCTGAAGAACGCGTGGCCCCAACAGCGCGGTGCGATGGGTTGGCTACCTGTGCCTATCAAAGACTACGAACGGGCCGAAAAGTCTAGAGTTCGAGATGGGCCACGGTTGTGCCCAGTCAAAACCTAAACCCGAACGTATTGTATTAGGTCTTCAGTATCTACAAATGATAAAAGGGAAACGACTTTTCGAGACGAGATTCGAAAGCAAACGACTGGAACTCGCAGGAGGATTCGCGACGTGCCGATAGAAATAATTTATGCGGACCGCCCTTCGCAGGCCGTCACGGCCGAAGCCGAGCTCGACAATCTATGGCTCAGCGCCGCGGAGCTCGCCAAGGTAAGCGGGTGGGAATTGAAACCTGAAGGCGTCTGTAAGGGCGGCGTGTGCGTGCCAATTCCGATCGGACGTGAAGCGGACTTTGTTCGCGACAACAGGCAGACCTTCAACCTCGCATCGTTCGCGCGTTTACTGAGTCAACCGATGCTGCACAATGACAAAAATAGGGTGTGGTATTTCGGCCAGGACGCGGGAACCCGCCGGGCGGCTTTGAAGTCGCTCGAGGCTCCGGATTTTGAACTGCCGGATCTCGACGGCAAAATGCATCGGCTGTCCGACTACCGCGGCAAGAAGGTGCTGCTGGCCGCATGGGCCTCGTGGTGAGGATGCCGTTATGACCTGCCAGTTTGGCAGGGTCTTTACGAAGAACTGAAAGACCGAGGCTTCATCATTATCGCGATCGCCTTCGACAGCGGAGGCGCGGCCGCCGTCCGCGACTTCATTCGACCGCCCTCGACCGAAATTCCGGCGTTGCTCAAAGACATCATGGGTTGGGACGATCGATTGCTCGCTCGAGCAGGAATTCCGCAGTACCCATGCTTGATCGATCAGAAACACATCGTCGGAGAACTCTACGACATCATCAACGTGCCGATGGCGGTATGGATCGACGAGAGAGGTCGAATCGTGCGGCCAGCCGAGTCGGCAGGAGTCAACGACGGAGTGCGCTCGTTGGATCCGAACACATTCACGATGCCGGCGGATGTCGTCGCGGAGGGCAAGCGTCTGCGGACTTCATATGTAGATGCAATTCGTGATTGGGTCGAGAAAGGCGAGCGCAGCGAATATGCATTGTCGCCCGAGGAAGCCCGGCAGCGGTCCCTAGGCCCAGACGACACCGACGCGCTTGCCATGGCAAATTTCAGATTGGGCGAACATCTGTTCGAGCGCGGTCATCGCGACGAGGCTCTAAAGTATTTCGCCGAAGCGCGCCGCTTGCGGCCGGAAAGTTGGTGTTTCATCCGTCAAACTTGGGAACTCGAGCAGCCCGGCAAAGCGGCGGGACCGGAATTCTTCGCCGCGGTGCAGGCGCTCGGCGACCGCCATTACTATCCGCCGCTGGAGTTGAAGCCGTCGGCCAAGTGACGACGAATCCTCTGCCGGAAGCGTCACCCCGTTGTTGCCACCTGACGAGTAAAGAGAATCGCTCCGCCGGCATGCTTAAGCTCGAGCGATCTATCGCCTCTGTGCTCCCAACGCACTCGAACACATCTATCGCTCGACAAGGATTGTCCGGACACACGCCCTATCATGCCACGTAAGATCGGAAAGGTGGTCGTTATCCCGCAGGTTGGTGGATTGCATCGTCGCTACGAACGTCTCGCCGCCTGATTCGTCTCAGAGTCGATGCGCTGTTGCTTGCGGTAGAGGCAGATCGCCCGAGTAATCGCAAGGATGTGTGCCCTCATTGAAGGAGCCCTCGAGCGAACAGCCGCGATGCCCGGAAGTACCGAACACCACGCGCTGCGCGGTCACGGATGGATCGGGTCGGCCCGCATGGGAAGCGTCCACCAGCTTCGGAACATCGATCAGAATCGCCGGCTCGGCAGGTTTGCCTGCTTTGGGACGGACGTTCATGATTGGTTTCTCTTCGGATGCGATCCACTCCAATCAGCTATGTGAGGGGACAAGGCTCCACGTTCCAGATGTCCTTTGCGTACTCTGCGATGGTTCGGTCGCTGGAGAACTTTCCGGACCCGGCCACGTTCAGGATCGCTTTGCGTGACCACTCTTCTGGATCTGCATACAACTCGATGAGCTTGCGGTCAGCGTCGAGATACGACTTGAGGTCCGCCAGGTGCATGTAGTGGTCGCCCTGCGTGAGGAGGGTGTCCCGCAATGGCTCGAACACACCATGTTCATCAGGGCTGAAGTGATCGGAAAAGATCAGATCCAACGCAGTACGCGTCTCGGGTTCATTGTCGTAGTGCCAGCGCGGATTGTACCAGCTTCGGCTATCGGCCACCTGCTGGGCCGTGAGACCGAACAGGAAGAGGTTTTCCTCGCCAGCTTCCTGCGCCATCTCGATGGTAGCTCCGTCGCGGGTGCCGATAGTCAGAGCCCCGTTCATCATGAATTTCATGTTGCTGGTGCCGCTGGCTTCGTAACCTGCGGTTGAAATCTGATTGGAAACGTCGCTGGCGGGAATCAGCCGTTCGGCCAGCGAAACGTCGTACTCAGGGACAAACACGACTTTGATTTGACCTCGCATCGCGGGGTCGTTGTCGATCTTATCGGCCACATTGTTAATGAACTTTATGATGAGTTTGGCGAGGTGGTAGCCTGGCGCCGCTTTCCCGGCGAAGAAGAAGGTCCGCGGTTGTATCTGCACATTGGGGTTTTCCAGCAGTCGGTTGTATAGCACCACTATGCGGAGGGCGTTCAGTAGCTGTCGCTTGTATTCGTGGATGCGCTTAACCTGGCTATCGAAAATTGAATCCGGATCGACGGTCACCCCGAACTGCGACTTAAGCCAGTCAGCAAACCTAACCTTCGTCTGACGAGTGGCCTCACGGAAGTCATCGCGAAAGGCTCTGTTCGCGGCAAGCGGCTTCAGCCTGCTCAACTGGCTCAGATCGGTAATCCAGTCTTCGCCGATCGCCTCCGTGATCGTGCGGGCCAAGGCCGGATTCGCCAGCAGCAACCAGCGCCGGGGCGTGACGCCGTTCGTCTTGTTGTTAAAGCGTTCGGGAAACAATTCGGCCAGATCCTTGACCGTCGT
>Ga0074044_10005762_pt1 | contig 10028 bp, 9 predicted proteins | sample BogForMeECP23OM1_FD_94443 | JGI IMG/M metagenome (GOLD analysis project Ga0074044, IMG submission 94443) | Bog forest soil microbial communities from Calvert Island, British Columbia, Canada - Bog Forest MetaG ECP23OM1 | ecosystem: Environmental > Terrestrial > Soil > Wetlands ... | reverse complement strand
GTTGGAGCGTCGCATCGATTTGATGATGGATATGCAAGTCGAAGCCTCCCTTCCTGCGCTCACCCAGGCACAATACACCGTGCCGGGAAGCAGCTTGGCAGAACCGCCGCAGCAATAACGCACGCTCTAGTTCGGGCGCGACTTTGATTCGGGGACTAGTCGATGTTCCACATGATGAAGCATAAGCCGTTGATGTTCGGGACAGTGCTGTTGATGGTGGCCATGGCAATGGCGCAATCGCAGCGCGAGAGAGAAGCGTTGTCCGTGCAAGGCTACCAAGGACAGGCAAGTGTCATTCGATACCAGGGGCGCGTGTTCGTGGATGCGCAAGCGCTTGCGCAAATCACAAACGGGTCGCTGAGCTTTGAGAAGAACAGAATTATTCTGACGCTGCCTGGTCCGGACGGTTCATCGTCGAGCGGCGATGCTCACACATCAGGCTTCTCGCGCCCTTTCATAAAGGCGGCGATCGAGGCGATGGCGTCGGTCAGAGAGTGGGGTGGAACCCTGCAGGCGATCGTGCAGAACGGGTATCCAGTAGGAAATACCACGGCAGGAAACACGATCATGGCGTTTGAGGGTCGAGCTGCAGACAGCGTCGCATTAGCTTCGGCGGCGGCCTCGACAGACTCTGACTATCGCGGGCTCGAGTTGCTTAAGAACGAATTTAACAATGTGCAGGCTTGGGCTGACGGATATGTCAAAGCTCGCAGTTCGCTGAGCGCGGCAGACCTAAGCATGTCTGAGAGCCAGCTCAACAACGATTCCGAGGCCCAGAAGATCATCCATTGCGGCCAGTTTCTGGCGCAGATGTTCGCCAACGGTACCTTCCAGGACGATGCTGCCTGTCATTAGGCTCTTAACACGTGAGAAACACACTTCCCCAACCCATTGCGGCCAGCGACTGCGTATCTGGCGCAGCGTCCGTCTCAGCAGCGTCAGCGCAAATACGTCGCACGTGGGCACACAGAGAGGGGCTTCCATTGCCGCTGGGGGTTACCTGGATCGAGGAAGACCAGGCCTTCAATTTTGCGGTGTGTGCGGAACATGCCGAGAGTGTGAAACTGTTTCTCTATTCCCCTACCGATTTGGCAAAGCCTGTTTTGACATTTCAGTTCGATCCTATCCGCAATAAGTCCGGGCGGATCTGGCACTGCAGAATCCCGCTAGATCAAATGTCCGATGTGCGCTATTACGGTTATTCGGTTTCAGGGCAGGCCGTTGCTGGTCTTCGCGGCTTCGATCACGAAAAGGTTCTTCTCGATCCGTATGCGGAAGGTGTTTTCTTCCCGCCGGGATTTGACCGCAAGCTGGCTATGAAGCCGGGGCCCAATGATGAAAAGGCGCCGCTTGGAGTCTTGCCCAGACAACGGGCTGCTTTCGATTGGGCTGAAGATCTCCCGCCCCGGCCTGAATCAGACGCGATCATCTACGAACTTCACGTCAAGGGGTTCACCAAGAATCCCAATCCCGGCGTTCATCCATTGCGAGCAGGCACCTACGCGGGCCTGATTGAAAAGATCCCGTATCTGAAAGAGCTAGGGATCACCGTCGTCGAACTCATGCCCATATTTCAGCGCGATCCTCAAGAGGCTGACTATTGGGGATACATGCCTTTGAACTTTTTCGCACCTCACGCGCAGTACGCTTCGTGTGGTGATGATGATGGGCAACATCTTGAGTTCAAGAATATGGTCAAGGCTTTTCACAAAGCCGGGATCGCCATCGTGCTCGACGTTGTTTACAACCACACGTGCGAGGGCGACCACCTCGGCCCCACCTATAGCTTCAAGGGTTTCGACCCCTCGGGCTATTACATGCAGTCCTCCGACCCGACCAAACCGTATGCCAATCACTCCGGCACCGGCAATACCTTGAATTTCAGTCAGGCATACGTTCGTAAAATGGTCATGGACAGCCTGCGTTATTGGAAGAACGAGATGCACATCGATGGCTTTCGCTTCGATCTGGCATCGGTGTTTAGCCGCAATGCCGACGGATCACTGAATTGGGGAGATGCTCCAATATTCAGTGAAATCGCCGCGGACCCCGAGTTGGGACGATTGGCGTTGATCGCGGAGCCTTGGGACGTCGGCGGCTATCAGCTTGGACGTGGATTTCCGGGTACGACCTGGCTGCAATGGAACGCGCGTTATCGCGACGATGTCCGCCGTTTTGTGAGGGGCGACGCGGGGATGGTCCAGGACCTTATGCGTCGTATCTACGGCAGCGATGACTTGTTTCCGGACAGCCGGGAGCATGCCTATCATGCCTTCCAGACCGTCAACTATATCGATTGCCACGACGGCTTCACCCTCTATGACCTGGTTTCTTACAATCAGAAACACAACTGGAAAAATGGTCATGACAATCAAGACGGCATGGACGCGAATTACAGTTGGAACTGCGGGCATGAAGGAGATGAGGGTGCTTCAGCGGAGGTTCTGGCACTTCGCCGGAAACAGGTGAAGAACTTCTGCTGTCTTCTTCTGCTGTCGAACGGCATCCCGATGTTCCGGGCTGGAGACGAATTCCTGAACACACAGTACGGAAACAATAATCCCTACAACCAGGACAACGAAGTCGGCTGGCTAAATTGGAGCCAACTCCAGGCGAATCAGGACATATTCCGGTTCTTCAAGGGCATGATTGGGTTCCGGAAGTCTCATCCTTCCCTGTGTCGCAGCAGATTCTGGCGCGAGGACATTTCCTGGTACGGCGTTGGATCCACGGCCGATCTGTCCGCAGATTCACGTAGCCTGGCGTTTTGTCTGCATGGCGCGTCCCATGACGATGACGATATCTACGTGATGATCAATGCATATTGGCAAGAGCTGCAGTTCCAAATTCAGGAGGGTGCGCCCCAAGATTGGGCAAGAATTGTGGACACCGACCTGTCGAGTCCCCACGATTTCTCAGAATGCGGTTTGCCGCTGCAGCAGTCGATCTATCAAGTAGCTCCCCGATCCATTGTCGTGTTGGTCCGATCAAAAAAAAACAAAGGCCGTTCCACTGGCAGCTCGTTGACAGAATCATTGACGAGCACGCCGTCGAGAGTGCTAGATTAGGAGCGACAACGGAGGCTTCGGTCCACCTGGGCATTCGCCCGTTCGTGTCGCTTCGGGGCTGTTGCTGCTTGGGGGGCAATGCAATTCGTTCTGCTCTCGGTTCTGAGTTCCCCTCGTGCCGGGCCCCAGAGTCTCTAACGCTGCTCGGCTACGAACATGGAACAGACAGTTTCTCCGCGACCTCTTCGCCTTAGGTGGCGCATCACGACTGCGGCCGCATTGGCCTGTCATCTCTCTTGCGTGTTGTGGCTGGCAGGCACGGTTTACGCCCTCGATCCGAACAAACGTCTCACCCAGTACATGCATACATCCTGGCGAATACAAGACGGCTCTGCGCCGGCTGGTATCGAAGCGATTGCGCAAACCTTGGATGGCTATCTGTGGTTTTCATCCGACTCCCAGGGCTTGTACAGATTTGACGGTGTTCGGTTTCTTCCGTGGAGATTGTCCTCCAACGGTAAAACGATCAACACGATTGTGAAGGTCTATGGAGACCACGCAGGTGGACTGTGGGCGCTAGGCGCGCGTGAGATCGTTCACCTGAAGGGTGGCGTCGTCACTTCTCAGTTCAACTTGGATGGACTTCAGCAGTTTCAACAGATCAGAGAGGATCCTGACGGCTCCGTGTGGGTCGTGCGAGGGCGGGCCGCTGGCTCAGACGCGCCTCTTTGCCGTATTACTGACCGAGCCGTCAAGTGTTTCGGAAAGCCTGAGGGAGTTCCGATTTCCCCAGTCGATTCTTTATTGGCAGATGGAAGAGGAGGATTTTGGTTAGGAGGGCAAACGGCGCTTGTCCACTGGCATGATGGCGTCTCGGAGACGTACCCAATCGAAGCGCTGAACTCCAATACAGGACAAATGGGGATAAATGGTTTGGCACGCGACAGCGACGGAACTCTCTGGGTCGGCATACTAGCAGAAGGACGTGGGCTGGGGCTTGGTCGATTCATAGGAGGCATTGTCCAACCATTTGTGACGCCCACTTTTGATGGCAGTAAGGTTGTCGTCTTAGCGATGATCTCCGACCGCGACGGCAATCTCTGGGTAGGTACCCTGGGCAAGGGAGTCTTTCGTATCCATGACAACGTTGTGGACCATTATCAGCAGATGGATGGGTTGTCCAGCGATACCGTACTCGATCTCTTTGAAGACAGAGAAGGGATTGTATGGGCTGTAACTACAAATGGAATCGACAGCTTCCGTGATCCGAGCGTTACCACTTTCTCGGCTCGGGAAGGCTTGGGGGCAGACGCAGCAGCAGGCGTCCTCGCCAGCAGAGATGGCACTATCTGGGTTGCAAACGCTGGATCACTTGATCGGATCAAGGACGGGAGAGTTTCGTCCATTCACGCAGGGAGTGGCCTTCCGGGTCATCAAGTCTCTTCCTTGCTTGAAGATCGCGCCGGCAACCTGTGGGTGGGGGTGGATGACGGACTGTATCTGTTCAAGAACAGGCACTTCCGTCGCCTCCCGGAACCCAATCACCAACCGCTTGGAATGGTGGTTGGAATGACTGAGGACAAGGATGGGGACATTTGGGCAGAGTGCCTAAGCAATCCGCGAAAGCTGGTGCGCATCCGCGATTTCCAGGTGCGTGAAGAGTTCCCTGCGTCGCAAATTCCCCCTGGACACAGCCTCGCGTCGGACCCGCATGGAGGAATCTGGATAGCTACGAAAAAAGGAGACATCGGACTTTTCAGGAACGGCGTTTTTGAAACGAAGTTTCCGCTAAACCCAGGAGGCGATCCGCTTAATCGCCAAATTCTGTCCGAGGCAGATGGTTCCATTCTTGCCGGTTCCGAGAACGGACTTGTCGAATGGCGACAGGGCAAAGTGCACCGGATGACCACGAAGAACGGTCTGCCCTGCAACTCGGTAATTTCGTTCATCGAGGACAAAGAGAATCGCTGGTGGCTGCACACTGGCTGTGGCGTCGTGCAGTTCCCAGATTCCGAGCTCGAGCGATGGTGGGGTAACCCCGAAGCGGTCGTTCAAATCCGTGTTTACGACGTCTTGGATGGGGCGCGGCCGACAGGTGGACCGTCCTTCAATGCCGCAGCGTACTCTTCGGATGGGCGCGTGTGGTTTGCGACGGGATTTGTGGTAGAGATGGTGGATCCGTCCAGGCTCTCGCAAAAAGCGCTCCCGGCGCAGGCATACATCGAATCGCTGGTTGCTGACCGACAGGAGTTCAAAGCAACACCCAACCTCAAGGTCCCGCCCAATCCGAGAGACTTGCAAATTGATTACACCTCACCCACTTTTTCGATTCCGCAGAAGGTAAGTTTTCGCTACCGCCTCAACGGCTATGAGCGTGATTGGCACGAAGCCGGTACGCGCCGGCAGGCCTTCTACACGGATTTGCCTCCCGGGAAGTACTCTTTTCGCGTGATCGCATCGAATAGCGACGGCGTCTGGAACGATAGAGCCGCCAGCCTGGATTTCTCCGTCGCCCCGGCGTACTACCAGACGAACTGGTTTCGCGCTCTCTGCGCGTGCCTCTTTTTGGCGCTGCTATGGGCGGTGTACCAGTGGCGTGTCCGGCAGCTGCAACATCAATTCGACATGACGCTCGAGGCGCGCGTCGGCGAGCGTACACGGATTGCAAGGGACCTTCACGACACTCTGCTGCAAAGCGCACACGGGGTGCTGCTCCGATTCCAGACGGTTTCCCAGTTGCTGCCAGATCGCTCGATTGAAGCGAAACAAAAGCTGGACAATGCGATCGACCAGACCGCGGACTTCATCACCGAAGCTCGGGATCAGGTGCAGGGATTGCGGGACTCCACGGTACAAAGCAACGATCTCGCACTAGCCATAAGCACCCTAGGGCAAGAACTCGGAACCGACTCAGCCACGCACCGACCCGCATTCCGTGTAGCTGTTGAGGGCGAGGCGAGAAATCTGCATCCCATCCTCCGCGACGAGATCTACAAAATTGCTGCTGAAGCGCTGCGGAACGCGTTTCGCCACTCTCAGGCACGGCAGATCGAGGTTGAACTCCGTTATGACAATGAGCAATTCCGACTACGGGTGCGGGACGATGGAAAAGGCGTTGATCCAGCAATTCTCTCCGGCCAAGGCGGTGTGGGACACTACGGCTTGCCAGGGATGCGGGAACGCGCCACTCTTATCGGAGGTACGCTAGTGGTGTGGAGCGAAGTCGATGCTGGCACGGAAGTGGAACTGCGCGTTCCTGCCAGTACCGCCTACGCGACCGCACAAAGACCTTCGTGGTTTTCACGCAGGGCGAAGGCATGAAGTAGGAGCTCATGAGCGCCGACAGCTCGCAAATTCGAATTCTTGAGGTTGACGACCATCCAGTCGTGCGCCAAGGGATCGCCGGTCTGGTTGGCATTCAGCCCGATATGGTTTTGGTAGGCGAGGCATCCAACGGTCGCGATGCCATTCAGCAATTCCGAACGCACCACCCGGACGTCACGTTGATGGACTTGCAGATGCCGGAAATGAACGGCATCGATGCGCTCATTGCGATTCGCAATGAATTTCCCGACGCAAAGATCATTGTGCTGACGACCTACGCAGGCGATACACAAATTCTGCGTGCGCTCAAGGCCGGTGCTCAGGCCTACCTGCTCAAGAATGCGTTGCATAAGGAATTACTGGATACGATCCGCGCCGTCCACACAGGAAAGAAGGCCCTGTCTCCGGAGGCCTCGTACCAGATCGCCGAGCATGCGACGGATGACGCCCTGACACCGGCGGAAATCCTTGTGTTGCGCCTCATCGCGGCCGGGAATGCGAACAAGCAAATTGCGGATCAGCTCTCAATCACGGAGGAAACCGTTAAGAGTCGAGTCAAGAACATTCTTTCTAAACTAGGCGCCAACGATCGAACCCATGCCGCAACGATCGGCCTGAAGAGAGGAATCATCGAGCTGTAGTGTCTACCCGGCCTGCTTCCACGCAGTAAACGCAAAACCCTAAAGAGTGACGATTCCAACCCTATTTGGGGTTTCGACTCGCCTCGGCAACAACGGAAACTAGTAACGTCTAGAAGGGTGCGTTTTGCGACGGTTATATTCCACATTCGCTGGCGGTTGGCCCGGAACGGGTTTGCTTCTCATACGCTTAGTTGTCGGCTCCTCACTGGTTGTGCGTGCGAGCTTGAGGCTGTGGAGCGATCTACCACCGATGAATGTGACAATACCCGCTGTGCTCTTAATGGGAGCAGGAATACTGTTAATCGTAGGCTTATGGACGCCCATCGCAGGAACCTCCATAGCATTGATTGAAATCTGGAAGGTGCTTACGGTAGCCGGGGACAAATGGGTGTGGCTGCTGTTAGGAACTGCCGCTGCCGCTCTTGCAATGTTGGGACCGGGTCTTTGGTCCATCGATGCTCGCCTTTTCGGGTGGAGGCGCATCGAAGCTCCGCCCCGCAAAACAACCTCTAACTAACTCTCCTTAAGAGACTCCCCACATACCAAATTTCTTGCCTCAGAAGAGGGCGACATTCGTCCACCAAGAGTTTGCGATTTGCCCCGATGTGGGGTCGTCCGCAAACAGAACTGATTGCACAATGGCTATGTCATTACGACAACAGGTGCAAAGGTCGGGAGGCGGTTTATGTGGTGGAAGATCGCAACTCGCGGTTTCACGCTACAGGAAGTTCTAATCATGGCTGCAATGAATGTAGTCACCCGCACTGATAGCGACCGACAAAGGCGAGCGAACGATCTGGCGCAGCCGAGCGCACCGAGACTCACTGGGATCTAGGAGATTGTCATGGCAAAAGTAATTGAGTTTTACATACCGAAAAACTTTCGCAAACCGTTAAGGGCGGAGGCTCAGCCGCAACTCGGAAAAATCATCGAGTTTTGCCCACAGACGAAGAGGTCAGCTTAGCTGCTATCCACCTTTTGCGGATTGAGAGGAAATATGACGTACATTCCCACACAAACCGGCTTTATGCGTCTGGAAGATTCCGAAAAACTGTTGCGAGCCATCTTTCCAAATTATCCCAGCCTGGAGCCGTGCCATTCCGCGCCATGTCTGGAACCGCAAAGAGTTCGCGAAGCACTACAAGTGTAAAAGGTTAAGGAGGAAATTATGGGGTGCGCGACTATGGATTTCACAAACCTCGGAGACTTCGCAGAAACAGGTCTTGTCAATGTGAGCGGACTCGGAGACCAGCAGTTTCACGTCGAACCAGAAATCAGTCCTGAGTACTGCTTCGAGGGCATTGTCGGCAAAAGCGCGGCCCTGCAGAAAGTTCTGGAACAAGTCGCGATCGTGGCGCCCACGGATTCCACAGTCCTGCTTCACGGGGAGACGGGCACGGGGAAAGAACTGGTTGCACGGGCCATTCACAACCTCAGCTCTCGGCGCGAACGTTCTTATGTGCGAATGAATTGCGCGGCCATTCCCTCCGGTTTGCTGGAAAGCGAACTGTTCGGGCACGAGAAGGGAGCCTTCACTGGAGCACTGATCCAAAGAAGGGGCCGATTCGAGTTGGCCGACGGAGGTTCGCTGTTTCTGGATGAGATCGGCGACATCAGCCTGGAACTCCAGCCTAAACTATTGCGTGCCATCCAGGAGCAGGAGTTCGAGCGACTGGGAAGTTCCAGGACGATCCAGGTCAATGTGCGGCTGATTGCCGCCACCCATCGCGATCTTCCCGCCATGATTCGGGAGGAGAAGTTCCGGGAGGACCTCTTCTATCGATTCAACGTCTTCCCGATTGAGATCCCGCCGCTGCGCGAAAGGCGCGAGGATATTCCTCTCCTGGTGAACTACTTTGTGTCCAAGGTGGCGGGGCGGATGCGGAGACAGATAAAGTCCATCCCCAATCGCGCAATGGAAATGCTGACGAACTGTCCGTGGAAGGGAAACATTAGGGAATTGGCAAACTTCATCGAACGTGCTGTCATTCTCACACGTGGTGAGGAGCTAGAGGTGCCGGTGAACGAGCTTACCGCCTCATGCGAGACCAATGTTGCTGTCCGAACGGCCTCTACGTTTCGACAAGCAGAGTCCTCTGCAATCATCGGCGCATTGAGAGCCGCAGCGGGACGCATCGCAGGCAAGGGGGGAGCGGCCGAACGTCTCGGATTGAAGCGTACGACGCTGCAAAACAAGATTCGTCGCTTAGGCATCGCAAAAGCGACTTACAGCTCTTAGATGCTTTCACGTCTCTGCAGTCCACTCGCTTCTAGCAAGTTACGGAAGCGAGTTTCCCAGAGTAGCGTTAGACATCCCTTGAAGCCTTGAAGCGCGATAAACCAGTGGGGGGCAAAGGCAATGAGCGAGAAGAAAGACAGAGAACGAGTAATCGCTGAAATCACACTTTCGCATCTGATGCGATTGGGAAACGAACAGGGCTGTCCTGTGAGCCGAGAACAGGCTCTCGCATTTCTCAATCAGGAGGGGCAAGCGTTTGAAATGTGGAAGCACATGATGCAGGCCGCTGAGGACTTCATCGCATGCAGCTTATTGCGGTATTCCCTTAGCCCCGGGGGACACCACGGGTTCGCGTCTCAGTCTAGCCCAGTGCGACCACTCGGCCATGCCGCGCAGTAGCGTGTTTTCGAGTTCACTCCGCCCATGTTCAGGAATTGTGCAGGCAAAGGGAAGCACGCAGCCAACTCAGCGTTGCGGTTCTTCAACCAAAGGGAATTGCAGAACAGATTGTCTCAACGGTGCGGTTGGTAATCCCCCTTACTGATTCCGAGGCGCCTCATCTTATTCTGCAGGGTCGTGCGTTTAAGACCGAGGCGTTCGGCCGCTCCGCCGTGACCCGAGATTTGCCCGGACGCCGCCTTTAATGCCTCGAGAATGACCTTCCGCTCGGCTTCATGGAAGGTAGATGCCGGACTCGAAACGTTGCGAGAATGAGAGGCTTGGAACTCGGCGATTGGCACTTCTAGTTCTTCGCCGTGCGAAAGTATGACTGCGCGCTCGATGAAGTTTGCCAATTCCCTGACGTTGCCCTTCCAC
>Ga0074044_10005761_pt1 | contig 10031 bp, 10 predicted proteins | sample BogForMeECP23OM1_FD_94443 | JGI IMG/M metagenome (GOLD analysis project Ga0074044, IMG submission 94443) | Bog forest soil microbial communities from Calvert Island, British Columbia, Canada - Bog Forest MetaG ECP23OM1 | ecosystem: Environmental > Terrestrial > Soil > Wetlands ... | reverse complement strand
GCCGTGGCTTCTGTTACCTTCATAAGAGCCTCGTTCTTGGCCGCTGTTAGTTCATTATAGGTTCTCTGTGCCAGCGCGCGGTCTGCTACCAAGCCGGCAACGAAATCGTCAACCTTCCCTCTCGCCCCCCAGACAAGCTTCAATATAAATCCCAAGGCACCCAGCATGCCAACGATGCCAATGGTGCGAATGACATCCGAGAGGGATGTCCAAAATGTGGGGTTGTCGAGATACATTATATTCCTCTTAAACTCTAGGCATTAGTAGCTCGGGACGCGTGGCCATGTGACCAGCACAGTGGGCCCAAAATAGCGTCCAATTCTGTTCCCGACAACAACGGGAGAATAGAACTTGACTGTCTTACTTCTACCGCCAGCCGAACTGACGCCGGTCATGGAATAAGTATTTGCGCCGGGACCAGAGTTCAACCATGTACGACCTGGCGTGTTATCGCTGTCGTCATAGAGACCCTTGGCTGCCATACGCGGCTTGACATGGCCCTTATGGCCAATATTGCCGCCGCTCTTCAAGGCGAGCTCCCAGTCATCTACTTGCTGTTTTAGATCTTTCAGTTTACCAGGAATACCACTGTCGTTGGAGAAGTCCTGCCGGCTAACAGAGAAGTTAGCCAGAGTCTTGCTGCCGCGGACGGCATTCAAGTCGAACATGTTCAGGATCAACTGCTGAGCTGACATGTAGGTTACAAAGTTCGCGCGCGCCATCAGGAAGTTTCTAAAATGGACTTCCTGAAAGTCGGTGAACGGGGCATAAGAAGGGGGCATCATAGGCAACGACCAGGTTAATGCATCAGCCTGTTTGCTTTGCCAATAGATCATGCTGGCGACCGTCAGGTCTGTAACCTTGCGCAGATAGATGCCGCCATTCAGCCTTACCAAATCAACAGAGGAATAGTATGGCGTGAGACCGGAGACCACCTGAAACTGCATTGGTTCCCGCAGCTGGGCGCCGCTGGTCAATGCGAAGCCTTCAGGCAATTGTATGGTAACTATAGTATTTACGGACATAGTCCACCTAGACAGACCTCTTCATACTCCTGGTTAGTATAGATGCTAGCCAAGACTATGAAGAGATGAATTTTATTGGGATTATTATGGGTGCGTAAGCACGAAACGCTGCGTAGTGGTGGCGTTGTTGATAAGCTGGAAAGTCGCAAAGTCACCTCCGCCAACCCGGCTCAAAGTGAGAATAGGAGGACTCAAAGTCTGATTGATAGTCCAGGTTCCAAATAGGTTGTCATGGATATCTAGCACCTGGCTGGCGAGCGTGCCAAGAAGAGTAAGCTCTGTGACACTGTCAGCGAGTATCGTCTGGACGGCGGTGTTGATAGTCTGCACCAACGGGTCGTTCTGAGGGGATACCCATTGAGCTGACTTGAATACAGTGGCATCCTTGGCCACCGTAGCATTCTGGGCTACCGTAGCGTTCAAGGCTACTTGACCGGTAATGTTAGAATCACCGACATGGACTTTATCGGTGCTGGAAATCAACTGGTTGGAAACCGTTGCATTAGCGAGTGCCACGCCTGTGCCCAAAGTCCCAGCCGACGCGGTTGTAGAAGTCGCCTGTGGAGCTGTTATTACGCCTGTTGTCGGATCGACTGTTAGGATTGAAACAGCCGAGAGATTGTAAGATCCACTGACGGACGTAAAGCCGGTAGTAGTAAGCAAATTGCCTGGGATAGCGTTGGGCGGCAGAGGCAATGGGAATGTAAAGGTTGCTATGCCTGTCGCCCACGTAGCCGCAGTTGCCGTACCAAGAGACTGACTATTGGATGTAGAGTAACTATAGATCGCCACATAGTCCTTCGGAGAGACATTCGGAATAGTAAGAGAATAGTAGTAGATATAGCTGGTTCCGGCAATCAGAGTCATGTGGGCGCCGGCAACAATAGGTGACCCGGGATTGGTGATATCCAGGACGGAGATCAACACATAAGAGCTGGTAACGGTTAGAGTGCCTGGACCTAGTGCCGGGATATTCAGAATGAAATTGTAAGTATCGCCTGCGTAGAACATGAAATCTCCTTAAGCGTGCGTTGCTACCCGAAAAAGAAATCCGAGAATGCCGGTAATAAGAGCCCATTTGGTTTTGCTCTTCGCGGCGTCTGATCTGATAGTATCTTTCTCAGCGTTACAGGCTTTCACTTGGGCAGCGTTCTTTCCTTGTTCATCTGTGATGGCTTGTTTGGCCGTAGCCAGATCGGTGGCAGCGTTGGACGCGATGACCGTTTCTTTGGCGAGATCTGCCTGGGTCGTGGCGAGGTTTGCCTTTGCATTTGTTCCCTCCGTCATCTGGGCATCCACATCGCGTGCGGCAGGTAGATCAAGCTTAACACCATCAGGCAATTCAGTTGCTGTGCCGGCACGAAGCTTCGGTTGAAGATCAGCCACAACCTGCGGAACTGTCATGGTCTGAATCTTGGCGACTAATTGTGCCATCAAATTATCACGCTGTTTCATTGCCACTTGATCGGCCGAGAGCTGCGCAAGGAGTTGAGCATCAATAATAGCATGTGCTTTCTCATCGGCAATTCGTCTCTCTTCGGTTGCCTGAGCCTGGGCCGTAGAAGCAGCCAATTGCTGATCATAATGTGCTTCTGTTTTGGCATCATGGCTGGCTATCATAGATTGAATGCCATAAACACTACCCCATAGCAAGCCAGTTATGACAAACAGCATTACTAGATGTCGAAGTACCCACTGCCAATCAGCTGCGAGGTTGAAAATACTATTACTTGGTGTTGCCGGAGTTGTTGTCATGATCTGCTCCTGTTGTTGTTTTACTATCATCTACTCCATTCTTTGCTTGTATCCAACCATGTCCAAACAAGAAGCCAAGGATCGTCCCGCAGAAGGCAGTGAAGCCTGGATCCAGATGATGAAACCACTGGAAAACCGCCCCGGTGATGAACACCAGAACGCCAACAGCAACGTGGTAGTCCGAGATGTCCGTCAGGATCTTGTCGATATCGAAATGCGGAAACTTCATATTACACCTTGTAGAAATGTAGCCTACCGAGATCCAGAGTGTGGGTCATTGTTGCTGCCCATTTGGGGGGATTGTTGTCGAGGCTTTTGTCGAAGTAAGACTGGGCTCCATCTGTGTTGTCTGGGCAGTTGCCATTGATCACCAACGAAGCATTCTCCAGACATTGGAGCCACACAGAATCAGTATCCCCGGGATATTTGGTGTCATTGGGATCATTTGGATTGAAGGACGAATACTGCCATTTATCCAGAATGACAGAACGATAGTCATGACCCCACCAAGTCGGATGATTTACACGATTGCGGATGGAGCAACCCACTCCGAGTTGGGCATCACATACTTCTCCGCGCGCCTCACGCCAGATAGCAAGAGCGAGCAGATTCACATTGTCATACTGTTCATATGCCATTAAGCACCTATAACTGTGACTATGACTTTGTTGCCTTGAATGATATAGGAAGCACTAGCAGAAGGGTTGATCTGAACCTGCGGGTCGTTCATGATAGGCTCGACGCCAATCAGCAACTGAGTAGGATCAAATGAATTAGGATCTACTGGGGCAGGGAAGATCAACTCGACCTGCGTGATATTGCTTACGGATGGATCATCTATGCCGACCGGGGGACGGGGCTTGACAATGATTTGAGCAGGATCGAGATAACTAATCGGAGGAGGGATAGGATTCTGAACGGGAGGAGTAGCCCCCGTCAGCGTGCCGGTAGTGAATGTCCATTGCTTGGAGTTTACAAGAGGATTGCCGGAAGGGCCGTGTACGAATGAGGCGGCTACTGTGGAGTCCGAGCCTACAACCAGAACTGTATATTTCTGGCCAGGGATCATGGACTTGGCTGGCACGAATGTTGCTATTGTTACGCCGCTGTTGGCCGGGCCATTGTTGACCCAAACAACCGGGTCAAGCAGACCATAGTTCGTCCAACTGATGCTACCGTCGAAAGTGGTGCCGCTGATTGACTGATTCCATACGGGGACAGCGCTGCCGGAAGTCCCGCCAACACTGGTTGTACACTTCTGGATATTGCCATTGGAATCCAGGATGTACTGCCCGAAAGGATAGTAGGTATGGGCTTGCCAGATCGGAAGGTTGTTATCGGTTGTGACCGCAGATGTCGCTGTGAGCCAAGCTGGTGCATAGGGAGCAGCTATACCAGCTTCACTGGCAGTCTGGGAGTTATGATTGTTGTCGATGACCTCATCGCCCACATGATAGGACTGGCCGGCAACCCAGGGAGAGAATGTCTTGGTGGAGAAGCCGAAAGTACCCAGGATGTAGCGGTTCCCATAAACCGGGGTGGGCGTCTGTTCTATAATCTGATTGACGGTTACTATTTCGGCGAGATCCGGACCTGTGAGAACGAAGGTAGCGTTATTGAAGGAATCGGTATCAATGACACCATTGAAGGTAACAGTGACAGGAGTGCCCAACACAACATCTGTTGCCCCATCGGCCGGACTGACGGTTGAAACAGCAAGATTAGTCATCTGTTTTCTCGGGTTCTAACGCGGTAATAGTGATGCCTGTTAGGTGAGGAACTTTGCTCTTCTGAATATCGGGATAGTGGGAGAGGTCCAACTGTCCTGTCTCCTGCAGCTCTTTTTCAATAGCTTCGGCTTGTTCAGAATTAGTTGGAGTAATCACAATAAGACCCTCTTTAGTTTGGAGGGTAAAAACCACTTTGTCTGTGTCACCAAGTTCGGAGGCGGGGTTCAGGCTGGCGTTCTTGGAGGCGAGGACACTGCCAGGCGCCATCTCGAGTAATCGGCCGTCCAGGATACCTGTCTGAATAGATGCCATGTCGGCACCGGGAGGTACAACTTGGGGTTTGTTACGGAATACAACGAAGCCCCGGCACTGGAAGCGGTTCGCAACACTCTCGGGAGAGAGTGCCACGGTCTTCCCGGCGTAGTCCGGGGTAATTGGGAATTCGATTACATTGGACATATTGGGACCTCCAGGGTCGCATGAATGTCTTTAACGATTAGCTTACTACGCCGAAGTAACCCAGCGGAGTAGCAGCACCTACTGCTGTAGTAAGAACTGCGGCTTTTGTTGCTGTAGATGCCGCAGCACCGGCCAGCCAGATCAATTCATTATCAAGTGTGTAACCTGATATCTTGAAAGCTGGCGGGTTAGCTACAGGCGTTGAGAAATCCTGCGTGCCGCCAGAAAGCTGCCAACCAATATGAGCGTTACCTTGTGCGTCAAGATATGCACGGGTGCCGCTATTGACTGCTGTCGCTGTAGCAGATTCACCTACTGCCGCAGCGTTAGCCAATGTCAGGTTTGTGCTTGTGGAAGCAGTGCAGAGGAAAACACCATTATTGGTAGGATGCGTGACGAATCCCGCAACCTTGAATGTATAACCTATAAGAGCATTTACTGTTGCAGAGAAGGTTCCTACATAAACCGCCACGCCACTACCAGCAACTGTAGATACTACTGAGGTGATAGCGAAAGTGCCCTTAGCACCCGCTCCTTTTTCCTCATAGGATGCGTTCTTCATACGGCTGTCTGTAGGCACAAGAACATACGTAGAAGCTGTATGAGTCTCAGCCACTGCAATTGCATTGGCCAGAGTAAGAGTTGTTGTGGTAGCAGCTGTGCAGATAAACGCTCCGTTATTCACGGCAACGAAAGTAGAGCCCGAGAGAACAGAGCTAATAAAACCTTGCACAACGAACAAAGACCCAACAAGGGCAGCAGCTGCCGTAGCATTGGCTGCGATTGTGCCAGTATAAACTGCCACGCCGCCAGAAGAGGCAGCCACTGATGTGAGCGCCAATACTGTAGGCACCGGAGATTCGATACCAACAGATGTGCCGGCTTCATTAGCACCTGGATAAGCTATGTAGTTTGCCCCGCTAGAATAACCAGCGGCAACCACAGTAACTGAAGCAGCTGTAACCGGACCTGGATTAAGCCCGGCAGTTACCACGCCCGCGGAGTTCAGATAATAGCCAGTCTTGGAACCTTGCTGATTGGTATCTGGACCTACTTGAACTGCCCCAACCGGCCAGTCACCATTAAAATCGCCATCACCCTGGTTCAGGATGACATTGAGACCATTTGGATCGATTGCGAACAGTGCCAAACCTGTAACACTAGTAAATTCAGTTGATCTTGCTGCAAACCAACCAGCATCACCAGCAAAAGCACTCGGAGCAGCGCCGCTCCATCCAAACGAAGGAATGGAATTGTGCAGTGGAGTGTAGATCGTTGGGATCAGACGGGCAGCCGAACTCACAGTTTGGAGATAGCCGTTTGCCTCAATTTGATCGCCCAAGCGATAGAGCCGTCCCGGCTGCCAGGTACCTACCTGACCAGTAGCACCCTGATGCATAGTGGCTGTAACTGTATCAACGTTCGAACCGGTAACGCCAGTTGCTACTGTATATAGTGCGGAATAACCATCGTTGGATCCTACTACTGTGCCTGCTGTTCCTGTTGTCGCCGAGATAGCCCAGGTTATGACACCACCGAGCAGGTTGGCCCCGGTAGGGCCCGACGGCCAATTAAGTGTTAGGGCAAACTGAGAACCGTCGCCGTTTACATTTGGAATTGTATATGCAGTGGACATTTTTGTTCCTCTTTAGTATAGCTGAAAATTGATTTGCCCCAAAACACAATGAGGGTGGTCCAGTGGTCAGCCCGGGTTTTCGGGCCGAGTACCGGGCCACCCTCTGTGCGGACAGCTAGGCTGCCCTAAGGTCATGCTTAAGCCGCCAACCTATTAGTCGGTTGTTGGCAGATCCGAGAGCGAAGCCGCTGTAGGATCGATAGGAGAAGCACCAAACACCTGCACGTTCTCGTAAGTCTGGAAGTTGCCAGCAGACTGCTGAACGCCAATGTCCATGATGGAGCGAGCCGGCAGAACGATTTCGTTCGGGCGGAGCTTGATATTCTTAGCAGTGCCAATAGCCTGGCCTTCATTGATGAGGGCAAGACCATAGGTCTCTTCGATAGAGATGTTGCGGAGATCATACATTGGGTCATCCCACGAGTTAACATGAGGATCCTGGTCGACGATGAGGGCGCCCAGGTTCGTGCTGTTGAAGATAACTGTATCAACCAGGCGGTTGACAGGGTCAAACTTCATAAATGGGCTAACCACGATGCGGAACGGGAGTCCGAGGTAGTTAGGCAGCACCGGACCAGAACGCTGGGTTTGTGGCAAGCCGGCAGCCGTAGAAGTCTGGCCACCAGTCTGAGCACCAGCAGTAAACTGACCAGTCTGACCTTGCCCGAAGCCGAGTGCGCCGAAGTTGAAGAACGGCTTGCTCAGCTCATTGGCTTGACCTGTCCACTGTGCGAAGTAGGAGCCGCCTCCATTCTGGATGGCGAATTCACGGAGCACCGGGTCCTTGACCCACTGCAGCCATGACATCGGGTGAATCAGCATCACGTCAGGGATGAAGCCCTGAGTCAGGATCTGGGCATACATGTCAAACACGTCGTCAGCGGTCATAGAACCGTTGAACTGACCCTTAAGGTTACGACCTGTGGTGATACCCTTAACAGGCTGTTGGACAGAGGCTGTCGCGCGGGCAAGAGGATCGTTGTCAAAGATCACTGTGCCGAGCTGGGTGATAAAATTGAAGATGAACTCTTCCTTGTGACGGGCAAGCGCGTTGCCGGCGAGGCGCATCCAGTACTGGATCCACGGGTAGGTGGACTGTTCCACGAAACGCTCGCTGATGCGAAGCGCCAAGCCGTGACGTGCAACGTGCACGCCGAAGGTCTGTGCCCCACCAACGTTGATATTGAAGATAGGCAGTGCCATTCCGTCGCCAACTTCACGTGCTGTGAGCACGTCGATGGCTGGGAAGACAGTCTGCATGCCAGGCACGTAGTCAACGCGCTGGAGCAAACTGGTGCCAATCAACATAGGTTCAATGCCTTCTTGGACGAAGGTTGTCAGAACCCTAGGAATCAGGAAGGCGGCGTTTGGAATGTCCAAAGCGTCAACCATCGAGATCTGTTTCTTTTCGACTGGATCATACCCGCCTGTACGGAAGATAGCTTCCATGCGTGCAAGGTCAGTCTTTACTTGAGCATCGTTCCAGTCGAGCTGTTCGGTTTTTACGTTCTTGGCCATGATTTCTCCAAATGAGATTAGGGTTACTTTGAACCTCTTGCGATTACTTTAGGACTTGGCTAGGTCTTCGCGAGCGGGTGCCAACTTTACTTCTATTTCCTGATGACATCGCTCGCAACGGAAGTTGCCAGCGATCTGACCTTGCTCGTTCTTCTTTGCCAATAGCTTGTTACACTGTCTCCGAGGATCGTTTGCCCGGGGAGCCGCGCATCGCAGTGAATCGCCTTGAATAACTGCCTTGCCTTTTGTTATAAAGGTCAGTAAGCGCACGGGTCCCTCGCAAACAATCACCGGGATCTAGTTCGACCTACTAGCTCTTAACGGGCCAGGAAGTGAACGTAGACGTAAGTTGCATATTCCGGACGGATGGTCTTATTCTGGTCGGAGGCGAGGCGGAGAATTCCGTCATTCGTCAGGTTGACCATATAATCCATGCCGCGGGTTGCCGATCCACCAAGCTGTCCGATTGACGGAGTCTTGGTTGTGAAAGGACCTACCGCTTCCGTCGCGCGTTCAAACTGTGTACGAACGCGGTTTGCGAAGTCACGGATAGGATACAGAGATTCTACGCCAAGCACGCGGCCGCAAATTTCATCGAAGCCGTTTACGTTGGAATTGTAGAAGGAATAGTTGCCGGCATCTTGTCCGGAACCAAGGCGGGAAGCAACAACCGACAAGCCGTTGAGGCTGTATGGGTTGCCAGCTGTGCCACCGGTTGCGTGCACGAAGCTACGGCCGAAGTCAGTCTGGACGTATCCAGAGATACCGTCTGCAGTTGCATAAGCCTGGAGGGCTGATGGAGTTGCACCGATCCACGGCATACGGAGAACGAAGTGGGTCTGGATTGCAGTGCCCATTTCATGCATGTAGTTATGAACGCGGAACTGAAGAGGAACCATTGATTCGAGGGTGTAGAACATACCACCGGAACCGGCACCAGCGCTGATGAGGTTCACGCCGCCAAGGAACTGGAACACGTTGCGAACCACGTATCCAACTGGGCGGGCCACGCCATTAGGAATAATGGTGGATGCTTTACCAATCACTACGTCTGCTGTAAGGACAGAGATCACGTTCCCGTTCGGGAAGACGATGATATCGCCCTGCACGCCTTCAGATGGAGCAGCGAGAAGTTCATATTGACCAGCAGCTGCCACCGGATTACCACTGTACACATCGCGGGCAAAGCCGACGTCATTCTGACCATACTGAACTGCACAATAGAGACCTGTATAGTTACGAAGTGTCCAGGTTCCACCAGAAGCCAGGATTTCAGTTGCCACGCCGCTATAAGCGGTACCTGCAACCTTTATAGTCCAGCTACTAGCAGTAGTTGTGCCATAATCAACAGATAGGATTACATAGCTACCATCAATTACGCGGGTGGTAGTTCCGAGAATAGTGATCGTATCACCAGCACTGAAGCTAGTAGTAGAAACACCCGCACAAGTGACCGCAGGAACTCCTGTTTCCTTGCCGCTATAAGCAACGTCAGTGTTTAAGATAGTCAAAGTCAATACACCACCGGCACCTGCAACTGTCGTAGTAGCAGCTGGAGTACCAGTGAGGATTTGCGAGGATACCTGCGTACCTGAAATCAGGCCGGCAGGGACCAATGCACCCGACTTGTCGAGACCGACAATAGAGTGCGAGCTGAGCACGACCTGGGCTCCCACTGGGTGACCTTCATCCAAGCGCTTGCCAGGCAGCCACGGGGCTGGATAGGGCACAGGGAGGAACGGGCGCAGCGGTTCAGATGCATCAGCATCAGGAGTCGTGTAGCCTAGACGGTCACGACCATACAAAGTACCGCGGTAATTATTGTTGATGTCGAGAGACATTGTTTATTACTCCTTAGGGGCTGGCTTTAAGTCTTTGGTCTTCTGTTCGAAGAATAGGACTGACTTG
>Ga0074044_10005758_pt1 | contig 10031 bp, 6 predicted proteins | sample BogForMeECP23OM1_FD_94443 | JGI IMG/M metagenome (GOLD analysis project Ga0074044, IMG submission 94443) | Bog forest soil microbial communities from Calvert Island, British Columbia, Canada - Bog Forest MetaG ECP23OM1 | ecosystem: Environmental > Terrestrial > Soil > Wetlands ... | reverse complement strand
CGCCGAGCTTCGTCACTCGGCCGGCAGGTAGTGCCCTTAGCTGGTCTTCGGGGGCTTGGGCAGAGGAGCCCCACACTTCCAACAGGTGGTCTCGCCGGCGTAGACGACCGCGTTACACTTCGGGCAGTTGAGTTCCTGCGCGGGGGCTGCCGAAGCGGGGGGCGCGCCGGCCGCCGATGCACCCGAAGGCGCCTGGGAAGAGGGGAGGGGGGTCCCTGGAGCGACCGGCGCGGCACCGGTCGGGGCCTCCCCGGGAGGCATCGGTCCAAGAGCTCGGCGCTGGGCCTCCTTCTTGCGCCGCTCCCGGTTCTTGAAGAGCATGTAGACTAGCAGGACGAAGTAGAACGGCAGGCCGAGGAACAGAAGCTCCTGTAGGTAGATCGTGGGGACGAGGTCTGAGTAGATCACGGTGAAGCCCCCGATGACGGGTCCTTCGATCCCGTTGTACTGGGGGTCACCCGCCAAGAGCTGGTAGAACGGCACCCCGGTCGTGTTGTTCCGCGAGTAGACGCCCATCTGCCACGCCCAGATCCCGTCCGAGCCGATCCGGTAGTGGAACGTCAGGTTGTACGGCGCGGTTCCGACGACGGGGGTCTGGTTGGAATCCGGAAGCGGGGTCGAGTTGGTGAGGACCGTGAGCGTGTAGGGTTGCGAGCAGTAGGGCGAGCTGTTCCCGGTGGCTCCCGGACAGGTACTAATGTACAGGTACACCACGTAGGGGGTCCGGTTGTTCTGGGGAACGTTCCCCGGGAAGACCGTCACGGTCCACGTGAAGGTGGTGTTCGTGGTGCCGGTGTACGGCTGAACGGACGCATTCTGCATCACCTCTTTCCCGTCGGAGAGAGGCACGTTGTTCGGGGAACTCGAGAGGCCGACAGGAGTGAGGAGCTCCTGCGTGTAGACCACCGTGGCGATGGGGGCCACGGCGAGGACGATCACGAGGCCCACCACCGCCAGGAACCGGGGGCGCTTGAGGCCCGCCCAGATTGGGAGGGCGAGGCCGAACAGTAGGGCCGCCGGGATGGCAATGATCACCGAGACGTAAGCGTAGGTCGCGAATACGGCGAGGACCGCGAGGAGGATCAGGACGACCCGGCCGGCGGGGGTCGGAAGGAAACGCCTAAAGCGGCCCTGAGGTTGCTGCGCCACGGAACGGGAGGGCAGGTCGGCCTCCCTTTATTAGGTGATGGAAGCAACGACCGGACCCGTGGCAGAACCCCCCGTATCTCTCGCGCTGATCGTGCTGGACGGGCTCGGGGACCGCCCGCACCCCGCGACCGACAACCGTAGCCCCGTCGAGTCCGCCGCGACCCCGAACCTCGACCGTATGACGTCCTCCGGGATGATCGGCGAGGTCGTGGTCGTGGGTCCGGGGGTGGCGCCCGAATCGGACGCCGGGGTGTTCGCGCTGCTCGGATACGACCCGATCCACGACTCCCCCGGCCGAGGCGTGCTCGAGGCGCTGGGTGTGGAGATCGCCCTCGCTCCGGAGGACGTTGCCCTGCGGCTGAACTTCGCCACGGTGGACGGGGACGGGACGGTCCTCGACTCCCGTGTCGGGCGTTCCCTGGGGACGAGCGAGGCCCGGGACCTCGCTCGGGGGATCACGGAGGCGGACCTCCTCGGACCCGAAGGGATCCGAGCGGAGGTGCGCGCGACCGTGGGGCACCGGGGAGTGCTCTGGCTGCATCCGGTCGAAGGCGGTCCGCTCTCGCCGGAGGTGTCGAACTCAGACCCCTTCTACGAGAGGGTCGGCGGGATGGGCCAGGCCCGACGGCCCGAGGTCCCCAAGGTCCTCGAGGTGACGCCCATGGACGCTTCTCCGGAGGCAGCCCGGACGGCGCGGGCGATCAACCTGTTCCTATCCCGCGCTCGGGACGTCCTCGCCGGGCATCGGGTCAACGCGCGTCGGGCGCTCGGAGGCAAGAAGGTCGCGAGCGGCCTGCTCGTCCGCAACGCGGGAGCCCTGCCCCGGACCCCGCCCCCGTCGTTCGAAGTGAAGCACGGGATCCGGGGGGCCGCGGTCACCGAAATGCCGGTGGAGCGGGGGATCGCCCGCGTACTCGGCCTGGAGGACCGGTACGTCGGTCCCATGGGACCGGACCGAGACGCAGGTTATCGCGAGAGGGCACGAGTCACGAGGGAGCTCCTCGGACAGAGCCCGTTCGTCTACGTGCACCTCAAGGGTCCGGACGAACCCGGCCACGACGGTAACGCTCCGCTCAAGCGGGAGATCGTCGAGGCGATCGACCGCTCGTTCTTCGGTCCGTTCCTCGAAGGCCTGGACCTCTCCCGGGTGCGATTCGCCGTCACCGCGGACCACGCGACCCCGTGCATCCTCAAGGGCCATTCCGACGACCCCGTACCGTTGCTGCTCTCGGGGGCTGGGGTCCCCGCTCGGGAGAAGGCGGGCCCGACGAAGTTCGGGGAATCGGCGGCCGCCCACGGCTCTCTCGGCACCCGCACCGGCGCGGACGTGCTTCGGCTCCTGTTCCACCCCCCGACCTCCGCGAAATGATCGCCTCCGGGCTCCTCGTGCCCCGGGTCCGAGGGGAAGAGGTCCGCCGGGACCTCGCGGACTCCGGCCTGCTTCGTCCGGACCTCGAGATCCGGCACGAAGGGGAGTTCCTCGTCCTCCCGCTCGTAGAGAGCCCCGATGGGGTTCCCCCTTCGTGGGGAGAGGTGGTCGAACGAGAGTTCCGAGAGACCCCCCGAAAGGGTCCCGCTCGGTACCGGGACCTCCTGCCCTGGCCCGACTCGGAGAAGGAGGCGCTCCCGCGATCGTTCGACGTGGTCGGCGACATCGTCCTCATCCGGCTCCCCGAGCCGCTCGAGGCACGCAAAGCGGCCGTCGGGGACGCGCTCTTACATTTCGTGCCGGGCGCACGTCTCGTGGGGCTCGACCACGGGGTCCACGGGCCCGAACGACGCCGCGAGGTCGAACGCATCGCCGGCTCCGGGCCCTGGCGAACGCGCCACCGGGAGAACGGGGTCGAGCTCGAGGTGGACGTAGAGCGGGCCTACTTCTCTCCCCGGCTTGCGCGCGAGCACGCGCGCGTCGCGGAGGACGTTCGCCCGGGGGATCGAGTGTACGACCTCTGCTGCGGGGTGGGGCCGTTCTCGGTCACGATCGCCCACCTCGGCCGGGCCGCGAGCGTAACGGCGGTCGACGCGAACCCCGACGCGATCGAGCTCCTGCGCGAGACGCTGGCTCGATACCCCTTTGGGGGTCGGGTCACGGCCCTCATCGGCCGGGTGGAGGAGTTCGGGCCCACCGCGCCGCTCGTCGAGCGGGTAGTGCTGAATCTCCCTCACGAAGGGATTAAGTACCTACCCTCGGTGGCGCGCACCGTCGCACCCGGGGGTCGACTGTACTATTACGAGGTCGTGTCCCGGACGGAGCTCGTCGGCAGAGGGAAGGCGCTCGTGAACTCCCTACAATCCGTCGGAGAATTCGTCGAGGTCGCCGAGCGCGTGGTACACCCGTACTCTCCCGCGTCCGACCTGGTCGCGTTCGTGCTCGAAAGGTCGAGGTGATCGTGGAACGATGGCGCGTATCGTAAGTTTGGCCGAGGTCTCGGAGTCGGACCTACCCCTCGTTGGCGGCAAGGCGAGCAAGCTCGGCGAGCTGGTCCGCCAGGGACTCCCGGTACCGCCGGGTTTTGTCCTGACGACGGAGGCGTACGACGCGTTCGTCAACGAGACCGTCCTCAAGACCGAGCTTCCGGCGGCGCTCGCGACGATCGAGACCGACCGCCCGGAAACGATCGAGGCGGCTTCGCTTCGGATCCGCAAGGCGTTCGAGACCGCCCCGTTCCCCCCCGCGCTCCAGCGGGAGCTCGAGACCGCCTACGAGATGTTCGCCCGCCAGTTCGGGGTCCGCTTCTGCGCGGTCCGTTCGAGCGCCACGGCGGAGGACCTCGAAGGGGCTTCGTTCGCGGGGCTCCAGGACACCTACCTCAACATCACCGGCACCGCCCAGGTCGTGGCCGCGGTCCGAAAGTGCTGGGGGTCGCTCTTCACGCCTCGGGTCCTGATCTACCGCCACCGCAAGGGGTTCGACCAGGGCGCCGTGCGTCTCGCTGTCCTGATCCAGAAGATGGTCGACGCCACCGTGAGCGGCATCCTGTTCACCCGCGACCCCAACACCGGGGAGAACCACATGATCGTGGAGGCGGGTTGGGGCCTGGGCGAGGCGATCGTGGGAGGAGAGGTCACTCCCGACCACTACGTGATCGACGGGGCCTCGCAGAAGATCGTCCACAAGCAATTATCCGAACAGAGGGTTCGGCTGATTCGCGCCGAAGGAGGGGGGAACCGACGTGAGGACGTCCCCGCGGACCAGCGGAGCGCGCAGAAGCTCCCCGACCATCGCCTACAGCGCCTCGTGTCGCTCGCGCGACTCATCGAGTCCCATTACCGACGACCGATGGACGTCGAGTGGTGCGGCGATGACGATACGCTCTACATCGTCCAGGCGAGGCCCGTGACGACGATCCCCAAGTCCACCGCCCCGGGCGCGGACGAAAAGGCCCCCGCCACCTCCCCGAAAGCCCCGACGGGCGAAGAGCCGCCGTTCCTGCGCGGCTTCGGTGCGAGCCCCGGGGTCGCCGCCGGAGTGGCCCGTATCCTCCACGGGTCGGCCGAGATGGAGAAGCTGAAGCCGGGCGAGATCCTGGTCACATCCATGACGACACCGGACATGGTCCCGGCGATGTCCCGGGCCGCGGGGATCGTCACGGACGAGGGCGGGATGACCTGCCACGCGGCGATCGTGTCGCGGGAGCTCGGGGTCCCGTGCATTGTAGGTACGCGCGAAGCGACGAAGCTCGTGGTCGATGGTGGCGAGGTCACGGTCGACGGGAAGACCGGGTCCGTGTACCGCGGGATCGTCCATTTGGGCAAGGCCGCGGCCGCGGGCGGCGCCGCCTCATCGGCCCCGGCCACCGGACACGCCCACGAAGGGACCCCGATCACGGCGACGAAGATCTACGTCAACGTCGGCGTGCCCGAGAAGGCCGAGGAGTACGCCCGGCTTCCGGTCTCGGGGGTCGGCCTCCTGCGGATCGAGTTCATCTTCACGGCGCACATTCGCGAGCACCCGCTCGCGCTCCTCAAGAAGGGGAAGAAGGACGAGCTCGTCCGACGCCTTGCGGACGGGATCGGAAAGGTCTGCCAGGCGTTCCATCCCCGCCCCGTGATCATCCGCACGTCCGACTTCAAGACGAACGAATACCGGGGGATGCCCGGTGGCGAGGAGTTCGAGCCGGTCGAGGAGAACCCGATGATCGGCTGGCGCGGCTGCTCCCGGTACATCTCCCCCGTCTATCGGCCCGCGTTCCTCTGCGAGCTCGAGGCGATCCACCGGGTCCGCACCGAGATGGGCCTCAAGAACGCCATGGTCATGCTCCCGTTCGTCCGGAACACCTGGGAGCTCGAGGAGATCTCGGAGATGATGCGCGCCCAAGGGCTGCGCCGCTCCCGCGATTTCCAGCTCTACCTCATGGCCGAGGTCCCGTCGGTCGCCCTGCTCGCCCGGGAGTTCTCGAAGCACTGCGACGGGTTCTCGATCGGCTCGAACGACCTGACCCAGCTCGTCCTCGGAGCGGACCGAGACTCCGAGACGCTCGGCCGGATGGGGTACTTTGACGAACGCGACCCGGCCGTGATGCACGCGATCGAGATCCTGATCGAGGGCGCCCACGCGGAGGGAAGGACCGTGGGGATCTGCGGGCAGGGCCCGAGCGTCTACCCCGAGTTCGCGGAGTTCCTCGTCCGGGAAGGGATCGACTCGATCTCCCTCAATGCGGACACGGTCGTCTCGACGATCCGCACCATCGCCTCGCTCGAGCAGCGACTGAAGCTCCAGGGCCTGCGCTCCCGGGCGTAGGCGTTCTCGCCCGCCGAGGGCGAGGACGACTCCTCGTCCTGAGGCCGGCGACGCTAGCGGCGCCTACCCTGCGAGGTAGTGGCCGGGGACGACGAGATCACTTGCCCGAGGCGACGAACGCGCGGTACTGGTCCGCGGACATGAGCTCCGCGGGGTCGATCGGAGCCGAGAGCGTGAGCCGGTAGATCCACCCCTTCCCGTACGGGTCGTGGTTGATGTACTCGGGGTGAGCCTTCAGCTCGGCGTTCGCTTCGGCGACCGAGCCGTTCCCCGGAGCGTTCACGTCGGCGACCGTCTTCACCGACTCGAGCACGAGCACGCCGGTCCCCTTCACCGCGGACTTCCCTACCGCGGGCAGGTCGACGAACACGATGTCGGTCAGCTGCGCCTGGGCGTGGTCGGTGATGCCCACCGTCGCGACGTTCCCCTCGACCTTCACCCACTCGTGGCTCTTCGTGTACCGAAGCTCGTTCGGGACCTTCTCTTCGCTCATGTGGTTCCTCCCTCCCATGTCGCGGCGTACTTCACCTGTTCCTCCGTCTGCTCCTCGAGCCGGACCTCGAGGGGTTCCAGGGCCGCGCGCGCCACCTCCCGGTCGAGCGCGACGGGGACGGGGTAGACGCGGAGCTCCATCTCCCGACCGTGCTTCGCGAGGTGCTCCGCGCTGAGCGCCTGAAGGGCGAAGGAAAGGTCCATGATCTCGGCCGGGTGGCCCTGCCCGGCCGCCAGGTTCACGAGGCGCCCTTCCGCGAGGAGGTAGGTCTTCCGGCCGTCGGCGAACCGGTACTCCTCCACGCTGGGGCGGGCGGTCCGGTGGCTGACGGCCATCCCCTCGAGGTCCCGCTTCGAGACCTCGACGTCGAAGTGGCCCGAGTTCGCGAGAAGGCAACCGTCCTTGAGGACGCGGAAGTGCTCGGCCCGGACGACGTCGATGCTCCCGGTGACGGTGATGATGAGGTCGGCCTCACGAGCGGCGTCCAGCATCGGCATCACGCGGAAGCCGTCCAGGCGGGCCTCGATGGCGCGCACGGGGTCGATCTCGGTCACGACCACGTCCCCCCCGAGGCCGCGCAGTCGCGCGGCGACCCCCTTCCCGCACCAGCCGTAGCCGGCGACCACGCAGACCTTGCCCGCGATGAGGAGGTTGGTCGCGGACAGGACGCCGTCCATCGTCGACTGGCCCGTGCCGTAGCGGTTGTCGAACAAGTGCTTCATCTCCGCGTCGTTGACGTCGATCGCGGGGAAGAGGAGCTTTCCCGACTTCTCGAGCGCGCGCAGCCGCGTCACGCCCGTGGTCGTCTCTTCGGTCGAACCTCGGATCTTCCCGCGCTTCCCAAGCGAGGTGTGGACGAGCGCGACCAGGTCCGCGCCGTCGTCGACGATCACGTCGGGGTCCGCGTCCAGGACGGCCCGAATGCCGGCCTTGTACTGGGCCACGGTTTCCCCCTTCTCGGCCCACGTGGGCACCCCTTCCTCGCGCACGGCGGCGACCACGTCATCGTCGGTGGAGAGCGGGTTGCCCGCGGCGAGGCGGACGTCCGCGCCACCGGCCTTCAGTGCGAGGGCGAGCACGCACGTCTTCGCCTCGACGTGGAGGACGGCCGCGACCGTGAGCCCGGCGAGAGGCCGCTCCGATTCGAACCGGCGGCGGACCCCTCCGAGCACCGGCATGTGTGTCCGCGCCCATTCGATCTTGAGACGACCCCGAGCGATGTCTCCGGTCATACGGAACCGCCGGGCGGATGGTCCGGACAGGATAAAGGGTAGGGGAATGGGTTGGCCCGAGACGTGGGACCGTTCCCGTCTACGAGGTCACCGCGTTACAGAACGGGCAGACGAGGTACTCGGACGGGATCTCCTTGCCGCAGCTGGGGCACGCCTTGAGCCCGGCTCCGGTGGGTGGGGTCGTCGGCGTCGGGGCGGCCGCCGGCGGGGTCGGGGAGACCGCGCCTTCGGGCGGTCCTTCCGCCCATCCGGGGCCTCCCTTGGGGGGCGTCTTACCCTCGGTGGCTTCGGGCGTCGTCTCCGTGCCCACGGGGGGCGCGGTCATGCCGGCGCGCGCCGTGCCCTGGCCCTGCTGGAGGCTCCACTGGCTGAACGGCGTGTAGGTAGGCTGGCGCTTCCACCAGTCCCAGAACGCGCCCTCGCTGTAGTTGTCGCCGAGCTCCCGCTTCCCCTCGGCCCGGTACTTCTCGGTGAAGTCCGCGTACGCCTGCTTCTCGGGGTCGGACTCGGCTTCCCCGGTGGGCCCGAGGAGCGTGGCCGCGCACTCGGGGCAGAACTTCGAGTCGGCGGGGATCGTGGACGCGCAACGGCTGCAGCGGATCAAGTCGCTCTCGAACTCTGCGCCGCACTTCGGACAGACGGTCGCGTCCTCGGGGATCAGGTTGCCGCACTCACCGCACTCGACGAGCTTGCCGGCCGCCTGGCGGCGGACGACGAAGAGGAAGAGGACGATGGCGATCGCCGCCGCGGCCGCGATCGCGATCCAGGCCCAGAGCGGGAGCCCCAGGAACTTCTGAAGGAAGAAGTTCGTGCTCGAGGGTGGCGGGGTGGGCGGGACCGAGTACGTTCCGAGCAGTGTGTCATGGGCCACGCGACCGTTGTAACTGGCCACCGCCGTCAGGTTGTAGGTCGTTCCCGGAGCGAGTAGGTTCGTGAGGTTGAACCACGGCATCGAGAAGTTCCCCGGCAGGGTGGTGGTGGACGCGATATCGACCGGCTGGCCGCCGCCCACGGGGGTGGCGATGAGCTCGATCGCGGCGGCTTGGGTGCCGTTGTACTCGAGGTTCCCTGTGGACGCGTAGGGCTGGTCGAGGTAGAGCGTCGTGGGAGGCAGGGAGAACGTGACGAAGCGGATCTGGGACGGAGCGAAGTGCACCGTGACGTTCTGGGAGAGGCTGCCGTTGCCGAGCCACCGGGAGTTGCTGTCGTTGTTCCAGGTGAGGTATAGACTGAGATTGTGGTCGAACCAGGCGTGGAGGCCGGTGACGTTCTCCGTGGCCTTCCACGACAGGACGAACGTGAAGAGAGAGCCGGGCGCGGAGAGGTCGACCGCCGGGTTCTCGTACGCGACGAGGAGCGTTACCGGCAGGCCGGTAGTGTTGTAGTAGAGGTCAGCCGTGACCGCCGCGATCGTGGCGTTGCCGACGTTCCCGATGACCACCGAAACGCCGAGGGTCTGACCGAGGGAGACGTTGTCCGCGCTCGCGAGCCCGTTGGCGAGTATCGTGACCGAGTGGATGCCCAGTAGCGTCGGCTCGAACGTCACGGAGACATTCTGACTCAAGTTGCCGCCCGAGAGGTGGGGGTTGTTGTAGTTCCAGTCGACCGCCACGGGGAGGTTTTGCTCAAAGGCTGGGTGGAGGCCGGTGACGTTCGCGGTCGCATCCCAGCTGAGCGTGAACGTGACGGTCGAGCCGGGCGTAGTGAGGTCGAGGTTCGGGTTCTGGTACGAGGCGAGGAACGCGCTCGGCAGGCCCGAATCGTCGTAGTACAGGTCGCCCGCCACCTGTGTGACCGGCGCCGTGCCGATGTCCTCGAGCACCAAATTGACGCCGAGGATCTGACCGAGATTGATGGTCGAGCTGGCGATGCCGTTGGCCAGGACCGTGGCCGACTCGATGCTCACGCCGCCGAAGTACCCCGGGAAGATCTGCACCGGCCCGAAATCCGGGCTCGCGACGGTGGGCGGCGCCTGCGCGACACCATAGGGGTACGGGCTGACCGACCAGTTGAGCCAGTGGCTTCCGACCCCGACCGCGGAGACGATGACCCCGACATGGTAGTCCCCGATGAAGATCCCATCAGGGAGCGTCCCGCCGGTAAGGTTCGAGGAAGCGAGAAGGACGGAGGCAACGCCTGTCACGTTCGACCGTCCGTAGGCGGAGACCCCGTGCTCCGCGTCCCGGTACTGGACGTACCCCCAGATCTGGGGGCTTTCCACCGCGAGGTCGTTGAAGGCATTCGCGGTCTTGTTGGCGATCGGGCTGGTGGAGCTGTTGTAGGCGTAGTAGGCGGCGACCTGAGCGTCTGGGATCGGGAGGGTTCCCCCGCGTCCCGTGACGTTGAACTGAGCCCAGCGATACACGACCGCCTGGCTCGTGGCGTCCGGGCGCACCGCGGAATAGCTGAAGACCTT
>Ga0074044_10005757_pt1 | contig 10031 bp, 9 predicted proteins | sample BogForMeECP23OM1_FD_94443 | JGI IMG/M metagenome (GOLD analysis project Ga0074044, IMG submission 94443) | Bog forest soil microbial communities from Calvert Island, British Columbia, Canada - Bog Forest MetaG ECP23OM1 | ecosystem: Environmental > Terrestrial > Soil > Wetlands ... | reverse complement strand
CGGAATCACTTCGTCTTCGTAGTCGCGGGTCCAGAGCGAGTATTCCGACTGTAGAGCGCTGATAGGATGCGTCGCGTGCGCGCGGCGAATCGTATTGGCGCCAGCCTCCGACAGGCCCAGGTAACGAACTTTTCCTTTGCGCACCAGGTCGGCCATCGCGCCGACGGTCTCTTCGATCGGCACCTTCTTGTCGACGCGATGCTGGTAGTAGAGATCGATGCGATCGACACCGAGGCGCTTGAGCGACGCGTCGCAGGCGGAGCGCACGTATTCGGGTCTGCCGTTGATCGCCCGCTTGCCGTCGGGCAGGACCTGGTTGGCGAACTTGGTCGCGATAATCACGCGGTCGCGGTATTTCTTCAGCGCTTTGCCGACCAGCTCCTCGTTGTGGCCCACGCCGTAAACGTCGGCGGTGTCGAAGAAATTGACCCCAAGCTCGACCGCGCGCTCAAGCGTCGCGATGGATTCGCTGTCGTCGCGCGGGCCGTAAAACTGCGACATCCCCATGCATCCCAGGCCCAATTCCGATACTTCGAGTCCCTGCGTACCAAGTTTTCGCTTTTCCATGACTGATTTCCCTCGCGCTCATATTGACATAGCGGAATAGTGCGGGAGATCGAAAGCGCCCCATCGTTAAGTACTGTAGCGGTTACGCCGAGTCCGCCGAAGCTGGCTGGCGTGGAGATGCGAGCCGAGTTTTTTCGCGCTTGAAAGGAACCCAATCGCTGGTAGTAAGATGCGATCAGCGGAGGAAGTAAAATGACCAAACTTCACGGAACTTCACGATCGCGCAGCGCCCGGTCCTTGTGGGCACTCGAAGAGCTCGGCGTCAAGTACGAGCATTTTCCGATTCCGACCACCGAAGCCAAGTCGGCCGAGAATCTCAAACGCAATCCCAACGGGCATGTGCCGGTGCTTGAAGACGACGGCGCCGTGGTTTGGGAATCGATGGCGATCAATCTTTACCTGGCCGAAAAGTACGGGAAGAATTTGCTGTGGCCGCCGGAGCCTGCCGCGCGCGCCGACATCTACAAGTGGAGCTTCTGGGCGATGACCGAGGTCGAGCCGCACCTCATCACGATTTTGCGCAATCGAGTAATGAATCCCCCCGAGCAGCGCGACGAAAAAGCCGCGCAGGCGGCAGTCGAAGCCCTGAAGGCGCCGTTGAATGTGCTCGAGGGAGCGCTCAAGGGCAAGGAATATCTGCTCGGCAAGAACTTTACGATTACCGACTTGAACGTGGCCGCGGTCATGAGCTGGGCGCCGATGATGAAGCTTGATTTGTCATCGACTCCAAACGTGCAGGCGTGGTTGCAAAAGTGCCTTGGGCGGGAAGCAAATAAGAAGGTTCGCGGGCTGAAGTAGTCGCGGCCATCGCGGGCCGCCCGGAGAACGGGGTAACGATCAGCGGGCCGGCGCGCGGCTGGTGTCAAGGTTGCGTGTTAAATCGCGCCCGGCATTGAGGTGAGATCGTGGGAGTGTTGTCAGGCTATCGCGTCATCGAGCTGGCCGGGATTGGCCCCGGACCAATGTGTGCGATGCTGCTCTCGGACATGGGCGCCGACGTGCTCCGCATCGATCGCGCGGCAGACGCGGGCCTGGGCGTCGCGATGGAACCGAAATACAGTCTGCTCAATCGCGGCCGGCGCTCGGTCGCGTTCGATCTCAAACGCCCGGAAGCGATAGAGGCCGTGTTGCGGCTGGTCGAGAAGGCGGACGCATTGATCGAAGGCTTCCGTCCCGGCGTAACCGAGCGGCTCGGCTTGGGCCCTGACCACTGTCTCGCGCGCAATCCGCGCCTCGTTTACGGACGCATGACGGGATGGGGACAGGAAGGGCCGCTGGCGCATGCGGCCGGCCACGACATCAACTACATCGCGCTGTCCGGCGCGCTGCACAGCATCGGGCGCAAGGGCGAGGCTCCAGTTCCGCCGCTGAACCTGGTTGGAGATTTCGGCGGCGGCGCACTTTACCTGGCGTTGGGAGTAGTCGCCGGACTGCTCGAGGCGGGTAAATCCGGCAAGGGCCAGGTGGTGGATGCCGCGATGGTGGATGGAGCGGCGTCATTGATGACCGCGATCTACGGTCTGCACGGTTCGGGTATATGGACCAACGAGCGCGGTGACAACATCCTCGACACGGGCGCTCATTACTACGAGGTTTACGAAACCAACGACGGTAAGCACGTCGCGCTCGGATCGATCGAAGCAAAGTTCTACGAGGAATTGCTCCGGCTGTCGGGCCTCAAGGGCGAGGAGCTGCCGCATCAGCAAGATCGCAAGTCGTGGCCCGCGATGAAGGAGCGGCTGAAGACGCTGTTCCGCACCAGGACGCGCGACGAATGGTGCAAGATCATGGAAGGCAGCGACGTTTGTTTCGCGCCGGTGCTCAGCATGGACGAAGCGCCACGCCATCCGCACAATCGACATCGCGGAACTTTCGTCGAGCAAGGCGGCGTGACGCAGCCGGCGCCGGCGCCGCGATTCAGCCGGACGCCGAGCGCGATTCAGCGCCCGCCGGCAAGGCCTGGCGAGCATACTGAGGAAGCGCTGCGCGACTGGGGCTTTGCCGACTCGGATTTGGAGCGGCTGCGCAAATGCGGCGCGATTGCAAAGTCAGCGTGACGCGGCGCGAAGCCTAGGCGCGACCGGTCAGACGAGCGCGTTCCAGCACGCCTTCGAAGATTCGCACTGCGACCGCGTCAACGAGCATCCCGCCCGCTCCGGCAGCGCCTGCGCCGCCTTGCGTGGCCGCCTGGTAGGCCTCGGACATTTTGCGCGCGTTTTCAATTTCGTGCGGCGTCGGTGCGAATACGTCGTTGGCGAGTTCGATCTGACTGGGGTGTATTGCCCACTTGCCGACGGCCCCGAGCGTCGCCGCCCAGGTGGCCTCGCGCCGATAGCCTTCCGCATCCCTGAAGTTGCCAAAGGGTCCGTCGATTGCGTCGATGCCGTTGGCACGGCACGCGGTAATCATCCGGACGCGCGCATGATGCCACATATCGCCGGGATATCGATTTGCCGGATCGGCCGCGACGCCAAAGCGCATGCCCTGGCTCGCCGAAAGATCGCCGAAGCCGAGGATCAGAGCCTCGAGCCGCGGCGAGGACGCGGCAATTTCCTCGACGCGCGCGAGCGCCGCACTTTCTTCGATCAGCGCCTCGAGGCCGATCTTGTTTTTCAGATGGAGCTTCGCCTCGAGCTGCGTCAGCAGCGTGTCGAAGAACCAGATGTCGCGCGGCGCCTTCGGCTTCGGGACGATTATGATATCGAGCTTGTCGCCCGCGCCCTCCACCACTTCGATCACATCGTCATGCGCCCAGTGCGTGTCCGCACCGTTGACGCGCACGGCGCGAATCTTCCGGCCCCAATCGAGGTTGCGGAGCGCATCGACGGCGTTCTTGCGCGCCGCTTCTTTCTGCGACGGCGCGACCGCATCTTCAAGATCGAGGAAAACCATGTCGGCCGCGGTCGCCATCGCCTTCTCCATCATTTTCGGACTCGAAGCCGGCGTCGAAAGCTCGGATCGTCTTAGTCGAAGCGTCATGATTGCTCCTTGTGTGCGATTGATATTCCCGCCTCCGCGAGCACCTGCTCGGTATTTTCGCCCAAGCGCGGCGCGCGCGCGTAAATCCCCGACGGCGTGCCCGTCAGCTTGATCGGACATCCCGCAAGCACCAGCGGCGGATTGTCGCCCGGCTGTTCGACCTCGACCAGCATGCCGCGCGCCCTCGGATGCGGATCCTCGAAGATATCCTTGGCGGTGTTGACCGGGCCAACCGGCACCTTGCCGCCGATCGCGGAAACGATTGCGCGCGTGCTCTGCGCTTTCGTCCAGTCCGAGATAAGGCCGCGCACGAAATCGGCATTGGCGACTCGCTGGTGAACGTTGCGGGTGCGGTCGTCGGTCACGAGTTCGGGCCGGCCGATCGCATCGCACAGGCTCTTCCAATGATTTTCCACGGGCGCTGCAATAGCGACGGCGCCGTCGCGGGTCGGAAAAATGTCGAATGGGCATAGCACCGCGGTCCCGTTGCCCGCCGGCTCCCTGATAACGCCGCCGCCCGCGTAGCTGTAAACGATCATTTCGCACAGGGCGAGAATCGCGTCGTACATCGCGACGTCGAGAAATTGTCCCTGCCCGGTCCGGCGCGCTGCATGAATGGCAGACACCACTCCAAGCGCAGCCAGCGTGCCGGGATAGATGTCGCCAACCGCCGGGCCGGCTTTGTAGCCGGCGCTGCCTTGCGGACCGGTGACCGCGACCAACCCGCCCACGCTTTGCGCTACGATGTCGAACGCAGGCCAATCCGCATACGGGCTCAGGCCGGTCCGCGGATCTCCGAAGCCGCGAATCGCCGCATAGACGAGCGCGGGATTGATTTCGCGCAGCCGCTCGTAGCCGATTCCCGCGCGATCCATCACCCCGGTCTTCGCATTCTCGACGACTGCGTCGGCGGTCTTCACCAGCTTGAAAATCGCTTCGCGGCCGGCGCCGGTCTTGATGTCGAGCACGATGCTGCGCTTGTTGCGGTTGACGCTGGCGAAGTATCCGCCGTAGTCGCAGCCTTTTTTATCGGCAGGATGCGGTCCCATGCTTCTACTCACGTCGCCGCCGGGCGGCTCGACCTTGACCACGTCGGCGCCAAGGTCGGCCAGCAGCATCGTGCAATAGGGACCGGCCAGCGCCTGCGTCAGATCGAGCACGCGAACATCCGACAACGGTCCCGTGCGCGCGTTCATCGATTGCCCCAGTGCGAGCGGCGCTTGATCAGCACCGTGCGCTCGCCTTCGAAGACGATCGTCCCGTCCTGCTTGGTGCCCCAATGCTTGAAGCGGACGATGCCGGCGTCGTCGCGATCGGCGTCGCGTTTTTCGAGAACTTCGCTGTAGGCGTACAGCGTGTCGCCATGAAAGACCGGCGAGGTGAACCTGATTCCCGTCAGGCCGAGCTCGGCGAGCGCATTTTCGCCCGTGTCCTGCGTCGCCAGCCCGATGCACACCGAGCCGGTCACCAGCCCGAAGACCAGCCGCTGACCGAATTGCGTCGAGCGCATGCGATGCTCGTTGTAGTGGCCGTCGGCGGTGTTCAGCACCAGCTTGGTGAGCATCTGATTTTCGATCTCGCCGATGGTGGTGCCGCGTGCGTGACGCAATTTCGCGCCGACTTCGAAGTCTTCGAAGTAGTTGCCGGCGCCGGTCAGCTTGGAGATCGATGCGCTCATTTTTTTACCTGTGCACTCGCGGCAGCAGACGATCGGAGATAATCCGCATCTGGATCTCGGAAGTGCCCTCGAAAATCTTGGTCAGTCGCGCGTCGCGCCAGTAGCGCTCGAGCGGAAAGTCCTTGGTGTACCCGTAGCCGCCGTGAATCTGCAGCGCCTGGCTGGTGACGCGCTCGGCCATTTCGGAGGCGAACAGCTTCGCCATCGAAGCCTCCTTGTCGCAGCGCCGCCGGCCGTCAACTTCGGTGGCGACAAAGTAGGTCAATTGGCGCGCGGCTTCGATCTCGGTCGCCATCTCGGCCAGCTTGAACCGAATCGCCTGGAATTCTCCGATCGGCTGCCCGAATTGGACCCGCCTCTGCGCGTACACCAATGAGTCTTCGAGCCCGCCGCGCGCAAGCCCGATCGCCCGCGCCGCAGTATGCACCCGGGCCACCTCGAGTCCGCTGACCGCGCCGTAGAAGCCCTTGCCCTCGCCGCGGTCTTCGCGCTCGCGGCCGAGCAACGCGTCGGCGGGCAGCTTGAAGCTGTCGAAGTGCAGTTCCCACGTCTTCCAGCCGAAGTAGCCGATCTTGCGAATCGGTGAACCGGTCAGCCCCGGTGGAAACTTGCCGCGCTCCTTGAGCACCAGGAATTGACTGATGCCCTCGTGGCGGCGGTGCGGATCGGACGGCTGCCTGGTGCGCGCCAACACCGAGATGAAATCCGCGCCGTCGGCAAACGTGCACCACATCTTGCTGCCGTTCAGCATCCAGCCGTCGCCGTCGCGGGTCGCTTTGCACGAGACGTTGGCGAGATCGGAGCCCGCGTCCGCCTCCGACAGCGCCGCCGCGCCGAGGAATTCTCCGCGCGCCATCCGCGGCAGGTATTCGCGCCTTTGCTCCGCGCTGAAACCGCCGCCGAGTCCGTTGCCGCGCGCGATTATGCTGGCGACGCTCATCCACGCACGCGCCAGTTCCTCGGTGATCAGCACGTACTCGAACGCCCCCAGCCCAAGGCCGCCGTACTCCTCCCTGATGACGATGCCGAAGTAGCCCATCTCGGCCAGCTTGTCCCGCAACGACATCGGCATATCGCCTTGCTCGGGATCGAGCTTGTTCGCCAGCGGCAGAACTTCGTTCATCGCGAAGTCGCGCGCCGCCTGCTGAATCATCCGCCGTTCGTCGGTCATGTAGCTCACAGTGGCACTCCTCTGCGCTTGGCGACCAGGTTGGTCCGCTCGTAGCTGATGACGAGTTCGTCGCGTTGATTGCGGGCTTCGGTGCGCCACGTGACGATTCCGAAGTTGCCGCGGCTGGCGGATTCGCGGGTGGAGACGACGGTGCTGCGCGCGGTCAGCGTATCGCCCGGATAGACCGGGCGGTGAAATTCCAAGCCGTTGATGCCGAGAAACGGTCCGCCCGCTTCGCTCAAATCCTCGACCGAGATGCCAACCACCGTGCACGCGACCAGCATCGGACTGACCACCACGTTGGGGTGGCCATGCGCGCGGGCATACTCGGCGTTGAAGTACAGCGGGCAATGCGCGAGCGTCGCGGTGGTGAACAGCGAATTGTCGCCGGCGTTTATCGTGCGCCCCCAATGATGCTCGAAGACCTGGCCCTGGTGGAATTCTTCGAACGAATGGCCCTTGTGCACGAGTTTGAACTGACTGAAATCGGGATCTGCCATAGACCAAGCTCCTAGCAAAACTCTTGCCGCGCCGCGAGTCCCGGCGCCCAGTTCCTAATCGCCGCGCGCATCCGCGTGCGGACGACTATTGCACAAAGGCAGCGCAGAGATAGAATCCGCGCAGGGCCACGCAACTGCACGGTATCGCGCCGTCCTGAGCCCGCTATGAATCTCATTCACCGGCGCCTTTGCCAATCCGCGCGTTGGAAAAACACCGTCGAGAAGTACGCGCTGCCCTGGACGCTCGACCAGATCGATCTGGGCGCGAACGTTCTGGAAGTCGGACCGGGACCTGGGGTCACGACCGATCTGCTTTGCCCGCGAGTCGAGCATTTAACCTGCGTAGAGATCGATCGCGCACTCGCGGATTCGCTGGCACGCCGGATGGCCGGCCGCAACGTGATGGTGCTCTGCGAGGACGCCAGCGCGATGTCGCTCCCGGCCGCGAGCTTCGACGGAGCGGTGAGCTTCACCATGCTGCATCACGTGCAGTCCCCGGCTCTGCAGGACCGCCTGCTCGCCGAGGTCGCCCGCGTGCTGCGCCCGGGGGGAGTATTCGCGGGCTCCGACAGCCTCTACAGACCTTTCCTTCGCCTGCTCCACGTCTTCGACACGATGGTCCTGGTAGATCCGCAAACCTTCCCCAGGCGGCTCGAAAGCGCGGGCTTTGTCGACGTTCAGGTCGATACGAACCCATACGCGTTTCGATTCCGCGCCCACAAGCCTTCATAGTCGTCCAGTCTTGAGTTGATGCGGTCGCTGCGGACCGGCGGCTTTCAGGAAATGGCCGAATCGCGCAAGACTGTGCTGACCCAAATGCGGGTTGTTGCTACCCCACTAATCCTTTGAGGTTGGCGGCCGGCGAGATCTCTTCCTGGAACGAGCCTCGGCGGCTCTCGCGGGTATGGCCTTGTCGACCGCTTCAGCGCGATTCCAGCCGGTGACCAGCGCGAACATCATGAGCGAAATCATCAAGACGGCGGTGGCTAAGGACACATAGAACGCCCAGCGACGGATGGGAGTGGGACGCAGCTCGACGTGTACATCATGTATCCCGGCCGGAACGTTGAAGGTTATCTCTCCGCTGACTGACGCCGGTAAAGTCGCAACTGCCCGATCGTCAACCAGCACCGTCCATCCCGGATAGTCGAAAAGCGAATCCTGCATGAGCGCGGGCTCGCTCGCATCGACCTTGAACGACTGGCTATTGGAGCTGACGGCGAGTTGATGGACGACGGGCGCGGAGCGGACACCTGTGAGCAGGCGGCTATCGAAGTAAGGACGGTAATGTACTGTCCGCGGCTCGTACTCTTCACGAGTCGTCGTGTTTATCCCCAGGTGAGCGATCGAGTCTGCACTGAAGTAGGCTTCATCATAAGTCTGAATGCCCTTGGGTTCGGTGTGCGCGATGTTGAATAGCACCAGGACTGCGAGCGCGACCGACGCCAACCGGGGGCCCATACGCTCGAAGGCATGGAGCGCCAGGATCGGCATGAACAGCGCCGCAACGCACAGCGTGCGCCACGGATAAGCGAGGTATTGAAGCGTGTCGACGTGCGCCCAAATCGTCCATGACAAATCGGTGGCCAACAGCGCGGCGACAATCGTCGCGCCGGCAAAGACCAGCGCGTCAAGGCGGCGGATACGGTTCGCCGCGCGTATCGCGATGAGAAATCCCGCGACCGCCAAGGCTATGTGAACGAGCCCGAGTGAGTACGAGATGCCGTTGGTCGGACCGCGCATCGAGTAGCCGAACCCCCATGGCGACCAAAACAACTGCGACGGCGAGATTATGTAATTGGTCCAACTGAGAAAGCCGGTACGCAGAAGGTCGGTTTTGACGAAATCGTGTTCAAGCAGCGCCGGAAGCCAGAAGAAAGCACTGAGTCCCAGCCCGCCGACCAGCACGCCGGCGCCGGCCGCGGCGGTTTTCAGCCGCTGATCCGAGACCGCGGATCGAACGGCGACGATCGCCGCGAATGCCGGAAGCATCAGCAGCGCGATCGCATTGTGCGCCAGCGGCAGCATCGCCACTGCCAGCGCGCCGACCACCACACTGATTGCGGTCGGGCGCTGAACAGCCGTGATCAGCCCGAGCAGCGCCACCGGAGCCACTGCAATCGCGGCCGACTCGGCAAATCGCGCACACACGTAGATATCCAGAGCCTGATAGGGAGCGAACAGCCATGCGCCCGCGGCGCCGATTGAGGCGACACGAGAAAACGAGAGTTTTCGCCCGACCAGGAAGACTGCGATCGCGCCGAGAGCGAACAGAATCGCCAGTCCAAATTGAAGCGAATCCGCCAGCCGCATGCCGCCTTTGAAGAAAGGCAATGCCGCCGCGTAGACCAGCGGCGGGGCGAATTCGAACAGCGGCTGTCCATGCCCATTGCCGAGATCCGGCGCCCATACCGGCGGAAATTGATGGTCGCTCATCGGTTTCTGCGCCTCAACCCCCAGCAAAAGGGCCAATTCCGAAGCTGAGTGACCGCCCCTAGTGACCATGCGACCCCCGTCTTTTGGGTTTTCGCCGGGCGCGGTGTTTTGAGAAAGCATTCTGCTGCGTTGCCGCCGCTTGGGTAGCGCACGGCAGCGCGCGATACGGTCAGAGTGACGACGACCAACAGGGCATCCGCGTGCGCACGCGGCGCGCCGCGCGGTGTCCGCCATCGTATCATGCGATTGCGCGCGTCCCTTGGCAGATGGACGCTATTCGTTTCGTCGATCGCAAATCTCAAGCGCGCGAGTCCGCTCGCGCTCGATCACGATTTGGCAGTGTAGCGGGCACAGTTCGATCTGGCGAACTTGGCGGCCGGCCCCAAGCTCAAGGGGGGGCAGTATTACGGCTTGAGTGGAATTACGCGGCAAGTCGCTTTGGTCTCCTCGCGAATCCGCGTCTCGCAGACCGGATTCCCGCACCAATAGACGTCGGCGAATGACAGCGTCGCGGGCAAGTGCATCGTATGCGGCGAGCTGGCGGCCGAGCGCGCGTATTTCGCCAAGGCGTACTAAGCTGGGATTTCCGTATATGGACCCAGCCCCTGAGCAAAGGGGTCTTGAGCGTGATGACATGATACCGGTTGCATCCGTATATCCGGCCTCTGTAAATGGGGCATTGTGATTGCCCCGGGCCCTG
>Ga0074044_10005755_pt1 | contig 10031 bp, 7 predicted proteins | sample BogForMeECP23OM1_FD_94443 | JGI IMG/M metagenome (GOLD analysis project Ga0074044, IMG submission 94443) | Bog forest soil microbial communities from Calvert Island, British Columbia, Canada - Bog Forest MetaG ECP23OM1 | ecosystem: Environmental > Terrestrial > Soil > Wetlands ... | reverse complement strand
GGCGCCATCATGGGCGGCGTGGACCAGGTGCACGGCGCGGCCAATTCTCTGGGGGAACGCGTGGGCAACACTCCCATCGAACTCCTGCTCGTGAATCTGCGGCTCATGGGCGTGATTGATCGCGACCTCTCGCGGTTGAAGGAGTATTGCGATACCGTGGCCCGCGCCACCGGCACCACGATTCCCCCGAACTACCCGGTGATCGGCCGCGATGCTTTTCGCACCGCCACCGGGGTGCACGCCGCCGCCATCATCAAAGCCTTCAAGAAGCACGACGTGCTCCTGGCGAATTCCGTCTACAGCGGTGTGCCTTCCCATTTGTTCGGACTCGAGCAGGTGATCGAGATCGGGCCCATGAGCGGGCGCTCCAACGTCACCTACTGGCTCGAAAAACGCGGCCTGCCCACCTCCGACGCAGTGGTGGACCGAATCCTGGCCGCCGCGAAGCAATCGGCCGGCGTGCTCAGCGAAGAGCAAGTCCTCGCGCTCGTCAATGCCTAGCGCGACGCCGAATCAGCAACCCCACGGTCATCCCGAACCCGCTCCTGCGGATGAGGGACCTGCTTCTATCCCCAGATCCTCGACACAACGGCGGAACCTTCAGCCCGGTCCCGCTTTGCGGCAGGGTCGCACATCCGAATCGCCGGATTCGGAGTTTTTTAGCGTCATGCCAATCCTTCGAATTGCCGTCGCCCTCTCCCCGCATCGTGCATCTTCTTTCCGCCTACTGTATCCTCCTGGGGATGGCCCTCAGTCTGCGCTCTCCGCGCCTGGTTGCCGCGAACAGCGGCGGGCCTGCTTCTGTCGAGTCCCTGCTTGAGAATCGCCGTGTCTCTCGCGCTTTCGACGCGGTGGAGCAACTGGCCTCCTGGACGACCGAGCAGCAGATTCAATTGACGGAGATCGCCGCGCCCACTTTTCAGGAAGCCGCGCGTGCCGCTGCGGTGCGCAAGCTTTTTGCGGCCTGCGGCCTGCGGACCCGCCTCGACGGTGCGGGAAACGTGATCGGCGAGCGGCCCGGCGCCTCGCGCAAGGACGTCCTGCTCATCTCCGCGCATCTGGACACCGTTTTCCCCTCCGGCGTGCCCGTCAAAGTCCAGCGCGATGGCCGGAGGCTTGCCGCTCCCGGCATTTCCGACAACGGGGCCGGCCTCGCCGCCGTCGTCTGCCTGGCGCGGGCGCTGCACGAGGGGAAAGTGCGCACCGAACACACGCTCGTCTTCGCCGCGAATACGGGAGAAGAAGGCGAAGGCAACCTGCGCGGCATGCGCAAGCTGGTAGAAACATTTCGCGGGCGTCTTCGCGCCGTGATCGCCGTAGACGGCGCCGCCACGGATCACATCACCTCCATGGCGCTCGCCTCGCGGCGGCTGGAAATCTCGCTCACTGGGCCGGGCGGTCACAGTTGGGCCGATTTTGGGATGCCCAATCCCATCCACGCGCTGGCGCGCGGCCTGGCGAGATTCCTGGTCACGCGCGTCCCGGCGAGCCCGCGGACTACCTACAACCTCGGCGTGATCGAGGGCGGGACCTCCGTGAATACCATCGCCGGCCACGCCCTGGTCAAGGTGGACATGCGCTCGGAGTCGGAGACGGAACTCGACCGGCTCGAGGCCGCGCTGCGGAAGGCCATCGAGGCCGGAGTCGCGGAGGAAACGACCGCGGCGCGAGAGGCGGGCCACACCGGCGACGCGCGCGTCGAGATCCGATATCGTTCGCTGGGCGATCGTCCCGGCGGCCAGCTTCCTGATGACGCGCCGCTGCTGGAGGCCGTGCGGCAGGCCGACCGGTATCTCGACAACCAGTCGCGGCTGGAGCGCTCCTCCACGGATGCCAATATCCCGCTCTCGCTCGGGATTCCCGCCATTGCGGTCGGAGGAGGCGGTCGGTCGGGCGGCGCGCACTCCCCCGGAGAATGGTACGACCCCACGGGCCGCGAGATGGGCGTCAAGCGCCTCCTGTTGACGGTCCTCGCGGTGGCAGGAATCGAACCCTGAGCTGTCTCCGGCTCTTCCGTCGAATCCTTACTCCAGCACTTCGATTGCGGAGAGTTCTCCCCGGCCTGGATCCCCGGAGAGCTTCCGGTACGTCGCGCGGATCGTGCGTCCCTTCAAATCTCGGCACGGCGAGAAATTCGCGGGAGGCTCCCACTTGTAAGTCAGGTAGTCGATCTTTGTGAAGTCAGCGGCATGCAGGTGCAGAGTTTCATTCTCTCCTTCCAGAGTCAGGTAAAGTGTTCCGGCGTCGCAGGTTGTTTCGCTAACCTTGCCTTGCAGCTTCATCGGCACGCCCACCGGTGGCTCGGAAGCGGGGTTCTGAGCAGCCTTTGGCCTTTCGCGAACAGCAAGGACCGGCTGTCCTTCCGTGGAATCCTCTTTCTGCCATGCCGCCGCACGATGGGCGGATTCCAGAAGGGACTGCGCGGCGCGCCTTTGGCCGGGATCGCGGGCCTGGGCCAGCGCTCGCGTTCCGATCTTTTCCGCGTCTTCGAATCGATTGAGCTGAATCAATATCGTGCCGGCGTTCACCAGGTATCCGGTGTCGCCCGGCTGGAGCGCGGCCGCGCGCAGGGCATGCTGCAGCGCCCCATTCAGATCCGTTTTCTCCGCCGAGAGAAGCAGTGCGAGTTGGGCATGCACAGGCGCTAGGTCCGGATTCAACTCCACAGCCGTGCGGAGCTTCCTCTCCGCCTCCTTCAATGCATCAGGGTCGTTGCCGCTGCGGCGCAGGGCAGCCTGCGCGGAGAAAAAGTACGCCATGGCGCTGCGCGAATCGAGCTCCACGGCCTCCGAGAATTCCTTCACGGCCGCGTCGTAAGCTCCCGCCTCCAGCTCCAGCAGGCCCAGACCTTCATGCGGTGACGCCAGCCGCGGGTCCAACGCCACAGCCCGCACGAGAAGCGGGCGGGCTTCCACGGGGCGGCGGCTGTAAGCCAGAAACTTGCCGCGGACAGCCAGGCTCTCCGCTTCCGAAAGTGGCCGCGTAGAGTAGGAGCTTTCCTCAATGCGGGCAGGCGGCGGCATCTTGAGTTGGAAGAAAGTCTGGCCTCGGGCATAGTTTTCAATTGTCTTCGTGAGCGCGGCGGGATCGCCAAACGCGCGGTGCGCGGCTTCCACTGGGCTCACGCCTTCCGCCAGAACGAGCCGCAGGTATTCCGGGAGCTCTCCCGCCTGCGCGCCGCGGCTGCTCAGCAGCACGTAGTGAACAATGGCCCAGGATTCGGCGTAGAACACGGTCGCTTTGTTCTCTTCGTTGTAGAGTGGGGAATCGTGTCCGGCGGCGAACAGGGCGTCGAGCGGCAAAAGCTTCGAATCGCGGAGCAGGAGCAGGTGAGATGGGCTGGCCTGGCCCACGATCACCTCCTTTTCCCCGATCCGTGTGTGTCCGTAGAACTCAGCCAAGCCCTCATTCAACCAGACAGGAATGGTCCCGTAGTTCAGCCGGACCAGGAAATGCGTGTACTCATGATAGAGGAGCTCACTGGCCGACTCTGCCGGCGCATCCAGCCGCAATGCCACGTAGTTCCTCTCAGCTCCGGCCTGAAAGATCCCGCCGGGATGGACGCGGCCTTTCACCTCATAGAACTGGGGCAGCAGCTCGCGCAGGCCGGTTTCATTTTTCACCGCTAGAATCACGATGGGCTCGGCGGCATCCGCTCGTGCCTTGCCCATGAGCTTCAAAAAAACGGCCCGCACTTGCTCGAATTGGTCGGCAGTCCGGCGCCCCTCTTTCGGTGAAGCGTCGGTGTAGACGATAAAGTGGGGACTCTTGATTTCCGTCCAAGTCCCAGCTTTCGCCGCCGAGTGCCCCGCAGCCGCGCCCAGCACAATCGCTGCAACAGACGCTGTGACCGCCGCGCAAAGAATTCTGCCAAGAGACATAACGAGTCTTATACTCCCGCTCTCGCCAGGCGGCAAGCTGCCTGCCGTGGTCCGAAGTGACACTTCCGGATACGTCGAAGGAACAGTATTCTGGCATCTGTGCTCTTCGGTTCAACCGTTCCCGAATGCCGGCGCCTCTCCTCCACATCAACGGACGGCAGCCCTTGCAAATCTCCCGCCGCAGACCGGAGCGACACGCAAAAAACGTTGATCACGGGGATACAGGGTAGCGCTCGCCATGAGTGATCGGTTCAAAGCGGAGATGGGCCTGGCATTTGCCACGCTGGTTTGGGGCGGCACGTTCGTCGCGTCCAAGGCTGGGCTGAGCTACATCTCCCCCATGGCGTTCGTCGCGGCGCGATCTGTGCTCGGCGGCTTTGTGCTTCTGGTGTTCTTCCGCTCCGTGCTCCCGCGTATCAGACTGGGCGAGCTAAAGGCCGGCGCGCTGATCGGCATGTTCCTGTTCCTCGGCTACGCCTGTCTCACCGTAGGCCTGGCCTACACCACTGCGGCGAAGGCCGCGTTCATCAACAGTTTTGAAGCCGTGCTGCCCGCCGTTCTTCTCGCTGTGGTCTGGAGAAAGCCAGGTCCGCCCCTGCTCTGGGTAGGCGCCTTTGCCGCGACTGCCGGTCTTTACCTGATCAGCGTCCCCTCTGGAGGAATTTCGGGCCTGAATCGCGGCGACGTTCTGGTGCTCTGCGGCGCCCTGCTCTTTTCCTTCCATACCATCACCCTGGGAATTCTCACCGCGCGGCACGAGGTGGGCGCGCTGACGCTCCTCCAGGTGGGCACCACCGCGACCCTCGCCCTCTTCGCCTTGCCTGTCTTTGCGCTCTCGGGCTTGGAACGCCCCCGCGTGGAAGTCACGCCGGTGTTGGTATTGGCGCTGCTCCTTAGCGGCGTGGGTTCCATGGCCATCGGCCTGACGATTCAGACCTGGGCCCAACGCCACACTCCGGCGTCGCATGCCGCGCTGTATTTCAGCCTGATTCCTGTGTTCGCGGCGCTGGCTTCTTATCTGTTCCTGGGCGAGCGCATGGGGGGAAGGGAAATGGCCGGCGGCGGCTGCATCTTCGCCGGAGTCCTGATGGCCAGCGTCTCTCGTCCCGGCTCCAGCCAGCCGCAACCCCCCACGCCCGACGCCGTCGAATTTGGCGTCGGCGGCGGGCTCTAGGTAGCGCGGGCTTTTAGCCTGCGCGCCCGTCGACCTGCGAAACCGCCGCTACCTAGCACGGCTCTCCCGGCTCATTACGAGCAATGCGGCTTCCTCAGCACTCCGTTTGGACGCAACTGCGCGCCCGCTCGCGCGCCCTTGTCGAAGACTATCGAGCTACTTTTTTGTCGTCGCTCCGGTGGGAAGGAGCATGTCCAGGGTGGAATCCTCCGCGAGCCGCGCCGCGGGATGCACCCGCGCCTCGTAGCTGGCAATTTCATTCTCATGCAGCAGGGAAACGCCGATGTCGTCCAGGCCTTTTAGCAGCACGTCGCGCCGGAACGGGTCGAGATCGAAGCGAATCTCCAGCCCGCCCGCATCGCGTACCGTTTGTTCCTCCAGGTTCACGCTCAACTGGTAGCCTGGCTGCGCCTCCGTGCGGCGGAACAGGTCATCCACCTGCGCTTCGCTCAGTGATACCGGAAGGATCCCGTTCTTGAAGCAGTTGTTGTAAAAAATGTCGGCAAAACTTGGCGCAATAATCGCTCGAATCCCGTAGTCGAGCACCGCCCACGGCGCGTGCTCGCGGCTCGACCCGCATCCGAAATTCGCGCGCGCCAGCAGGACGCTCGCTCCCCGGTATCGTGGAAGATTCAGCACGAATTCGGGATTGGGGCGCTCGCCGTCCAGGTACCGCCAGTCATAGAACAACACTCGGCCATACCCCTGGCGCGTCACCCAGGTTAGAAACTGTTTCGGCACCATCTGATCCGTGTCCACGTTCACGCGGTCCAGCGGAACCACCAGCCCCGTATGTTTCCGAAATGCCTGCACAGCCTTTTCCTCTCCTCTGTGAGTCTCTGTGTCCTCTGTGCCTCTGTGGTATCTTTTCCTGACTTTTCCTGACTTTTTCTCTCTCTTTCTCTCTTCTCTCCCTACATCATCTTCCTCACATCCACAAAATGCCCCGCCAGCGCCGCCGCCGCGGCCATGATCGGGCTCACCAGGTGCGTCCGCCCGCCTTTTCCCTGGCGCCCTTCGAAATTGCGGTTCGACGTGCTGGCGCACCGTTCCCCACTGGGCAGCCGGTCCTCGTTCATCCCGATGCACATGCTGCACCCGGAATCGCGCCATTCGAATCCCGCGTCCTGGAAGATTTTGTCCAGCCCCTCCGCCTCGCCCTGGGCCCGCACCCTTCGCGACCCAGGAACCACCAGGGCCTGTTTCAGCGTGCTCGCCACGTGCTTCCCGGCCACCATCCGCGCGGCTAGGCGCAGGTCCTCGATGCGCGAATTCGTGCAGGATCCGATGAACACGCGGTCCAGCGGGATGTCCTCCATCCGCGTGCCGGGCGCCAGGGCCATGTAGCGCAGAGCCATCTCCGCGGCTTTCTGCTCGTTGGGATCGCGAAAGCTGGCCGGGTCGGGAACGCGGCCGGTCACGCTGGTCACCATGCCGGGATTCGTGCCCCAGGTGACCTGCGGGGCGATCTCCGTCGCGTCGAACTCCTCCACGCGATCGAACTGCGCGCCCGGGTCGCCGGCTAGCTGCAGCCAGTAGTCCGCAGCCACCTGAAAATCCCTTCCGCGCGGCGAGAAGGGACGCCCTTCCAGGTAGCCCACCGTCGTTTCGTCGGGTGCCACCATCCCGGCGCGCGCCCCGCCCTCGATGCTCATATTGCACAGCGTCATGCGGCCTTCCATCGTCAGTGCGCGAATGGCCGCGCCCGCATATTCAAACACGTAGCCCGTGCCACCGGCGATGCCCAGCCTCCCGATAATCGTCAGGATGATGTCTTTCGCCAGCACGCCCGGCTGCAGCAGGCCGTTCACGCGGATCAGCATGGTCTTCGACGGGAACTGTTGCAGGCATTGCGTCGCCAGCACGTGTTCCACCTCGCTCGTGCCGATTCCGAAGGCCAGCGCTCCGAATGCGCCATGCGTGGAGGTGTGGCTGTCTCCGCACACAATCGTCTGGCCCGGCTGGGTGATGCCCAGCTCCGGGCCGATCACGTGGACAATGCCCTGGTTGCTGCTGTTCATGTCGAACAGGCGAACCCCGGTCTCGCGGCAGTTGTGCACCAGCGCGTTGAACTGCGCCACAACGTTGGCGTCCAGAATCGGCAGTTCGCGATTCTTCGTCGGCACGGAGTGGTCCATCACCGCAAAGGTCAGGTCGGGGCGGCGGACCTTGCGGCCGGCGGCCTTTAGGCCGGAGAAGGCTTGCGGCGACGTTCCTTCGTGCACCAAGTGCCGGTCGATATAGAGGAGTGCTGGCTGCCCAGGGGCTTCGTAAACCAGGTGCGCGTCCCAGATCTTCTGGTAAAGCGTGCGGGGGGCCATAGGACACCCGGATTGTAGCAAGTCCGGATTCGAAGGCCAAGCCGCCCACAGTGGCGTAGCCACTCTTGGCTGCGCTCCCTAGAGGCCTTGCGCCATTTCGGTGCTGATTTCGCATAGAATCCAACCCACTCGTACCCGCGAGACTAGAGGTCGGATTCCACGGGTACCTGGTGAGGAAACGATGCGCCTCTTTGTGTGGCTGCGACCTTGCAGGTATTCCGTCCTCTGGTACGCCTCGGCCGCAGTTGCGTTGGCAGGGCTCGTCCCGTGGTCATCCGCGGCACAGATCTTCCAGCAGTCTGGTTCTGAATGGGTTTCTTTCCGCGAGCCGGGAAGGATTTATAAGGTTGCTGGTTTCGAGATCTGGCAGACCTTGGACTCCGAACACTACGAGCGAGAGGTTTACCTGCGCAAGACGGGGGAGGAGTCCTCGCGGCTCATTTACAGTCACCACCGCGAGATTTCGCTCACCGTAGGCCATCAGGGACGCACAGTTTTGATCAACGATTACGCCGCGACCAAAACCTGCAAAGTGGTGACTGTCGAACTTGCGACAGGGAAAGAAAGCGAGGTTGGTTCGGCCGCAGTCAAACAATACGTGCGGAGCGCGAATCCGGACTCGCGACTGGTTGTGGTCCCCGAAGCGCAGGGCTTTTCACCTGACGACCGGCAAGTATTGATCAAAATGAAATTGGTTTACGTTTCGTTTCAAAACGCCGAGCAAGCGGCTACGATTCGCGCTACATTCAAGCCCCGATGGTACGCCGTGGAGTCGTACTCCGGCCACGTCCTCCGGGAGTATCGGACGGGCCAATTTCCCGAGGGCTGGTGGAGATTCAAAGCAAAATAGGAATGCCACGGGTGCGCGCTGGAAGGAATTTCCCCTGGAACTCCGGAGCCGCCCGCAACATCTAACCTCCTAGGCGCTTCCGCGCGTGGGTTACGCTCACGTGTTGCTGCTCGAAGCGTCTCATTTAGGGGCTTTGGGCTCGGTGCTATAATACGAACCTTCGCGCGCCGCGCACCTGTGGGCGCAGATAGGCGGGGAGAAAAATCATGGGCAAGCAGATGGGCGAGATTTTCGGTTGGGCCAGGCAGCGGAAATTGCTGTTCACCCTGCTGGTGGTCGCGACGCTGGGGATTGGCGTCATCATCGGCAGCATCGGGAGCGGGCGCGTGGCGGCCATGCGCGACCAGGGCGCCACGCCACTGGCCATCCCCAATCCCGTCCAGCTTTCCGGGAGCTTTGCCGCCATTGTGAAGCAGGATTCCCCGGCGGTAGTGAACATCAACACCACGCAGGTGATCGACCGTCGCGCCCGCCAGCGCGCTCATCCCGGCCCCGACCAGAATGATCCCAATGACTTCTTCAACTATTTCTTCCAGTTTCCCGACCAGGGTCCCGTTGCCGAGCGCAGCCTGGGTTCCGGCGTGATCGTGGATGAAAAGGGCTTCATCCTCACGAACAACCATGTCATCAAGGATGCCACCAAGATCCAGGTGAAGCTCCCCGGCGACCAGACGAGCTACACGGCGAAAGTAGTCGGCGCGGACGAAGAGACGGACCTGGCAGTCATCAAGATTGACGTGCCCAAGCGACTCCCCACCGCGCGCATGGGCAACTCCGACGCCGTGCAGACGGGCGACTGGGTCCTGGCCTTCGGCAGTCCCTTTGGCCTCGAGGCCACCGTCACCGCGGGCATCGTCAGCGCCAAGGACCGCACCAACATCAGCGACAAACAGTTCCAGCACTTCATCCAAACGGACGCGGCCATCAATCCGGGCAACTCCGGCGGCCCGCTAGTCAATCTGGCCGGGGAAGTCATCGGCATCAACACGGCGATTTACACCTCCAGCCGCGGCTACGAGGGCGTGGGCTTTGCTTTGCCTTCGAACACCGCCATCGGGATTTACAATCAGCTTGTCACCAAAGGAAAAGTCACGCGCGGTTCCATCGGCATCACCTTCAACGAGGAACGCAGCAATAACCCCGCGCTGCTCAAGGAACTCGGTGTCGAGCACGGCATCGTGATCGAACGCGTCGAGCCGGGCAGCCCGGCGGACAAGGCGGGGCTCAAGACGGGCGACGTGGTCACTTCCGTGAACGGGAAGCCCGTGCTTACCGGCAATGACTTGGTGAATCCAATTATCGCTACGCCCATCGGGGGTAGCGTCCAGGTCACTTACGTGCGCGACAAGCAGAACCACTCGACCCCCGTCGGCGTGGCCGATCGCACCAAACTCTTCCCGGCCACCGCTCAGGTCAGCGGCGACCAGTCCGAGGAACAGGGCGCCACCGACTTCGGCTTGCATGTGGAAGACGTCACGCCGGAACTCCAGCAGCGCCTGGGACTCGATCAGGCTAGCGGCGTGATCGTGACCCAGATTGACCCAGCCAGCTTCGGCGAAGACGTGGGCTTCGGGCGCGGCGACGTAATCCAGGAAGTGGATCACCAGCCCGTCCAGAATCTGCGCGACTGGCGCCGGGTTACCGGGCGTCTGAAGCCCGGCGACAACGTGATCTTCAAGGTGCGCCGCTCCGGGCCGGGATCGGCCGGGCCGCTCACCCTTTTCCTGGCAGGCGCCGTGCCGCAGCCGGATAAGTAATCGTTGGTTGTGGCAGCACGAATCCGCTCGATTTCGCCGGGCCGTCTC
>Ga0074044_10005753_pt1 | contig 10032 bp, 17 predicted proteins | sample BogForMeECP23OM1_FD_94443 | JGI IMG/M metagenome (GOLD analysis project Ga0074044, IMG submission 94443) | Bog forest soil microbial communities from Calvert Island, British Columbia, Canada - Bog Forest MetaG ECP23OM1 | ecosystem: Environmental > Terrestrial > Soil > Wetlands ... | reverse complement strand
TTCGAGGAAAACCTGCTGTTGTTCGCCGGGCAAGAACTTGTAGTAGCGTGAGATCGAGTTGAGCAGGATCTCCGGGTCGCCGTTGTCCAGGTGTGCTCCTGCAAGGAAATCGGCGCAGATCATCTCCAGACAGTACCCGCGCGATTTGTCCGTGCCCAGCATCCGCGCTGCCGTCTCGATCGCCTGCTCGATGACCGGGACTTGGCTTTGGTAGACCTTAAAGTAGATCAGCTCCGACGGCTCCTCTTCCCTTCCCGTCAGTTCCTTCTCCACTGCCCGCCTGAAATCCTCCTTCGGCAGCTCCCGAGCTTTGTGCAACCAGGTTGCACAATCGAAGTGCTGCCCGTCCCGGCGTGCGATCTTCGCCAGCTCCAGCCCTTTCGTCCATCCCACTTCTTTCAATTCGCGTCTCGCCTGTGGCGGTAGGTGCTCGTGGATGGACATCAGGTAATACGCCTTCCTTCTCGATTCCGGGAACCGCCTCGTCAGGAACTCGTCAAACGACTTCAGGTTCTCCAGCCGCCAGTACTGACCTGCCCGCACCTCGCACAGATACCTGCCAAGCTCGACAAAACGGGTGTCCCGCTCTGCATCTTTCTGCCTCTCCCACGCCAAAATCTCGTCGATCTTGGTGAGAACGAAGAGGGCACGCTTGCGATTGAGCTTCGGGGGCATCGGTGGCCACCTAGTAAACAAGTTCGTCAAACAGACCAAGATCGACTCCGGGTTTGCGCACAAGGCCGGCCTCGACCATGTCGGGCTTGTCGAGGCAGAGCCCGAGGAAGGGGCAGGTTGCGCACGGATTCTGTGGAAAGCGGATGCCGCTGTGCGGCAGGAAGAGCCCGGACTCGATCCGTCGGACCGTGTCATCGACCAAGGTTGCGAACTCCTGCCGCTGCTCGTTAGAAATGCTGGCCCGGAGGTACTGAACTTCAACCAGGCGCTTGCGGACGAAAACGACCTGGGCAACTTCGTCGATGCCCGTCATCCACGAATAGCAGACAAGTTGCGGGTCCAGTGCAGAAATTCCGGCCGGCTCTTCCGGATATCGTGCAGAGGTTGTCTTCCACTCCAGCAAACAGGGTGTGCCGTCCAGTTCACCAATGGCGTCGACGTAAGCGACAAAACTGTTGCCGGAAGTCAAGGTCCGATTGAACTGAATCTGCTGGGTGGAACGAGGCCGCCGAATGCAAATGCGGTCGTCCTGGGCGAAGCGCTCGATCAACTGGATGCCTTGCTGCAGCATCCGGTCCCAGGTGTCGTTGCCGGAGTAGGTCAACCCCATGTCCTTGCACACGCCCCACTGCTCGAACAGCACAGCGGCCGGGTCTTCACGGCGAAAAAGCGCGGCGACGGCCTGTTCGAAGGCTCGGCCGAAGAGCATGGCGGCCCGCGTGTCCTTTTCTTGCCATCCGTCGAGGTAACGGTGCCGGTAACGGCGCGGACAGCTGATGTATTGGCTGAGCTGGGTGTAGGAGTACGTCATCGGGATGCCTCCGCGGTGTTGGAGCGAGAAGCACTCGCTAACGGAGCTGCCGAGAGTTCTTCCCACTGGCTGGCCGGGGCGAAGCCATTGAGGTTGATGAGAGAGATGCCGTTGATCACGGTGTGGCTGATCTTGACGACGCCGCGAAGTCCGGGCAGGGCTTTTTCATCGACCTGTTCGTGGGCTAGAAGTTCCGGGTCATAGAGGAAATCCCGCAGGAACCAGCCCAGCTTCCACATGGCTTTCTGCGTGCAGTAGAGACGACCTACGATGGAGTGCCCGGCCAGAGTGCGGGGCTCAAGGATAGAGAGTCGGAGGACGTAGAACGGTTTGTGGGCGTGCCAGCGGAACTGCGCGCCATCGACGCGCACGAGGAAGATGCCGTCAGGAATCTCCGGACGCGAATCGCGGGCAGTTTCGGCGAGACCAGGGACTTTGCGGTTCATGCGGCCCCCTCCTGCTTCGGATGCGCGTAGCTATTGAGCTGGCAGAGCAAAGCATTGCGGTCCTTCTCGGCCCAGTCGGCGAGTTGCCGGACGAATTTCTCAACCTGTTCCCTGCTGGCGTCTCGAAGCGTCTTCGTGCCGCAGAATTCGACGGCATAGGCCTTTACGAGTTCGGGGTCGAGCTTGTGCTGGCGGATGATCTGGCACAGACGGTCGCGGACCTTGGGGCCACCGCCGTTCCCGTTGCCATTGGCGTTTTGTGGAGGAAGCTTTTCAACCGGATTCGGAATCGTCCCAATCTCCTCGACTGAGCAGATGCCGATCCCGTATGCCTTGCGCAGAGCTCGATTGACTGCCCGGGTCTCGGCTACGCGCATCTCGGCGCCACGTACGAGTGAGGAAACATTGGATGGGTCGGCGTCGCCGTAACCGACAAAGCCAGAGGAGCCCTTGGAGGGAAAAACCGTTGCCTTGAGAACGAACCGATTCGCCCCCGAATCGCACAGCGAATCGACAGCTTCAACATGGATGCCGCTGCATCTCTTGCGGCGTGCCAGCCGCAGCAACCCTGTATGCGTAACATACCAGTGGCCGTTGATTACCTGGAGGTCACCATCCTTCACGGATAGTTGAAAGTCCCTCGTCAACATCTCTAAGAATTGTGTACTCAGGTTTTCGCCCCAACCCTGTTTTGCGAAGCGAACGTTCTCTCGCCACAGATTTCTCCAGCGTATGGTGCAAGGCTTTCTGGTCTCAGGTTTACTCATGCAACCTCCTCATGTGCGTCATTGTCATCCATAGGATGACATCTTAAGGTTCCCTTGTCAAGGGAATGCTCAGCTCGGGTGGTAAAATTCCCTCGATATGACGTCCAAAGATACGAGGCTCACGTTCCGTGTTCGTTCCGATCTTAAGAAGAGACTGGAATCAGTTGCTGCCTCGGAAGGGCGGAGTGTGGCTCAGATATGCGAAGCGTTCTTATCTGCAGGCTTGATGAAGTATGAGAAAGAAGGCACAAGATACGTTCAGAGATTCTTGGCTCGGCGGGAAGAAGAGCCCTAAGGCGAATCAATGTGTCGCCTCCCACTCCGTCAGGTTTGCCCAGTCTAGAGAAAAGGCCCCGCAGAAGGACCTGCAAGACAAAACCTGACAGCCGTGAAATTCCTCCCCAAGATTGACGCGAGACGGCCTATATCTGGATCGCCAAGGAACCGGTCCGCAAGGGCTTGTCGAATCCGGTCGATTCTGTCTTACATGTGGCAGGCGCGCCTATACGGTCATTTTTCAGCAGACTCGTGCGTCATAGGGCGGGGACGATGTCGGTCTTTTTGAAGTCGTCCCCTTTGAAAAGGAGAGGCTCGCCAGTGAGTTTGGCGAGGGCATAGGCGAAGCAGTCACCGAAATTCAGCCCTGCCGCGCGGCGGCCCTTGCCGAAGTCGTGGAAGGCCTGGCGCGCGAGATACGCCTGCTCGACAGTCACGGGTTCGATCACAATGCCAATGCGGCGAAACAGTGCGTCGCATTGCTGGGCGACCTCAACGCCGAATTGACTCTCGATGACAATCGAGAGTTCGACGAAGTTTCCGGCGGATATACGGCAGCGCGGGGCGCGGCTGATGGCTTGGATATAGACTTCGGCATCCGGTTCTTCCGCCAGGATGGCAATGAGCGGTGAGGAGTCGAGGATCATTTGGGAAGGCCGTGTTCGTCGTACAGAAGCTCAGCATGATCGAGATACGGGCGCTTGATGTGGGCGGTTGCGCGCTTGGCAATAGCCCGGATGTCGGCGGCGAGCGCTTCGGGATCGCGCCTCTGGAGACGTTCATAGCGCTCCCGCAGAGCTTCCGTGACGGCACGGGTCATCGTTTCGCCGGTGGCCTGGGCGATCGCTTGCGCGAGACGGTGGGCTTCCGGATCCTTTACGTTGAGGCTCATGGTGTTTCTAGCCTTCTGTACCAATCTTCTACCTTTCCTCTATGGTAACCCGTCTCCCGATTCCCAGCAAGGGGGCAGTGGCAATTGCGAAATGGTTTCCGTTTTGGGGAGGCTTTTGCCCGATGCCGGGTGATTGCCTGCAAATAGGACCCAAGAAGGAAGGGCCCAAGTTCATGCAGCTCCTGGTGGCCAAACAGAAGGCCAGGGTCAAAGACTCATGACCTGGGCGGGTAAAGAGGTCGCCCTCGGGATTGCGGTGACCGGAATCTGCCTGCACAACCCCGATGAATGCCGGTCGCCGGGCCACAGTTCAGGGTCCGGCTGCGCGGGTCCCTCTATCCGGAGCGACCAAGCTCCCGGATGAATCGTTCAACATCACCGTGGCGATGGTGCTTGCAGTTCTTTACGAACTATAGTATATTCTGACTAGTCAGACTAGTGCTAGGACTGTAACGATGTCGAAACAGAGAACAACGCCGAAGAAACCGCGCCGCGGTAAGACGGCAGATAAGCCACCGGCACCGCGTTGGCAACTGCAAACCGCAAAAGCCCGCTTCAGCGAAGTCTTCCGCCGTGCCCGTTCCGAGGGCCCGCAGTGGATCACGCGCCAGGACCGAGAGGCGGTTGTCATGCTACCCGCGGAAGAATTCGAACGCCTCACTGGACGTGACAAACAGCCACGGAGCCTCGCCAAGTTCTTTGCCGAATCACCTCTGGCAAAGGTGCCAATCGATCTGGAGAGGACGCCGGACTACGGCCGCCTGGTTGACTTGTGAGTGGATTCCTGCTTGACACCAACGTTGTTTCCGAGCTCGTGAAGCCCAGGCCTGAGCCCGCAGTTACGAAGTGGATCGATGCCACTGATGAAAACCTCCTCTGCCTGAGCGTCCTCACCTTCGGCGAGATTCGCAAGGGCATTGCTTCCTTGCCTGATATGTCTTCTCGCCGTGTCTCGCTGGAATCTTGGCTAGACCATGAGCTCGCTCTGCGTTTTGCCGGCCGCATTCTGGCCATTGATCAAGCGGTCGCCGATCGCTGGGGCGAGATTACGGCGAAAGCACTCGCCGCGAAGTCCCCGCTCCCCGTGATTGACGGCCTTCTTGCTGCTACCGCCCTGCAGCACAACCTTACTCTGGTCACCCGCAACACCCGGGACGTGGCTCTTACGGGAGTCTCAGTATTCAACCCATGGACCTCGTGAACGCAGCCCAGCGCTGCAACGATGTCGAAGTTTTCTTGGTTCGGATGCGCATGAAAGGGCTACTTACGTCAATCGCGTCGGCCTGTTTCAAATCAGCGGACAGAATCCTCAGCAATGCTGGCGACGATCGGCAGGCGCCCTTAGGACCTTTTATGAAGCCAACTCCATGCTTCTGACACGGGGTGTCCCCTACCTTTCGTGTCGGCGATTTTCTATCTATGTACCTCTGATACCTGTTGTCCGCATCGCAACAAATGGATACTTAATGCACGGACACCATGTCAGCGAAATTCTCCAGCCTACGCAAACGATTGGACAAGCTTGAGCAGGAGCAGGCCGACAGGGCGCGGCGTGAGGAACTGGCCGACTGCAATTGCCCCGAGCTAAAATCGTGGCCTGGGTTCCACATAGCAATCTACCCTAAAGTACTCGAATCCGATCTGCACGAGATGTGTCCAGTTCACGGACTTCGCCGGTTTGGACCGATAACCATCTTCGACTTCGAGGATGCCGAAACGACGGCCAAACTTGAACAACTGATTGACGCGCACGAGCTCCTTCTATCGCAATACTCCCAGTCCAACGGCGAAATTGAAGAAAATGAATCGTAAGGACCTTGACTCGCGTTGCAAGGCTCGAGCCAAGAGCGGCAAGCCCTGTCGAGCCGCCGTCACCGAGGGCGGCCTGTGCTTTTTCCACGCCAATCCCAACAAGGCTTCCGAGCTGGGCCGGATCGGCGGCAGGAGCAATCGCCACGCCGCCGGCGAAAACGTGGATCCGCTGCCGACCCTGGACAACGCGATGGCCGTGCGGGACACGGTGGCTCGCTTGATCGCGGATGTGTACGCGGGCAAGATTCACCCCAGGATCGCTTCCGGCCTGGCGCCCCTTTTGAATTTGCAAATGCGCGCGATCGAGACAACGGATCTGGAGCGGCGACTCACAAAGCTGGAGAAGCTTTCGGCAGAAGCAGAAGACCGTCCTAAAACGACGGCCTCGCCTTCGGGGCCCATGAGTCTAGGTAAGGGAATGAGGAAGGCCGAAAGGAGAGTCGAAGAATTCAGAGAGTCGGAGCTCCGGCGAAAATCGAGCGCGCAGGCTGGCATTTCGAGTTCTTCGCACCAACCCGGTGATACGGGTTAGGACCCTAGCATTAGCGCTGAGGCTTTGCGGAATTCGAAGTGAAGTTCGCGGAGGACGTCGGGATGGACGATCGCGACATCGGGAATCGAGGGAACCAGGCGGACCCACGCGGGTCTCTCCAGCATGGTCTCGGCAGATTCCCTTGGGGCAGCATAGGCATGAAGGTATACGGCTTATAACATGGCTAAAATCTCACTTAAAAACCGCTCAGTATGCCTTAAGCCATGACTGGCCGCTAAGCCATGCCAAGGCATCCCAGATTTTTTCCGCTTTCGACTTTGACGGATGATCTTTTGGCGTTCCGAGTTTCACCCGATCTGAAGTGCGAGATCCAGGGAACCGAGGACGATGAGGCGAGGAGCAGAAGGCCAGGGTCAAGTATGCAAATCGACGACGTTCCCAATCGCAAAAATTGCAGATTGCTATTGCCTTTCGCTTTATATTCTCCTATGATGAATTGTGTGCACAAATGGCTTCCATGCTCAATTCGTATTCAACTCTTACCCGAGCATGGCTCCCACCATGCGGCCCTTATTCATCGGCATTGCTCTTGAGCGGAACAGAGTACCGAGCCCCAGGTTTGTGCACCCGGGGTGCACAGCGACGACCACCACGCGTAACCCACCCCTTCCTCTTGCCGATGGACAAGCTTACGCAATATGCGAATAATGTACGCAATATGCGTAACTCGCCCGTGCTGACTGCGTTGTTCCCACAAGTCCGGCAAGGTGTGCTCGCGGCCACGCTCACGCAGCCAGACAAATGGTGGTACCTGTCGGAACTCGCCGACCGGTTGGACACAAGCCCATCGAGCCTTCAGCGGGAGCTATCATCCTTGGTCGCAAGCGGAATACTAGCGCGTCGTCGTGAAGGCACGAGGGCCTATTTCAAAGCTGAAACCAAGTCCCCGGTGTTCCGAGACCTGCAGCAGCTTTTCGAAAAAACTGCAGGGCTGGCTCCGACCATAGAGCGGATGCTAGCGCCGTTGGGGGGCAAGATCCAGTGTGCGTTTGTCTACGGTTCCGTGGCGCGGAGTCGAGAACATGCAACCAGTGATGTGGATTTGATGGTCATTGGCAAAGCAGGCCTCGCTGACCTGTCTCCAGTGCTCCGCAAGGCGGAGGCGAAGTTGGGAAGAGAGGTCAACGTCACAGCCTATTCCGCGGAGGAGTTCCGGGAAAAAATCCAATCACGCGACCATTTCCTCACCGCCGTTTTACGAGAACGGAAACAGTTTGTGAAAGGAGGTCAGCGTGAGTTGGACGAAATTATTGGCAAGTAAAGAAGCCCAGAGACACACGACCTCCTTCGCGCTGCCCGTTGAAGTCGATAAGGTAGAAGGTGCGATCCTAATCGACCAGCTCAAAAGCTTTTCCGGGGGCCCGGCTCGCCTGCCGTTTTTCTCTTCTCGAATACCTCAATTCAAAATTTCAGGTCTTCGATCAGCTTCTTGACGTCCAAGAACAATTTACACATTTATATCGCTTAGGTTACACATATAGCTTGCTTTATTTACACATATAATATAGCATTTCCCTTGCAATGGCCTATGTACACATCAACCCGTACAAGTCGAGCTATTTGGCTGCCCAGCATGAACTTGAGCAACGACGAGCAGAACTGACCTTCGTTACTCAGCGAATCGCGCAATTGGAGGAAACCGTCAAGACACTCGAACCGCTCGCTAACGAGCAGGGAGTTGCTCCCACGGCTGGCCTTCCTGAACTCTGCCGACAAATTCTGATGTCCCAACCTGAATTCGGATTTACTGCTGAAGAGGTAATGCAACGCCTCGCTCTGATGGGTGTCGATATAAGCGGCTACTCGAATCCGTTGGCCGTTCTTCACACCACGCTGACCAGACTCGTTCGCCCGCGCACTGGATTCCTGAAAGGGATGACCGAGGGGCGACCGGTTTACCTTTACAGTAAGCAGCACGAGTGAGAGTTTCGGAGTGAAATACGAACCCCCACACCGTGAATCAGGCGGTGCTGGGGCTAGAGAAAAGTAAGAGCAATGACAACAGCAAATAAGGCCTTATCGACTGTGACCAAACGGGTCACTACGCTCGAAAATACCTTGACCGGTCGGAGGCTTGGAAAAAATAATGGCTGCCGATGCGGCGGGCAGAAGGATGATTCCACAGTCCCTGTGCTGAAGCAACTCCAAGAGCTAGCACAGGAAACCAAGCAGATCCTAGAAAAAACTGTGGCCTGTGAAGACTACCGCACGGCCATCGCTTGCATACGCGAGCGCTCCCACATTCTGGAGCTGATAGCCAAGTTGGGGGGCGAGCTCGACGAGAAAACTCAGACAAATATCCTGAACGTAACTCTTGATTCTGGGACCGGTAAGAGAATTGCCGAAATGTATCTAGCTCGATTGAGCAACCAGGAGGCAAAGTGAATAGCGATGAGATCTTAATGTTACCTCGGGTGGATTTAGGCTGCTATGCCACAGCGATCTGGCCGCCATTTGAACTGGCCGCACATCATCGCCTGATTGTGAACCTTCTCGAAGCTGTGGAGCGGGGGGAGATCCCTCGATCGATGATATTTATGCCGCCGCGTCACGGAAAGACCTCGCTTGGAACTCAGATATTTCCGGCGTGGTATCTGGGCGCCATCCTGACCGTTCAATTATCACTGCGAGCTACGGCCAAGAATTGGCCGACGATTTCGGACGCCAGGTCCGTAACATGGTAAACGATCCTATGCATCGCGCTATCTTTCCGGAATGTCGCTTGGCCGATGATGCGACCAGCATGCGCCGGTTTAGTACGACTGCCGGAGGCTCGTACTATGCGGTCGGTCGTGGCGGTGCACTCACCGGACGCGGGGCGGACCTACTAATACTTGATGATCTGCTTAAAAATGCCGAAGAGGCGCGCAGCGAGCTGATCCGCCGGGTATTGCACGAATGGTACGCATCCGTCGCCCGTACCCGCCTGCAGCCCAACGGGGCCATCGTTCTGATCTCGACCCGCTGGCACGAGGACGATCTTGCGGGGCGTCTGCTACGGCAGGGTGGCGAAGATTGGTATGTCGTCAGTCTGCCCGCCATCGCCGAGGTTGACGAGAGTTTCCGCCGAGCCGGTGAAGCGCTTTGGCCCAAGAAATATTCGCTCGAGGCTCTGGAACAGAGTCGAAGAGAAATTGGGGGTACCGCCTTTGCTTCGCTCTACCAGCAACGGCCAGCCGCTGCGGAAGGGTCGGTTTTCAAAAGAGAGTGGTGGCGCTATTACCGCGAGACACCACCATTCAAGCGCATCGTTCAGTCCTGGGATACTGCGTTCAAGATGGGCGCCGAGAACGATTTTTCTGCTTGCACGACCTGGGGCGTGGCAGACAACGGCTACTACTTGCTTTGGTTTTGGCGCGGCAAAGTCGAATTCCCAGAGCTGAAGAGGCGCATGACTTGGCTGGCGGATGAATATAAACCGAATCAGATTCTGGTTGAGGATCGAGCCAGCGGTCAAAGCCTGATCCAGGAACTGAAGTATGCAAGTGCGCTCCCGATCATCCCCGTAAAGGTGGACAGTGACAAGCGCAGTCGGGCTGACCCGATCACAGGCGTGATCGAGGCAGGGAAAGTTTGCCTGCCAGAGTCCGCGCCCTGGCTGAATGACTACGTGGACGAACTCGCAGCATTCCCGAACGGCGCCCACGACGATGCCGTTGACAGCACAACCCAGGCGCTAAATTACCTCCGCCATGAGCCGGTGCACTATTCGTATATGACGACCGTATATTTGTGAACGAGTCACTGAGAAATTCCAGTTCGTTGTCAAGTTTATTGATTTGCGCGTAAACATCTGATCT
>Ga0074044_10005752_pt1 | contig 10035 bp, 8 predicted proteins | sample BogForMeECP23OM1_FD_94443 | JGI IMG/M metagenome (GOLD analysis project Ga0074044, IMG submission 94443) | Bog forest soil microbial communities from Calvert Island, British Columbia, Canada - Bog Forest MetaG ECP23OM1 | ecosystem: Environmental > Terrestrial > Soil > Wetlands ... | reverse complement strand
ATCTTGATTTCACATGGACAACAAAGCCATCGCCGGCATCCTCTACGAAACTGCCGACCTGCTCGAAATCGACGCCCAGGACTCGTTCCGCATCCGCTCCTACCGCAACGCCGCCGAGGCCATCGAAGCCTTCCCGCAGCAGATCGCAGAATTGATCGCCGAGCCGAAGAAAGTTCTCGCCATCCCCGGCATCGGCAAGGGAATGCTCGCCAACCTGCAAGAAATGTTCAAAGAAGGCCGGCTCTCGCTGCACGCCGAGATGCTCAAGAAATATCACCCCTCCATGCTCGACTTGCTCAAGATTCAAGGCCTCGGTCCCAAGACCATCGCCCTGATCTGGAGCGCCTATCAGGTCTGCTCGCCCGAGGGCGTCGAGAAATTAGCACAGGAGGGCAAGATTCGCATTCTCCCCCGCATGGGCGAAAAGCACGAGCAAAAACTGCTCAAAGCCATTCAGGATTATCGCCGCATCGCCGGACGCTTTCTCCTCGACACCGCCGAAGCTCAGGCTAATAAAATCATCGAGCACCTGCGCAACTATTCCGACATCGACAAAGTCACTCCCGCCGGATCCCTGCGCCGCGGCCGCGAAACCGTAGGCGATCTCGACATCCTCGTAACCGGAAAAGCCTGTTGCGATGATGCAGAACGGCAAAAACTGATCGACCACATCATCAAGCTGCCCGGCTTGATGGACATCATTGCCCGTGGCGAAAATAAAGTAAGCTTTCGCATGCGCGGCGGAATGCAGGTCGACGTTCGTCTGCTCCCGCCAGATTCCTTCGGCGCCGCCATGCAGTACTTCACCGGCAGCAAGGCTCACAACGTAGCTCTGCGCCAGCGCGCCCTGAAGATGGGCTACACCCTGAGCGAATACAGTCTCGCGCAACTCGACAACGAAAAGCCGGTCGCCGGAAAAAGCGAAGAAGAAATTTACGCCAAGCTCAATCTGGACTACATCCCCCCAGAACTGCGCGAGAACCTCGGCGAAATTGATGCCGCCGAAAAACACACTCTGCCCGCGCTCATCTCGCAAGCCGACCTGCAGGGCGATGTCCACATGCACACCGTCGAAACCGATGGCCGCAATACTATCGAAGAAATGGCCGAGGCCGCCCGCACTCACGGCTACCAATACATGGCCATCACCGACCACTCCAAGAACCTGGCCTTCGCCAACGGGCTCGACGACAAACGCGCCGTCGAGCACATCCAGCGCATCCACGCCGCCAATGAAAAAATCGAAGGCATCCACATCTTTGCCGGAATCGAAGTCGACATCCTCGCCGACGGCACGCTCGATCTCTCCGACTCCGTGCTCGAACAAATGGATCTGGTAATCGCCAGCGTCCACTCCCACTTCAACCAAAGCCCCACTGAGATGACTGATCGCCTGCTAAAAGCCGTGGAAAATCCCAACACCTCATTCCTGGGGCATCCCACCGGACGCCTGCTGCTCCGTCGCGATGCCTACCAGTTCGACATCGACGCCGTCTTAAAAGCCGCAGCCCAACGCAAAGTCGCCATGGAGTTAAACGCCTATCCCGACCGCCTCGACCTGTGCGACCGCCATCTTCGTCTGGCCAAACAGTACGGCGTAAAGATCGTAATCAACACCGACTCCCACCACACTTCGCACCTCGACAAAATCCGCTACGGCATTCTCCAAGCCCGCCGCGCCTGGCTAACCAAAGACGACGTGCTAAACACCCTACCCGCCGAGCAATTCAGCTGTGCCATGAAGCACGCGTGGTCGTGAATTTTGTTCGGGGCCCGCTGAAGGGCTGCTCCGCGCAAAGTCCGGATTTTTGTGAGCTCTCCCGCCCCTTGCAAAAAGCGCAAGGAGCGGGGCACCCTGCTGCTTTGCACCCTGCGGCTTTGCTTTCGGGGTGTCGGCTACGGCTTGGATCTGGGGGATTTGTTCTTCGGCGGATTCTTCGTCGGCGGCTACAACTTCTTCGTTTTCTTTTTGATCATCTGGTTCTTCGTACTCTTCTTCTTCGTAGTCTTCGCGGCGCCAGGGGTCTTCGCCTAGCGGGGTTTGATTTACTGTGCGCGGGTCGATTACTACGCGGGTTTTTATCGTGGGTTCGAAATTGGTGCGGGCCAGGTTGGTCGAGGCGGTCTGCAGGGCGTAGAGCAGGAGACCGGCGTTTTTGGCGTCGATTTGCCCGCTTAGGATCAGGCGCATTACCTGCATGAGTGCGACCTGGATGGAGTTGGCGTCTTCAAGCATGGGGAGATCGAAGACGGCGGAGGCGCGGCGGGCGCGGTTGGCGCCGAGCACGATGCGGGTTTGCTGCCAGCTTTTGTGGAAGTAGCAGAGGCGGTGGCGGCGCAGGGCGGGCGATCCGCACTGAGTGCCGTTGACTTTTATATGTTGGCAACGGGGAATGCTATGAGGATACAGGGACATAATTTTCTCCACCCCCCTCTCCCTGTGATCTATTGGAATCAGAGGGATAGCGGGGGACTAGGGTTGAAATCTTTGAGTTGAAAGGAGTTACGGGGAAAATCTTGGTAACAAACGGGTTAGGGGTTGAAAAGAGCATTGCGACGTTCTAGCTATATATTGGTTATCTGGTATAGCTCAAGTGATGTCAAGGGAATTGCGTGGGAAATGAGGGGTGAAGTACCAGAATGGAACGTCCGAGTCAGGCTCGACAAAATAGGCCTTAACTATGGCGTGATTTCGTAGACTGTGCCCTGATTGTAAGTGCCGCCGAAGGCGGTGGTGCCGTAGAGGTGCTTTTCTGTTTTGTCGAACACGACGCCGGAGAACACTTCCGCGCCGTCGTTGGTGGCGTCGGTGAAGCGATGGAGTACGGTGTAGGTCCATTTGCCGTTGGAGTCGGGCGACATCTCGAAGACCACGCCGCAACCGCTCGGGCACGGGCCAATGCCGCCCACCGCCGTGCCGTAGAGGTTGCCTGCTTTGTCGAACACCAAGGTGCTAGCCGGACCGCCTCCATTCTTGAACAGAGGAAAGTCATAGAGAATGGTGCGCTTCCAGCGGCCACCTTGAGCGGGCGCGAGCTTGAATACAGTCCCCGATCCGTTCTTGCCACCTTCCGCAGTGGTGCCATACAAATTACCTTCGGCGTCGAACACCAGCCCGCCCATGGGTTGGCTGCCGTCGGTTCCTTGGAACGAATGGAGCAAAGTTTCCTTCCATTCGGATGCAGTATGGGTGAGCTTGAAGACGACGCCGTCGCCGTTGCCAGTGCCTCCGCCCGGAGTTGTACCGTAGAGATTGCCAGCCGCGTCAAAAATGAGTTCGGCATAGGGGCAGCAGCCGCGCTTGTAAAAAGGGAAGTCGTAAAGTATGTCTTCGCTCCAGTCGCCGGGCGAGCCCCGCGTCAACTCGAAGACGACGCCCCCGGCAGCCTCAGAGCCGCCGTCTCGGGTGGTTCCGTAGACATTGCCCGCCCTATCGAGGATGACTTTGTCCCAGGGGCCCTGCCCGTCGGCGTGGCTGTTGAGGAAGCTGTGCAGCACCTGCAGGGTCCAGCCCCCAGGCGTGAGGGCATCGGGCGAGAGCTCAAAGACTGATCCGACGTCGTGGGCACCGCCGTTAATGGACGTTCCATAGAGATTGCCTGAGTGGTCGACGGTGAGTGAGGCGACAATTGCAGACCCTTCGGCGAGGGTGAAGGTGTGCAGGAGGGTGTAGGTCCAGCGACCGGAGGATGGCGCCAATCTGAAGATGGTGGCGTTGTCATTTCCGCCGCCGGGTGTTGTGCCGTACAGATTCCCAAAGGGGTCGAGGGCCAAGCCGCCGTTGGGTCCGCATCCGCCGGGATTGCATTTGAAGCTGTATAGCAGCCTGAACCTGGGCGCGGCGGAGGCGTAGCATGCCAGCAGAACGATGAAACACAGCGAGGCATAAGGCCAGCGCAGAGTGGGATATGAGTTATTGCGCTGCATTAGATGCTCTCCGAGAAAGAACTATCGAGGGGTCGGATACCGTGGCCGCAAGCCGGAACTATATCACTAAAATCGCCCGCAGGCTGCCGGATTTATGATTCCGGCGGCCTTGCGGGGTGCGGTATTTGGGCGCTCAGTCGGAAGCATCGTCATCGGGATCGAGCGGCCCGGTGTAGTTCAGATAACAATTTTGCGTGTTAGGGTTAATGAAGCAGATCGCGGGCACCGGCGCTGGAATCGGTGTAAACGTGCGGGCCGTGGGAAGACTGTAAAAATTCGAGTCCAGAGGGTTGGCGACGTGATCGGCGTAGTGATAGTTTTGTCCGGCGATTTCGCCCAAGTTAAAGTTGGTCTCGATAAACTTCAGGATGCTGCCGAAGTCATAGCAGAACTTTGCGCCCGTGGGACAAGTATTGCCGCTGCCGGACACCGTGCCGGAGATGAACTGCTGTGGCGTGTAGGCTGAGACAAACATGAACGGTACGCGGAAACCGTAGATATAGCCGCAGCCCCAGTTGGCCGGGGCGAGGCACTGTCCCTGGGCGTTGTCGAGCCAAACGCCTGGGTTGGGAGCGGGTAAGACGTGGTCGTACCAGCCTCCCCAGTCGTCCCAGACGATGAGGACGGCGGTGTTGCCCCAATATTCAGGACATGGAGTGGTGTGTTTTGTGCCGCTGGTGTCGTAATAGACGCCGCCGACGGCGTTGACGATGTCGGCGACCCATGAGGGGCCGAAGCCCAGGCCAGCGCCGCCGAGGCCTCCGTGATCCGACCATCCGCCGTCGGGAATGAGCCAACTCACGGCGGCTAGTTGGCAGGCGTTGTGGTTGGTGCCGTTTACGCCCAGATCGGTCAGCACCATGCCGGGGCCCAGCGGGCCAACGTAGGGCTTTACGTTGTTGACCCAGTCTTGCCCCGCGCAGTGCCCAGGGTTACCTTGAACCGGCAGGCAGATGTGGTGGATCGCGTTGGGCGCGGTCCAGATGGAGCCGGAAGTGTTGGCGTACCATTTCCAGCTGAGTCCGGCGTTGTCGAGCAGGTCGGTCAGGGTGGCATGCTCGAAGCACGGGTAGACAGGGCTGTTCGTATTCTCGTTGCCGTTACCGTCAATTAGCTTGACGACTTCGCCGCTGGGAGAGGTGCAGCCGGTGTTGTCCATGACGTTGCCCGCTCCGTAGGGGTTGTCGCCGGCGAACAGGGTGTTGGGCGGCGCGGTTGTAGTCGAGGTGCCGGATAGAAGGAATTGGTGCGCGGGGAAGCTGGGTCCTTCATTGGTTTGAAAAAAGTAATTCGCCCAGCCGTACTGGGTCGCGACTGCGAGGTAAGGGTCCAGGCGGTTATAGAACTTGCCGTTATATTCGAAGTTATCGTTCTCGGTGTAGTGGAGCCAATTGAAGACCCAAGAGCCGTTGAGAACACACTCTGACGCGTTATTGGGGCAGCAGTACGGGGAGCTCGTGCAACTCACCTTGGTAGGGCCGGCGTTGACCCCGCCGTTGTTGTACATCTGCACGAACGACTTGTTGAGATGGTTGGGATCAAGGTCGTCGGGCAACAGGTCCGGGGTTAGCGCTACCTGCGTGCCACTGGTGCCGGGTGGCACTATTACGAATCCGTTAGGGGGATGTTGTAGGGGCTGGGACACGTGCCATACGGCGACGCACACAGGCCCTGGAAGAGGTTGTCCGGGGTACGATTCTCCTGGACGACTACGATGATGTGCTGGAAGGTGGTTTGAGAGTAGGCGAGGGTTGCGCTGAGGGAAGCGAGCAACAGCAGACTTCTGGTCACGCGTTTCATGGCGTCCTCCGTGGATGTTGGTGGGTTGTGAGGTGAACCGCAGGAGTTTGCGAGGGGCCCGGGCTGCCGTTCGGCGGAAGGCGACGGCAGCGTCTACGAATTATGCGCCGGGCTTTCCGCGTGCCAAGAAAATTCGCTGCTGTCCAATTCTTGGACAGGGGCGATCTGACGACCCGCACGAGCGAGGACGCTCGCGCCCGCATTTCCGGTTGAGGGTATCGCCTCCCACCCTTTCCGCAGAGAACGCGGAAAGGATGGGGCACCCTCGGCTTCGGTAGACGATCAGAAGGGAAAGCTGGGCCAGCGTCCGGGTCCCTCAGGGGCTGAAGCCAGACCCTCCCAAAACCGAGCCCTCGCAAAACGGAGTTTTTTCGAGCATTGGCCGGCAAATCCAGAGGATTGACCTCTGGAACAGGCGGTGAGAGACTGTGTGCGCTTGCCCTGACCCGTTTTCGAGGTTATATGAATCTACGACTTTTCAAAGCAATTGCCATAGGGTTGATGTCGATGACGATGGGCGCCAGCGCGCTTGCGCAGCAGGTCGGCGGCCCGACTCCAAGCTTCATCCCCAACCCAATGGACGGCGTTCAAGCACAACCAGCGAGCAGCGGTACCATCATCGAACTGACCGTGCAGGATGAGCGGCAAAAACTGCTCGATCGTCAAGCCCTGGTGCAAGTCACCAGCAAGGCTACCGGGCAGGTTAAGGTTCGGGTCACGCAGGACGATTCCATCGCCACCATCGTCGACTTGCAGACCGGCCTGTATGACGTAGCGGTAAGCGCGCTCGGCTATTTGACTTCGCACCAGGAAGTCATGATCAGCGGCAGAATTACCGTGAACCACATGGAGGTCGGCCTGAAGAAAGATCCCTCCGCCGTCGACTTGGGGGCGGTGAATGTCAAGGAGATGCCCAACAAGGTGCGCCGGAACATGCTGCATGGCTTGGCCGCGCTCAAGTCCTCGAAGCTGGACGAAGCGCAGAAGAAACTCGATGCCGCCTACAGCGCTGATCCTTCCAATTCAGAAGTGAATTTCCTGCTGGGTTACTTGTATTTTGAGAAGCAGGAATTGGAGCGGGCACAGACTTATCTCGTCAATGCCACCAAGCTCGCGCCACACTATGTTCAGGCGCTCACGTTGCTCGGACGGGTGGAACTGCAGCGCAACGACGCTGCCGCGGCTCGAGGCCCGCTGGAACAGGCGATTGCGACTCACCCGGAATCCTGGATGGCCCATTATCTTCTCTCCGACGTCTATCTGCAGCAGAAGGACTTCGAGAAGGCACAGGCGCAAGCCCGGCTTGCCATCGAAAGAGGAGCGGGTGCGGCGAATGCGGCGCAACTGATTCTCGGCCAGGCGCTAGCCAATCTGCAGCGCTATCCCCAGGCAATTCAGGCGCTGGAAACATTCTTGAAGGCAGCGCCGACCGATCCGCATGCCCCGCAGATTCACCAGTTGGTCTCCGAACTGGAGAAACGGCAGTCCCAGGGACCGGATGAAGCGAGTGCGCCTCAATCTATTTCCTCCGGAATGATTCCGATCGTCGCGGCCACCGACCCGGGACTGATGGCGAAGAGTTGGGGCCCTCCCGGCGTGGATGACACCAAGCCCCAGGTGGCCTCTGGCGTCTCATGCCCAACCGAGAAAGTAATTGAGCAGTCGGGTGAGCGGGTCAAGGAACTGGTGGACGATTTGGCTAAGTTCGACGCCGTGGAAGACATATACCACGAAGAAAGCGACCAGGCGGGGATTCCCAAGAAACACACCACGGTCAGGTTCGACTATGTTGCCTCCATTGCCGAGCCGAAGCCCGGCATGTTCAAGGTCGACGAGTTTCGCAGTGGGCGCTCTGAGGCCGGGGCCTTCCCTGACCAGATCGCCACCCGTGGCCTGCCGACTCTGGCACTTATCTTCCACCCTGACATGCGCGACGATTTCGAAATGAGTTGCGAAGGCCTGGGCACGTGGAATCAGAAAGCCACCTGGCTGGTCCATTTTCAGCAACGGGAGAACAAGCCGCGGCGCATTCAAGGCTATATCGTCAACGGCAGAGAGTACGCGGTCAGCCTGAAAGGACGAGCCTGGATCTCCGCCGACACCTTCCAGATCGTTCGACTGGAATCGGATTTGACGGATCCGATCAAGGAAATTCAACTGCGCAGCGAGCATCAGACAGTGGAGTACGCTCCCGTCCGATTTCCCAAGAGCAAATCCGAACTGTGGCTTCCCAAGAACGCGGAGCTTTACTTCGACTTACGCAAGCACCGCTATTTCCGGCGCCACAGTTTTGACCACTTCATGCTGTTTTCGGTCGATACGGAAGAGAAACGCAAGGAGCCCAAAGAAGCCAAGATTCCGGAGTCAAGGTCGCCAAAAGCCAAATCCCGCAAGCGGCACGCTTGATGGGAGCTGGCCAGCGGGTGCCCGACTAACGCCCGGTGCCCGACATCTCGCGCTTTTCGAGATGTGAGCCTCGAATGTCGAGGCTGCTGAGAGAGTGCTCGTCGATGGGCCGCACGAGCGTGGACGCTCGCGCCTACATTGGCGAATTTCGCTGCTCTGCTTTTGTTTGTGGTTCGCTTGACATCGCAGGGGCAAAGTTATATAAGATTTCTCCGTTCGACTGGTCGAGTCTTGGCGCCAGTTGCCTCCCCCCAACCGGGTTTCCGAGACGGTCTTCCTTCGTCTTGCTGGTGGCCAGCTACGTTCGCTAACGAGCCGTTTGTCATCCACTGGCAAGAAGTGACCCCAGTCCGGACAAGAAACCAGGGACAGGACAGCTACCGCTTGCGACCAGGACCGCAAAATCCATCGGTGGCTGGGACGGTGCCACGGCCATGAAAACGCTCACGACGTCAAGCCTGCTGATCTGCGCTATTGTTTTCGCGTGTCTAGCCAACACCGGCATCGCACAACAACGTCCTGCCGCGCCTCCCATCAACCTGGTGGCTGGGGTTGGCGGTCCCGTATCCCAAAATACAAACTGGGAGAACTATTCGGCGCTAGACCTCGTCGCCGGAGCCTTTATCTTTCCGGCGGTCGCTCAGGTTAAGACCACAGCCTTTTACATCGGCTTCACGGCCGGAACGGAGGCAGACGTCGGCAACATGGTCCTTTACACCACCAAGCGGGGAAACTACAAAATCACGGCGGTTACCCCGGTGAAGTTAAAAGGCGTCTCCGACCCGATCATTTCCCTGACCAATAAGAAGGTCTGCCCTACACAACCCATAAGCGTCGCCAATCCCTGCGTCATTCGGCTGGATCCGATAACGCTCACGCTATCGACCTTGTCGGATTATTACTTCGTGGTGTATTTCTCGAACAATTCCAACAACGAGTCGGTGGCTGCTGCCAATGCGCAATTTCCGATCACGAGCCTCACGGGATGGTTTCTGACGGGTGACCAGAGCCGGCTAGCGGTTGGCGACTCGATCCCAGGCGGCTACAACGGAAATCATCCATACTTTTTGTTGTACGTGATGAGCAACTAATTTAGTGTCCCGCAAGTGCAAGAGACAGGACCGCTACCGCTTGCGCCCAATAACGCAAAATCCAACGGTGGCTGGAACGGTGTCAAGGTCACGAAAACCCTTTCTACACTCACAACGTTAAGCTTGCTGATGTTCGCGATCGCTTTGGCGTGTCTTGCCAATACCGCCGTCGCACAACAACGACCTGCCACCGCTCCCATCAACCTGGTAGCTGGGGTTGGCGGTCCGGTCTCGAGCTCCAACCAATGGGAAAACTACTCGGCGCTCAATCTCATTGCCGGCGCCTTCATCTTCCCGGCGGTGGCCACCGTCAAAACTACAGTTTTGTACATTGGCTTCACGGCAGGAACCGAGGCAGACATCGGCAACATGGTGCTTTACACCACCAAGCGGGGAAACTCCAAAATCACAGCGGTTACACCGGTGAAGTATAAAGGAGTCTCCAACCCGATCATTTCTCTGACCAGCAAGAAGTTTTGTCCTAATCAACCCGTTAGCGTCACCAATCCCTGTGTCATTCGGCTGGATCCGATAACACTCACCCCATCGACGCTGTCGGACTACTACTATGTGCTGTATCTCTCGACCAGCAACAACAACGAGACCCTGGGCGCCGCCAATGCGCAATTTCCGATCACCAGCCTTACCGGTTGGTACTTGAGCGGCGACCAAACCCAACTCACGGTTGGCCAGTCAATTCCGTCCGGCTACGACGGGACCCATCCGTACTTCCTCTTGTACGTTATGAGCAATTAGGGGGTCGGGACGCGCTTTTTCTTACCAATGAGTCACAGAGACATCCCAAAATTGT
>Ga0074044_10005751_pt1 | contig 10037 bp, 10 predicted proteins | sample BogForMeECP23OM1_FD_94443 | JGI IMG/M metagenome (GOLD analysis project Ga0074044, IMG submission 94443) | Bog forest soil microbial communities from Calvert Island, British Columbia, Canada - Bog Forest MetaG ECP23OM1 | ecosystem: Environmental > Terrestrial > Soil > Wetlands ... | reverse complement strand
GACCGCGTTCGCGCGGTCCTGATCAGCCTGTTCGAATGAGCGTCGAATGGTGCTGTACACCGACGTCGAAATGACAGCGACGCAGAGCAGCACGGTCGCCGCAAACAACAGAAGAAGTTTCTGGCGGAAGCTCATCGCGAACCCGCCTGGGGGTGCGGACCATAGGATCGTGAATCCGCCGGCCGCTGATCTGTCAACCCCTGCTCCGCCAACCGCTGATCTGCCAGCCAAAGATTGGCAAGCGAAAATCCTGCAGTGCTCCAATCTCCCAGCCGGTCCGGTCCCCAGCCGCGCACGCGCGCACTCGCCGCGCTCGCCACCGGCAAATGGAAAAGCGGGATGACGGAGTATCCATCGAATGAACTGCGCTCGGCTTGATAGAGATCGTCGAGAGAGTCGCCGCGAGGCGTGGCCGGAAATGCGGCCTGCGGCAATCCCAGTTGCCGCGTGGCTTCGGCGAGCGTCGTTGCGGGATCGGGACTCGGCAGCACTACGCGCATCAGGCGAATATCCTCCGCCCCTGACAACGATACTTGGACCGTGATGCCAACTTCGCGAGCGTCGAGGGCAATGCGCTCGGCGATCAACTGGGCCTGCGGGTCCCTCGGGTCGTAGCTGAGATTGAGCGCGGGTTGCCGCGAGTCGGCGAGTACGGTCCGGGCGCGTTGCGGATTCGCCTGCGTGGAAAAAACTGCGCTGTAGCCCGTCATCCAGTTGGGAAGAATGCTGGCGGCGGGTTCTCCCGCGCCTTTCAGCAGCACGGACTGGATAGGCTTGCGGTCAATGGCGAGGGCCAGCGCTTCCCGCAGGCGAGGGTCCTGCGCTTTTGAATTCGCTGGAAAAACGAGCGCCAGCAATTCCACGGGCAACGACAATGACAATGATGGCGATGGGTTGTGACGCTCGGATGCGTTGGCTGCCTGCGCCGCCGTTTCGATGATGTCAGCCTTGTCCAGTTCGAGCGCGATAGCCTGGTCACGGAGCGACTTGCCGAATTCGATTTCGACTGCGTCCACGAAAGGCCGCCCCGCCCAACTCTCTTCATTCGCGGCGAGCGTGAGGGATTTCCCCGGCTGCCACTCGGCAACCAGGAACGGGCCCGTGCCGATAGGAACGCCATTCCCATTGCGCTTGAGCAACAGATTGCGCGGCAGCGCGAGTTCGGCGAGCAGCGAAGGCAAGGCCGTTTCGCTCTCGATCGATATTGAATCCGCCGATGCGCGCACATTCCAGTTGGGATGGAGTGCGCCCAGAATCTGCGCGATGGCCGCGGGCGACGCCACGCTGCCGTCGTGGAATTTTACTCCGCGGCGCAGCGTGAATTGCCAATGCCGGGCGCCCGGGTCACTCTGCCAGGCCACAGCCAGCGCGGGCTGCGGGCGATCTTGCGCATCGAGTTTTACGAGTGTGTCGCCGATCAACGAGAGCGTACGCACGGCGTCCCAATATTCGGAGGGAGTGGCGTTTGCAGGAAGGTCAAGCGCGTTCGGCGAGGATTGCAGCATAACGCGCAGGATTCCACCGTAGTGGGGACGCGTCTCTGCCGCTGCGGTTGACGCGATCATTAGCAGGATCATGGCCGCACCGGGCAGGCTATGGCAAACCCAGCGTTGCCGTGAGCGCAGGCAACCGCCGAGCTTCGCTCGGCAGGACAGCCGAGGGCGGCTGTCCCTACGCGGAGGGGCGAGGGCGCCCGTCCCTACACGAGCAGTGCTAATTGCCGCAAGAAACAGATACGCGATACGCCTCATACCATCCCGTGTCTTTTCGCTTTACGATCGCCGTTGCGCTGTTGCCGCTCGATTCCGGCCACAGCGCGACGATTCGTCCGTCGAACTCTACCGCTGAACTGGCAGCCACCGGGTCACGATCGGGAATCTCGAACGCGCGCAGAGCGTCACGCTCCATATTCCCGCTCTCGGAGACAAGCAACTGCGTCCCGGTACCGCAACTGGAGTGAATCGCGGCCAGATCGCTGCCCCACTTTCCACCGCGGATCACTTGGTCCGTCATCCCATCCACAAGATGCAGCGATCCATCCACTGCAGCGAGCGCCCATAGCATGTAACCCGACCGCGGAAGCGCAGCCGCCGAATAGAACGAGGGAACGTTGGAGACCTTTCCAATACCGGGAGAAAGTGCTCCGGTGAAGAAATTGCGCGAGGCCGTAAAGAAGGCACGCACGCTAACGTCGTCCGGCGTCAGGGGCCACGGGTCATCGCTGTCGTTGCAGGTAAGCGTAAGCGGCGTGACCGAGCTTGAGCGGCAGTACGTCGCTGGCAGGTAGACGTCAAAGAGGTGGTCGCGGCGCAGCAGCAGGCGTCCACGCAAATCGCGGGGAAAGGCGCGCGAGTGAGCGATGGGCAACAACGCTTCGAGTTCCCAGCGACCCGCCGAATCCGCTCCTTGGTGACGATAAATCGCGACCATGGCGCCATCGAGCACGAGCAGGCGGGATCCTCCGGGCATTTCGACCTGAGCCACGTCGAGTATCGGTTGTTCTTGCGCGAAGAGCAGTGATGTTTTCAAAACGGCTGGCAACGCGGCAGTGAATGGGCTTCCCGTTAGCGATCGCGGCAACGAAACCAGGACAACCTTCTTTTCGTCGGAGCCGATCACAATCGCAGCCGTCCAAACATATTCGCGCAGGCTTTCGGAGAGAACGACTTCGATGGTCCCGATGGCCTGCTCAGCTTTGGCGGTGTGAACGCCTTCGGATTGTAGTTGCGCTTCGAGGGCGCCGCGCACTTCGCGCACGGATTTGTCGTCGAGCGATGAACGGTTGGTGACATCGAGTGCGAAGGCGCCGGGTCCGGCGGCTGAGGCGATCTTGTGCGCCAGTTGGCGGGCGGTGTCTCCCAGGCCGGAAGCGCACAAGGAAGAAGGAAGAAAAACCATCGCGAGCAGGAACGAAGTCAGCCAACCTAGCCGCAGACCGCTGGAGGTTCGCGCTCGCATGTGTGGAATGGGCTGATTATAGCGCGTGGCTGAGAGTGTCCTATTCATCTCTTTACTCGCGGGCACGGTGTATCCCTGTGTTCCTCTGTGTCCACTGTGGTAGAGGTTCTTAACCACAGGGAACACAGAGGAACACAGGGGAAATCCATGCCCTATGGCTACTGTTGAGACTTCCCCTCGGACGTTTCTACGTCCTCTGCCTGGCTCACGTGATTCGGTGCGCCCATGCCGCGCAGCACGTCGTTGGTGAAGAAAAACTTGCCGTCGGCCGGGACCATCATGATCTGCAATTTGTCGGAGAGGCGCTCGGCGACGATTTTGTTGATCAGCAGCGGATTCTGCTTCAGGATCGCGGCCTCGCTCGTCATACGCTCGGCGTCGGCGGAGGCGGTCAAGCGGATGCGTTCGGCCTCGGCTTGCGCCAGCAGTTTGCGGCGTTCGGCTTCGGCTTTGCTGTCGATGAGTTTGGCCTCGCCGGCGGCCTCGGCATTCTTGACGGTTGCTTCCTTGCGTGCTTCGGCTTCGAGTTTCGATTGCTCAATCTGTTTCTGCTTCAGCGGGAGCGTGTACTGCATGGCGTCGGACTCGCCCTTGGCTTGCAACACGCGGACGGCGGCTTGCCCCTCAGCCTGTTTTACCTCTTGCACCTTGGTTGCTTCGGCGTCGGCTTCGGCAATCTTCACTTGCTTCTGGTGGATCTCGGTCTCGACACCCATGCGATCGTCTTCTTGCTCCTTCAGCAGAAGCGACTCGAGGCCCTTGGCGTACTCCTGTGGAAGTTCGATATCACGCAACATGACTTCTTTCACCACGATGCCGTCGGCGGCCAGCCGTTTGCGAATGATTTCGGCGGAGCGCTGACGAACTTCCTCGCGCTTGGCGGAAAAAACTTCGCGAACCGTGTAACCCGGCACCAGTTCGCGCCACGCCGTGGCCACCACGGGCGGCACGATTTCCTTCTCCAAAGGCTGCGGCAGATTGGCTTCGATGTAGTCGAGGCGCTTGGGGTCGATCTGATAACGCACGGTAATGGCCAGGCCCAGGGTGAGTCCTTCTTTGGCTTGCGCGTGCAACGGTTCGCCCTTTGCCACACCTTTGGCCAGCGAATCTTCGCTAATGCCGGTGGTGAACAACTGGTCGCGCGTGTTGAACAGTTCGACCCGCTCGACCAGCGGCACCACGAAATGCACGCCCGGATACAGAGTTCCGGCCAGCGTGCCTTTGGTCTGGCTTACGCGGACGCCGGCCATTCCGCTGGGGACGATCACGATGCCAGCCGAAATCAGCAACGGAGCCCAGGCCAGCATTACCAGCGCAATCGGGATGCGCCAGCGGATCATGGGCGAAACTCCGGGCATCGGCGTGCCTGCCTGGGGATCGAAATTCAAACGTCTGCGCCGATAGGCAATCAGCAGATAGGCGTCGTAGGAGAGAATGCCAGCGGCAATCACGAACATCGCGATTCCCGCGCTCAACAGCAAATACTTCAGCAACAGCATGGTGGTGCTCCTTTCAATTCTTTTGCGCCGGTTTCGAAATATCCGCGCGGCGGGCAAAGGCCACACGGACGATTTGTCCAAAGATGAGTTCTTCGATCAGCAGAGAGGCGGCCAGCGAGAAGGTCAGACCGCCGATGATCACCAGCCCTTGCAGCATCGTTTCCATGATTAGCTCCTGTGCCTTCGCAGGAAGAAAAAGCAAGCGGGGAGCCAGAGCTAGGCGATTGACAATAATGGAGTTACCGCTGCGCCTCGACTAGATGGCGTGTCTTCAGAAACGCGGGCGTGTCTGGGGTGACACGAGGTTTCGGTCAAGGGCGAATGCGTACGATGGAGATTTCCAGGGCGATCCGGAGGAAGTTACGGCCCGGATTTACGGAACTGTGCTTCCGGAGGCATGAAACTGCACCTGGACGACGTCGTCAACTCTTAAGAACAGCACACTAGGGTTTTTCATTCCCCAGCGCACGTACGGAACCGGGAATGAAGCCTGCGCGTTCCAGCCGCTTCCAGTAAAAGTCACATCGACGGGAAAAGTAACTTCGTGCTCAACGCCATGCATGGTGAACATGCCGTGAACCTGGAGTGTGGAAACACCTGACGCGGCGAGTTCGCCATCGGCGCGATCGGGGCGGAAGACGATCTCCGGATAGCGGCGGCTCTCAATTACATCCTTGTGCATTTTGTTATCGCGCGAGGAGTTGCCGGTATTGCCGCTGGTGGCGTCGAAGGCGATTTCTCCGCTGGCCTTGCCGGTTGCGGGATCGAAATGAAGGGCACCGCGTTTTAAGAGGAACGTGCCCTTCACCGTATGCAGGTTGCCGGCCAGAGTAATATCGGCTCCGCTTCCGGCAGGGTCGAGTTGCAGCAGGAATTCACGGCTAACTGGTGCCTGCTGTGCTGCCGCCAGCGTGGCGGCTAAGGCCAAGAGACAGAACGTGCCGAGAACTATCGAACGAGAAGTTTTTGTCATAGATGGCGATGAAGAGACCGGTATGGATTCCGTGGCATGCGTCAGGCCTTCAGCAGTTCCCACCCCAAAGCAATTCCGTTTGCAATGTGATCGCGGGTGGAGCCTTCTCCGACGTGCATGGCCAACATTCCGGCAAAAGAACGGGGAGTCGACTGAAATACCTGCATAGTGCGCCGCCGTAGATGGGGGTGTCTGGCCATGAACAACATCAGGCGAGCCATGAAGGCGGGACGGCGGATCAGCCGGCGATGACCCTTTTGATAGCGAGCCAGATCTCCGCTGGCCAGGCACTCGCCGAGCAGCGTGGCTTGCCGGAAGGCAAGGCAGAGACCTTCTCCGGTGATGGCGTCGACTCCGCCGGAAGCGTCGCCCACCAACACGGTTCGACCACGATACACGCGCCGCAAGCTTCGCATGACAGTGATTGCGCCCCGTTCGCTGGAAGTGTGCTCCGCATCTTCGAGGCGTGCGCAAAGTTCGGGAAATTCCCCAAGCGCACCTTCAAGCCGCCGCTTCGGGTTACGCGAAATCATGGCCACACAAACTTCTTGGCGGCCGACGGGCGTGGCATAAATCTGGCAGTGAGGGCCCCAGTGCAGTTCCATGAAGCCGGTCCAGGGCGGGACTCGGTAGTGGCGACGGAAGGCGAAGCGCAGATTCTTTTTCCGGAGTGCATCCACCTTGTGTCGATCCAGGTTGGCCCAGCCGCGGACGCGGGAACTGGATCCGTCGGCGCCCACGACCCAACGCGCGCGCATCAATTCTCCGGCAACCAGCACGCCTTCCGGATGCAGTCCGGTGACCGCAGCCTGCCACAACATGCGAACGCCGGACGCCGCCGCATGATCCAGCAGGACACGATGCAAATGGGTACGCCGGATTCCAAGCGCAGTTCCATGAGGAAACGCAGCCTCGGCTTGGACGCCGTCGCTTACGAAACGAATGCCGCGAAAGGGATACGATTCGCCGGCGGGAATCGTGATACCGAGTTGGCGCAGCGCTCCCACTCCATCCGGCATCAGTCCCTCACCGCAGGGCTTGTCGATCGGCGGAACCGCGCCATCCGCCACCACCACGCTCAAACCGTGGCTCCGCGCCGCAATGGCCGTTGCCAGACCGGCAGGTCCGCCGCCGACTATGAATACATCTACCGGATTCGGGAAATGGCTCATAAGTTTGGGCAAGGTTTCAAAGTTTCAGAGACTCGCCGCGGCGAGAGCGCACAGCTTTCGCCGGTTTCCTTGAAACCCTGAAACTTTGAAACTTTGAAACCCCGCTCTTCCTACCATTCGAGCAAAACGAATTCCGAGCAGAAGCCTGGACCCATCGCGGCCAGCAAGCCGAGCGTGCCGGGCGCGGGACGGCGATTTTTCATGACTTCTTCCAGCACAACCAGCACCGAAGCCGACGATAAATTGCCCGTCCTGCGCAAACACTGCCAGGAGACGTCGAGTTCACCATTCTTCAAGCCGAGCGCCTCGGCGGTGGCTTCCAGAATCTTGGGCCCGCCGGTATGCAGCAGCCAGCTGCCGATGTCGGAGCGAGTCAGTCCGCGCTCGGCGAGAAAATCGTCGAGATCGTGCGCCAGATTCTTTCGAACCAAGTCCGGAATTTCGCGCGAGAGAACAATGCGAAAGCCTTTTTCTGAAACGTCCCAACCCATCATCTCTTCCGTGTTGGGATAGAACACAGAGCGGGTGGAAAGGATGCGCGGGCCGGAAGGGCCGCACTCAGCGTCAGTGCCGGCTACGATTACGGCAGCAGCGCCGTCGCCGAAGAGCCCGGCAGAAATCATGTTGGCCATCGAGAGATCTTCGCGCTGCAGCGTGAGCGAGCAGAGTTCGACCGATAAGACCACAGCGACCTGATCGGGATAAGCGCGCACATAATCGGCGGCGCGCGAAATGGCCGCGGCGCCCGCCACACAGCCCAACCCGAAAATTGGAACGCGGCGAATGTTTCTGCACAATTTCATCTGGTTGATCAGCAGCGCGTCAATCGAGGGGCTGCAGATGCCAGTCACCGAAACAAAAAAGAATGCACCCAGATTCCGGCCATGCAGACCGGCGTCCGCCAGCGCGCCGGTTATGGCCTTCTCGCCCAACTCCTTGGCGGTGCGAATCCAGTGATGGTTGGCCTCGCCCCAGGTTTTCATCTTCAGGTATTCTTCTTTGGGAAGCGAGAGGTATCGTCCGTCAACCTCCACGTGACGGTGCAAACGCCGCAGCACGTGCGGGTTTTCGATCTGATCGCCCCAGTATTCCTGCAGCGCTTCCAGCAACATCTCCTGGGAGTAGTAATGCTGGGGAAAGGCGCTTGCCGCGCTGACAATTCGCATGTTGGTTCCAGTTTCGGAGGGCCTGGGCCAATCCCGCCGCCGAGGTTCCCGAAATTGTATGCCGATTAAAAGAAGTTGGATGCGGATGATCGTGTTAAATTTGTAAAAACTTTGCAAAAGATAGGATCAACCAGTGAAATTCATCTATGGAATACTCCTCGGTATCCTGGTCGTGCCCTGCGGGGCTTATCTCTATTTCACCGGCGGCAGTGCTCCGGTTGCCACCACCGACTCCGATATGCCCTTCGAAACGTTCTTCGCGCACAAGGCTTTGAATGCGCGCATCGCGAAAGACATGCCGAAGAATGTCCCAATTCAGGCGAACGAAGCCAACTACCTCGTCGGCGCCGACCTTTACAAGCAACACTGCGCCGTTTGCCACGGCTTGCCGCTGGCGCCGAAGTCGGCGATAGCGACGGGAATGTATCCCCGGCCGCCGCAACTGTTTCAGGGAAAAGGCGTGACCGACGATGAGCCGGGTGAGAGCTACTGGAAAATTTTCAACGGCATTCGCCTGACTGGTATGCCTGGGTTCAGCAAATCGCTTTCGGAAGCGCAGATGTGGCAACTAGCGCTCCTGCTGGCCAATGCCGACAAGCTGCCGGCGTCGGTAAAAGCGGCACTGGTGGCGCCAGCCGCGGCGAGCGCGCCCGCGGCCAACGTGCCACCCGCGACGAGCGCGCCGGTCTTTCCGAGTGCGGTTCCGGGTTCCGCGCCACCGCCAAAATAAACCGGTCGAGGGACCGTAAGAAATCGGTATCCGTTGAGCGAGGCAGCGAGCGCTAACCCCGTAGCCCTGTCTCGCGCTATCGTGTAGGCATGGCGTTTGGCCGTCCCAGAAAACTCTTCACCGAAGCGGAGCTTTACGACTACGCCATAGGAGCGCTGGCCCGCCGCATGCGTTCGGTCGCCGAACTGAAGCGCCTGCTGCGGAATCGGGTGGAAGCGGATACGGAAATCGGCAAGACGCTGGTGGAACTGATTGTGGTCCGCCTGAAGGATCAGGGCTATCTGAACGACGCCAAATACGCGGCGGCTTTTTCGTCGTATCGGCGCGATAACGAGAAATTCGGGCGTATGCGCGTGGTCACCGACCTGAAGGCGAAGGGAGTGCACGGCGACGTCATCGAAAAGGCAGTTTCTTCCGTCTATGACGACGTGAAAGAGGAGAATCTGGCGCGCGAGTATCTGCGGCGCAAACGCCTGCAGAAGCCCAAGAACAAGGATCAGAAACAGACCGCCCGCATCTTCCGCCAGTTGATGCGCGCCGGGTTCGGATCCAAGGCCATCTTTGCAATCCTGAAGAAATGGGACGTGGACGAAGAAACGATAACCGAACTCGAAAACGAGACTTCCGGAGCGTAGGCTGGATTTCAAAGTTCCAGAGTTTCAAAGAATCGTCACGGTTCGGATCGCATACCGTTGCTGGTTTCCTTGAAACCTGTTTTCTTGCAAATGGTTGCGCCATTGCCCATTCTCTGATAGAACTTTGCCGACCAACCATCCCTGCAATTTCTCTGGAGGAACTATGAAGATGAAGTTCTCATTAATGATCGCAGCCACGCTGCTGGCTCTGACCGCGTTCTCGTATGGCCAGGCCGGAACCGACGTGAAAACAGCAGCCGACGACACCGGCAAAGCAACTAAGAAAGCAGCAGTGGCGACCGGACACGCCACCAAGAAGGCGGCCGTGAAGACCGGCGATGCCACGGATACTGCCGCCAAGAAGACTGGCGCAGCCACCAAAACCGCCGCTAAGGACACGGGCAAAGCCACCAAGACCGCCGCCAAGGACACGGGCAAAGCTACGGAGAAGGCCGCCGACAAGACTGGCGCAGCTACCAAGACCGCTGCCAAGGATACGGGCAAAGGCGTGGAAAAAGGCGCCAAGGCGACCGGCAAAGCTACGAAGACCGCAGCCAAGGATACCGGTAAAGGTGTGAAGAAGGCTGGCGAGAAAACCGAAGACGTAGTGAAGTAGATCTGTGAAGTAAATCCGCTTTTTCACGACGGCGTCGAAGTGCCGGCTGCGAACTGTTTGCGCGGCGGGCCTTCGCGCCGATCCAAGTTTGCCGGTGGAGCGCCGGGCGTCCCCGTCCGGCTAGACGGGCGCGACGGCCCGTCCCTCCCCTCTGCATCTCCGCTGTGTCCCTTGTGGTTATCGTTTAGAATTTAACTTTACAGTTCAACCTCATGCTCACAGGCTCCGAAATTCGCCGCAAGTTCCTCGACTTCTTCATTCAGAAGCAACACCGCGAGGTGCATTCCT
>Ga0074044_10005750_pt1 | contig 10038 bp, 20 predicted proteins | sample BogForMeECP23OM1_FD_94443 | JGI IMG/M metagenome (GOLD analysis project Ga0074044, IMG submission 94443) | Bog forest soil microbial communities from Calvert Island, British Columbia, Canada - Bog Forest MetaG ECP23OM1 | ecosystem: Environmental > Terrestrial > Soil > Wetlands ... | reverse complement strand
TGAATTATTAATCTAGACCAAACTCCTTTAGCTTCGTTAAATTCTAAATAAAGAAAGACTTCTCCAAGAATAAAATATTGTGTAATTATTTCTTCTAAAAGAGCGGGAAGATTTAATGTGTTAAGTTGATCAATAAAAAATTGATTTGCCTTATGAGATTTGCTTTCTTTCAAATCAAAGCTATTCATAATGAACATAGCGTGTTGATTGATAAGTCGGTTCACATCAGAATCTAAGGCATAAAAAGATCTGGCCCAAGCATTGATAGTTGCTCTATCTCGTGGCAGTTCTAAATCTACAACATTCCATAATGGTGCATAAACAGGAACTTTGTTCCCGGGATCGAATGTATTTGTCATAATATCTCCAAGTGTTTTAAACAGTGTTTGGCGTTCAATTGCAATCTAGAATCCAATAGCACATACTGGGTAGATATACAACCAACAGAATGTATATAACAGAGATTTATTTTTATGTGTCGCCCTTGACACCGCGGCCTCCGAGCCTTATTTTGTACGAAACGCCAGAGTCTCAGGTTATATTAGTTTCCATGAAATACTGGTTAATTTTGATTTGCCTAATCATAGCTGGATGCTCCGAGTTTCAATTCAATAACATGAGCTCTCATCTGCTCATTCAAACAAGAGACAAGCAACTCTCTTGTTTAGCGGGAGCTAACAATAGCGGTGGCTCTAATTGCTGCTATCCATATAAAAATAAATTAATGATTTGCACCTATGCTGCCGTTAATGGAGTAGGTGATGAAACGGGTAGCATTGTGGTTAGATTTGTCCCGGAAAACACCGGCAAGTAAAATATATTTTGTCGAGATAAAGTTCTCCTAATACCATTAAATATTAGATTATCAAACAGACCTTCGGGTCGTCCGAATATAAGATAAAGAGGAAAAATGTCGCTTCCAGTTCTAAAAAACCTGAATGTTAATATTGTTGATTCACTTAAACGATGGACTCTTAATTTCACAGATATTGAGCTAAATAACAACAAGTTCTATTCTGCTGAAATTGTTAAGACCGACAAAGGAGAAGTCTATCTTTATACCCATTATGGCCGACTCGGCAATGATGGAGTCAAAGAGTGGCGCAAGTGTTCCAGCCAGTCTCAAGCCGAAGTTGAAGGCGAAAAGATTATCAAGAGCAAAATTAAGAAGGGCTATGTCGAAGTTAAGCTTGCCAAAGCTTCCGTAGGCTCTGAGGTTGGTCAATCCAAGATTGATAGTTCTGTTTCTGTGGAGTCTCTCAAACGCATGGGGGCCACTATCACAGAGGAGGCCGCAGTTGCCAGCAAGCTCCATAAGGAAGTTCAAGGCCTTGTAAGAACATGGTTCGGTGTTACCCAAGACTTCATTGATTTGAACTTGGACACCAAGAAATGTCCATTGGGTCAGCTTTCCATTGATCAAATTGATTTGGCCAAGAAGATTTTGGACGAAGCAAGATTGCAGGTTCATAATAAGAAGCCTGACGTTCAAGAACTGAACAAATTAACAAGCCAATATTATTCTAACATCCCTCACGTTCTTGGCCATAGAATTAACGTTGATGTTCTCCGTCTCGATGATGATGCCAAGATCGATAAAGCTATTGACATCTTAGACGTTTTTGCTGACGCTAAGAATGTTCAAGCCGTTATCTCTAAGAAGAGTGCGGTTGATTCTCAGTACGCAACTCTCAATGCTAACATGGAATATGTTGAGCAAGGCGATCCTACCTGGAAATGGTTAGAGGCAATGGTTCTTGAGACAAGGGCCAGCAATCATAGCGGTTTGGGCAAGCTGAAGGTTCATAAAATCTTCAAGGTTAAGAGAAACAATGAAGACAAACATTTCTTAGAGGCTGCGGAAAAGATTGCCAAGGAATGTGGTAAGAGCAATCCTTCACCTGTCTATTCTAATTTGGTCAAGAGACGACCAGATGTCCCCAAAGAATTGCAAGAGCTTTATCAAAAGGCGAACATTCTCCCTGGTTGGCACGGAACCAGACGAGCTAACATGATTGGTATTACGACCAAGGGATTGTTGATTCGTCCTTCTGGAGTTGTTCATGCCGGATCTATGTATGGTGACGGTATCTATTGGGCTGTCCATTCAACTAAGTCTATGAACTACTGTGACGTGAAGGGTTCTCATTGGGCTCAAGGTACCAATCAAACAGCTTATTTGTTCTTAGGTGATGTGGCTTTCGGCAATCAGGAGATGGCTGGCGGCTCTCATATGTATACCAGAAAGAATATTTCTCCGCACCATTCTGTGTGGGCAAAGTCTGGCGGAGCTTCTGGTTTGTATAATGATGAGATTATTACTTACACACCAACTGGCCCGGAACAACAACATGCTCTTCGATACATCATCGAATTTGAAACTCAGGCAAGATAATGAAAACTTTTGAATTTACAATAGTTCTAACTGTAGATGCTGACTCTGAAGAAGAAGCTCTTGAGCGAGCAGACATTACTATGCAAAATCTTAGCGAGATGATGGGGCATGCTCCATTTGAATGTGAGATAGAATTACAAGACGATTATTCTGAAGTAGAATACGAGGAAGAGGACGAAAATGAATGAAGGTGAATGGGGTTCATTGGTAATGTTTTTGATCGTAATGGCTTATTTTGTTGTGCCAGAAGTTCTTCCTATGATTTTCGCGCACCGTGAAAAAATGGCAGAACTTAAGAGAGACAAAGATAATAAATGACAGATAAGAATATAGAATGTTATGATTATTGGAGAAGCTTTTATGATCAATTAGACGCGTGGATGAAAGAAGATGCAGCCACAGAAATGGAAGAAATCCAACAAATCTTGGGTGTTGATTTTAAAGAATGGAATAGGCGTTATTATTTATTGAAGAACGCCACTGTAAAAAAGCACATTTCGAGCACGCACACTTGGATTAAAGGCAAAATGCATTATTCTAAGAAGGCGGATAATTGGCATCAGTCTCCATTAGAATGTAAAGTCTGTGGAATGGGGGCTTCTGGTTGGGAACGTGAATGCGTTTATTTTAGTGAAGAAGAATCTAAAATAAAACCAGGAGAATTGCCATCAGGAGATATGCATGGGGGCTATATTTACAGAACTTGTGAAGAAGTGTTAAAAGCTAAAAAAGAAATTCGAAAGAAACGCAAAGGTACAAAATGCCTTCAATGTGGGACTTATGGCTGTAAGGGAGTATAAATGAGTTTATCTAAATTAGAATTATCATTGATTGCAAGAATTTTAAAAGAAACATCTTCAGAATATTCCTGTCATGGTTGTAATGATTTTACTCTGAAAAATTCTAAAGAGAACAAAGAGTTTTTAATCACTCTTGCTAAAGATTCTTTTGGGAAAGAAGATTTGGAGGAAGAGATTGAATCCATTAAGAATAATAAAGATAAAGAATTATATACCTACGATTGGCTGTTAATGCAATATTTATCGAACCGTTGTAAGGAAGAATCTAAATGAGCACATGGTTTCAATATCATATTACTGCTTTAGGTAAATCTGAAGCTATTGGAAAGTTTTTCAATCTTGACCCAAAAGAGGGCGTTAGAATAGATTGTTTTGATTTCTCTTTTGGTCAGAAAAATGGGCCAGGCTTACATATTGATAATCTAATAGAGAAAAATCCAGATTTGATTTTCTTAATTAGAGAGAGTATAGAGTGTCATACGCAGAATTGGTATCTTGAAAGGTTTGATGAAACTGCCAAGGAACATAGACGAGTTTACGTTGAAGGCTCTTCAGGCTACGATCAATATCTGATTAACAAGCCTATTTTGGAAAAATATGAAAAAATGTTTCCTAACCGTAAACCAAACGAAAACCATGATTGGGAATACTTTTTTGGTAATTTTGAGATGGCGGCAGAAATATTGGCCCATGCAAATCAATACCAAGATATGGTAACTCCAATGACTGAAGATGATTTTCTTTGTGACGATTTCTCACATTTAGAAAGAGATGACGAATGATTGAGATAGTAACTGGAGATTTGTTCGAGGCAAAAGAAAAGTTCTTGGTTCATCAATGTAATTGTGTTACCAATAGAGCCGCACATCTTGCCAAAGATATGTTTGAGAAGTTTCCCCATTCCGATATCTATGCCGGAAGAACCGAAGCCGATAAGCCTGGCCATATTATCGTCAGAGGCGATGGCCAGAAGGAAAGATATGTCGTTGCCATTTTGGGGCAATACTATCCGGGCAAGCCTAAGTATCCCAAATCATCTTTAGACGGCACTCCAGTTCGCGAGAAATACTTTTATCACGGTTTGCTACGCCTGGCCCAAGTCCCTGACCTGGAAAGTGTAGCATTCCCCTGGCGCGTTGGTTGTGGTGCTGCTGGTGGTGATTGGGAACGCTACCTGGGTAAAATAACCAATTTCGCTAATTATGTGGAAGAAAAGGGCGTTGTAATCAAGATATATCGAAGAGAAGGTGATGAATGATGTATTGGATATATGCTGGCGTTTCAAATGAAGAAAGTGATTATAATGATGATATTATGATCGGACTGTATTCTACGCCAGAAAAAGCTATCGAAGCGGCTCGCAAATGGGCTAAAAAAGAACGTGAAGATGGATTAGAAGATAACATTTGTTTATGTGGATGGAGAGCTATTTCAGATTCTGATAAAGTAGAACGATTAGATTTAATCCATACTCCCTGGAAACCCGATGAAGAAGCAAAGAATATTATTCTTGCTTTTCGCGAGATTGAAAAAGAATTTCCAATAGTAAAGGAAGAAGAATGATTCAATACACTTATGCCGAGCTTCTCGCAGAGGTAGAAAAGCGAAGAAAAGAAAGGTCTGATATACTTGGGCTATGTTGTAATTGTGGCATAGAAGTTAAAAAATCGGAGCCGCACCAATATCATTATGAGACCGATTCTCCTTGTTGTAAAAGCTGTGATCTCTATACAGATGAAATAATGATTTTCTGCTCTTTGTTGGCTTGTTTTAAAGGAACGAAATCGTGGAGCATATTTCAAAAATTGAGGAAAGAATAAAATGACTATCAAGTTTTATAAGATTAAAGATCCTCATGGTTACATGGGAAACTTTTGGAAAGCCAGATTTTTTGTTTATGGCCGTTGGTGGAACAATGTAGAGGCAGCCTTCCAAGCTCAAAAGACCTCCATCGAAGCGGAGGTCTTAGCGATTCAGAATGCCCTTAAACCAATGGATGCCAGAAATCTGGGACAGAAGTGTGCCCTTCGAGAAAATTGGGAACAGATTAAAGATATCGTTATGTACGATTGTGTTCTTGCTAAGTTCGTGCAACATAAGGATTTGCGAGACCAATTGGTAGCAACCGGTGATGAAGAGCTAATCGAAGACTCACCTGTGGATTGGACGTGGGGTTGTGGTAAAGATGGCACCGGAAGAAACCTTCTTGGTCAAATTCTTGTGAGGGTAAGACGAGAACTAAGAGGAGAATAATTTGAAACCAATTAAACAATTCAAAATTCCATTTGATAAGAATGGAGACATGACTCTTTGGGGCAAGTATTATGCTGTCCACGAAGAAGATAATCATATTTTTCCAGACCAATTAGAATATGCAGATTATTGTGGAAAACATATTAAGTTCAAGTCTCTTATGTCTGGAAGGCATTATTGGATGTTTATTTCCCATTTCCACGAATTGATGTTAGAAAAGAAAATGATTGATAATGTTGTTGAAGGAGAATTCTATTTCATTCGCAAGGGATCAGTTCCTGGAATCAAATTAATTTTGCCGGACAAACCGAAAGTTTGATTTATAAAAATTGGTAGCGCCCTTGACGTCCAATTTGTAAGATTTATTATGTTTGCTGTAGGGCAAGTAGCGCCCAAAATTCAAAGGAGAATAATATGTGTGATTTAGAAGATGCCGTTAGAGAAGTTATCCATGATTTTATTAGACGAGATGTTCTGTTTACTGCGTTGGATGTAAGCAACGAGGTTAAGAAGAGCCTTCCTCTGGAGAGACATCGAAATGTTCGAGATAAGGTGAGACAACTTTTCACCTCTGATATCGAATCGGCCAATTGGGCCAGGACTCCTATTAGTGTTACTTTAACTGATGGTACTTCTGCCGATGCGCTTTTGTATCATCCTCTTTCTGATTCTTGGAACTTGGACAACAAGTATTCGGCACAACAGCGTCAGCAAACTGCCGCAAGACCAACTGTAGCTCAGGCTGTCGCTACACCTTCTGTACCTGCTACTACTCCTGCCCCTGTTTCTGTTCCCGCAACAGCTACAGTTACAATTTCGGCACCAGTTCCTTTTTCAGCTGCGAAAGCTGCATGGGATAGCCTCTTCGATACTAAACCATCGTTGTTTCCAACTAAATAAATCTTTTCATGAAATCTTTTGACAATCTACAAGAAGTATGGAATTATTGCTTTTTTTGTCCAATTTGTCAAAAGGATGGCAGAAAGATGCACGTATCAGTAGGTCCAGATAGATTTTGGACAATTGTAGAATCTATAAAAGAAGGTGAAGTTCTCACTAACTTTTGCACCTATAAATATAAGCAAAACAGATATTTTGTGAACTACAAATTCAACTGCATTGATAATACTTTTTTACTTGAATATAGTTCTGCCAACACTGCCTTTCAAGAAGGACTTCTTGAAAAAGCCAAAGAGGCATATTTCTATTTTTATATAGATGGAGTCTGCCCTATTTGTGAATGTTCCGCAGCGGCCACCTCGGATCTAGAATTAGATTTCCAAGAAGGTGTTGTGACCAATATTCAATTAGAACGAGAGAAATTTTATCTTCTTCAAGAGAAAGATAAGTTTCATGTTTCATTGGCTCATAGTTCCAATATTATGAGAGTCTCCAAATATAATGCAGAGTCTTTCGAGGAAGACGATGAGGTAGAGTTACCTTTATTTAATTTGGATTTGAATAATCAGGCCAAACTTGTTGATAAGTTGAAAACTCTTATACTTTTTAGTTGAGGAAATTATGTCTACCTTTAGTGAAGCCAATCAAGTCCGTTTGTCTCTCAAAATGAAGTTCAGTCAATACGCTTGGTATAAAGCCAGTCATATCGTTTCAGCTGACGATGGTTTTGCTATTGTTGTCTCGATTACGCATTTGGACAATAAAGTTCGCAAAATAATCTCTCCAGTCATTGATGGGATATCCATTAAAACTGAAGTTGATCAAAAATAAAGGAGAAGTCAATTGAGAATATGTTGCATAAGCGATACTCACTCACACCATCGAAAACTAAACATTCCAGAATGCGATATGATCATCCATGCGGGCGACATTACCTGGAAAGGCGAGCTAGATATCATAGAAGACTTCGCTCTATGGATGAAAGACCTCCCAATTAAACATAAGATTGTCATTCATGGCAACCATGAACTTGGACATCAGTTTGGTCCAAAACGAGCCCCTGGTCTCAAAATGTTAGCAGATGCTGGCGTCATTCATCTAGAAGATAGCGGAGTAGAGATTGAAGGATTTAAAATCTATGGTTCGCCAGATCAGCCATGGTTTCATGATTGGGAATACAATAGACAAAGAGGCAAAGAAATTGCAGCGAAATGGGCTCTTATTCCTGATGATACGAATATCTTAGTGACTCATGGACCGGCTTATATGATTAGAGATGAAGCTCCAAGAGGAGTTGTCTCTCACGAAAATGTAGGTTGCGTTGATTTGCTTAATAGAATTAGCGACTTAGATCATCTTGTTCTTCATGTCTTTGGCCATATCCATCATGGTTATGGTGTTACTCAACATGATCGATGTTCTTTCGTTAATGCTTCTTCTTGTACGGAATCATACGCCCCTCTTAATCCACCCATTGTAATTGAACTATGAAAAATAAAATCAAACCTAAATCAGTTCTTCTAAATCTTCCGTCGATCTTATCTTTTCAAGATTATCATGAAATTAGAAATATGGAAGATAATTTTAATGAACTTACTATTGGTAGAACTAGAATCAAAAGCGAAGAGCTAGGTTTTTATGATGGCAGCTATCAGGCAATCTTCTATCTTAAGAAAGATAAAGATTATAAACAAATGGTAAAAGAAATGTATCTTTCTCTTAAAGAGGCGGATGAAGAGGAATATTATGAGGACAATGAATTCGAGAGTTAAACCCAAAGAAATACAGGTTAATCTTCCAGCTGCCCATCTCTTTGCTACCGAAGATGAAATTCCAGCCTTAGCTGCCGCGATAAACACAATCATTCATGGTAAAGTTAAGATCAAATGCGAATCGTTAGGAGTTCTAGGTGGGCAGTATGTTGGCCTTTTCTATGTTCAAAGAAACAATGAGTCTCAAGAAATTCATGATGAGTTCATTCGACTTATTGAACAAGAAGAAATGTCCGATCAACCTTTTGATTCGGAAGAAACAAAACGAGAACCAGAAGAGCAACATAAGCTCTGCCTTGACTGTGATGAGCTAATGATGCTTCATCAAAAAGGCCTAGATCATTGTACCTGTGGTTGTGAGTGGGCTAAAGGGAAATGTGAGTCACAATGAAACAGTTTAAATTCTATGGCTATGGTTATGGCCCTAAATCATTCAAAACGCTCAAAAGTTATTTGAATCCTTCATTACAGACTTTGCCTCGTATTTTTCTTGAGAAAGATATTAAACCAGGCATGTTTGCGCCATCTATTGAAAAGAGATTGCGTAAGAATCTCCAACATGGCACCAAAGTTGAAATCAAAAGAGGCTATGGTCGAAGGGGAAGTAATTTCTCAATCTTTATTGAAGTGATAGATAAGGTTGCTCACAAAGCTACAATGAAGAGAAAAAATGATAAAACAAAGGTTCTCAAAAAGAAACTAAAGTCTTTGATGAAAGTTTCAGAAGTTCAATCATTCATTACTAACATTAGAAAATTGGGGAATCATTTATTAGTGAGCCCTTGGCACGCTTTGGATAAAATAAAATGAATTGGTTAGTAATGATATCTGAAAGTAGAGAAAATCACAGTTATACTTTCTCTGCTCCCAATCTTGAAGCCGCGCAGAAAAAATCTTTAGAATGTTTTGATGATTTCTGTTTTATGGCTGCTCGCGAATATGATGAAGAATATCTTCCAGATGTTGACCTATATGAAGTCTCTAAGTGTATAAATATTAATGTGCTTGAGCATGTAAAAGAAAAAAGAAAAGAACAGCAAGAACGTGACCGAAACGCTCAAGAAGAGCGTGATAGGCAGCACTTTGAGTTTCTAAAAAAGAAGTTTGATATAATAACTATTCCACTTCATGGTCATAACGAAGATGACCCAAATTGTAATTGCAGATCTTGTGGAAGATCGTAAATGATTGTAGCTTTTACGGGAATAATTTAGCATAAGAGCATGAATCAATATCCTGAATGTCCCAAATGTGGAAGAAATAAATATCGTATCGTTAAAGGTTTGTGTCAGCCTTGTTATGCCACAGATTTCAACAAAAAACGTTTTGTGAGGAAATTTCCTAAAGATGTTATAATAACAGAATTACAAAAAGAGTTTATGACCGGTTGTCTTTTAGGTGATGCATGGATTTCTAATCTAAAATATGGTCGTAAAAGTCCAAGTTTTGGTATAGATAGAAAACAAGACGATCTAAAATATCTGAAATGGCAATACGAGTTTGTTAGTAATTTGTGCTCTCGCCCGATTGTTTTAAAAGACAAGATCAACAAAACTACCAAGAAAACGCAGAAGCATTGTTTATTTGAGACACGCCACTTACCATCCTTATTAGAGTTTAGAAAACTTTGGTATCCTAATGAGATTAAAGTTGTTCCTTCAGAACTGAAACTAACAAAACTTATAATGCAAACATGGTATTGTGATGATGGTTCTTTAGAAATTTTTGATTCTGGCAATTTTAGATTAAAATTTTCTACTCACGGTTTTAGTAAAGATGAAAATATATTCTTGATTGATCTTCTTCAAGATAGATATAATGAAGAATTTTCTCTTACCAAGGATGGTGAGAAATATACTATCAGAGCAAATACTAAAGCAGCCGTTGTGCTAGTCAGAGATTTAGAAGAAGGATTTCC
>Ga0074044_10005749_pt1 | contig 10039 bp, 8 predicted proteins | sample BogForMeECP23OM1_FD_94443 | JGI IMG/M metagenome (GOLD analysis project Ga0074044, IMG submission 94443) | Bog forest soil microbial communities from Calvert Island, British Columbia, Canada - Bog Forest MetaG ECP23OM1 | ecosystem: Environmental > Terrestrial > Soil > Wetlands ... | reverse complement strand
TACCCATCTGACCGAGGTGTACGAACTTCTTGCCCACGGGTATGTGCAAGCGGGAGAACTGGAGAAGGCTCGCGACTACTACCTGAAACTAACCCAACTCGAGCCGGAAAACCAGTTGCATGCGCGCAACTATCAGCAAGTGGCTGGCAAGCTGGGGATGCCATCGGGGTCGCGGCTGATCACTCCTGAAGAAGGCGCCGTGATGGTGGACGAACTTGAGGCCACCGCGCCCTTCATTGATCAACGCTATCCGGATGATGTCGCGCTCTTTGTGCGCGCGGCTCTGACCGATGCCGAGCTTTTCATTTCCTATAACATGCCGGCGAAAGCTTTGGGGCCGTTGCTTTCCGCGTTGCCCCAGGCGCCGCGCGACCTGCGCGTCAACCAGCGGTTGGCCGCTTTGCACACGCGAGCCGCCCGCTTCACGGAGGCTGCGGTTTGCTGCCGCACTTTGGAGAGCATCTACCACGATGCTGGATACCCGGACGAAGCTACCCGCTACGGTGAACTGGCAACGAAGTATGAGGAACGCGGTTCCGGAGTCCCGGCAGAGCCGGATGTTGCGGTAGCGGTGGCGGAGGCTTTGGTCGCGGATGTTGTCCCGCAAGCACCGATGGCGGAGGCTGCGGCGGAACCATCCTTCCACGTTTCCGCGCCAGCGTCTCCCACATCAGACACACTAGAGCCCGCGGAGTTTGATATCCAGTCCACGGTTGCCCCGGAGAAGGAGATCGATCTCTCAGCAGAGTGGGAGGACTCGGTTTCGGACGAGCCCGAAGCAATCGCTGCTGCTCAGCATGTTCCTCAGGAGGACGCTGGCGAAGTTACGACGGTTGAAAAGGAGAAATCCGCCGATCCGGAAGCGATCAAGGAGGCGGTCGAAGAAGTTCGCTTCTTCCTTTCGAATGGGATGAACGAAGAAGCCCGCGCTGCTTATAGCAAGCTGGAGGCATTGAAGCCCGAGTCGGTTTTGCTGTCCGCGCTGCGGGAGGAAATTGAGGCCGGTTCGGCACAAGCCGTAACATCGGAGCCTGAGAATATCGAGGAGATTTCGGTTGCGGATATTCCGGCTGCGCTCGTGGAAGAGGTTTCTGCCGTCCCCGAACCCAAGGCTGGGGTTCTGGATGCGATGGTCAGCGACTTGGAATCCTCGCTGGGGGATGGGTTCCTGCCGCAAACAACGGCGCACGAGGTTGCTCCTGAACCGAAGGCTGAACCACAACCGGCGGAAGTTGCCGCAGCAGCCACTGAACACCAATCTGAGCATCAGCCGGGGAAACTGAACAATTTTGTTGCAGACCTTGAAGCGTCGCTTGGCGATAGTTTCCTAGCAGAAGCGCCGGTAGTGCAGGCCGAAAGCAAGACGGCGCAGGCCGAAGTGTCCCCCGAACCGGTTTCGGCGAAGGCCGAGATCAGCATTCCGGCCAATGCCCCGCCAGCGCAGGTCCCGGCTGCGATGGCAGCCGCCGCCACCCATGCCGGTCCGGCACACGAGCCGTTGAGTGCTCCAGGGACTTTCACCTACCATCCCTCGGCAGTTCGGCCTTTGACAGCGCAGACACCGGCCACGACCCCGCCGAAGTTTGACTCTGGCCCGGGCGTGGACCTCGTCGATATGTTTGGCGAGTTGAAACACGAGCTTGAGGAAGACTCGGCCACCGCGGATGAAGATCCGGAAACGCACTACCACCTGGGAGTGGCTTTCCGCGAAATGGGACTCCTGGACGAAGCGATCGGCGAGTTGCAGAAGGTTTGCCAGGCGGTGGATCGCGGGCATCCGTTCCCGCATATTATGCAGACCTACACCTGGTTGTCCCAGTGCTTCCTCGATAAGGGTATTCCGGAAGCCGCCATCCGCTGGTATGAAAAGGCACTCAAGCTAACCACCATCGATGCCGACACGCGCACCGCATTGCACTACGAATTGGCAACTTCTTACGAGATTGCGGGGGACAAAGTTGCAGCCCTGAACCACTTTATGGAAGTGTATGGCAGCAACATCGATTACAGGGATGTGGCCGAGCGCGTTAAGACCTTGAAGTCGTAGAATGTCGGGATGGGTTTCTATTCTTTTGCGCTGGGAATGTGCGTTTGCAAAACCCGGCCCGCAACGCTGACGCTCGTCAGGAGCACACGGTGACGGCGGATCCGAACACACCCCAAACAATTCCACCCGGCCCATTGGGGGCGAAGCTGCATTCCCAGGAGAGCAGCAATGCTTCTGCGACGGCAGTGGAAATGCCGCCAAGGCCTCCCGAAGGAAGCCGCTATGTGGGCGTCGAACTCTGGCTGCACCGGATTACGACGCTGACGTTCGGGTTGGTCTGCGCCGTCGTAGGTGTGCTTCTGGTAATTCTTCCCTGGAGACCAGAGTGGACGGACAACCATCTTCTGATGGCGTATCCGGGGTTGCGCGCATTGGTTGCCAACGGTTTTGTCCGCGGGCTGTGCAGCGGGCTGGGAATACTCGACATCTGGATTGGATTCGCGGAAGCAATTCACTACCACGAGGAAAAGCGGTCCTGAAGCGGGGAGGATCTCAGCCGGCGAATGCATTCATTCTACCGGGCGTGCCGGGTAATTAGGTTCGCGGAAATTCACGGAAAGATGACGTCATTATGAATGAAAGAAGAGTGGGGCGTGCGCCCCTGGCGTACGAGAACGAAGCGTTTGTAAACAGTCCGGATGGGCGCATCCTGCGCATCTTGTCCGAGTATATGGAACCGATTGCCCGTTTTCGCCGCGAGCAGATTCAGGACACGGTCGTATTTTTCGGTTCGGCCCGCTTCCAGAGCCGCGCGGCGGCGAAGGAAAAGCTTGCTGAATTGGAAACAATCGGCGCACAACTTCCTGACCATGAGTTCGAAAGATGCAAGAAGAATGCGCTGGCAGCGATGGACATGGCGCGCTATTACGAGGATGCGCGCCGGCTGGCGTTTCTGTTGAGCAAGTGGTCGATTCATATTCCCGCGCGGCGGCGGCGCTTCGTGGTTACGACCGGGGGCGGGCCGGGCATTATGGAAGCAGCCAACCTGGGCGCGCAAGAGGCCGGTGCGAAGACAATAGGTTTGAATATCGCCTTGCCTTTCGAGCAGCTGCCGAACCCCCATATCTCTCCATCTCTGAATTTCGAGTTTCATTACTTCTTCATGCGCAAGTTCTGGTTCGCCTATTTGTCCAAGGCTCTGGTGATTTTTCCCGGCGGCTTTGGGACGATGGATGAGTTTTTCGAAATCGTGACGCTGGCGCAAACGCAGAAGCTGGCGAAAAAAATTCTGGTGGTTGTGTACGGCAGCGAGTACTGGAACCGGCTGTTCAACTTCCAAACCATGGTGGATGCGGGAACGATTTCTCAGGAGGATCTGGACCTTTTCAAGATTGTGGACTCGCCGGAAGAAGGTTTTGAATTTTTGCGCGATGGCCTGACGAAACACCACCTCGGGCCGGAACCGAAGCATAAGGGCGAGCGAGTGCCCGAAATCGCGAAGACAAATCCGTAAAGCTTGCTTCTCTTCTACATTACCGATCGTACTCAATTCCCGGGGGACGAGAACGCCCGGCAGCGCGCTCTGGTGGCGAAGATCGCCGAGGCCACGCGTTGCGGCGTTGAGCTTATTCAGTTGCGGGAGAAAGATCTTTGCACTCGCGAACTCGAAGCGCTCACGCGCGCCGCGGTACGAGTTGTCCGGGAGAATTTGCCGACGAGAACAGAGAAGGGTGGACCGCGAACTCGTTTGCTCATCAACTCACGGAGCGATGTTGCCCTGGCGTGCGGAGCTGACGGAGTGCATTTGCGGTCTGACGATATTACTCCGCCGGAAGTACGGAAAATTTGGGAGCGCGCGGAACATCCTGAGGGTGTCCTCATCAGTGTTTCTTGCCATTCCGCGGCGGACGTTGCGCGTGCCTCTTCCGCAGGGGCTGACTATGCCGTGTTCGCCCCAGTTTTCGGAAAGAAGGATGTCCCGCAGACCATCCCTGCTGGCCTGGATGGACTGCGTGAAACTTGCCGGCAGAAGATTCCCGTTTTTGCGCTGGGCGGCATCACGCTCGGCAACGCTGGCGCCTGTGTTGATACGGGTGCCGCTGGCATTGCGGCGATCCGGCTTTTTCAGGAGAACGACGTGGCCGAGGTAGTGCGGCGATTGAAGGGCTAAAGCATTTTCAGGATTGCTGTAGCCTCACGAGACAGCAGGTCCCTCCACTCCGCTGCTCATCCCCTTCGGGAATGAGCAACTCCGGTCGGGGATGACAATCCGTAACGGGCTACGTAATGGTGAACGTCTTAGCCCGTCCATTTCTTACCCGTCTTGAGGATGTCCATGGCCTTCGCCAGACGACGGGCGCGCGTTTCTTCCTGTTTAGCTCCGTTGATCGAAAGGGCGATCTCTTTCTGGTTCGTGAACGAGAGCTTCTGCCAATTAGCCTGAGCGGTTTTGCTCTTGGCCAATTCTTTTTTCAGGAGCGGCGGCACTTCCACGGCCCGCTTGGCTTCATCGCGTTCCATGACAATGCTCACGGTGTCTCCGGGCTTCACTCCAGCTCCGTCGCGCAGGGCCTTACATACGGGCATCATATGTGATGGACTCGGCCTCGAGGGGCTTCCGCTGGCCGGCACACAGTCGCCCATGGGCATCAACGAAGAGCGAAATGGGTAGCCGTTGATGGTGCCTCGCACGGGAACTCGGGCCCGAGTTCCGAAGACTTCCACAACGTTAAATGGCGGGGTAAGCGCCGCGACCACGCCAATTTCTCTTCCTTCGATTTTTACTGTGAATTCGAGCTTCTTCATGCTGCACCACCTCGCTGGCGAACTCGGGGAAAGACTATAAGCTGGCGGTGCGGTTGATGCAACCCGAAAATCATTTTGGTGTAATCGACAGAGACGCGACACGAGAACTTTGTGCTACGCTCATCAACTGGATGAGCGCTTCACGAATAGCATGCCCGGTTGGCGAGGGCACGTCGGAGGAGCCGAGGCTCGTGACCATTCCCGCGGGCTGGTTCCGCATGGGCTCGGAAGCGGGCCAGGAAAATGAACGCCCCGTGCACCGGGTTTGGATCGATGCCTTCGATTTGGCCGCGTGCCAGACCACGAACGCCGAGTACACTCGCTTTCTTCGGGCGACCGGAGGCCGGGTACCTCCTTTCTCGGATGATGCGAATTTCAATCAGCCCGAACAGCCAGTAGTTGCCGTTTCGTGGTTTGAAGCAGTGAAATACTGCGAATGGCTGAGCGGAGTGAACAGCCGCAAATATCGCCTGCCGACCGAGGCCGAGTGGGAGCGGGCGGCGCGCGGTGGCGTGGAGAGCAAGCTTTTTCCCTGGGGCGACGACCCGCCGGAATCATTGCCCAACTATAACCAGCGCTGGAAGGCTGGTCCCGAACCGGTCGCTCGCTCCACGCCCAATGGGTTCGGGCTTTATGACATGTGCCAGAATGTGCATGAATGGTGTAGTGACTGGTATCAGTCCGACTATTATGGGGTTTCTGCCGAGCGCAATCCGCGTGGTCCTGACGGCGGCGAGCGGCACGCTTCTCGCGGAGGGTCGTGGCGCCATCACATTAAAGTCACGCGTTGTGCGGCGCGCTCCAGCATTCCTCCACAGTTCCAGTATGCCGATTACGGATTCCGAGTCGCGTGTGACCTGCGCTGAACTTTATCTGATCAGGCCCGTTTTTGCCGCGGGGAGAGCATGGAGAGAATTTCAAGGAGTCCTTGCCGGATATGCCTCAGATCAGGCGCAGTCCGATCGGGGAAAGGCAGGGGCGTTTGCTTCTTGTCGCCTTTGTTCTCGGCGCGCAAATGTTGGCGCGCACCGGCGATGGTGAACCCTTCCTCATAAAGAAGTTTTTTTATGCGCAGGACATTCTCAACATCTTTGTGTCGATACATGCGCTGCCCGGTGCTGCCCTTGACCGGCTTGAGTTGTGGAAACTCAGTTTCCCAGAAACGCAGGACATAGGCTGGCAAACGGCATAGCTGGGCCACTTCCCCGATACGGAAATAGAGTTTATCCGGGATCACCACGTCGGTGGTCTTGGCGGATTTGGCCGCTGCCTTGTTGCGGGAACTCATCGGGGTTCTAGAAGTGGCTGGCAAAGCAGGCGCGGCTCACTCCCTATCGCGTTTCTAGCACGAGCGGGCGTTGCGGACAACCCCTCATTTTTCCAGCCAGGCATTTTCCCTTGCGTCTGCGAGGTTGAAAATCAACAAAAAACCTCCGGAGAGGTGCTTCTCTCGAGAGGCTTTTCTGCACTTTCTGGTTGGTGCGAAGTATCGTCTCGCGTACGGTTAGTGTTTCTTTTTCTTGGCAGCCTTTTTCTTTGCTGGCATGAAGTTTCCTCCGGTGGAACAATTTTTCCCTTGAAAGGGAGCCCAGATTCAAAATCGTTGCCCAATTGTAGTAGGTACAACGATGCTACCCCAAGATATTGAGGACTATTAGTTTCGTTGTCAACAGAATTCTTTATTGGGGAGGTTCCCATCTGAGCGACCGTAGTCGTCGGAATATCGTACACTGGCAGCCGTCGTCTTACCCGGTCATGCGTTCAGCCCCAACCAGACGCGATCCCATCGAGCTGGAAATATTCAAGAACATCTATCACTCAATTGCGGAAGAGATGGGTGCGGCGTTGCGCCGAACCGCTTTTTCCCCGAATATCAAAGAACGCCGTGACTACTCGTGCGCCGTGTTCGACACGGATGGTGAAGTGATTGCCATGGGCGATCACATGCCGGTTCACCTGGGGTCCATGCCGATGTCGGTGCGTGCGGCGATTGATCAGTTCGAGCTCGAACCCGGAGACGTGGCGATGCTGAACGACCCGTTCCGCGGGGGAACTCATCTGCCGGATATCACCCTGGTCGCGCCGGTGTACGTGCGTGCGGGCGGCCCTGGTGTGCCGAGGAAGAACCGGGGACCCGATTTTTACGTTGCTTCGCGTGCCCACCACGCCGACGTCGGGGGTACCTATCCGGGTTCGATGGGGCTTTGTCGCGAGATCTATCAGGAGGGGCTTCGTATTCCTCCGGTAAAAATCATGCGCAATGGGAAAATGCAATCTGATATGCTCGCGCTCCTCCTAAACAATGTGCGTACACCGCAGGAACGCGAAGGGGATCTTGGAGCGCAGATTGCGGCTTGTCATACGGGGGCGCAGCGATTGCGCGAAGTCTGCGGCCGCTATGGTTTGGAACGTGCGCGAACGGCAGCGGGGGCGTTGCTCGATTATTCCGAGGAGATGATGCGTGCGTTCCTCGGTCGGGTGCCGAGGGGAAGCTACCGGGCGGAGGACTTTCTGGATAACGATGGAGTGAGTACCAAGCCTGTGAAGATTGCGGTGACGTTGAAGATTGCTGGGCGCGTCCTTGACCGAGGCGGGACGGGTCGGAGACCCGTCCCCAGGCGAGCTGTCCCCACACGATCTGTCGTGGTGGACTTTACCGGGAGTGATCCGCAGGTCGAAGGGAGCGTGAATGCTGTCGAGGCAATCACGTATTCAGCTTGCTTTTATGTCTTCCGTTGTCTGTTGGCCGAAGATGTGCCTGCAACCGCGGGGCTAATGCGGCCGATTGAAATGATCGCGCCGGAAGGAACAGTGGTCAACGCCCGCCCGCCGGCTGCCGTGGCCGGCGGAAACGTGGAAACTTCGCAACGCATTGTGGATGTGCTGCTGCGGGCATTGGCGCAGGCGATACCGGAGCGAATTCCCGCGGCGGCGTCGGGTAGCATGAATAATCTAACCATTGGCGGGATTAATCCCCGAACCAGCGAACCTTTTGCTTATTACGAGACCATCGCGGGCGGGATGGGTGCGCGCCCGTCTAAGGCCGGAGTGTCTGGCGTACACACGCACATGACGAATTCGCTGAACACACCCACCGAGGCGTTGGAATATGCGTATCCGCTCCGCGTGCGGAAGTATTCGTTGCGGGTGGGCAGCGGCGGCGAAGGTAAATATCGTGGCGGAGATGGAATCATCCGGGAGGTCGAAGTGCTTGCTGACGCCGAAGTCACCTTATTAGCTGATCGGCGCGAGCGCGGACCTTACGGACTGGCTGGCGGTAGCGATGGCGCGCCGGGGAAGGCGGTAGTGATTCGCGAAGATGGGTCGTGGGAGGAGTTACCGGGAAAGTTCAATGTGCGGCTGCGTAAGGGCGAACGGATTCGCATTGAAACGCCGGGCGGCGGCGGCTGGGGTGAATGACTGCACGATGATGGAGGACGGCGTCTCGCCCATCCAGCCGGGCGGGGCGTCCGGCCTCCATTCCAACTTGGCAAGCGGCAAACGGGAATCTATGTGTTTTGAAACGAATCTGATGTAGAGACCGTTTCACACCTCATCTCGCGAGGAGACCTCAAAATGAATGCCGACATCGCTACGCACTACCTTGAGGAAGCCCGCCGCCAGTTTCGGGGGCACAAACGCCTGGCGGAGGGCGCTATGGCACAACTCAAGGATGAAGAGCTTTTTGTAGCGCTTGATCCGGAGTCGAATTCAATTGCCATTCTGGTCAAGCACCTGGCGGGCAACATGCGCTCGCGCTTCGCCGACTTCCTGACCAGCGATGGGGAGAAGCCAGACCGTAATCGCGACCAGGAATTTGAAATAAATTCGTCGACAACCCGGGCGGACGTCATGCGCTGGTGGGAAGAAGGCTGGGCGCGTGTGTTCGCGGCCATCGAGGCTCTCAAGCCGGAGGATGTGATGCGCACGGTCACAATCCGCGGCGAGCCCCATACGGTGCTGCAAGCCATCAACCGGCAAATCGCGCACTATGCGCAGCACACGGGGCAGATCGTTTTTCTGGCCAAGCATTTTCGGTCGAGCGAGTGGAAGACGTTGAGCGTTCCACGTGGAAAGTCGAAGGACTTCAACGCCATGGCTCGGACGTATGAGAAAGGCGTACCTCGGGAGCGTCCGGAGGGCCGTTAGTTCTCGCTGACCTCCGCCTTCAGTCGGGCCGACTACCGGGATGCTAGAATTCAGAGTTTTGGTTTTGAATCTGAACGCATAAATTAAGGTAGGTTCATGTCTGACACCATGATGGCGGTCGTAAAAGCAAAAGCCGCACCGGGCGCAGAGATCCAAGAAGTGAAGATTCCGGCATTCGGGCGCACCGATGTTCTGGTCAAGGTCAAGGTCGCGTCGATCTGCGGCACCGATCTGCACATTTACGAGTGGGACCGCTGGGCGCAGAACCGGATTCATCCTCCACTCATCCCCGGTCACGAGTTCTGTGGCGAGGTGGTGGCTTTCGGCGATGAAGTGACCAGCGTCAAGGAGGGCGATTTTGTCTGTGCCGAAATGCACGTAGCCTGCGGCAAGTGCTTGGAGTGCCGCTCCGGTGAAGCACACATCTGCCATAACGTGAAGATCATTGGTGTCGATGCGAACGGAGCATTCGCTGAGTACGTGGTTATTCCTGAATCAAATATCTGGAAGCTAGACCCTGCCATTCCGTTGGAATATGCGTCCATCCTCGATCCGCTGGGCAACGCGGTTCATACCGTGCTGGCGGGCGAGGTTGCGGCAAAGACTGTAGCCATTACCGGATGCGGTCCGATCGGACTGTTCTCGATTGCGGTGGCGCGAGCGGTGGGCGCGGCACAAGTATTTGCGATCGAGGTAAACCCGCACCGGCGCCGGCTTGCGAAGGAGATGCACGCCGACCTGGCGCTTGATCCGTCCAAAGAGGACGTGAAGTCAATTATTATGGAGCGAACTGGCGGTTTGGGGGTCGACGCGGTTTTGGAAATGGCCGGGCATCCCGACGCCATTCGAACAGCTTTCGACATTGTGCGGCGCGGCGGACGCATTTCCCTTCTCGGTCTCACTTCCAAGCCCATCTCTCTGAATTTTTCGGAAGACATTATTTTCAAGGGCATCACGATTCAGGGCATTAATGGCCGCCGCATGTACCAAACCTGGTATCAGATGACTGCGTTGCTCAAGAATAGCAAGCTCGATCTGCATCCGGTAATTACGGACCGCATTGCAATGAAGGATTTTTCGCAGGCGATGGAGCGGTTG
>Ga0074044_10005748_pt1 | contig 10040 bp, 4 predicted proteins | sample BogForMeECP23OM1_FD_94443 | JGI IMG/M metagenome (GOLD analysis project Ga0074044, IMG submission 94443) | Bog forest soil microbial communities from Calvert Island, British Columbia, Canada - Bog Forest MetaG ECP23OM1 | ecosystem: Environmental > Terrestrial > Soil > Wetlands ... | reverse complement strand
TACACCTCCGGCACCACCGGCCGGCCCAAGGGTTCCGTTCGCGACAACGGCGGGCACGCGGTGGCGCTCAAGTGGACGATGAAGAACTTTTACAATGTCGAGCCGGGCGAGGTGTACTGGGCGGCCTCTGACGTGGGCTGGGTGGTCGGCCACTCCTACATCGTCTACGCCCCACTGCTGCACGGGTGCACTACAATCGTCTTCGAGGGCAAACCCGTCGGCACTCCCAACGCCGGCACCTTCTGGCGTGTCATCGAGCAGCACAAGGTCCCCACCCTCTTCACCGCGCCGACCGCGTTCCGCGCGATCAAGCGCGAGGACCCACACGCGGCGTACATGAAGAAGTATGACCTCTCCCACTTCCGGGCGCTCTTCCTGGCAGGCGAGCGCTCCGACCCCGACACCCTGCGCTGGGCTGAAGAGAACCTGAAGGTCCCTGTGATCGACCACTGGTGGCAGACGGAGACGGGGTGGGCGATTTGCGGCAACCCGCTGGGCACCCAACTGTACCCCGTCAAGTACGGCTCGGCCTGCCGGCCCATGCCGGGCTACGACATGCACGTGCTCGGCCCCGGGCGGCAGGAGATGCCGTGCGGCGAAAGCGGCGGCCTCTACTCGAAGCTGCCCTTGCCCCCGGGCACGCTGACGACGCTATGGGACGATGACGAGGGATTCAAGAAGACCTACTTCAGCACCCATCCCGGCTACTACGAGACGGGCGACGCGGGCTATATCGACGAGGACGGCTACGTCTATGTGATGTCCCGCACCGACGACATCATCAACGTCGCCGGCCATCGCCTGTCCACCGGGGAGATGGAGGGCATGCTCGCGTCTCACCCGGATGTGGCTGAATGCGCGGTCATCGGCACGGCTGACCAAATCAAGGGCCAAGTGCCTCTGGGTTTCCTCGTGCTCAAGGCCGGTGTCAACCGCCCGCACCACGAGGTTGTCAAGGAGGTCATCCAGATGGTGCGCGACCAGATCGGCCCGGTCGCCGACTTCAAGCACGCCGTGGTCGTGGAGAGACTGCCCAAGACCCGTTCCGGCAAGGTCCTCCGCGGCACGATGCAGAAGATCGCCGATCACCAGGAATTCAAGGTCCCGCCCACGATCGACGACGCGGCCGTCCTGACCGAGATCGCCGAGGCCCTCAGCGATACTCCGCCGCACTGATCAGCACCACGGGCCAGCAAGATTCCCCCATGCTGTTACGCACCATCGCGGAATTGGCATTAGCCGATTCATCAACGGTTTCCTCGAAATTTGTTGCAATGGCAGAAAGAGCATGCAAGGATACCGATCGAGGCTGGACGTTACCCTGGGGAGAATAGGGAGAGAGGAGCAACCGAATGGCGAAGCAACGAGAGAGCACCGAGGTTTCTGAGTCGGAAGTAGCCGTGCACTGGAAGGAGGAGGGGTTCTTCTACCCACCGCGGAATTTCATTGCCCAGGCGAACATGACGGACGAGAAGATTTACGAGCGCTTCAGCCTGGACAACTTCCCGGACTGCTTCAAAGAGTACGCCGACCTGCTCGAATGGTACCAGTACTGGCACACGACCCTGGACACCAGCGACGCCCCTTGCTGGAAGTGGTTCGTCGGGGGCAAGATCAACGCCTGCTACAACTGCGTCGATCGGCACCTGGCCAAGCACCGCAACAAGGCGGCCCTGATCTTCGTGCCCGAGCCCGAGGAGGAGCCACCCGTCGCTGTGACCTACCAGGAGCTGTTCGTCCGCGTCAACGAGTTTGCCGCGCTGCTGCGTGACTTCGCGGGCCTCAAGGCGGGGGACCGGGTCACCATCCACATGCCGATGGTCCCGGAGTTGCCGATCACCATGCTCGCGTGCGCCCGGCTGGGGGTCATCCACTCGGTCGTGTTCGGCGGTTTTTCGGGCCACGCCTGCGGCGATCGGGTCGCCGACTCCAAGAGCCACGTCATCATCACGATGGATGGCTACTACCGCAACGGCCGACTCCTCGACCACAAGCCGAATGCCGACGTGGCGATCAACGTCGCGGCGGAGGCCGGGCAGAAGGTGGACAAGGTGCTGGTCTGGAGGAGGCTGCCGGGGAAGTACTCGTCAGGGACGCCCATGGTGGACGGGCGCGACTACTTCGTCGACGATCTGCTGCGCGATTTCCGAGGCAAGCGCGTGGACCCGGTGGTCCTGCCCGCGGAGGGGATCCTCTTCCTCATGTATACCAGCGGCACGACGGGCAAGCCCAAGGCGGCCCAGCACAGCATTGGCGGATACCTCTCTTACGTGACCGGGACCTCCAAGTATATCCAGGACATACATCCAGAGGACGTGTATTGGTGCATGGCGGACATTGGGTGGATCACGGGCCACTCCTACATCGTCTACGGCCCGCTGGCCTTGGCGGCGACCAGCGTTGTCTACGAGGGGGTGCCGACTTGCCCCGACGCTGGGCGGCCCTGGCGGATCGCCGAGCGGCTCAACGTCAACATCTTCCACACCGCGCCCACGGCCATTCGCGGGCTGCGGAAGTTCGGGCCCGACGAGCCCGCCAAGTACAACTACCACTTCAAGCACATGACCACGGTGGGCGAGCCCATCGAGCCCGAGGTCTGGAGGTGGTACTACTACAACGTCGGCAAGGAGGAGGCCGTCATCGTCGATACCTGGTGGCAGACCGAGAACGGTGGCTTCCTCTGCAGCACGATGCCGGCCATCCACCCGATGAAGCCGGGCAGCGCCGGGCCTCCCGTGCCGGGCATCCACCCGGTGGTCTACGACGAGCAGAGCAACGAGCTCCCGGCCGGCTCCCGGGCCGGTAACATCTGCATCCGCAACCCGTGGCCGGGGAGTTTGCAGACCCTCTGGGGCGACCGCGATCGCTACGTCTCGACGTACTACAGCAAGTACTGCAAGAACAGGGACAGCAAGGACTGGAGGGACTGGCCCTACTTGGCCGGTGACGCGGCCATGCAGGCGGCGGACGGCTACTACCGCATCCTCGGTCGCGTGGACGACGTGATCAACGTCGCTGGCCACCGTCTGGGCACCAAGGAGATCGAGTCCTGCTGCCTCCAGGTACCCGAGGTGGCCGAGGCGGCGGTCGTCCCACGCAAAGACGAGATGAGGGGCAAGGTGCCGGACGTCTACATCGCCCTCACGCCGGGCTCTGTGCCGAGCGAGGCGATCAAAGAAGCCGTGAAGAACGCCATCGAGGAATCCATCGGCAAGATCGCGCGGCCGAATCACGTCTACCTCGTACCCGACATGCCCAAGACCCGCTCCGGCAAGATCATGCGCCGGGTCCTCGCGGCACTCTCGAACGAGTCCGACGACGTGGGTGACGTGACCACGCTGATGAACCCGGAGGTGGTCGAGCAGATCAGGCAGATGGTGATGCGGCGCTGAGCTGCTGCGCCACCTCTGGCGCGACTGCGGTTACGCCGGATCGGTCGGGGCACTGAGGGGGAGGCGTTGTGCCGCTGGGAGCCCCGGAAGATACCGCCGCGGGGCGTGTCTTTCGGGGCTTGGTCGATGACCCAGTACTCGTCCCGCTGCCCCAGCCAGGTAGCGCCGAGCAGCGTGTTGAACCGGTGCGTCCACTCGTTGAGCAATCTGGTCGAGGGCATCTGTGGGAAGCCGCCGGCTATGGTGTCCGCCTGGTCGGCAATCTCCAGTTGGCTGAAGGCGTTGTCGTGTTGGCCTCGCGACAACCCCCGAAACTTTGGAAATGCTTTTTTTGCTTGACTCCTCCAGCAAGCATCTTGTAGAGTAGAAATGCAAGTTTTTCAAATGATGATACATTGATTACATGGCCGCAACCCCGAGTGACGCAGTGTATCGGCGGGGTGCGGGATTGGCGTGTTGCCTCTCCCTCGCTCCGGGACTGACGCGGCCCGCAGCACCACGCGCGAGGCCCACCATGGGCATTATAGAACAAGCCGACTGCCGAGGATCCACTCTTTCGTTATCGCGGGCCGATGAGCGGGCTATCGACTTCGTCATCAACCTGCTGCGTTCCGCCCGCCGCCTGCTGTTCATCACCGGGGCCGGCCTTTCGGCCGACTCCGGGCTGCCCACCTACCGCGGTCGCGACGGCCTCTTCAGTCGCGACGGCGTCTATCGCGCCGACCTGACGACCCCCCACGGGTTGGCGATCGAGCAGGCCCTGTCCGGGCCGATGTTGGCGGCCCGGCCGGAGATCACCTGGCACTACCTCCTCGAGCTGGAGCGGTCCGCCCGCGGAGGGGTGCCCAATCGGGGACACCGGGTGATCGCCGAGATGCAGAGCTACTTCGACGCCGTCTGGACGGTCACGCAGAACGTCGACGGACTGCACTCGCGGGCCGGCTCGCGGCAGGTGCTGGACGTGCACGGCGACCTGCACGATCTTCGCTGCACCCAGTGCGACTACAAAGTGACGGTGCCGGACTACGCCGACCTGGCCCTGCCGCCGCTCTGCCCGCGTTGCCAGGGGATTGTGCGCCCCGCGGTCGTCCTCTTCGGCGAGCAGGTTCCGGAGGAGAAGCTGGACCGGCTGTGGTTCGAGTTTGGCGTGGGGTTCGACGTGGTTTTCAGCGTCGGGACGAGCAGCCTCTTCGAATACATCGCCGCCCCGGTGGAGTTGGCTCGGGCGGCGGGGATCGCGACGGTGGAAATCAACCCGGAGACCACGGCGGTGACGTCCGAGGTCGAGGTCAAGATCAGTGGTGGTGCGGCGTCGGTGCTGGACCTTCTCTGGAAACGGTACTTGGCCGGGTGGCCGTGGTGCTGACCCTGTCCGGGACGGCTCGCACCGCCCGTCGCTCGTCTCGGGGTGGCTCTTTGGCTGGCGCGGTTTCGAATGCGGACCGCCGCTCCGTCCCCTGGTCGCGGCACCCTCTTCGAGGCGTTGGAGCCGCCGGCTGAGGCACGCCCCCGGTCCCTGAGATCCTCCTCCTGGTCGGCCCGGGGCCGGAGCGGCGCCCAGCCCTCTGCCATCCACCCGACCCGGAACTCGGTCCTGATGGGCAACCCCACTGGCTGGAACGCAGGGGAGCGGAATTCCATTGCGGGCTGACCGTTCGTGGGATGGCTTCCGCAGGATCGGCTCGTGTCCTGGGGAAGAACTGGGCTGCCAGTGGGCTCGCTTTGCCGAGATACTCAAGTTCGGGCGACGCCCCACGTCGGCCTGAGACACAAAGCCGATGATCCTGTCCGCTTTCCCGGGAAGAGGAAGTCCCGCATCCACCTGATGTATAATGCCAAATCGGACAGTCTCACCTGGAATGTGAATCAGGAAATGGACCCATGAGTACTGCGTGCGGGCCGTCTTCGGAGAAGAATCACGCTACCGACTTACTCGGTGCCAAGGGAGGCGGCCTGCAGGCCTTCTTCACGCCCCAGAGCATCGCCGTCATCGGGGCAACGGACAAGGCCGGTAGCATCGGCCGGACCCTCGTGTGGAACCTGATCAGCAGCCCGTTCGGCGGGACCGTCTTCCCGGTCAACCCGAAGCGGCCGAGCGTCCTGGGGATCAAGGCCCATCCGCGCATCGGGGACGTGCCCGACCCGATCGACCTGGCCATCGTGGCCACGCCCGCGCCGACGATGCCCGACCTGATCGCTGAGTGCGTCGAGGCCGGTGTCCAGGCGGCCATCGTTGTCTCGGCCGGGTTCAAGGAGATCGGGGCCATCGGCGCGGATCTCGAGCGCCAGATCATGGGACACGCGCGGCGCGGCCGGTTGCGGGTCATCGGCACCAACAGCCTGGGGGTGATGAGCCCATTCAACGGCCTGAACGCCACGGTCGCCAACGCCATGGCCCGGCCGGGGAGGATCGCCTTCCTCAGTCAGAGCGGGGCCCTCGGCGCCGCGGTGCTCGACTGGAGCTTGCGGGCCAACGTCGGCTTCAGCGCCTTCGTCTCGGTGGGTTCGCAGCTCGACGTCGGCTGGGGTGATCTGATCGATTACTTCGGCAACGACATGCATACCCAGAGCATCATCATCTACATGGAGTCGATCGGCGACGCGCGGTCCTTCATCTCGGCGGCGCGCGAGGTGGCACTGAGCAAGCCGATCATCGTCATCAAGCCGGGCCGCACCAAGGGAGCGTCCCGGGCGGCGACCGCGCACACCGGTTCCCTGACCGGCAGTGACGAGGTGCTCAACGCCGCCTTCCGCCGCTGCGGCGTGTTGCGCGTGGACCGGATCTCCGAGCTGTTCAGCATGGCCGATATCCTTAATACCCAGCCGCGGCCGAAGGGCCCGCGCCTGACGATCCTGACCAACGCGGGTGGCCCCGGCGTGCTCGCCACCGATGCCCTGATCGCTGGCGGCGGCCAACTGGCCCCCCTGGCGCCCGAGAGCATCGAGGCGCTCAACCGCATCCTCCCCTTGCCCTGGAGTCATAGCAACCCCGTCGACTTGGTTGGCGACGCCGGCCCCGACCGCTATGTCAAGGCGCTGGAGGTCGTCGCCCGGGACCCGAACACCGACGGCTTGCTGGTGATCTTGACGCCCCAGTCGATGATCGACCCGACCCTGACCGCCGACCAGTTGAGGGCCCATTGCACCATCGCCGACAAGCCAGTGCTGGCCAGTTGGATGGGGGGGGACGAGGTTGCGGCAGGCGTGTCGATCCTGCACAGCGGCGGCATCCCGGCGTTCCCCTACCCCGACACCGCCGCCCGCGCCTTCAACCACATGTGGCGCTATAGCCAGAACATCCGCAGCCTGTACGAGACGCCGGCGCTGGCCGGCGGCGAGGACGGCGGCGCCGATCGCGCCGGGGCCGAAGACCTGATCGCCTCCGTCCTGGCCGCGGGTCGGACCCTCTTGACCGAGGCCGAATCGAAGCGGCTGCTCGAGTTGTACCGCATCCCCGTCGTGCCGACCCGGGTCGCCACCACGGAAGAGCAGGCCGTGACCCTCGCGGCGGAACTCGGTTTCCCCGGGGTCCTGAAACTCCATTCCCAGACGATCACGCACAAGACCGACGTCGGCGGAGTTCGGCTCGACCTGACCGATCCCAAGTCGGTGCGCCGCGCCTATCGCGCGATCGAGCGATGCGTATCCCGGCGCGTCGGCGCCGAGCACTTCCTGGGCGTGACCGTCCAGCCGATGATCAAGCTCGATGGCTACGAGCTCATCATCGGCTGCAGCCCCGATCCGCAGTTCGGCCCGGTGCTCCTGTTCGGCGCCGGCGGGCGACTGGTCGAACTGCTCAAGGACCATACGCTGGCCCTGCCGCCGCTGAACACGACTCTGGCGCGGCGGATGATGGAGCGCACCCGGATCTTCCGTGCCCTGAGGAAGGGGGTCCGCGGCCGCCGTCCCGTCGATCTCGGCGCGCTGGAACGGCTGTTGGTCCGGTTCAGCGGACTGGTGGTCGAGCAGCCGCGGATCAAGGAGATCGAGATCAACCCGCTGCTCGCGTCGCCCAAGCGGCTGATCGCGCTGGACGCCCGGGTGGTCCTGCATGGGGCGGAGGTCGATTTGGACCGGCTGCCCCGCCCCGCCATCAGTCCCTATCCCACCCAGTACGTCGCCCCGTGGACGGGCAAGGAGGGCCTGACCGTCACCATCCGGCCGATCCGGCCCGAAGACGAGCCGCTGGTGGTTCGGTTCGACGAGAAGCTGTCCGAGGACACCGTCTACATGCGCTACTTTCAGACCTTGAAGCTGAGCCGGCGCATCGCCCACGAGCGGATGATCCGGACCTGCTTCATTGACTACGACCGCGAGATGGCGCTGGTGGCCGACTATAAGAACCCGCAGACCGGGGAGCGCGAGATCATCGCCATGGGGCGGTGGAGCCGGATGTACGACCGGGACGAGGCCGAATTCTCCCTCCTGGTCCGCGACGCGTTCCAGCGGCGCGGGCTGGGAACCGAGCTGCTCCGCCAGCTCGTCGCCATCGGCCGCGACGAGCGGCTGCACCGTCTCACCGCCGTGATCTTGCCGCAGAACCAAGGCATGTTGCGCATTTGCAGCAAGCTCGGCTTCCACACCCATCTCGTGGAACCCGATCACTTGATGCATTCCGAGCTGATCCTCGCCGACTCGGGGAAGTAGACGGGTCGGCAGCGCCGCTGCAGACCTCCGGGCGGGTGAGCAGCCCCACCCAGGTGAGGAAGAAGTCGAGCTTGGCGAGGGCTTCGACCGCGGCCTTGCTGGCGGCTTCGAGGGCGGCGCTGTGCTTCCAGTACGCGGTCTTGGGAAGCCGCACAAACGCAGACCAGCCGCGCACAGTCGCTTCCGCAAACACGAGCAAACCCGAGACAGGGCGCCCGGTGGCCTGCTTCGCGGTGATTGACTCCGCGGCGGGTTCGCCTTAAGATCCAGTCTCGGTCGACTCCGTGTCCGTGCCCACCCAGCGTTCAAACACATCCCGGGGCGGCGGTCGCGGAATCGGCGGGGGTTGTCCACTCTACTTCAACTCTGAATCTCCTCTGTTCCAGACGGGCAGGGTGCGAACATGACTTCTGAGAGCAACGGATCGATCGACAGTGTTCTCCAGGAGACTCGGGTCTTTCCTCCCCCTCCCGAGTTCGCCCAAGCGGCCCACATCCGCAGCCTGGAGGAGTATCAGGCCCTCTGGGACCGGGCCAAGGACGACCCCGAAGGGTTCTGGGGAGAGCAGGCGCAGTTGCTCACCTGGTTCAAACCATGGGACAAGGTGCTGGAGTGGAACCAGCCGTTCGCCAAGTGGTTTCTCGGAGGCCAGCTCAATGCTGCGTTCAACTGCGTCGACAGGCATTGCACGGGACCAGACAAGAACAGGGCCGCCCTGATCTGGGAAGGTGAGCCGGGCGAGCGCCGGGTCTTGCGATATCAGGACCTGCTGCGCGACGTCTCGAAATTTGCCAACATCCTCAAGAGCCTGGGGATCAAGAAGGGAGACGTCGTCGCGATCTACTTGCCGATGATCCCGGAGGTGGTGATCGCCATCCTGGCCTGCGCGCGGATCGGCGCACCGCACATGGTGGTCTTCTGCGGGTTCAGTGCCGAGGCCTTGGCTGGCCGGATCCATGATTGCCGGGCCAAGGTGTTGATCACGGCCGACGGCAGCTACCGACGGGGCAAGACCTTTCCCCTCAAAGTCAACGCCGATAGTGCCGTGGCCGAGTGCCCCACTGTCGAGAACGTGGTAGTCTATCGGCGGACCGGACTCGAGATCGATTGGTCGCACGGCCGGGACCATTGGTGGCATGAGCTGGAAGCAAATGTGTCGATCGACTGCCCCCCCGAGCCCGTGGACAGTGAGCATCCCCTGTTCATCCTCTACACATCGGGTGCCACCGGCAAGCCCAAGGGCGTCCTGCACACCACCGGCGGCTATCTGCTGGGGACTGCGCTATCCAGCAAGTGGGTCTTCGACCTCAAGACCGACGACACCTTCTGGTGCACCGCCGATGCGGGCTGGGTCACGGGACACTCCTACGTCATCTATGGTCCGCTCGCGCTGGGCATGACGTGCGTCATGTACGAAGGGGCCCCGAACTGGCCCGACGAAGGGCGGTTCTGGAAGATCATCGAGGACCATCGGGTCACGATCCTCTACACCACGCCGACAGCCATCCGGGCCTTCATGAAATGGGGCGAGCGGTTTCCCAGAAGGCACGATCTATCAAGCCTCCGCCTGCTCGGCACCGTGGGTGAAACAATCAACCCCGAGGCCTGGATGTGGTATCACAACGTCATCGGCCGGGGCCGCTGCCCGATCGTCGACACCTGGTGGCAAACCGAGACCGGGGCGATCATGATCTCTCCCCTCCCTGGAGCGACCCCCACGATCCCCGGATCCGCCACCCGTCCCTTGCCGGGGATCGTCCCGGAGATCGTCACCAAGGATGGACAGCCTGTCGCAACCAGTCAGGGAGGATTCCTCGTCATCACGCAACCCTGGCCGGCGATGCTCCGCACCCTGTACGGAGACGACGCTCGGTACAAGACCGAGTACTGGGGCTATATCCCGGGCAGTTACTTCACCGGCGACGGGGCGCGGTGCGACGAGAAGGGAAACTACTGGATCATGGGGCGCGTCGACGACGTCCTGAGCGTTGCCGGTCACCG
>Ga0074044_10005746_pt1 | contig 10042 bp, 7 predicted proteins | sample BogForMeECP23OM1_FD_94443 | JGI IMG/M metagenome (GOLD analysis project Ga0074044, IMG submission 94443) | Bog forest soil microbial communities from Calvert Island, British Columbia, Canada - Bog Forest MetaG ECP23OM1 | ecosystem: Environmental > Terrestrial > Soil > Wetlands ... | reverse complement strand
CCATTACTGGTTTGCCATGATCAATCGAGGCGTGCTCGCCCAGCCCTATTGGTGGGACGAGCAGTGGACCATCTGCGTGCAGCACACCGAGGCGGACATTGACCGGCACATCGCGGCGTTCGAAGAGATTGCCCCAGCCCTGGCCCAGGCGCAGAGGGAGCGCGAACAGGTGGCCGTGCGGTAAGACGGGCATCCGTGCCGGTCTTCTGTGAGCTGCGCTCGTTGCTTGGACGATGCTGGCGGAGACAGACAAGAATGTCTGTCTTACGTAAGACAGGCATTCGTGCCTGTCTGCTGTGCAGAGCGTCAATTGCGTGAACGAGGCAGCGGGAGACAGACAAGAATGTCTGTCTTACCTAATGCAAGCATTTCCCGCGGGGAATTTCGCGCGGCCAATCTGATGGAGCAATCCTCCCATGCCCGATAGCATTCCGGCTGGCGACGCCAGTGTGGCCCCGGCGGGCCGGTGCGACGCCGCGCCGCATCTGAAGCGGGTGCTCGGCGCCTGGGATCTCGCGCTGCTGTGTGTGGTCGCGGTCGCGAACCTGAATCTGGTTCCCGTGGTGGCGGAGGGCGGCGGGGCGGTGATCTGGTTCTGGCTGCTGGCCCTGGTGTTTTTCTTCTGGCCGCAGGGCATCGCGGTGATCGAACTTTCCCGGCGATATCCGGGCGAGGGCGGCATCTACCTGTGGAGCAAAGAGCGCTTCGGGCCGTTCCACGGATTTCTCTCGGGCTGGTGCTACTGGACCAACAACGTGTTCTACATTCCCACGCTGCTGCTGTATCTCGTGGGGATCGCCGTGTACATCGGCGGTCCGCAGTACGTGGCCCTGGGCGAGAGCAAGGGAATTGTTTTCACCGCCGCCATTCTGCTTCTGGCCATCCTGGTGACACTGAATGTGCGCGGGCTGGGCCTGGGCAAATGGGTGAACAACGCGGGAGCCGTGGGCACGGCGGTGGCCGCTGCGGTGCTCGGCGGCCTGGCCGTTCTCGTTCTCGCCCGGCATGGGAGCGCACTTGCCGGGGCCGATTTCCGTTTTGCCTCCGGGGATTGGACTGTGGTGAACACCTTCGGCATTATTTGTTTTGGTCTGGTGGGGTTGGAGTTGGGCTCGGTGATGGGCGACGAAATCCGCGATTCGGAGCGCAGCGTGCCGCGAGGTGTGCTGTGGGGAGGCGTGGCTTCGGGATTGCTCTACATCGGCGCGACTCTGGCGGTGCTACTGGCCTTGCCACGCACGCGGATTGGCGCGGTGCAAGGAATCCTCCAGGCGGTGACGGAGATGGCCGAAAGCGTGGGGCTGGGCTGGCTGGTTTCGCCGGTCGCGCTGGTGCTCACCATCTCGATTGCGGGGATCGCTTCGGCCTGGCTTTCCGGATCGGCACGGATTCCGTTTGTCGCTGGGCTGGATCGATATCTTCCCGCGTCGCTGGGGCGGCTGCATCCGCGCTACGGGACGCCGTATGTAGCACTGATCGTCCATGCCGTTTTATCGGGGCTGTTTGCAGGCATGAGTTTTCTGGGTGCTACAGTGGAGCAGGCGTACAAGACGATGCTCGATCTCGCTGTGGTGCTGCAACTCGTGCCCTTCCTGTATCTATATGCCGCCCTGGTGGACCTTGCGCGGCTTCCGGAGGACGGCCGCGGCCGCTACTCGAAGGGGATGCTGTGGTTTGCCGGACTTTCCGGACTGGTGACCACTACGGTGGGAATGGTGGTGGCATTTATCCCTCAGCGCGAGGGAGAGAGTGTGTGGCTTTTTGAGACGAAGATGTCGCTGGGCACGGTGCTGTTTCTGGCGCTCGCCGCTTTCTTCTATTTTCCCTATTCCCGGCGGAAGGCTGCCGTACTCGCAGCAGCCGGGGGAACCGGCGCCGCGTCCGCACTTGATATTCCCGGCCCAGGAGGATCCCTGTGAAGCGTTATCCCATGCACGTCAACGGGCAATTCGTTCCGGCGAAGAGCGGCAAATGGTTTCCGGTCTACGATCCGGCCACTGAGGAAGTGATCGCCGAAGTGCCCGATTCGAGCGCCGAGGACGTGGATGCCGCCGTGGCCGCCGCGCGCCAAGCATTCGAGAGCGGTCCGTGGTCCAAGAGCACGCCGCAGGACCGCGGGCGCGTGCTCTTCCGTCTGGCGGAAAAGGTGCGCGCGGAAGCGGCCGGACTCGCCGAGCTGGAAACCCGGAACTGCGGCAAGCCCATCGTCGAATCCGAATACGACGTGGCCGACGTGGCCACCTGCTTCGAATACTACGGCGGGCTGGCCACCAAAGTGATGGGCCAGGTAAACCCGGTGCCTGCAAACGCGCTGTGTCTTTCCCTCCGCGAGCCGGCCGGAGTTGCGGGCCAGATTATTCCCTGGAACTTCCCGTTGCTGATGGCGGCATGGAAACTTGCTCCCGCGCTGGCTGCCGGGTGCACGTGCGTCCTGAAGCCCGCGGAGCAAACGCCACTGACCGCTCTGGAGCTGGCCCGGTGGTTTGAAGAGTGCGGCGTGCCGCCGGGCGCGGTGAGCGTGGTCACCGGATTCGGAGAGACGGCGGGGGCGCCGCTGGTCACGCATCCCCAGGTGAACAAAGTGGCGTTCACCGGGAGCGTGGAGGTGGGAAAGAAGATCGCGCGCGCGGCCGCCGATTTGCTGAAGCGCGTCACGCTGGAGCTGGGCGGGAAGTCGCCCAACATTTTCTTCGCCGACGCGGATTTTGAAGCCGCGATTGACGGAGCGCTTTTCGGCGTTTTTATCAATCAGGGCGAGGTGTGCTCGGCGGGCAGCCGCATTCTGGTGGAGCGCAAAATCTATGCGAAGTTTGTGGAGGCCATGGCCGCGAAGGCCAAGACCATCCGCCTGGGCCCGCCGCTGGAACGCGAAACCAAGATGGGGCCGCTGGTGAGCCGCGAGCAGTACGACCGCGTGACTTCTTACCTGGAAGTGGGGAAGCACGAGGCCAAGCTCTGCGCCGGCGGCGGGCGTCCCGCGGGATTCGCCAAAGGCTTTTTCGTCCAGCCCACCATCTTCTACGATGTGGAGAACAGCGCGCGCATCGCGCGCGAAGAAATCTTTGGGCCCGTCGCGGCTGTGATTCCGTTCGAGAACGAAGCCGAAGCCCTCAGCATTGCCAACGACACCAACTACGGGCTGGCCGCGGCGGTCTGGTCGCGCGACATTTTCAAGGCCTTCCGCATGGTGAAGGCGCTGCGCGCCGGAATCGTGTGGGTGAACCACATGCAGCCGACGTACGTGGAAGCGCCCTGGGGCGGATACAAACAGTCCGGCTACGGCCGCGAGCTGGGGCCCTGGGGAATCGAAGAGTACCTGGAAACCAAGCAGGTGTTCGTCAACCTGGACGAAGCACCGATCGGATGGTACTGATGGGCGCGATTCAACTCCGCACCTCCATTCCCGGGCCGGCTTCGAAGGACCTGTGGCGCCGCCGGAGAGAAGCCGTCCCGGCGGGCATCTATCATGCCGCGCCTGTTTTCATTGCGCGCTCGGAAGGCGCATTGGTGGAAGACGTGGACGGGAATCGCATGATTGATTTTGCCGGGGGCATCGGCTGCCTGAACGTGGGGCACCGCGCGCCGCGCGTGCTCGCGGCAGTTCGGGCGCAGCTCGATCGCTATTTGCACGCCTGCTTCAGCGTCACGCCCTACGAGCTTTACGTCTCGCTGGCGGAGAAGATGAACGCGCGCGCTCCGGGCGCTTTCCCGAAGAAAACCATGTTCGTGAACAGCGGGGCGGAGGCCGTGGAGAACGCCGTAAAAATCGCGCGCTGCTACACCGGCCGTCCCGCCATCGTGTGTTTTGAGGATGCGTTTCACGGCCGCACGCTGCTCACCATGTCCATGACCAGCAAAACGCATCCCTACAAGGCGGGGTTCGGGCCGTTTGCAGGGGAAATCTATCGTTTGCCATACGCCTATTGCTTCCGCTGCGCCTATTCAAAGACCTTCCCGGAGTGCGCCGTGCATTGCGCGCACGAGCTGAGGACCCTGTTCCAGCGCGGCGTGACGGCGGAAACGGTGGCGGCGGTGGTGGTGGAGCCGGTGCTGGGGGAAGGCGGCTTTGTCCCGGCGCCGCGGGAGTTCTTTGAAGTCCTGCACCAGATTTGCCGGGAGCACGGCATCCTGTTGATCGCCGACGAGGTGCAGACCGGTTTCGGCCGCACCGGCGCGCTGTTTGCCTGCGAGCGCCTGGGAGTCGTGCCGGACATTCTGGTGACGGCAAAATCGCTGGGCGGAGGGCTGCCGCTCGCCGGAGTGACGGGCCGCGCGGAGGTGATGGACGCGCCGGGCGTGGGGGGGATCGGCGGAACGTTTGGCGGCAATCCGCTTTCGCTGGCCGCCGCGCACGCCGTGCTCGAAATCATGGACGACGAAAAACTCGCCACCCGCGCCGACGAGTTGGGCGAACGGTTCCGCTCGCGGGCCAATTACTGGAAATCCCGCTGGCCGGAAATCGGCGACGTGCGCGGCCTGGGCGCCATGCAGGCCATCGAACTCGTGCAGGACCTGGGCTCGCGGGCCCCGGCAAAAGCCCTGGCGGAAGATGTGGCGAGGCGCTGCCACGAGCACGGGCTGATCGTGCTGACGGCGGGCACGTATGGGAACGTAATCCGCCTGCTCGTGCCGCTGAACATTCCGCGCCCGCAGTTGGAAGAAGGACTGGACGTGATGGAAGCCGCGCTGGTGGCCGCCTGCGAAAAGCAGCCCGAGACCGCTCCGACACTCTGACGATGACCGTGATGGAGCGGCAGGTTGATCTCGCCACGTTGCTGCTGGAGCCCTGCCAACTCCTCAACGCCCTTGAGGGTGTAAACTAATCGTTCTGCGAGGGAAATATGGCCACACCTGCAACCACGGAAACGAAAATTTATGATTGCCCGATTTGCATTGGCGGCGAGTGGCGCCGCTCGGCGGGCCGCAGGGAAACGCTGCTGAATCCGGCAACCGCAGAGCCTGTCACCTCGGTGCCTTACTGCACGCCGGAGGAGGTCCAGGCGGCCGTGGACGCGGCACAGGCGGCCTTCGGGACATGGCGCCAGGTGCCCGTGGTCGAACGCGTACAGGTGTTTTTCCGCTACCGCGAACTGCTGCTCCGGCATTCCGAGGAGATCGCGCGGCTCACCACCCTCGAGCATGGCAAAACCCTGGACGAGTCGCGCGCCTCGCTGGGCCGCGGGATCGAAGCCGTGGAATTTGCCACCAGCGTGCCGACCCTGCTCATGGGCGACACCGTGGGCGACATCTCTCGCGGCGTGGATACCGTCACCGTGCGCCAGCCACTGGGCGTCTGCGTGGGCATTCCGCCGTTCAATTTCCCCGCCATGGTTCCCATGTGGATGTATCCGCTGGCCATCGCTTGCGGAAATACGTTTGTGATGAAGCCTTCGGAGCGCGTTCCCCGCACCGTCGTTCGCCTGATCGAATTGCTCTACGAGGCGGGATTGCCGAAGGGCGTGTGCAACGTGGTGCACGGCACGAAGGACGTGGTGGATGCGCTGCTCGACGATTCCCGAGTGAAGGCCGTCTCGTTTGTGGGCTCCAGTCCCGTGGCGCGCTCGATTTACGAGACCGCGGGCCGCCAGGGGAAACGCGTCCAGGCCATGGGCGGGGCGAAGAATCACCTGGTGATCATGCCGGGGTGCGACCTCTCCGCGGCCGTCAAGGCCATAATCGGAGCGGCCTACGGCTGCACGGGCCAGCGGTGCCTGGCTACCAGCGTGGTCGTGGCTGTGGGCAGCGTCGCCGATCCGCTGATCGAAGAGTTGAAGAAAGCCGCGGGGCAGATTCCCGTCGGCGCCGGCGACAATCCCCAAACGGGCATGGGCCCGGTGGTCAACGCGGCAGCAAAACAACGCATCGAGAAATTTATCCAAGTCGGGGAGCAGGAGGGTGCGCGCCTGGTGGCCGACGGGCGCAGCGTCCATGCCCACGACGGCACGCAGGGCTATTACGTGGGGCCGACAATCTTCGACCACGTTCGGCCGGAAATGCGCATTGCGCGCGAGGAGATTTTTGGTCCCGTGCTCGCGGTGATCCGCGCAAAAGACCTGGATGATGCGGTCGGCGTGGTGAACGGCTCCGAGTTCGGCAATGCCACGTCCATCTTCACCGGCTCGGGCGCCGAGGGCAGGGAATTCGCGGCGCGTGCGCAGACGGGCATGGTGGGCATAAATGTGGGGGTCCCGGCGCCTTCGGCTTTCTTCCCCTTTGCCGGCTGGAAGGGATCCTTCTTTGGAGACTTGCACGCCCTGGGCCGCGACGCCGTCCGGTTCTACACCGAGACGAAAGTAGTCACATCGCGCTGGCCCACGCCTGCCCGCGAACATAAAATCACATTCTGAAGTGATTCACGCGGCTGTTCGTCCGAAGAACATCTGGTTGGGTTATTGGACGATCAGAACCCCGGCCTTTGTGGCTGCTGTGCGCAGATCGCGGTCTAATGTCGCAAGCGGAAGGGCCAGATTTTGCGCCACATCCAAGTACAGAGCATCGTAGGCCGAAAGCCGCCTGGCAATTGCAGTGCTCACGGTCTCGCGAAGTGGCCGCAGTTCGGTCTGAGTTTCGATACAGGTCGCCAGCAGGGACTCGACCTCCACGAGGTATTGTTCGGTTTCCGCCGGCGTGAAGGCGCCTCTGCGCTCGGCCAATGCGAAGCCATTTGCCGTCTCAAGATGCCAAAGGGCCGGCACCACGGCCCGGGCGTCGAGAGTCAGGCGCCGCCGGATCTCCCTGGCATACTGCGGCTGCGGTTTATCGATGAACCATGCCAGAGCTACCGAAGCGTCGAGAACAAAGCGATTCACACTCGGCCCTCGTCGATGAGAGAGCGGACCGTCATTCCCTTGACCTTCTTGACCCGTTTACGGATGCGGTCGATGTTTTCAAAGATTTCCTTCACGCTTCTGGAAGGTTGGGCGGGGCCGAGGATCGCCTCAAGCTTGCCCCGGCGAGTAATTCCTATCTGCTGGCCCTGCCCGGCACTATTGACCAGTTCGGAGAGCTTTTGTTTGGCTTCAAATAGTCCAACGGTGCGCATGGATGTCAACCTCATATACATCTAGGTTGTTATTCTAGATGATTCACGCCTGTCGTGTCAATCGCGTTTCCGGTCGGCGGGATGGTACATCTGGGCCGATCCGCGTCGTCTACCAGCCAGTGCGTCGCTTTGGCCCCAGACCCGCTTCCGCTAGAATGATTCTTCGGCTTTCTGATGAGTGAAACACCGATGCTGCCGGGCAGCGAGACCACCGCAGAGCCTCTTGAGGCCGATCTCGCCGCCGCGCCTCCACCCTCGTCCTCGTTTGCTGCTTTCCGCGCGTTGCGCCATCGCAATTTTCGGCTGTTCATTGGCGGACAGCTCATCTCGCTGATCGGCACGTGGATGCAATCGCTGGCGCAGGCCTGGCTGGTGTACCGCTTGACGGGATCACCGGTGCTTCTTGGCGTGGTCGGTTTTGTTTCCCAGATCCCGGTTTTCTTTCTGGCCACGGTGGGTGGCATCGTGGCGGACCGCTATCCCAAACGCGAGATCGTGGTTGCCACGCAGACGGCCTCCATGGTGCTGGCTTTCCTCCTAGCCTGGTTGACGCTCAGCGACCTCGTCCAGGTGTGGCACATCATCGTTCTTGCCGGGCTGCTGGGGGTCGTGAATGCGTTCGACATTCCCGCACGCCAGGCATTTTTTGTTGAAATCGTGGGAAAAGAGGACCTGCACAGCGCCATCGGCCTGAATTCCTCTATTTTCAATGGAGCCCGCATCATCGGCCCGGCCATCGCGGGCATCCTGGTGGCCACGATTCGCGAGGGCTGGTGCTTCTTCGCCAACGGGGTCAGCTTTCTGGCCGTGATCGTGAGCCTGCTGATGATGCAGGTCGCGGAGCGCAAAGTCCTCTCGAAAAGCCGCGAAGCTTTGCAGGACGCCCTGGAGGGCTTCCGTTACGCGCTCGGCTCGCCCACGACTTCCGCGCTCCTCCTGCTTGTGGGCCTGGTCAGCATCGTTGGCGTGCCCTATACCGTCTTGATGCCGATCTTCGCGGACCGCGTCCTGCACGGAGGCGCCGGCACGCTGGGTCTGTTGATGGGCGCAACGGGCGTGGGCGCGATGATGGGGGCACTGACGCTGGCGATGCGCCGCGACTCATCCAGTTTGGGGACCCTCGCGGCCCAGGCCGCGGGCGGGTTCGGGGTGAGCCTGATCCTGTTTTCCTTCTCCCACTGGTTTGTTCTCTCGATGGTGCTGCTGATGCCCGTGGGCTACTTCGTGATGCTCCAGATGGCGGCGACAAACACGCTGCTGCAAACCATGTCTCCCGACCACCTCCGCGGCCGCGTGGTTGCACTCTATTCCATGATGTTCATGGGGATGATGCCGGTGGGCTCGCTGGGGGCCGGGTTTACGGCGGCGCGGCTGGGTGCGCCCTGGACCGTGGCCGGGGGGGGCGCTGCGTGCCTGATCGGTGCGGCCGTGTTCGCGCGCCGCCTGCCTCTGATCCGTGCGGAGGTACTCGAGAATCTGCGCCTTGCGGCCGCCGCCAGGGAGCAGGAGATGTCCGCACGATAGCCTGCTCCGAGCTTTCTCCCTTGCCGGCAATTCCCTGACGCGCGCCGCGAGGGCAGCGGCTGCGCCGGACATTTGTTCGCCCGCCGTGGATTGGGGTTCGCTCCGGCAGGTTCAAATCCCGGCGCAGCGGCTGTCCCTGCGGCGGAAAGCAATCTAGAAAGTGAGCCGGGCCCCGATCTGCGCGGCGAACGGGATGCCCACCGTGGTTCCCGGCCCAAAGAAATCGCCGAGCGCGCCAGCCGGAACACGCAGTTGGTTGAGGCTGGTGATCGGCTGGGAGTTCGTGCACGCGGCATTCAGGCAGAAGGCCGTGGCGTTGGCCAGGTTGTTCACGGGTACCGGCAGCGCAGAAATATCGGTCACGTAGTTTGCGCCGGGATTATTGCGGTTGAAGAGGTTGAAGAATTCGATGAACGGACTCAGCGTCCAGCGATCATGGATGCGAAAGGGCCGGGTGACGCGCAGATCCACCTGGATGAAAGGGGTGCCGCGGAGCTGGTCGAGCGTTGTCTGTACGCCGTTGACGATGGCACGATCGGTGCTGGTATCTCCGAAGCCGTTCACGTCCACAGGCGTGGTCAGAGTGATTGGGCGCCCGCTTTCGAGCTGCGTGAGCAGGCTCAGTTGGAAACCGGCCGGCACGTGAAACACTCCCGCAATGACAGCGCGGCTGGTGACGTCTTCGCCGGAGGGGCCGTAATCACCGCGGCCGAAGGGCTTGAGCGGGTTGCACACGCCATCCACATAGTCAAACAGCTCGCCGAGCACGCAGCCCCAGGTGTTCGCGCGCGAGAGGGTGTAATTGACAATCAGGCTGAATCGCTTCGCGATGTTGCCCTGGAGATGGAACATCAGGCCGTTGTAGCTGGACCGGTTGTCACTGCGGAATACGGAGATCTCCGGCACGTTCGCCATCTGATCCGCGGGAGTCGCGGGGAAGAGCGGAGAAAACAGAGTGTAGCCGGGGATGTAGTTATAGCGCGCGTAGCTGTGATTGCCTTCTTCATGCACAAAATCCGCGGCCAATACCCAGTTGGGATTGAAGGTGTGGGAAATACCGGCGCTGGCGTGCAAGGCATAGGGAGTGGAATAGCGCGGATCAATCAGGGCTCCCAGCCCCCCGGATGCGGCAGGCGGGAGGCAGCCGGCGGATGGCATGGGTACAAGGGCGCAGGGTTGCGGTGGTTCATTCACAGCCTGGAAGGCAGTGACCCAGCCGTTCTGGGCCAGATCGTTGTAGTAGAGCCCAAAGCCGGCGCGAATCACCGTGCTGGCGGAGTTCCCGAGACCGTAGGCCAATCCGATGCGCGGGGCAACGGCGCCGCGGTAATCATGCGGCACACCATTCGAGAGGGAGAGGCTGGCGAGCGGGACCTGAAGAGCCTGCAACGTGAGCAGCGCCGGATTCCCTGCCTGGCTGCGATCGGAAGCATTGAACAGACCGAAGGTGGTGTCGTAGCGAAGGCCATAATTCAT
>Ga0074044_10005744_pt1 | contig 10042 bp, 8 predicted proteins | sample BogForMeECP23OM1_FD_94443 | JGI IMG/M metagenome (GOLD analysis project Ga0074044, IMG submission 94443) | Bog forest soil microbial communities from Calvert Island, British Columbia, Canada - Bog Forest MetaG ECP23OM1 | ecosystem: Environmental > Terrestrial > Soil > Wetlands ... | reverse complement strand
TTCCGACCTTGAGCGGGCGCCCTTCGCGCATTTGCGCGGGCCCAACCAGTGGCCGGCGCGGCCCGCGCGGCTGCGCCCCGTGTTCTCGGCCTATTACGAGGCGCTCTCCGATCTCGGACGGCGCCTCTCGCTCGCCTTTGCGCTGGCGCTCGATCTGCCGGAGGCGTTCTTCGCCAGCCGGCTCGATCATCCGACGGCGATCCTGCGGGTCCTGCACTATCCGGCGCGCACGAAGCTCCCCGACATGGCGACACCGCCCGATGTCGGCTGCGGCGCCCATTCCGACTACGGCTATCTCACCATCCTCGCCCAGGACGAGGTCGGCGGCCTCCAGGTGCAGAACCGGGCCAGCAAGTGGATCGACGCGGTTCCGCTTCCCGGCGCCTTCGTCTGCAACATCGGCGAGATGATGGCGCGCTGGACGAACGACCGCTTCCGCGCGACCCAGCACCGGGTGATCGGCCGCCACGCCGGCTCGCGCTATTCGGTGCCGTTCTTCTTCCATCCCAACCCGGAGGTCATGATCGACTGCCTGCCGGGGTGCCTCGCGGAAGGCGAGCCGCGGAAGTATCCGCCGATCCAAAGCGGCGCTCATCTTGAGAGCCGGCTGCGCGAGGGCTACGGTTGAGGACAGTATAACGACGGAGGACGATATGCCGGATACCGCGACCGTTACCGCACAGCAGCCGCGCGCTGCGGCGAACGAGGTGCCGCGCATTCGCGGCCTGCTCTCCCCGGTGGTGACGCCTTTCAAGGCCGATCTCGGCGTGGACGCCGGGCGCCTCATCCGCCACTGCCGCTGGCTCGTCTCGCAGAACTGCGGTCTCGCCGTGTTCGGCACGAACAGCGAGGCGAACTCGCTGAGCCTCGAGGAGCGCCTCGACCTGCTCGCGGCGCTGATCGAGGCCAAGATCGATCCGCGCGTGATGATGCCGGGTACGGGCTGCTCGGCACTTCCCGATTCCGTGAGGCTGAGCAAGCGCGCGGTCGAGTTCGGCGTGGCCGGCGTGCTCATGCTGCCGCCCTTCTACTACAAGGGAGTCAGCGACGACGGCCTCTACCGCAATTTCGCGGAAGTGATCGAGCGGGTCGGCGACGCGCGGCTGCGCATCTACCTCTATCACATCCCGCCGGTCTCCCAGGTGCCGATCAGCCTCGCCCTCATCGAGCGCCTGCTCAAGGCCTATCCGGGTATCGTCGCGGGCGTCAAGGACAGCTCGGGCGATTGGAAGAACACCGAGGCGATGCTGAAGGCCTTCCCCGGTATCTTCGACGTCTTCGCCGGCTCCGAGGCGTTCCTCCTGGCCAACATGCGCGGCGGCGGGGCCGGCTGCATCAGCGCCACCGCCAACATCAATCCCGCGGCCATCGCAGCCCTTTACGCGCATTGGCGCGAGGACGGTGCGGACGCACGCCAGGCGCAGCTCAACGACCTGCGCTTCGCCATGCAGAAGTTCCCCATGATCCCGGCCTTGAAGCACACCGTGGCGCGCTTCGGCGGAGACGCCGCCTGGAAGACCGTGCGGCCGCCGCTCGTGGCGTTGACGGCCGAGCAAGCGGCAGCGCTCGACGCCGAGCTCGATCAGCGCGGCTTCACCATGCCGGGGTGGAAGGCTTAGTCCCTCGCCCGCTTGCGGGAGAGGGAAGGGGCCCATCCCGAAGGGATGGGAAGGGTGAGGGATTGCCGGATGTCGGAGTTGTCCCTCACCCTCCCATTGCTACGCAATGGGTCCCTCCCTCTCCCGCTTGCGGGAGAGGGGATATTCCTAGAAGCGGCGCACGGAGCTGGGGTCAAGCGCGCGCGCGATAAAGTCCTGCATCTGGGGCTCGTAGCGCTCCCAGAGCGTCCTCAGCTCGTTGATCGGCGCCTCCTCCGCCCAATCGACGCGCAAATTGACGACCGGCCAGAGCTGGTCGGCGGCGACGATAAGGCCGGCCGAATGGACGGGTCCCGCCTCGCCGCCCGCCACCATGCCGGCCTCGAGCGCGCGCAAGAGCCGCTCGGCCAGGTAGAGCTCGCTGTCGCTCTCGAAGAGCTTGATCATGGCACCGGGCACGTCGGCGTTGGCAAGCGCGTTGCCCGCGGCGACGCAGTCTTGCCCTGCGGCCGCCAAGGCGGTGCCGAGCGCCTTGGCGCCCGTGAAATGGCCGCTGCGGCCCTGGCGGTCGATGGCGGCGAGCTGCCGATAGGCAATGTTGCGCGCGCCGGCGGCCACCTCCTTGACCGCCACGTCCGGCGGCACCCCCTCCTCCATGAGATCGAGAATCTGGATGCCGAGCACCGGATCGGTCAGGTTCTGGGTCGCAACCGCGCCCACTTGCGCGCGCACCCACGCGCAGCGCCCGGTAACGGCGATGCTCGAGGTCGAGACCGCCATCCCCACCATGCCGGTACGCGCGCAGCGGCCGACGATCGAAAAGGTCATACGCGACTACCCCCTCTCTTCGCGCGCGCGCCCGCGCGCCGCTTCGCCCGCACCTCGCCCTCGGGAATGAGCGCATCCACGTCGGTCTCCATTAGAAGCTCGGGACGCGCAAGCCCGCTCAAGACGAGCCCCGTCGAGCAAGGATAAACGCCTCGCAGCCACTTGCCTATCCGCTGATGCGCAAGGGGTAGCGGGCGTAGCGCTCCAAGAGGAGGGCGAAAAGGCGGTCGGCGTCGACGGCTTCGACGACGGTCGCATTGGGCGCCTCGCCCGCAAGCTCGACGCTGCGGCCCAAGTCGGTCTCGCCCCAGGCAATGACGCGGATATGCGCGGGCCGCGCGGCGAAGAGGTCCGGCGCCAGAAGATAGGCGGGGACGAGCACGTCGTGCACCGGCGGGCCGGGCTCGCCTTGCGCGCGCGCACGCGCGAGGCTGTGGCGCAACATGCCGGCGACGGAAGCCGTTACCGGATTGGCGAGCGCTTCGAGCGCGGCGATGCGCGCGGCTGTCGCGCGAGCCTGGCGCGTCACGTCGAGGCCGAGCATGGTGAGCTTCAATCCGGCAGCGAGGACGATCGCCGCCGCGTCGGGATCCACGTGAAAGTTGAACTCGGCGGAGGGGGTGACGTTGCCGCGCCCGAGCGCACCCCCCATGAGCACGATCTCGGCGATCCCGGCGGCGATCCGAGGGGCGGCCACGAGCGCGCTCGCGACATTGGTGAGCGGGCCCGTGGCGAGAAGTGTTATCGGCAGCTCCGGCTCGGCGAGCGTCTCGATCAGGTAAGCGACGGCGTGCCCCTCCTCGGGGTGGAGCCAGGCGGGCGGCAGGCCCGAGCCGTCGAGCCCGCTCTCGCCGTGGACGTGGCGCGCGTCGATGAGTGGACGCTTCAAGGGGCGCGGGCAGCCGGGATGGACCGGCAGATCGGAATGGCCGGCGAGCTCGACGATGCGGCGCGCGTTCTCGGTGGTGCGCTCGAGCGACACGTTGCCGGCGACCGTCGTCACGGCAAGGAGCTCGAAGGCCTCAGGCGAGGCGAGCTCCAGGAGCAGCGCCATCGCGTCGTCCTGGCCCGGATCGCAATCGTGGATGATCTTGCGCGGCGCCATGCTCCCTCGGCCCAAGACAGCCTAAGCGCGGGCGGCAGCCCGATCAAGAGAGGGCAATTGCGTCCGCACGAGGGATCGGGCCACAATCGAGCGGCCGCAAGCGCCGACAAGGAGGGGGGATTCGATGACCGGCAAGCTCGACATCGACACGCTCAAGCGCCTCGTCGAGGCCAAGGAGATCGACACCGTCGTGCTCGCCTTCGTCGACATGCAGGGCCGCCTCTTGGGCAAGCGCATGACCGGCCACTTCTTCCTCGAGAGCCTCGCGCACGGCACCCATGCCTGCAATTACCTCCTCGCCCTCGACATGGAGATGGAGCCGGTGCCCGGCTTCAAGGCGGCCTCCTGGGACAAGGGCTACGGCGACTTCGCGATCGTGCCGGACCTCGCGAGCCTGCGCCGCATTCCCTGGCTGCCGGGCACCGCCCTCGTGATCGGAGACGTGGCCGATCACGCGGGCGAGCTCGTGCCCCACGCCCCGCGCAGCATCTTGAAGCGCCAGCTCGAGCGCCTCGCGCGCAAGGGCTACGTCGCCAAGGCGGCCTCCGAGCTCGAGTTCTACATCTTCGAGGACAGCTTCGACGGCGCGCGCCAGAAGGCCTACAAGGGAGTGAAGCCCGCGGGCTGGTATTTCGAGGACTACCACATCTTCCAGACCTCGAAGGAGGAGGAGCTCGTGCGCGCCATCCGCAACGGCATGGACGCGGCCGGCATTCCCGTCGAATCCTCCAAGGGCGAGTGGGGTCCGGGCCAGGCCGAGATCAACCTCGTCTACGCGGACGCGCTCGAGATGGCCGACCGCCACGCGATCTACAAGAACGGCGTCAAGGAGATCGCGCACGGGCAAGGCAAGTCGGTCACCTTCATGGCGAAGTGGGACCAGGGGCTCGCCGGCAGCAGCAGCCATCTCCATAGCTCGCTCTGGCATGCGGCCAAGGGCAAGGCGCTCTTCTACGACGCGAAGGCGCCGCACGGCATGTCGGCCCTCTTCCGCCACTATCTCGCCGGGCAATTGGCGCTCGCCCGCGAGATGACCTATTTTCTCGCCCCCACCATCAATTCCTACAAGCGCTTCCAGTCGGGCTCGTTTGCCCCCACCAAGGCGGTATGGAGCTTCGACAACCGCACGGCCGGCTTCCGCGTGCTCGGCGAGGAGAGCGCCATGCGGGTCGAATGCCGCATCCCGGGTGCCGACGTGAATCCCTATCTCGCCTTTGCCGCCACCATCGCGGCAGGCCTCCACGGCATCGAGGGCAAGTTGCCGCTCGAGCTGCCGTTCGCCGGCAACGCCTATGCGGCTGAGCACATCCGCGAGGTGCCCAAGACGCTGCGCGAGGCGATCGAGACGCTCAAGCATTCGAAGGCGCTGCGCAAGGCCTTCGGCGACGAGGTGATCGACCACTACGTCCATGCCGCGAGCTGGGAGCAGGCCGAGTACGACCGCCGCGTCACCGACTGGGAGCTCCTGCGCTACTTCGAGCGCGCCTGAGCCAGGAATGAAGGTGTTGTTTTCAATTCATCGTCCACCGCCGCCATTCCTTCCCTCTCCCGCAAGCGGGAGAGGGGCAGAGTTGAACGACTTCCTCCGAGAGAAAGAGAGAGACCTCGATGTCCCCTGCCTCCACCTGCCCGAGCGCCAATTGGAGCTATCCCACGAGCGTGCGCTTCGGCCCGGGCCGGCTCAAGGAGCTGCCCGAGGCCTGTGCTGCCGCGGGGATCGCGCGTCCCCTCCTCGTCACCGACCCCGGCCTTGCCGCCCTCCCCATGATAAAGCGCGCACACGAGCTCCTCGCCGCCGCCGGCCTCGAGCCCGCCCTCTTCTCTGATCTCAAGCCCAATCCCGTCTACCGCAACGTCGAGGACGGCATGAACGCCTTCCGCGCCGGAGGGCACGACGGGGTGGTGGCGATGGGCGGGGGCAGCGCCCTCGATACCGGCAAGGCGATCGCGTTCCAGGTCGGGCAGAGGCGCCCGATCTGGGATTTCGAGGACGTGAGCGACTGGTGGACGCGCGCCGATGCGGATGCGATCCGCCCCGTGGTGGCGATCCCGACCACGGCGGGCACCGGCTCCGAGGTGGGGCGAGCGGCCGTCATCCTCAACGAGGCGACGAAACGCAAATACATCATCTTCCACCCGAGGATGATGCCGCGCGTCGTCATTGCCGACGCCGAGCTCACGGTGGCGCTGCCGCCGCACTTAACTGCCGCGACCGGCATGGACGCGCTCGCCCACAATCTCGAGGCCTACTGCGCGCCCTCCTATCATCCGCTCGCGGAAGGAATAGCGCTCGAGGGCATGCGGCTCATCAAGGAGTGGCTGCCGCTCGCCTACCGGGACGGGCGCAACCTCGCGGCGCGCGGCCACATGATGAGTGCCGCCAGCATGGGGGCCGCCGCCTTCCAGAAGGGCCTCGGCGCCATCCACGCCATGAGCCATCCGATCGGCGCGCTCTACGACACCCATCACGGGCTCACCAACGCGGTGGTCATGCCCTACGTGCTTGCGCGCAACCGCGCTGCGATCGCCGAGAAGATGGCGCGCACGGCGCGCTATCTCGCACTCGAGGGCGGCTCCTTCGAGGCGGTGCTCGCGTGGGTGGTGGCGCTGAGAGGCGAGCTCAAGATCCCGCACACGCTCGCCGAGCTCGGTGTCGAGGAGAAGCGCATCCCCGAGCTCGCCCGCATGGCGGCCGAGGACCCCAACAACGGGGGCAATCCGCCCCCGCTCACGGCCAAGGATTACGAGGCCCTCTTCGCCGATGCGATCCGCGGACGGCTCGCCTGAGGGGCAAGGGCCATGGTGCTCGAGCCCGTGGTGCGGCCGCATCCGCGCTTTCGCGACATCGTTGGGGCGCTGGACCGTCACATGGCGGCGAACGCCGCGGTCGCGTGGCTCTTCGCGGTCACCGGACCGCTCGTCATCTTGTTGGCGGTGGCGAGCAAGGCCGGGCTCTCGCGCGAGGACACCGCGTCATGGATCTTCGGCGGTTACGCGCTCGGGGGCGTCTTCTCGATCCTGATGAGCTATCTCTACCGCCAGCCGATCGGGATCGCGTGGACGATCCCGGGCGCCGTTCTCGTCGGCCCGGCCCTCGGCCACCTGAGCTTTCCCGAAGTGATCGGCGCCTATCTGGCGACCGGCGCGCTCCTCGTCGTGCTCGGCTTGAGCGGCTTGGTGCGCAAGGTCATGGCGCTCGTTCCCATGCCGATCGTGATGGGCATGGTGAGCGGCATCTTTCTCCCCTTCGCGCTCAAGATCGTCGCGGGCTTCGCCGACGACCCGGCAATCGCCTTCGCCGTGGTCGCCGCCTTCTTCGCGGCAAGTGCCGTGCCTTCGGTCGGCCGCTTCCTGCCGCCGGTGCTCGCAGCTCTCGTGGTCGGCGTCATCGCCGTGACGGCGAGCGGTCACATGACGCTCCAGGAGCCGGCTCACTTGGAATTGGCACACCCCAAGATCTTCATGCCGGTCTTCTCGGCGCGCGCGCTGCTCGAGCTCGTCGTCCCCCTCGCGGTGACCGTGATCGGCATCCAGAATGCGCAAGGCTGCGCCATCCTCGCCCTCGCCGGCTATGAGCCGCCCGTCAATATGCTCGCCCTCGTTTCCGGCGTCGGCAGCATCCTCTCCGGGCTCGTCGGCTCCGTCTCGGCCTGCGTCACGGGACCGTCCAATGCGATCATGTGCGCGAGCGGGAGCAAGGAGCAGCGCTTCGCCGCCGGCATCCTCTACGGCCTCTTGATGCTGGGTTTCGGTCTTCTGGCGCCGCTCGCCGCCCAGTTGGGCCTGGCGCTGCCCGGGGCCTTCATCGGCGTGCTCGGCGGGCTCGCCATGGTGCGCGTGCTGCAGGGCTCGCTCGCGACGGCCTTCGGCGGCGAATTGGCCCTGGGCGCGCTCGCCACTTTCCTCGTCACCGTCTCGGGCGTCGCCATCCTCAACATCGGCGCCGCCTTTTGGGGGCTCGTCATCGGCGTGGCGACGAGCTGGCTCCTCGAGCGCCCGGCCTTGCGCAAGGTCTGGCACGGATAGGCCTTGCATGCGGGCCCTCATCGTCCATGCCAGCGTCACCCTCGCGGCCTTGCACGCGTCGCAGCGCGTCGTGGCCCTTCTCGGCATCACCGGCACCAACGTGGTCGGCGGCGTGCTCGGCATCGTGCTCGCAGCCCTTGCGGTGCAGTTCATCCTCGACGGCATGCACGCCGCGCTGGCGGGGGCGTAGACTCTCGAAAATCCGAACGTCACCCCCACCCCCTCGATCCGCTTCGCGGCTCGAGCCCCCTTCAAGGGGGAGGGGGAAGTTGCTAATGGCACATCCATATCCCCTCCCCCCTTGAGGGGGATCGGCCGCCCGCTGAGGAGCGGCCGATGGGAGGGGGGTGCTTCACGCATCCATGATTCCGAGTACTAGCTCCGTCTATTTCATATTGCCGCGCGTCTCGGGGATGACGAGGGCGCCGACGAGGAAGAGGACCGAGATGGCGAAGAGGAAGATCGCGAGCATGTTCGGCAGCTCCTGCGTGGTCCCGGCGGCGAGCGAGACGAAGGTCGGCATCAGCCCGCCGATCGCGAAGCCGATGTTCCAGGAGAGGCCGGTCCCGGTCGAGCGCAGTGCTGTCGGGAAACGCTCGTTGAGGAAGATCAGGAGCGGCGCGTAGCCGGCGTTGCCGAAGAAGGTCAGCACCAGCGCATAGACGGTGATGAGGGTGAGGCTCTGCGTCCCGGCCATGCCGAGGAAGCAGAGCGGCAGCACGACGATGCGGATCAGGGCGAGTGTTAAGAGCGCCTTCTTGCGCCCGAAGATGGTGCTGCAATGACCGGCGGCGATCGAGGCGACGATGGCGACGAGGCTGCCGGCGATCAGGATGAACGAGGTCGAATCGGTCGGGATCTTGCTCACCACCTTGAGGAAGGTCGGGAGATAGCCCGAGGTCAGGTAATAGCCCGCACCGCCGCCGGTCGTCATCATCAGGTTGACGAGCAGGATCGGCAGATACTCGCGCGAGAAAAGTGCCCGCACCGGCGCCTTCATCACGCCGGCCTCGCCGCGCTTGGCCTTGAGCTCGGCCCAGATCGGCGATTCCTCGAGGCGGTTGAAGATGAAGAAGCCGAGGACCGAGCTGATGATCCCCGAGAAGAACATGCAGCGCCAGCCCCACACCGCATAGGCGTCGCCGGGAAACGCCTCGGTGGTGGCGAAGTATGCGATCGAGGCCAGGAGTGCCCCGATGCCGGCACCCCCGCCGCCTATCAGCCCCGACATGGCGCCGCGCCAATAGGGCGGCACGGTCTCGGTGCCGATGGTGTGGGTGGAGGCCACCACCCCGCCCACGAAGAGGCCCTGCACCAGCCGCAGCATGAGGAAGATGGCGGGGGCGAGCACGCCGACCTGGGCGATGGTGGGCAGCGCGCCGAAGAGTGCGGTGCTGATGCCGACGCCGATCACCGCCACGATCATCGTGCCGCGCCGTCCGTAGCGGTCGGCGTAGGAGCCGAAGAGCGCCGAGCCGAAAGGCCGCATCAGCAAGGTGACGGCGAAGGAGGCATAGACCGCGGCGAGCGAGAGCGTGGGATGGTCGGAGGGGAAGAAGAGCTTGCCGATGACCGGGGCCACGTAGAGCAGGATGAAGAGATCGAAGAGATCCAGCGCCCAGCCCAAGGAGGAGGCGATGATTGCCGTCAGCATTTGCCGCTTGCCGATCGGCCAGGGCTCGCCCGAGCCTTTCGCGGTCGTCGTCATGTCGTCCCCCCTTGCTGTTGTTTCCCCAGCTTGCGCTGGTGCTACGGTTCCAACAGATGATTCCCAAACGCCAACGAGGTCATTGCGAGCCGAAGGCGAAGCAATCCAGATCCCGCCGCGTGATCCTGGATTGCTTCGCCTGCCTCCGCCGAAGCGAAGCCGCTGCGGCTTCGCGCAGGCAGGTCGGCTTCGCCTCCTCGCAATGACGATTTGCCGCTACATCCCGCGCGTTGCCTGCCTCGACTGAGCGAGCAACGCCCGATCTTGCGTAAGTTCGCACTACGTCCCCCGCCGGGCGCGCCAGTCGCCGCCGGCCGCCGCGTCGATGACCGCCGCCGGATCGACCGCCTCCTCGCCGGGGACATGGATGCGCTTGAATTTCCCCGCCGGGGCCGCGAGCGGCACGGTCGCGTCGATCCCCATCTTAGCACCCACCCCGTTCTGCGAGGAGGGATCGAGCCTCGAGCCCTGGCTGTTGGCGACGACGACGAGGTCCCGATCGGGCTGGGCGCGCGTGGCCACCGCCCATTCCACCTCGCGTGCATTATGGATGTCGACGTCCTCATCGACCACGATCACGTGCTTCACGTCGTAGTGCCCCGCGAAGGCGCCCATGATCACGTTCTTGGCCTCGCCCTCCTCGCGCTTCTTGAGCTTGACATAGAGGACATAGCGCCCGACCCCGCCCATCGAGAGATGCACGTCCGTCACCCCCGGGAAGGTGCGGCGGAGGTGGCCCAAGAGCGTCGCCTCGCGCGGGATGGCGCCGAGCAGGAG
>Ga0074044_10005743_pt1 | contig 10043 bp, 11 predicted proteins | sample BogForMeECP23OM1_FD_94443 | JGI IMG/M metagenome (GOLD analysis project Ga0074044, IMG submission 94443) | Bog forest soil microbial communities from Calvert Island, British Columbia, Canada - Bog Forest MetaG ECP23OM1 | ecosystem: Environmental > Terrestrial > Soil > Wetlands ... | reverse complement strand
GGGCTATGATCTGCTGGTGCTCATCCCGGAGGCGACACCAGCGACGCAGATCCGGTAACACCCACGAATGCGCTTCTCTGCGCGGATCTCACTCGAACATCATACTGGGCGCATAGTCGGCAAACCTTACCTTACCCGGATTACGGAAGGGTTGCCCCTAACCCAGGAGAAATCCAGAAACAATCCTGGACTGCTTTGCAACCTAGCCTTTGGTGTCTGGAACCTTAGGCTGCCACAATTCGATCGGATTTCCCTCAGGGTCATGCACGCGGGCAAACCGGCCGTTGGGATCAGACTGCGGGTCCATCTTGACCTCGATGCCTGCGGCCCGTAGCTGTGCCGCCATTTTGTCGAGATCCCGGACTCGAAAGTTCACCATCCAGACCTTTTGGGCATCCCCGAAATATTTGCTCGTCTCAGGAAAAGGCGCGAAAACGGTGGGGCCTGCCTCTTGCTCCCAAACGGGATCCCCTTCGCTCGATGGTGTGAGCGAGATTCCCAGGTGCTGCTGGTACCAACTCCCCAACGCTTTCGGATCTTTGGCTCGGAAGAAGAATCCTCCGATTCCCGTCACTTTTTCCATTTCCATTCCTCCAGCGATCCCATCGCGAACAGCGGCCCCCGCAGGGGAAGGAGAGAGCTTTGGCGAGACGGCTGTCTGCGCCGCTAAGCCGAGTTGCTTTCCGCTCAAGATGAAGCTTGACCCGAAAGCAAATGACAGAGTTCGAAGCAGTTGGCGTCTTTGAAAATGCATCCCATCCTCCTTCCGAAAGGAGCGCGAATCGGTCTACGATACCTGCATAAACGGGGTTATGGGAAGCGTAAAGATGAGGCTCCGGGCGAGTGGTCGGCAACCCTTCCCTTACCGGGATTATGGAAGGTTTGCTCGTGAGTCGACCGGTATCCTGATTTGCCAATTCAGATAGTGAGCTCACACGGCTGCTGGCAACAGTATGGATTTCTGCTGGAAGCAGCGGTGGAAGAACCGCGCATCAGCAAGACCTTGTGCTGACCATCGTTCCCGAAGGCGCTTCGGCGGTTACACAGTCGCGAGGAGTTGCCGGAGAACGGGAGCTGGGAGGCAGGATTGTTCCACAAGGTCCTTCAACTCTCTTGCGAGTTGGAACATCTCATCCGGTGCTTGCGAGCAGTGCCAACCAGCGCCAATTTCGGCATATCTGGAGGACATGAACGCGCGAAAGAAGCTCGTCACGACGAATCGTGGAAGTACATCGAGGAGAACCGCGCTGTGGGGAATGATGCGGCGGCCGTTTGCGCGAAGCACGGCGAGCGTCTCGCGCATCGCATCCGCGAGCATCCCCATATCCTCCCGGGAACGAGCCAGGGCGTAGGTATCGCAGCCGTGCTTGAGAAGAAACATCGCCACAGGGGCGACCATGGCAGCGTGTGTGACAAGCCAGTCGGGCATGTCCGCAATCGCCTTGGCCTTGAGGCCGGCGCGGTTGAGGATGCTGACCAGCCTGGTCAGCCTTTCTGTGATCGCACCATTTGCTTCTCCAAATGGGGTGACATGCCCCCTGGCTCGCATCGCCCGGATTAAGCTGCCCTCGCGCCTGCCCCCGGCGAAGGCAAAGCCCAGCATCACGCGTTTCGCGCCGAGCGCCGCAATCCACTCGTCAGGGCCCGAAGCGGTGTTAACCATGAACACAACCGACTGCGACTGGTTTTGAACGAGAACGGGCAGAAGATCCCGTACCTGATTCTTGCGAACGACGACGAGTACATATTCATAGATGTCTTCAGGCGCCAGTCGGGCTACGACCGGCACACGCGTCACCGTGCGCGTGCCTTTGAGCGGGTCTTCTATTTCGATACCCCCCTTCTGTAGTTCTTCGAGCCGCTTCCCACGGGCAAGAACAGTGACATCGTTGCCTGCCCTTTGCAGCGCCGCAGCACAGACAGAGCCATTGACCCCTGCCCCTATTACGAGTATTCGGCCGTCGGGTTTCATGGGGCTCTCCTTGCTTCGTTGCCGTTTTGCTCGAAATTCTACAACTCCCTAGCCTTAACAGTAATTGGTTGGTAGTTGGCATAACATCGCCATTGCGCTGACAACCCCAGAATCGGCCGGCCAGTTGGCGGTTGGTCAGCAACTCGGAAACTATTCGGAAGCGCAATTACTGGACAACTGCATTTCACGTAGGGAGCGAAAGTTTAACCAGTAGGACTGCATCCTACGGAATCGACTTAGGCAGCAGTTCATTGGAGGCCATGGCTTTCTTGATTTCACACCGCAGGATAAAGACTGTGCAATCAGTGAGTTTGGTAGAAGCCAAAAAAGTCCTTCTTGTGATCCCTGGTTTCTATTGTGAATGACACGCTTTGCCAATCCTCCTAAAGACCAAAAACTTCTGAGAAGTACTAGCGTACTGAAATGGAAGGGAGTATTTTAGTACCGCCAAGCTATTGTCCGGAGGCATGTCGCAAGGCAGAATATCCGCAGGGTCAGCCGCACGAAAGATTCTTCCGAGGAAGCGCAGGACGCGTCCAAGAACTGCCGCTAAGTGCTTTTGAGGAAGGTCACCGGTGTCGGTTGGAGGCGGACCGTAAGATCTGAGGAGCAGGAAGGTCCCCATGGGTGTACTTCATTTTCGATATCGCGAGCGCAGACGGACTCTGCGCGTGGCGTTGTCTCTGCCGGTTGTAGTGCACGGGCAGAATGAAATGGGCGAGAAATTCTGCGCACGGGCGATGACACGCTCGATCAACCAACAGGGCGCGTTGCTGGCGATGGATGAGCCGGTCCTGGCGGGCCAGGAGTTGCTGCTGGTGAACGAAAACACCAGCCGGTCGGTGGAAACACGCGTCGTGTATGTGAAGCGAGAGCGCGACGGCAAACTGAGCGTAGGGCTGGAGTTTGTGAATGCGGAAACGAATTTTTGGAAGATGACATTCCCGGTGCCTGGCGCGCGCCCCTTGCGGCGGGCGGCAGGCTCCAAGGCGATGGCCTAGGGAAGCAGCACGGAAGCGGCGAAATCGCAGAACCCTCCTGCAGGAAAACCCCAAACAAAAGTGAAAGGCGTGGCGCGTACAGCGAAGTACGTGTGCACTGGTGCTAGCTCGGAAGCGCGCGTTTAATTGGCGCGCTTTCTGCCGGCCGGTGACTTGCGGCGATTCGGCTTGCGTGGCACGCGGCGGTCGGTGGAGGCGCGCGAGTTGCCGTGCAAGACGGCGTCGCGTGTCTTGCGCGGGAGCTTGGCGACGACCAAATCATAGGAGGAGCGAAGCAGGGTTGCGAGTTCCGCCAAGGAAAAGGCATCGCGGGATTCCAGGGCAATCCATTGGGCACGCGCGAGATACGGGGCGGGGACGATGCCGGGACGCTCCGTGAGTTCCGCGAAGTTTTCCGGGGTCACTTTGAGGGAGAGCCAGACGCGGGCGGGTTCCAGCGGCGTGATGGCGAACATTTTGCCGGCGACCTTGAAGAGCAGGTCGTCACCCCACTGGATCTGCTCGGTGGCAGAAGGGAAGGAGAGGCAAAGCTTGCGGAGTTGATCGATGTTCATGGGTGAAGCTTACCTTTGAAGCGGGGCAGCCGCTGCAAGATTCGATAATCAATGCACGGCCGCGGAGACAGAGTAAATGGGCGGCAAGTGCTGAGCCAACACGTGCCAGGAATCGCCGGCATCGCGGGAGTAAAAGAGCGTGCCGGTGGAAGTTCCGAAGTAAATGCCGGCGGGGTCGCGGTCATCCGAAGTCATGGCTTGTCGCAGGATGAGGACGAAGGCGTTTTCTTGCGGCAGGCCCTTGGTGAGGAATCTCCACGTACGGCCGGCATCGCGGCTGCGGGCGACGCGCAATTTGCCGCCGGGAACGAGGCGGTGTTCGGCGGAATGGATCGGGATGGTGAAGAGCGTCTGCTTTTCGGCGGCGGGCACGGCCAGGGCGAATCCGAATCGAGAGGGAAGGCCTTTGGAGATGTCCGTCCAATCGCTGGCGGAAAAATCGGAGCGATAAACGCCGCAGTGATTCTGCTGGAAGAGAATTTCGCGGTGCAGGGGATGCGCTTTCAGGCTGTGCACGCACTGGCCGACGACGGGAAACTTGTCGGGCTGGAAATCGGCGCGGACGTTGGCGTTAAATGGCTCCCAGGTCTTTCCGGAATCGGAGGAACGAAAAGCGCCGGCAGCGGAAATGCCGACAATGAGGCGGCCTTTGCCGAGCGGTTCGATGGAATGAACCATCATGCCGCCCGCGCCGGGAGTCCATTTTGCGCGCGTGGGATGAAGGCTGAGGCCGGGCACGAGTTCCCAGTTTGCGCCATTGTCGGAGCTGCGATAGAGCACTCCGGGATCGGCGCCCATGTAAATGACGCCGGGCTCGTCGGGCGCACCCGGGGTAATATTCCAAAAACGCTTGAGCGTGGCGCCGGGAAGCTCCTTGAGGGTGAGGCCATTTTCGGAGAGTTTCCACGTTTTGCCGCGGTTGGTGCTGGCGTAGAGATGCGGGCCAAACCAGGAGTTGCCCGCGGCCGCATAAAAGCGTTTCGGATCGCGAGGATCCTGTGCGACATGCTGGACCTCTTCGCCGGAAAAGAACGGCCCGGCGACGTCCCAGGATTTGCGATTTTTGGAACTAAAGCAGAAGGCCCCTTTGCGAGTGCCGATCCACAGATTAACCGTTGCTGAGCGCGGCATGGTAATCATCCAGCGTAAAGAATTCGGCAGAGAAGCGGGAGGCGGTAATGTAGCTTGGAAAATGCGAAGAGAAAAGAGTGGAGTAGGGGCACTGGCTTGCGAGTTTTGGGTGAAGGAAACCGAGGAGTTTGCGGCAATGGAAGCGGCGGAGAAGAAAGCATGAAGAGACAACTTGGGTGGGGCGTGTTGGGAGTAGTGGCATTTGTGGGTATGGGGATATGGGCGCAAGAACCGGCTGTGAAGAAGGAGCCGATGACGTTTTCGCTGGAGTGCGCCGGAGGAGATTGCCCGTTGCTGAAAGGCGCGCCACAGACAGCGGGGATGCGTGGCGGCTCGGTGCGGTTGAAACCCGGAGAGAGCGTGGGCTGGCACTCGACCGGGCAGAACGAAGAGGCGCTGGTGATCCTGCGGGGGAGTGGCGTGGCGAATGTGGGAGGTCACGGGGATATGTCCGTGAGCGCGCGCCAGATGGCCTACATTCCGCCGGGGACGAAGCACAACGTCACGAACACGGGAAGCGAAGTGCTGGAGTACGTTTGGGTAGTGGCGCCGGTTGCAGGACGAGCCGGTAGTTGAAACCGGAGAAGAGACGAGGGCCTATCCCATGAATGGCGTGCCAGCAAAGGGCGAGCGCGTTACTGGCCCTTGTCGTAGGGGTAGCCCTTGTCAGCCCAGTCCACGGCGAAATCCGTGGGCAGGATGAGGACGCGAAGTTTGGTGAAGCCGAGATCGCGAAGCCCGGCGAAAGCGGGGCGGAGGTTGGGGCAGCGGTCCATCGGACAGCAGCCGCAATAGATGACCAGCTTGGTGGAGCGAGGCAGCGAGGAGGCCCAAGTCTTGAGTTCCTGCAGGCCCGCTTCATTTCCCGCCATGCCGTGGTTCTGCGCGCCCTTGATGTGGCCGGCAGTGTAAAGGCGATTAAAGCCCACGAAGACAATTGTAGGAGCGGAGTTGGGGTCGCTGAGTTCCTTCAGCAAATCCGCCGGCTGGACGGTTTGCGAGGAAGTCCAAGGGTCCGAAGCGGCGCGCAGCGAAACGCGCGGGACCAACAGTAGAGCCACCGCCACCGCGACGAGAACAGCGAGGGAAGTCAAGCGCAATAGTGGGTGAGGGGTCATTTGGAAAGCCTCCGCTGAAAGGAGATGCGTTCAGTGTAGCGCGATGCGGTTGCGCGAATCCGGGATAAGAGAAGCCCCGCCAGGAGTTCCTGAGACCTAGCAGACCGGGGTGAGACGCGTCTGGTTATTTCCTTAGCTCGGCGCGGGTGCGCATGAGCTTGCTGGCCGAGGAGCGCAGGGTTTCCGGGATATTCTTGTTCATGGAAAGGCGCTTGAGGTCGAGGGCATTCAGGATAGGAAGCATGTGCAAGGAGACGTCCAGCGGCGTCTTGGGATTGTTCATGAGGTTGCGGACGACGACGTAGTCCTTGCGGAAATTGCGGTTGGTGGCGATCAGGCGAAGAATTTCATCGGTGAGACTGGGCATGGAGGCAAAAGCTTCGACCTCCTGGTCGGTGAGGCGCGGGGATTGCAACACGGCGCGCTGCACGACTTTGTTGGAGTCGCGGATCAAAGTGCGGCGGGCTTCCGGGCCGCCCTTCATGGCGAATTGCACGCGCTGGGAAACCGTCATGCGGCTGATCTGCTGGAGCAAAGTCTGGCGCTTGACAGGATCAGGCTCGGCTTCGGCAGCGGCATCGGCAAGGCGGCTCTGGTCAATGGCGGTGCTGCGAAGTTCCTGCAGCGTGCTTTTCTGGTCGGGTGTGAGGCCTGCATAGTGTTCCAGAGCAACGGCGAGCGTGCTGGAAAGACTGATGCGATCGAGTTCATCAAAAAGCAATTCGACATGCGCCGGCGTCAAGTGCGGCACAACAATGGCCAGTTGCTCCCCGGGACATTTCTGATTGGCCACCAGCGCGTCAATGATGCCGGGCTTGGCCGCGAAATTTCTGACGACGTAAGCAAAGAGCGCCGGCAGGGGGTGCTCGCGGTTCATGGCTTCGACGAAAATTTCAAGCGAATCGGAGAGCAGGGCCTCCTGCGCGCGGGAGGAGACCAGTTCATCGGAGTCCTGCGCGAGAACAGTGAGGATTTCGACGCGGTCCACGGGAGGAATGTGCGCGCCCGTGCTGCAGACGGCCAGCTTGCGTTCGCGCGGGGCTCGACCGTGGCGCAAATCTTCGAGTACTTCAGGGCTGAGAGTTTCCACCGGATGCCTGCCTAAGGTCCTTACGACTTAAGGTCATTGTACCCGAGGCTCCCGGGGCGCCGAGCGGCGGCATGGCCTGGCCGTTCAATTCCAGCAACACCGCACTGGAGTCCGCGGCGGTGACCTCAAACTCACCGGAAGCCTGGAAGTGGCGATTTTCACCGGACAGGAGCTCACCTTCAAAAAGCAGCCTGCCATCGGCAAGGATGCGCACGCGGGTGGCGGCGCTGACGGATACGAGCAGATCGAGCGGCGGCTCCTGCCCGGAGGATGGCGTGTCTGACTGTTCTTGGGAGGCCGGCGGGTTAGAAGCAGATGTGACCGGAGTGTTTGCCGCGGGCGAAGCGGAAGTCATGGATTGGGTCTGGGCGCGGCGCGCGTTGTACTGCCGCCAGTAGTAGATACCGCCGACGACAGCACAGAAAAGGAGAACGAGCAAACCGACGAAGAGAAGGAAGGGAATCCACTTGGAAGAGGACATGCGGCGTTCGGGCGGAGGGGGAGCGGGAGCAACCAAGTTGCCGTGAGCTAAATCGTATTCGCCGAGAAGGGCCTCTTCATCGAGGCCGAGGTAGCGCGCGATGGAGCGAACAAAGCCGCGATTGAACACGCCGCCGGGAAGCTTGCTCCACTCCTCGTTTTCCAGGGCTTCCAGAAAGCGAGACCCAATGCGCGTGGCCGCAGTAATCTCTTCCAGCGTGACTTCGCGAAGCTCGCGCTCACGCTTCAGACGTTCTCCGAAATTCCCCTTAGCCATGCGCTGTCCCTGTAGAGGAGAGTGTAACAGCGATGGAAGGTTGGACCAATCCGCAGAGAGCGCAACACAGCCTCGATTCCGGAAAGGCGGAAGCGAAGGCAGACGCGGCCAAGAAAAACGAAGTGGTGACGCGGCGTCCCCTGGGCTCGCTATAGGTGCGATGGGAAGAAGTGTCAAACGTGGGTGCGGGGTGAGAGACATGCACGCCGTGTTTCTATTTCCTGCCGGACAATGGATCTCGATGGGCGGGCAAGATTCTCACCCAGTGGATCGCTTGCAAACTTTTGCCCAGTGAAGAAAGGCAGTATCCTTGCCACATGCTTATTCTGATTTCACGACCGAGATCTATAGGCATTGCGGCCATACTGTTGCTGTTGCACTCTTGGACGGGCGCCACAGCTCAAAACGTCCAGTACAATTCGGTTTCGCGCGCCCTTGTCGAAACTCGACTGGGAAGATACCAAGGCAACGACCAAAAACGCGAGGCCACGCTCAAACTAATGTTTACTGAAGCTGGTTGCAACGAACAGCACCTTTCCGAGCAGCCAGTCAAGGGGTCAAAGCTGCCTAATGTAATTTGCATCCTGCCAGGGAGCTCCGACAAAGTTATCATCGTTGGAGCGCACTTCGACCACGTTAGCGAAGGTGATGGAGTCGTGGACAACTGGAGCGGTGCGTCCCTGCTGCCGTCGCTGTATGAAGCGGTAAAAGATGAGCCGCACAAGCATACCTATATCTTCATTGGTTTTACGGATGAAGAGCAGGGCGAGGTCGGGTCGCATTTCTATGCCCATCACATGAGCAAGGAGCAGGTCGCTGCGACCGATGCGATGGTCAATATGGACACACTAGGTTTGGCCCCGACCGAGGTCTGGGCCAGCCATTCCGACAAGCGATTGACTGGGGTATTGTTTTACATCGCGAAGCAACTGAACATGCCCCTCCAAGGTGTTAATGTCGAGCAGATTGGCAGCACCGACTCGGAGCAGTTTGCCGAACGCAAAATCCCCTCAATTACGATTCACTCATTAACTCAGGAGACGTGGAATGCCCGCATCCTGCACACGTCGAATGACAAACTTTCAGTCATGCGGCTCGACGATTACTATCAGACTTACCGCCTCCTCGCCGCTTATTTGGCGTTCCTTGATCAGGTTGCGGGCTCGCCCGGGGTGCCGGCTACACATTAACGGCGAATTTCCGATTTGTTGGAGCAAGGCCGCCCGGGCCACTGAGCCCATTTCCTCTCGAGGGGAGCGCGAAGCGGAGAAGCATTTGGGGAGGACGTCGAGGTTGCGTGTCCAATCCTGCTCTTGAGCGCCAGTTGATGGTTGCCGGCAGTGGCCTCGAAAGTTGTGGGTGTCAAATTGAAGAGTTAGCCGTCCACGTAGATTTCCGCACCAACTGTCTCTTAACCAATGGCGAGCGTGGCCAAAGCCTGGCCGGAGGTCCCAGAAACCTTCCAGGTGAGGCTGGGATGGCAAGATGGCCACGCCTGTACCACGAGTGTGTTGCGCCAGTTTTTCAGACGCGCCTATACTGGCGCAGATTGGCTGATTCAGGGATAAGCTTGGGAATAGGTGTCTAAACTCGCAGGGATTCAGGGGATAATAATACCTGCGAACAAGGAAATAAATTGGAGAGACGTGCCCCAGTGAGCCTCGAGGAAATCAAGCAGTTTCCGACGGTGGAACGGCGCCGGAATGCCGGGTTGCCCGCAGAACAGCGCGAAGCGGGCGAAGTGGCGGTGTTCCAGGAATTGGGGAAAGCGCTGACGTCTTCGCTGCAGCTCGATCAAGTGCTGCGGACGATCATGGAGAAGATCGATGAATTTTTGCGGCCGGACAACTGGTCGCTGCTGTTGCTGGATGAAGCGAAGCAGGAACTCTACTTTGAGCTGGCCGTCGGGAAAGCCTCGCAGGCGCTGAAGGACGTGCGCATCAAGCTGGGCGTGGGGATTGCGGGCTGGGTGGCGCAGCACGGCGAAGTGGTGATTGTGCCGGACACCGCCAAAGACACGCGGTTCTTCGGGAAAGTGGATGAAAAGACGAAGATGGAGACGCGCTCGATCGTGGCCGTGCCGGTGAAGTTCCGCGATACCTGCCTGGGCGTGATCGAGCTGATCAATTGCGTGGGACCCGATGGATTCGACCCCAAGGACTTGAAGCTGCTGGAAGCGCTTTCGGATTTTGCGGCCATCGCGCTGGAAAATGCGCGTCACGTGAAGCGCATTCACGAGCTGACCATCAAAGACGATTGCACGTCGCTGTACAACGCGCGGCACATGGGCTTCATCTTGGATACGGAGATTTACCGGTCACAGCGCTACAACTACGAGTTTTCCATCGTGTTCATTGACCTGGACCACTTCAAGCTGGTGAATGACACGCACGGCCACCTGGTGGGATCGCGGCTGCTGG
>Ga0074044_10005742_pt1 | contig 10043 bp, 7 predicted proteins | sample BogForMeECP23OM1_FD_94443 | JGI IMG/M metagenome (GOLD analysis project Ga0074044, IMG submission 94443) | Bog forest soil microbial communities from Calvert Island, British Columbia, Canada - Bog Forest MetaG ECP23OM1 | ecosystem: Environmental > Terrestrial > Soil > Wetlands ... | reverse complement strand
GCGATCCAATGAGCGCGACCTTGCGAGCCGGGGACACTGTAGTTGTGCCGGAAAAAGCGCCAAAGATCGGTACGCGTAACTGGGCGCTGCTCATGCAATCAGCGTCATTAGCTTCGTCGGTGGCCTTGGCAGTGGCGTACATCCACTAGTGATGAGGAATGTTCACGATGCGGAGGTGGTTCATCATGCTGGCGTTTAGCTGGGTGGCGTCAAGTCTGACGCTGACAACGCCTATAGCTAGGCCCGCGCCGCCGCGAGCAGAGGAACAAGGCGGGGGGGACACCAACGAGAGCAGTTCGGTCTCGGGAACAAAGGAAACAATAGCGGAAAGAAAAATCGTGGCCGATCCGGATTCAGAGTTTAACGCGGCCCCACCATGGAGTTTTAAGGGGTTAGGGAAGGAATTCTTGCTAGACCAAGAACAAATCTGGACGAGTCCTTCGAAGCTGCAATTCTCTGATGCGCAGTGGTTAGTGCCACTGAGCGGGATTACCGCGGGTCTGTTCGTGACAGACGCGGGCTATAGCAAAAGTTTGTCGCACAACCCCACGACCATAAGCCATTACAACACAATTTCAAATGCCGGAATCGGAGCGCTCATTGGGGGTGCGGGGGGAATGTGGGTGCTGGGCCACGTCAAGCACAACGAACACTGGAGCGAGACTGGATTTCTTGCCGGCGAAGCAGCTCTCAACAGCTTCTTGGATGTAGAAGCTTTGAAATATCCGTTGGGGCGCGAACGGCCTTACCAAGGCAACGGAACCGGGCCCTTCTTTCAAAGCGGTACTTCGTTTCCCTCGGAACACTCAGCGGTGGCATGGTCCATAGCTGGAGTTGTGGCACACGAATATCCCAGCCCGCTGATGAAAATCATGGCTTACGGTCTTGCATCGTTGGTGGATTTTTCGCGGATTCATGCGCGCCAGCATTTTCCCTCCGATGTCTTCGTCGGGAGCATGATGGGCAACTTCATCGGACAGAATATCTATAGCCGAAATCATGATCCCGGACTAGGTGGCGAGGCTTGGAAATCGCTCAGTCAAATGTTTCGTAGCGAAGGAAATCTCACTCCGAGCAATATGGGTTCCCCTTATGTCCCCATTGATAGCTGGGTCTATTCCGCATTTGATCGCCTCGCTGCAATGGGTTATGTGAGCAGCGGAATGTTTGGGATGCGCCCTTGGACACGCCTGGAATGCGCCCGGCTTCTCAATGAGTCCGAAAATCACCGTATCGAGGACAGCAATTCAACGCAAGCTGCAGAAACCTATGTGCAGCTTTCGAAGGAATTTGTCGGCGAATTACGAGAGATGAGCGATGGCGAGAACAGAGTCGCGAAATTGGAATCGGTCTACACAAGCGTCACCGGAATCTCCGGCCAGCCGCTCACGGATGGGTACAACTTTGGGCAGACGATCATCAATGACTACGGCAGACCATACCAAGAAGGATTGAATTCAGCCGATGGGTTCTCCGCCTGGACCACCGAGGGCCATTTGGTGGCCTACGTGCGCGCGGAGTACGAGCACGCCCCCTCAGGTCCTGCTTTATCTCAAAGCGCCAGAGCATTCATCTCTTCCAGCAACGATCTTCCTTCTGTAGCTCCGGCAACTCCCTTCCCCACTGTGAATCGCTTTCAATTATTGGACTCCTATGTAGGCCTGAATTTCTCCAATTGGCAAATTACCTTCGGGCCACAAACTTTGTGGTGGGGGCCTAGCCTGGGCGGCCCGTTGATGTTCAGTGATAACGCCGCACCCGTGAATATGCTTCGGATCAATCGGGTCTCGCCTTTCAAGCTTCCCAGCATCTTGGGTTGGCTGGGACCGTGGCGCATCGAGTCCTTTCTGGGGCAGCTTACAGGACATGATTTCGTCTACCAGCCCAATACTGGGCTGGTGGGACAGTTTGGCCAGCCCCTTGGCCGTCAACCCTTTTTAGATGGATCCAGATTCAGTTTCAAACCCTCACCTAATTTTGAACTCGGCTTTTCACTTACAGTAGTTTTTGCCGGCGGTCCGGCTCCCTTGACCGCCCACACTTTTTTCCATAGCTATTCCCCGTTTTACAGTAAGCAGGGAGCTACGGCTGGCAGCTCAGCTGACCCAGGAGACCGCCGGTCGGGACTCGACTTTACTCTCCGAATTCCAGGCGTCAAAGATGGCTTGAGTTTTTACTCGGAGGCGTTCGTTGAGGATGAGTATTCACCCATAGCCTATTGGCGGAACGCCGCCACTTGGTCGGGACTCTATCTTGCCCAAGTCCCCAAGCTCAACAAGTTGGATTTTCGGGTCGAGGCCGGCTATACGGATCTTCCCAGCGGCCTTGAGAACGGCACCCCCGCCTCGCACTACGGTCCAGGTGTCTTCTATTACAACGCCCGGTACCCCAGCGGTTCCTATACAAATGATGGCAACCTGCTCGGAAGCTGGATAGGCAGGGACAGTCAGGGCGTTCAGGCTTGGAGCAACTACAGACTTAGTCCACGAAATTTTATTCAGGCTAGTTTCAGGCATCAGAAGGTTAGTCAACAATTTATGCCAGGGGGAGGCACCCTAACGGATGTCTCGCTGGGGACCAATTTTTGGCTCCGCGACGACTTAAGCGTGTCCGGCGCTATTCAGTACGAACGTTGGTTATTTCCAATCATCACTTCAGTACCCCAGACCAACGTGACAACCTCCATGCAGCTGACTTTCTGGCCGCAGTCTTGGAAAAAGTAGACTGATCTCGGGCGCTTATTGGATGGTTCGAATAGTTGACGACAGTAGCGGCAGACAGCACAGGAGTGGGAGAAGCAGAGGAAAAGAGTGACGCAGACAGCCGCAAGAACGCAGGTTGAGACCGATATACATCCGGTCAACGGCGAGCTTCTCGTACAGGAAGCCTCGGTGGAAGAGCTGGAGCTGCGCGAGCGCCAGGCGAAACTCCTTCGCCTGCTTTGGGACGCCCGACGCGATCTTCTCCGAGCCGCCGCAATCGGTCTGGCAGTTTCTACCCTTGTTGCTTTCTTGATCCCAAGCTCCTACACCTCGACCGCGCAGCTGATGCCGCCTGACACGCAGTCTTCCTCGGGGTTAGCAATGATGGCAGCCATGGCCTCGAAAGTCGCCGGTGGGTTGGGATCCGTGGCTGGCGATTTGCTCGGCATGAAAAGTTCCGGCGCTCTTTTCATCGGCGTCCTCAGAAGCCAGACTGCGCAGGACCGTCTGATTCAGGAGTTTGGGCTACAAAAAGCCTACGTGCTATATGGAAAGAAATCCATGACCGACGCACGTACACAACTGGATGAGAATACCTCGATCTCCGAAGACCGCAAGAGCGGCATCGTCTCCATAAGCGTCACGGATCACGATCCCAATCGGGCTACTGCTCTCGCTAACGGTTATGTTGACGAATTGAATTCGCTTGTTGCGGAGCTTTCCACTTCCGCGGCGCACCGGGAACGCGTCTTCCTCGAAGATCGCCTCAAGCTCGCCAAGCATGATCTCGACGACGCCGGCAATCAGCTCGCCCAGTTTTCCAGCAAGAACAATACGCTGGACATGCAAACAGAAGGGAAAGCCATGCTTGACGCCGCTGGCACTATCGCTGGCCAGATGATCGCTGCGCAATCAGAGCTCGAGGGGCTCCGCCAGATCTATACCGACAGTAATCCTCGCGTTCGCGCCTTGAACGCACGCGTTGCGGAGCTTCGCAAGCAGCTCGACAGGCTTGGCGGCGTGCCAGAGAAAGCGGCGATTGGCGACGTAGCGACTCGCGCCGCTTCAAAGGGCGCCGATCCGCCGCAAGAGCCTGCTGCCGACACGTTGTCTTCGGGCAAGGCCGGTGGCTTGCCTTTTCCCACGATCCGCAATCTGCCTTTGCTGGGTGCGAAATACGCAGATTATTACCGTCGCGCGAAGATTCAGGAAACCGTCTTCGGAATGTTGACCGAGCAATACGAGCTTGCCAAAGTGGAAGAAGCTAAGGAAACGGCGAGCGTCAGGGTCCTGGATCCCGCGCAAGTTCCAGAGAAGAAATCGTTCCCACCTCGGTTGCTGATCATGTTCCTCGGAACATTCTTGGTTTTTTCCATGTCCGCGGTCCGGGTGCTGGGAGCGGAACAGTGGCGCGCCGTTAACCCGGACGACCCACGCAAGATTCTTGCGAAGGAAGTTATGGCGGAACTTGCGTCGCGAGCCCACTGGTTTTCGCGAAATGGCGCGGGGCCCAAAATGGAGCCGGACAAGGATTTGAGCCGTCTCGACGATCTCTAGCCTCCAACCGGAGAGTCTGAGAGGTCGTAGGCCCGGCTGTAATGTGCAGAATGTAAAAGGGTTAGGTCACACATCGCCCTGTAAGTGACGGGGCGAAGCTGTAGGTGAACACAACGAGGATAGATGCTTACCTCCATCGGAATCTCGAAAAATGTGAGCTCCGTTTTAGCGTCGCCGCTAACGCTTCCGGTGAGCCAGGTTGAAGAACACTGGTTTGCCGTACACACGTATGCGAATCATGAGAAACGCGTTGCGTCGCAATGCTTGGCACGCGAGCTCGAACATTTACTTCCCCTCTATAGTTCCGTGAGGAAATGGAAAGACCGTTGGGTGCACCTCGATTTGCCTTTGTTTCCGGGCTACATATTTGTTCGAATCACGCTCGTCGCCCGTCTCCGGGTATTGGAGGTTCCTGGAGTAGCTCGCCTCATTGGATTTAACGGGCAACCGCAGCCACTTCCGGAACAAGAAATCGAGATGCTTCGCACAAGACTCAAGAACGCATCACGAATCGAGCCGCACGCATACCTCACTGTTGGATCGCGCGTGCGCGTTGTTCGCGGCCCTCTCCTAGGCGTGGAGGGCATTCTTATTCGAAAAAAGAACACCTACCGCGTGGTCGTGACGATTGATGTTATTGCCAGGTCAGCGGCCGTCGAGGTTGACGCGCTAGATATCGAGAGAATTTTCTAAAATGAATCGACCCGCCAGCGTAGAGGATCTGTCTTGCTCTTTGCATCCTCAGGAGCCAGCAGCGTCGACAGTCCAGGGTAGACCTCGGGTAAGAATTTTGGCGGCCATGAATTCGCTCTCCTGGTTGCCCTTCCGTCAAGCGGGCTTCAGCGTTGCAGACCAGGTGCTCTCGGTTGGCGGGATGTTTCTCGTGAATGTGGCGCTGGCCCGCACTCAGTCCAAGGAAGAGTATGGCATTTTTGCGCTTTCTTACTCTGTCTTTACATTTCTATCCGGCATTCACAATGCTGCCATCCTCGAGACTTACACAGTCTATGGCTCTGGACGTTATCAGAAGCATTTCCCGTCTTATGCGAGTTTGCTTTGGCGTACGAGTATTTTGTGGGGGCTGGGGCTCACCGTGGCGCTCGCGCTTTTCTGGCGCGTCCTGGCCTGGGCTGTTCCTGGCATGGCCTCGATCACATTTCTAGGCATGGCCATCACTTGCGGCGTTCTGTTGACCGCGGCTTTCATCCGGCGGACATTTTACATCCGGCGCAGGTCCGATCTTGCCGCAAAATTCTCGGCGATCTTCTTTTTTTCTTGCCTTATCCTTTTGTGGACTTCGATTCGAACCGGCATTCTGAACGGCTTTTTTGCTTTTGTGATTGTTTCGCTGGCGTGGATCTTCGCCGCTTCGCTCGTGTTGAAGGAACTGCCGCGAACCGAGTCAGAGCAAAGTTTTGCGGAACTCGAACCAGTGTATTGGTCTGAACATTGGAAATATTCCCGCTGGGTCTTGGTGACCGCCTTTGTGTTTCAACTCACGACGCAGGGGTACTTATGGCTGGCGGCTGCCTTCCTCTCAGTTAAGGAAGTCGGGAATTTGCGCGCTATGTACAACGTGGTGTTGCCCGCGGATCAACTATTCACTGCGATGTCGCTCCTGGTCTTGCCCGTGATGTGCTCTCGGTACACCACGCAGAAAATGGCTGGTCTTTTGGGGATTTGGAAGACGTACTGTCTCGGATGGTCCTTAATCAGCCTAAGTTTCGCCTTTTTTGTCTATACCTTTGGCAGACAATTGATGCACCTGTTATACGGCGGCAGATTTGACGATGTGGCAGGGCTGGTCTGCACTCTTGCTTTCCTTCCGGTCATTATAGGAATAGGCCACACCATTAACGGCGCCCTGAAGGCCGCTGAGAAGCCGAACCTGGTCTTTTATGCCTATGTGTTTAGCGGAGGAACAACGTTCGCGATTGGCATCCCCCTGGTCATTCACTTGGGGTTGCGGGGAGCCGTCTACGGGATGCTCATCTCCGGCGCCGCTTACACGGCTGCTCTCGGTGTGGGCCTATACAGCATTTTGATCAGCGGGAAGCTTCAAGTCGCCCCGGACGTGACTGCAACTTGACGACGGGACAGAGCATGAACATCGCATCGTCTTCCGCTTTACTGCGCCCTCAGCCGGGCAATCCCTGCAAGCTCGCTCCGATTGCTCTGTTCGTTTATAACCGGCCGGAGCACACGCGCAAGACGGTCGATGCCCTCCAACAAAATGCGCTGGCTTCGCAGTCTGATCTTTTTGTCTTCTCCGATGCTGCTAAGAGCCAGCCTGGGCTAGCCGCTGTTCAGCAAGTCAGAGGTTACGTCCGCACCATCCGGGGATTTAAATCGGTGACGATCATCGAGCGCGAGCAGAACATGGGGCTGGCTAACTCGGTGATAAGCGGAATTACGGAATTATGCAATGAGTTTGGCTGGGTCATTGCCGTGGAAGATGACCTGTTGACGACGCCCGACTATCTAACCTTCATGAACCAGTCACTCGATCGATACGAGGCTGAACCCAGGGTTTTCTCCGTCAGCGGCTTTAACTTTGGTCTTCGCTGCCCGGAGCATTACTCCTTCGATGCATTCTGCTTTTACCGGAGCAGTTCATGGGGGTGGGGCACTTGGAAAGACCGCTGGGAACAAGCCGACTGGGAAATGTCAGACTACGATAGCTTTTGCGCTGACAAGGAACGCCGGCGGCAGTTCAACCGCGGCGGAGAAGATCTTTCCGACATGCTCGCTTTACAAATGGACGGCAAGATCGATTCCTGGGCCATCCGCTGGGCCTACACACATTTCAAGAAAGATGCTCTTGCTCTCCTCTCATTTCGCCCGCTCGTTTATCATTTTGGTTCTGACAGCGCTGCCACACATTCTCGGCGGAAATCTTTCAGGCAATCGCCGCTCACGCGGGAGCACAGATCCATGTTTCGCCATCCGGACGAAGTGAGGCTCGAGGAAGACTTTGTTCTGGAACTTCAAAGGTCGCTTCGTCCATCTCTCGCCAGAAAAATGGTGCGACGCATGTTGCACTGGCGAATGGGATCGGTGAGGAACCCGCTGACTTCCTCGAAGCTTCTTCGGACGAAGCCAGAGCGCTCCACAGCGCCGGAAGCAACTCGGAGATCCATAGTTGATTAAAAAGAGACTGAAGTCGATCTATGCTGGGATAAGAAGGAGAGCTGAACACCACACCGAAGCGATATTGCTTCTGCAAGGCAAGGAAATGGCCTGGCGAGTCGCGAGCTTGCCGCCAAACACCGATTTTCGAAAAGTTGGCTTCAAAGTTTTTTCGCAGTTTGATGAAGATGGAATTATTCAGTATCTGATCAACCGGTTGCAAATCAAGAACAAGACGTTTATTGAATTCGGCGTGGAAAACTATGAAGAGAGCAATACCCGATTCCTGCTCCTCAACGACCACTGGCAAGGCATGGTACTCGACGCTCGCGCCTCGGATATTCGTTACATCCAACAGGACAAGATTTACTGGCAGTACGATTTGCAGGCAAAGTGCACATGGATCACCCGCGAAAATATCAACACTTTGCTCAGCGACGCGGGTTTTGGCAGTGACGTCGGTCTTCTCTCCATCGACATCGATGGAAATGACTATTGGATCTGGGAAGCGATCCAGTCTGTTCGCCCGTTGATTGTCATCATTGAATACAACAGCTTGTTCGGTTTGCAGCCGGTTGCCGTCCCTTATAAGGAAGACTTCGATAGAACTTCGGCGCACTATTCAAATCTGTATTACGGCGCTTCCCTCGGTGCTCTCCAACACCTCGCCCATAAAAAAGGTTACTTGCTCGTTGGTTCAAACGTCCTGGGTCACAATGCCTTCTTCCTACGGTCGGACATCGCAGGGGAGTTTCGTGGCTTGGAACTGCGAGAAGCCTACGTTGAAAGCAGGTTCCGGGAGTCGCGCGATGAGAACGGCCATTTGAATTATTTGCGGGGAATCGGCCGAATGAAGCCTATTCAGGAATTGCCCGTCGTTGATGTGGTAACCGGGAAATCTGGCAAACTGAAAGAATTCTGGGCAGCCCCATGATTTGTTGAAGCGAAGGAAAGACATGGAATGAACAAATCTCTCCAGCAGGCCGAACGAGCACTCGTCGTCCAGATTGAACCGTGGATCGATGCAAGTGAGCTACGGGAACTCACGCGCGTCATTGATTCTACCTTTTTGGTGGAACATGAATTGACTCGGGAATTCGAAAGCCTGACTGCGCAATTGACCGGTGCTAAGCACGCCGTGGCGGTTTGCAACGGGACCATGGCCCTCTTCACTTGCTTGCAGGCCATGGGGATTGGGCCGGGCGATGAAGTCATCGTTCCCAATTTCACCTTTATCGCCTCCGCCAACGCGGTGATCCTTGCCGGCGCTGCCCCGGTACTTTGCGAGGTCAGGGAAGATACATTTTGTATCGACGTCGAGAGAGCGGAAGCCCTTGTTACACGCAGAACGAAGGCACTTATGCCCGTACATTTGTACGGACAGAGCGCGGACATGCCCGAGGTCATGGCTTTTGCCCGCCGTCACGGTCTTCAGGTGCTTGAGGACGCTGCCGAGGGCATCGGCGTCCGATATGACGGAAGGCACGTGGGCACCTTTGGAGAGATGGGCATACTTTCTTACTACGGAAACAAAACGATTACCTGTGGTGAGGGCGGTATCGTCCTGACAAATGACGACGTCCTTGCGAAGGCGGCTTACCGCACCAAGAATTATGGCCGCGACCGCAAGGGTACCTATATCCACGAGACGATCGGATACAATTTCTCCTTCACCGATTTGCAAGCTGCCATTGGCATCGCGCAGATGAAAAAGCTGTCTGCGATTATTATGAAGAAGCGCGAAATTCACGATCGCTATGTAACGGAGCTTCAGAGCGTGGAGCGCTTTCGTCCCGCTTATGTCGATCCACGGTGCGAGCCAGTGTTTTGGTTCACGTCTTTTCTCTGCGACTACCCGGACGCGCTCTCTTCGTATTTGCGAGACCGCAATATTCAAACCCGCCGGTTCTTTTTGCCTCTTCACCAGCAGCCCTGCTATGCGGATGGGAAACATATTCGCGTTGACGGCGGCGACTTCAGAATCAGCGAATCGATCTACCGTCAAGGCATCTCTCTGCCATCCTCTTTCAGCTTGACGGATGACGATCAGTGCCACGTAATCGAGCAGATTCGGCGATTCTATGCGGATCGGAATTAACTGTCTCAATCTCGATCCTTCTTTTGTCGGAGGACTGAACACTTTCACGCGTGGCTTGCTGGAGGGGTTCGCCAAGACCGCGAATGGCCACCAATTCCGATTGTATGCCACCAGCAAAAATCAGCACCTTTTCGAATCGCTGCGCAATCAGAAGAGTTTTCAGGTGATCGCCCTCGACGATTTGACGCGGACTCTGCGGAAGGGCCTGTGCCGGGCGTCGTTGCTCTTGTTCAGCGAGAAAGTTTATGAGTCCACCAGCAACTTGGCTTTCCGCGAGATTCGCAAATTGATGGACCAAGACGCCGACATTCTCTACACGCCGTCGACTGTTCTGCAGTGCTTCGACAACCGAAAGCCTACCGTGCTTTCGATGCACGATATCCAACATGTGCATTATCCGGAGTTCTTCAGCTGGCCTCGGCGGTTAAGCCGGCGCATCACTTACGGTCTCAGCGCCGGCCATGCCCACTTTTTTCAGGCGAGTAGCGAATTCAGTAAGAGAGATCTTCTGCGGCACTTCCGATGCATCTCCGCTGATCAAATTACAGTCATCCCGG
>Ga0074044_10005741_pt1 | contig 10043 bp, 10 predicted proteins | sample BogForMeECP23OM1_FD_94443 | JGI IMG/M metagenome (GOLD analysis project Ga0074044, IMG submission 94443) | Bog forest soil microbial communities from Calvert Island, British Columbia, Canada - Bog Forest MetaG ECP23OM1 | ecosystem: Environmental > Terrestrial > Soil > Wetlands ... | reverse complement strand
TTCCTCTGCCTTGGCCATCGCCGAACCAACCACTACTCGAACTCCTTTCTCTGAACCCGATCGGCATGACTACTTCAGCCAATCGCTCCCGCACAACGACCTGTGCAGAGCTTCCCTAGCGGACTGACGAACCAGTTCTGTGCTGAACTCTGGGTAAAGCCGAGCTGAAGAATACACCATCCGCTTGAGGCAAGGACAACCGATTGCGGATGAGGTCCCGCCTAGAATTGGTGGCTCCCCTTCCTGGATACGTATCGAACCATGTGCCTCGCGCCGCAGCCAGAGTTCCTGCGAGTTCTTCAAGGAGTCCAGGAGTTATCATTCGGCAGTTTGCCGGCTCATTCCACGTCGCATTCGAGATGAATGTCCTCAGGCTCAAGCGCTAATAGCTCAGGGTCGGGTTGCGTGGTAACGCGGCATCCCAACCGCAGATAAAAATCGATCGTGTTCTGCGACGGGGTAGCCGAGATATACAACTGCTTCGCCCCCTTCTCGCGAGCAACTGCCTTCGCCAACTCGAACAAGCGCCCGCCCACACCCTGACGCCGGGACGCGTTGCTGACATGTAGAAACTTGAGCTGAAGGTGGCCGTGGCGCGGACCGATGAAGCGAGTCTCGAGAATGGCCACTCCGATTAGCCGCCCGCCATCGAAATGACCGTAGCACCACCCGCCTCGGTCAAAGCAGTCTAAGAGCAGCGGGGTATTGTGTTCTGCTTTACCGGGTGGCCAGCCGCGTAAATCGTGATGTTGGGGCCTGAGAGCCAGGGCGCCGTTTTCGAGATAGTAGACGTTGTCAGTGACTTCAGTGCGGTCAATCGACCAGACCTGAGCAATCTCTTCTCTGGATAAGTGTCTAAAAGTGCGCACAGTGAGCCTCCGAATCTCTCGCCGGAGTCCAGACTAGCGTTCGCTGCAATCGTTCGCCAACACGAATGGATCGTGGCTCCCCTTCCTGGATACGTATCGAACTTTGTGCCTCGCGCCATCGCCAAAATTCCGGCGCGTCCTGGAGGAAGTTCGCGTCCTGTCTCTCGCTGACTAAGACGACAATCCGAGGTCAGCAGTCGGCGGGGACATCGCCCGCGGTCTCTTGCGCCACGAAGAGGTCGGGGTCGCCATCAAACGCCAGTCCACAGGCATGAGCGCGGCCGGCGTGCCCAAAATCTCATTATCGTGTCAGTTCAGCGAGTTGCCGGCTTTGCCGAAGACTCCGCGTCTTCGGGAAAAACTATCTTGTGCACCGCGACCATTCGCTTCTCGGTCGCACGTTCGATTTGCCTTAACTGCTCGATAATCTCCGCATTTGGCGGATCATAGAAGGTCATGACACCGGCGATTCGTCTGGCTCCGGTCTCTTGATCTGCCGTATCGACGGTCAAGGAAGCTTTGTCGGGCCCGTATAAACCGATGATACATCGCATGACGACGGGAGCAACGTATACGGAACATCCCTTGGTGACCATCATCAGGTGAAGGTGCTCTCCCACCTGGCGATCGATGGTTCCGGGTCCTTTGTCGACGCGAAGAATACCTGATCGTACTGCGTGATCGTTCTCGAACACGTCGCGATCAAAGCAGACGAGTCGTTTGTATTCTTTGATCGTTCCGCGTTTCACCTGTTCCATTGCTGCGGCGAAAATTTGTTCGCGAGCTTCGGGCGCAACCGCTGTCTCTCCACCGCCCTCGGCGCCGTAGTAAATCATTATCGTAAGTTCGCTACCAGGTTTGATCGCATTCGTCGACTCGACTATCCACGACGTCCCTGGACTTTCCTGTGACAGACCTAATTCGAGTCGTGCAGGATTTCCGATTCGCTTGAGCCACTCTTCTTCGCGCAACCGAGTCGATTCCGCCTCTGCCGCCATATGACGAAGTGCAATTTCAAACACGACATAGCCGCCGATAGCAATCGCGACAGCCATTACGATCAATACCCAGACTTGAAGATTGAACTTGATCTCAAATGCTGCGATGGCGGCGCTCAACAGCGTTGATATCACCAACACGAAAAGTCCGTTGAGCACTTCGCGGCGAATCGGATTCATCTATGTATCCCCGATGCTGCGTTGACGCATCGTTAGGCCCGACGAGGTCGATTTAGCAAAGCGGCGCCCGACCGACAAACGGTGGGCAAGGTAGTCAGCGCAGCCTCGGGTTCCTCGGCTTTCCGGGCGTACCGATGATTTGATACGCGCGATGATGATGAATGATGGTGGCTCCCCTTCCTGGACACGTATCGAACCATGTGCCTCGCGCCGTCGCGAGAATTCCGGCGCGTCCTGGAAAAGGTTCGCGTCAACGCCGGTTCAAATGTTGATCCACTTCGGTGAGAAATCGCCGAAGTAAAAGTAACCCACGTCTCTGCTGAGGGATCGGGGGAGTGCGAGGGAGATTTCCGCGTCGCCACTCCGTTAGTGCTTTGAAATTCGTGGAAAGGTTAGCGGGCGTTCCGAAAGCTTCCGATCTGCTCCTACTTTCATAATACCACATTCACGCTCATAGACGAGTCTCGACTGACCAAGGTCACCGTGAGTAACGTGCCCGAAAATGGATCTGTGGTCCAACGACGAAACAGTGATCGGAGAGAAACAAAAATGGCACTTAATCTCGGTGAATTGTCGACGATGGACGCAACCGGACAGGCTGAACTGGTGCGCCGACGGGAACTCACCCCCCTCGAACTCGTTGATGCCGCAATCGCTCGAATCGAGCGAGTGAACCCCGCCATCAATGCCGTGATCACACCGCTCTTCGAAGATGCGCGGGCAGCCGCGGTCTCGCGCGGCCTGCCCGACGGACCATTTCGGGGCGTGCCATTCCTGCTGAAAGATATCGGCGCGATGCAGAAGGGGCAGCCCTACTATATGGGCAATCGTGCCCTGCGCGATGCTGGCTATCGGTCGCCTTCTGATACCGTCCTGGGCGCAAGGTTTCGCAGCGCCGGGTTTATTACCCTCGGCAAGACCAACACCCCGGAGTTTGGCGCCCAATGCACGACGCAGCCGCTCGCCTTCGGTCCAACCCGAAATCCGTGGGACCTAGAGCGATCGACCAGTGGTTCTTCCGGCGGCTCTTGCGCAGCAGTCGCCGCCGGTATCGTGCCTGTAGCCCATGCGAATGACCAGGGCGGCTCGATCCGCCTGCCTGCAGGATGGTGCGGATTGGTCGGATTGAAACCGTCGCGCGGCCGGATATCCTGGCATTCCACCTCGCGTTCAATAGTCGAATTTGTCGTCAGCCGCACTGTCCGCGACGTCGCCGCAGTGCTCGATGCAGTCCAGGGATCGGAGCCGGGCGATCTCTATTTGATCCCGCCGCCGGCGAGAAAGTACTCAGAGGAACTTGGCACAGACCCCGGGAAACTTCGAATCGGAATGCTATCGAGCAACCCGTTTTGGAAAGTCCATCCACAATGTGTGAGCGCGGTGGCCGCAACCACCAGGCTGCTCGAATCATTGGGACACCGAGTTGAAGAATCCTTTCCGCAAGCTCTGGTTGACGCCGAGCAGGGACCGCGGCTGCAACCCCTCGGTCTTCCCGGATGGCGCGCCTTCATTCAGTTGCTGGGCTTCTTGCTGAACCGGCGCGTCACGCAAGAAGATGTCGAGCCTTACCTGTGGTCTCTAAGCCGGCTGGACCAGCCGGCCGTGCCGGCGGAAGACTACATGAGGGCAATCGAGTGGCAGAACTTCTGGGCTATTCGAGTTGCGCAATGGTGGACGACGGGATTCGACCTGCTGCTCACGCCAACGGATTCGGAGCCGCCCGCTATGCTCGCAGATTTGACACCACCGCAAGACAAACCGTGGAAGCTGTTGCCGAAGATCGGGCAGCACCTGTTTTTCACTTCGCCATTCAACGTAACGGGCCAACCCGCAATCTCGTTGCCACTGCACTGGACTCCTGAAGGGCTTCCGGTGGGGGTTCAGCTCGTCGCTGCGATCGGCCGCGAAGATCTGTTGATTCGCGTAGCGAGACAGCTCGAGCAGGCTCAGCCATGGATCGAGCGGCGGCCTAGGGTGCATGCCTGAACAGATGCCTAGAATGCGATGCGCTCGATGAGTGTGGCTCCCCTTCCTGGATACGTATCGAACCATGTGCTTCGCGCCGCCGCCAGAATTCCGGCGCGCCCTTGAGGAAGTCCGCGCGGTATCTCTCGCTGATTAGGACGATAATCCGAGGATCAGCGGTCGGCGGGGACATCGCGCGCGGTTTCTTGCACGCGAAGGCGTCGGGGCTGCCATCAAACGCCAGCCCACAGGCGCGGAGCGAGGCGTCGTCGCGGAGAAGATTCAGTGCGCATTAGGTCAAGGAGTTGCCAGCTTTGACGTTGGTTGCACGTCTTCGGGGAAGCGAATCTTGTGCACTGCGACCATGCGTCTTTCGGTCATGCGCTCGATTTGTCGGAACTGTTCGATGATCTCGCCGTTGGGCGGATCACAGAAGAGCATTACGCCAAGGACTGTTCGGCCTCCGGTATTTTGATCGGCCGTCTCTACGGTCATGCTGACCTTGTCCACCCCAATCAGTCCGACGATAGCTCGAAAAACGACGGGAGCCACGTACAATGAACAACCTTTGGTCTCCATCATCAAGCGACAATGATCTCCTATTTCTCTAGCGATGGTTCCCGGTCCTTCACCGACGCGTAGAATGCCCGACTTCACTTCGAGATCGTTCGCCAGAACGTCCTGGTCAAAACAGATGATTCGCTTGTACTCGCGGATCGTGCCACGTTTCAGCTCTTCGATAATTGAGCTGTAGAGTGCCTCGCGAGCCTGTTTCGTAAAGACTGTTTCGGTGCCGCCCTCAGGGCCATAATACGTCATGAAGGTGAGATCACTGCCGGGGATCATGGCTTTTATGGCCTCGCGAACCGCGCTCGTGCGACTCGCGCCCGCCACACCCACGTCGAGACGCGCCGGAGTTCCGACTCGCTTGAGCCATTCTTTTTCGCGCTCTTCAGTTGAGGTCATCATTCCCAGTGCGATTTCAAACGTGACATAGCCGCTGATTGCAATCGCGACAGCCATCACGATCAACACCCAGACTTGGAGATTGAACTTGATCTCAAATGCTGCGATGGCGGCGCTCAACAGCGTCGATATCACCAACACGAAAAGTCCGTTGAGCACTTCTCGTCGAATTGGATTCATCATAAGTCAGCGCCCAGATACCTGCGGAGGCAGCGCTGCGTCCTCAGGGAAGACAATCTTGTGGACTGCGACCATGCGTCTTTCGGTCATGCGCTCGATTTGTCGGAACTGCTCGATGATCTCGCCGTTGGGCGGATCGGAGAAGTGCAAGATTCCGGCAAATGTTCGTACTCCAGTCTCTTGATCAACCGTCTCGATGGACATGGTGACTCTGTCCGTCCCAAAAAACCCGACGGCATGTCGCAAAACGACGGGCGCCACGTACAAGGAACACTTGTTGGTCGCCATCATCAGGCGGCAATGCTCGCCCATTTGCCTTGTGATAGTCCCCGGTCCTTCACCGACGCGCAGAACACCGGACTTCAATTCGTGATCGTTTGCAAGCACTTCGTGATCGAAGCACATAAGTCGCTTGTACTCACGGAGTGTGCCCCGTTTCAGCTGTTCAACAACCATTCGGTATATTTGTTCGCGAGCCTCTCCTGATATGGTTCTTTCGCTGCCGCCTTCAAAGCTCACATAAAACATGAACGTGAGATCGTTGCCGGGTCTTATGGCCTTGACGGCCTCGGCAACCGAACGAGTGCCCGCCGTGCCATCGCTCAATCCATATTCGAGCTGCGCCGGATTTCCAACGCGCTTGAGCCACTCCCTCTCGCGCTCGGCGGTTGACGATATGGACCCCAGCGTCAGTTCAAAGACGACGTAGAAGCCCACCGCAATGCCAACACCAATCACGATCAGCAGCCAGACTTGGAGATTGAACTTGATCTCAAACGCTGCGATGGCGGCGCTCAGCAGCGTCGATATCACCAACACGAAAAGTCCGTTCAGCAATTCCCGCCGAATTGGATTCATCTATGTGTCCCCGATGCCGCGTTCCTGCATCGTTAGGCCCGACGAGGTGATTTAACAAAGCGCCGCTCGATCGCCAAACGGTGGACAGGGTAGGCTGCGCCGCTTCGGTCCCTTCGGGCTTTCGGCGCGTGCCGATGATTTCGAAACGCGCGATGATTAGGAAGGATGGTGGCTCCCCTTCCTGAACACGTATCGAACCATGTGCCTCGAGCCACAGCCAGAGTTCCGGCACGTTCTGGAGGAAGTCAGCGAGTTGGGCCTCGCCGATTAACCAGCATCTCCATCGCTCGACAAAGATCGTAAAACTCCGCCCAATTCGCTTTTTTTGAGAATCGCCGACGCGATCATGCTGGTTCGGGCGTCCCTGCGGCACCGCCATCAAAGGATCGGTTGCGAACACCCTGTTGATAAATCTGCACGCCCGAAGTCCGGCGATCTTGTGTGGGCCTGGTGGATATGTTTAATTCACACTACACGGGGAGGAACATGGAACAATGGCGAGGAGGGAGAAGTTCGGCGAGTTCGTTCGCCGAGAACGGGTAGTGAAGGACATCGGTTTGCGCGAAATGGCCAAGTTGATTCAAGTGAGTCCGACCTACCTGTCGAAGGTCGAGCGTAACGAATTTCCGCCCCCGGCGGAAGACAGAGTGAAGGCCATCGCCAAGATTCTCGGCAGCAATGTCGACGAACTGCTCGCGTTGGCGGGCCGGGTGTCCTCTGATCTGACGGATATCATTAAGGGCAAGCCACGCGTGTTGGCTGACTTCCTCCGTGTGGCAAAAGGGCTCACTGCAGAGGATATGAAGCGGTTGTCACGCCAAGCCAAGAAGGCGAAGGACAAGTAGCAAAAAGGGTGGCCGTCAGTCACTCGGACAGTCTAGCTGGGATGCGGTGAGGTGGGGGCGAAATGGCGATTCAAGTTCGATATCTTCCTGAAAAGACAATAGAGCGCGACGCCGAAGCCCTGCTCGCAAGGTACGCTCACGAATGCAGCATCACTCTCAGGGCGCCGATCCCGATCGAAGAAATAGTCGAGAAGCATCTCAAGCTGCGGATTGACTTCGACGATCTTCACCGTGTTCTCGACCTACCACGGACGGGACCGGAGCCCGAAGTTCTTGGCGCGCTTTGGGTCGACCAGATGGAAATCTTCATCGACCAGTCCCTCGACCCCGTGGTGCATCCAAGAATGGAGGGACGTTATCGTTTCACCTTGGCTCACGAGGGCGCCCACTGGGGCCTGCATCGGAACTACCTCGCTCGGAATGCGATCCAAATGGCGCCGTTCGACGAGCGGTCTAAACCGAGCGTCATTTGCCGGTCCAGCCAGGCAAAGGAGCCGATTGAGTGGCAGGCCGACTTTTATGCTTCGTGCGTTCTGATGCCCAAAGCGATGGTGCTTGACGCTTGGCGGGAACAGTTCAGTGACGCAAACCCGCAGTTCCTGCTGAGCGAAAACTGCATCACCCTTTTGAGCGATGACAAGATCACCGATGGCAATCGGGTGTTCAAAAGGCACGAGAGTCACGCGCCGCGCGAGCTCATCGGTCCCTTCGCCGAAAAGTTCACGGTCTCCATGGACGCCATGCGCATAAGGTTGGAACGGCTCGGCCTGCTCCACCGTGAGATTCCGCGGCAGGGTTCTCTACCCGTCGGCTTGCGATCCTCTAACGACATGATGGCGCTAGTACACAATGAGTGAATCTCAGACAAACCTGCAGCCAGGTAGGACCAACGGCATGCAAATCCGCGAGGCCCTCGACCGTCTCGAAGAATTGATCGTGGACGGGCTGCGGCACGGTTTCTTCGAATTTACTATCACCTGCGAGACCGGCAATGGCGGCAAGCGCCGCCTCGTAATCCGCGAAGGCAAGAGCCACAAATACACGATACCTGAGGATGAAGTTCCGGGCTGAAGTGGCGACAAGGCGGCGATCTCTGCGAATGGGGACGCCTGAGATGCAAATTACGATAAGGTCCAGCGTCATCGGTGGGATTCCGAGGCGGGAGGCCAGAGGCACGGAACGGCGAAGAGCCAACCGTGAGGTCTTCTGTGAAACCATCGAGCGCAGCAACCGACAACCTGATCGACCGGACCATCGAGCTGTGGCAGCCGCGCCTGCAGCATGATCTAAGCCGTGAGGACGCCCGGCAGATCGTCGAAAACGTAGCCGGTTTCTTCACCATCCTTGCCGAATGGTCCCAGGCGGAGACCTCCACCTTAAACCGAAACGATACTAGCGAACTGCCCGGGACCACCGGCGGCGAGGTGCTCAATGACCGATGAGGCCATCGTTAGCACCGAGGATCTGATGCTGCGCGCCGCTTTGGCCTATGCGGAGATGGGATTCGCGGTCTTCCCGTGCGCCTTGCGAGGAAAGGCGCCCCTGACCGAACATGGTTTCCAGGACGCCTCGAAGGACCCCGAAGTAATCCGCGCGCTCTGGAGGTTGCATCCCGGCGCCAACGTGGGCATTGCGACCGGCGCCATTTTCGGCATCGTAGTGTTGGATGTCGATTCACGCCACTGCGGCGATGAAACGCTCGAAGCCCTGCAAGCCCAGTACGGCAAGTTGCCGGAGACTCCGACTGTGTTGACCGGTGGTGGCGGTCTCCATTTCTACTTCCGTCATCCCGGCGGCGTCGTACCGAACAGCGCCGGCATTGTTGGACTCGGCATCGACGTGCGCGGGGACGGCGGCTATGTGATCGCGCCGAAGTCTATTCACGCGTCAGGTAATCGCTACCTGTGGGAAGTCTCATCGCGAATCGACGAGATACCGCTTGCGGAAATCCCGCAATGGCTCCTCAAGCGGATGATGGAGGCGTCGAGCGCCTCCGGTGGGCAACCGCGTTTCGCCCCGCCGCCGGTATTCGAGTATGGAACCCGTAACGAATATCTCTTCCGCACTGCACGATCTGCTCACGCGAAGTTCAACCTCAACGCGGATGAGTTGGTGAACTTATTGCGCGGCATTAATCAATCGCGCTGTAAACCGCCCCTTGACGAAAGCGAACTTGCGAAGATAGCGCACAACGCCGCAACACAATCAAACCGCCCAGACTTCAAAGCGAATGCGATCGATCCCGATGTTGAGCGCCTCGGGAAGCTGTCGCCGCTCGAATACGCCAAATGCCGTAAGGCCGAAGCCAAGAAAATGGACGTGCCTCTCAGTACGCTCGATGGCGAGGTCGCGAAGGCGCACAAGCAGTATCAGGCCGAGCATACCGAGCCGAAAGCAGCGCCTCAGTGGACCCCAATGCCGCAGTCTTGGACTGAAGCGGTTGACGGGCAAGCGCTGATTGCCGAGTTGGTTGGCGCAATCCGCCGCTTCGTAATGATCGCCGAATCCGCTGCGCTGGTCGTTGCGCTTTGGGTCTTGTTCACTTGGGTATTCGAGGCGGTCGCCGAGACGAATCCGTATCTGAGGATCATTTCGCCCGCGCCTGGGTGCGGTAAATCCACGCTCCTCAAGGTACTTCGCCGGCTTGTGAGATCAGGTTGGCTCCTCGTGCGTCTGTCGCCGAGTTCGTTCACCCGAACGATGGACAAGGAGCGGAGAACGCTCCTGCTCGACGAAGGCGATGCGTTCCTCAACGAGAACGAGATCATGCGAAACCTGCTCGATGGTGCGAGCGATCCGGATACGGCTACCGTTTCGCTTTCCGAAAAGACTGGGGACAACTGGCAGCCGATAGAGCTCAACGTGTTCGTGCCTATAAGCATCGCGAGTATCGGGCCGTTGCGAAAAATGGAGACGGTCGAAGATCGAGGTATCCCGACGCATCTCGAGCGCGCCACGGGAGCGGAGCTGAGGCTGCTCGACAAAGGGCGTCGGCGAACGCTGAAAGCAGTTCTGGAGCCGCTTGCCCTGAAATGCGCGAAGTGGGCCGCGGACAATGCGGAAGCTCTCAGGAGGGAAGTGTTGCAACTTTGAAAACGGCGAAGGAGGACGGCCGGAGCCGAACTCGGCGAGGACTCAGGCAGCCAGATCAAACAGCTGGTCGATGAACTGATTCTGTCGGC
>Ga0074044_10005738_pt1 | contig 10047 bp, 8 predicted proteins | sample BogForMeECP23OM1_FD_94443 | JGI IMG/M metagenome (GOLD analysis project Ga0074044, IMG submission 94443) | Bog forest soil microbial communities from Calvert Island, British Columbia, Canada - Bog Forest MetaG ECP23OM1 | ecosystem: Environmental > Terrestrial > Soil > Wetlands ... | reverse complement strand
CGCTGCACCCACCCGCAGCCGGCGGTGACAACGAGGTTCTGACCCAGCGGGTGGGTGTGCCAGAGTGTTCGAGCGCCGGGCTCGAAGGTGACACTGATGCCCTGGGCGCGGGACGGAGCGTTCACCTCGAAGAGGGGATCAATGCGCACCGTGCCGGTAAACCAATCGGACGTTCCTTTTTTGGAGGGTTGTGAACCAGCTCGTTTGATGTCCATGTGGGACTCCTTTCGTTCAATGGTTGGTTGGTTTGATTCCGCGGAAGCCCGGGGCTCGAGACGGCCAGTGAGCGCGAACGCGGCTCCGGTGCCGGCGGTTTTCAGGAAAGTGCGGCGGGAGAAGTGCATAAGTGCTTGGGTTGCCAGTTTCGACGGCACAAATGGGAAAGACCGCGCGCTAACCCGTGCCGAATCGAGAGCGCAAACGTCCGCCGGGGAGCCTCAACGTCTCTCACCCCACAAAGCGCGTGGCGAACGGCTTCCATAGATCACTGAGCTTGAGACAACCCTACGCCTTCACTGTCATCCATGCAATGCCTTTAAACGCGAAATCACAAGAAGAAGAAGATCGCATTCCAGCGCCATGGTTCACGATGCTGGCCCCCGGTCGTCCGCGTTGTCCCTTTCGGCCGGCACTCCCGTTCAGCCTTTTTTCCACAGGCTTAGGGTGGCGGACTAAGAACAGCTCGGGCATCTCGGCCATTGGCAGCGTAAGTTAACCGTTCCGAACTGTTTAGCGGGTTGTGGCCGACGCCAGTCGAGACCGGGTGATGGGTTTTGTTCGGGACTGGCCGGAACGGACTGAGATCCGTTACGAGCAACTGCTTCGGCGGATCGGGCTGTCGGGACGCAAGTTCCGGGCCTGGCGCTGCCGTGCCACTCCTCACTTTTGCGGCGAAGTTCTTCTACGTCGGGGTGCTACGCGGAGAACGCTTTCCAAAATGGTTTGTTGCGGGATAGAACGCCTAATCGGGTCGCCGGGAGGGTTGCCCGTTCCGGCTCCCACATCACCGTAAATGGGGGTCCGCGGCCGGCGGCTCCTGCAGTCCTTGCGGACGGAGCAGCGCTCTTTCTCTGCCAGGATGATCACTGCCCGGGGATCGGCCAGTCGGCTTCAACGCTCCGGGACAAGACCACCGATGGTCGTGTCTGCGTGCCAACCGGGGCCGATTCCGCAGTTGCTTCGGTCTGATGTTTGGGCCATCGTGCCCCTCGTGAGAGAGACCCGACAGCCGTGTTCATACATAGGGGACTTTCACCCCATCAGTTCACGCCCATGTCAGGCGCACCACTATCGCGCTGCACTCGACGCCGCGGTCGCGACCAGTTTACAATCCCGGCGTCACCGACGCGGCGCGTGTGAGCGCAGGTGTTGGGCGCGTGTCAGGCTGGTTGCCTTCATGTTGCGACTGATAAGAATACACAAGACGTTCTATACGGTTTGGTTCTGCTCAGCCTGGCAGCCAACGTTGGCGACCGCCTTTTCACCGGCAGGCCAGGGTTCTTCCACTTCCCTCGCACCGGACCTCTGCAGCGGGTCTTTGCGGCCTGGGGCATCCTGGTCGCCGCTGTCGCGCTCCTTTGCCTCGTCCGTGCCATTCCCGGGATATGCTTTTTCGCTATTGGAGCCGCTTACATGACTTGCCTGCAGGGCTACGCCATTCATTTCCGTCACCGGGCGACAGGGAGACCGTCATGAACTCGGTGCGTCCAACAAGCACCTACAGCCAATCCCTCGATGAGCTCTCTGTTGCATGCCAAGTGCCAGTGGCGCGGGGTGGCTGAGGTGCGCCGTTAGTCATGCAAATCTACCTCGGAGAATCGCTGGTTCCAGAGTTGGCTTCGCTGGCGAAACCGGCGCGTCGCGCGGTTCGCCAGCGCGCGGTGGCTCTGCTATCAGAAAAGACTCGCTGGCCGGCCCGGATGCCGGTTCTCTTATGCGCCCTTGGCGGCCTAGTGGGTTCATTTGCTGGAGCTTACGTTGGGGTTGCCCTGGCTGGACGCTTTTCCCCGGGGGATAAGCTGCTTTGGAATGTATATGGCTGTTTGGGCGGGGTGGGTCTCTGTGGTGCTGGCGGCGGCTTCCTTGGGACGGCAATCCTTTTATATCGGCTCCGCCCCTACTTGCAGAGAGTCGTTTTGAGGGATGGGGCGAAACTTTCAACAACGGACTAACCCATGCGCGGACCCGATGGGGACCAGCCATTCTATTCAACCCCGATACCTGGGTCAGTGGCGGCTGGTCCCCGCTGGTCGCGCACGTCGTTCGTTGTGAGCATCCAAATGAGCGAATCCAGTGATCGGCGGGCGAACCCTCTGCATGCTCTCGCATGGGTAGAGCTTTGGGTATCTGCGTTCGTTGCTTTCTACATTCTCAGTTGGGGGCCTGCATTGCGCTTCCACAGGCAGGGGCATCTCCCTTCATTCGTGATGATAGCTTACGACCCGCTTGAATCCATCGTCCTCCACAATGGCCCACTGGCCCGCCCCCTGGAGAGTTATATTCGTTGGTGGCTCCCTCCAATAGATTACTGACGCCTGTTTTTCCGACTAACGAGCGCAGTGGAGTAGATGCCGGTCGAGCGTCGCTGTTTGCATTTTGGCGCCCTAGCCACAGGGCCCCTCACCGCGAGCGTTCGGCAGCGTGGGAGTATTTTGCGGCCGATTCCGTCAAATGAGCAGTATGAAATCTGTCCGTTTGGTCGTGCTTGCCGCTGCGCTCCTGCTCGGCTTGACCGGGATCGTCGCCGCGCGCGCGGTTCGCATTTGGCCGTATCAAGAACTGCTCGACAAGTCGGACGTGGTGGTCCTTGCCACTGCCACCACCACCAACGACACCAAAGAGCACCTTGACCTCCCAGGATTCACTGGCCAGGCCGTGATTGGCGTCGAAACCAGATTTACCGTTTCTGCCGTCCTCAAGGGCGATAAGGCGCTGAGGGAAATTGTCTTGCACCATTACCGCACCCCGGATGGCACAAATATTCCTAAGGTTCCTAACGGACCGTCTTTTGTCTCCTTCGCCCCTGCCGAGAACCCGACATTGATTCCACGGGCATATATTCTCTTCCTCGTTCGGGAAGCGGATGGTCGCTACGCGCCAGTAGTCGGTCAAACGGACCCCGGATTAGGAATCAAAGAACTAGTAAGTGTTGGCAGATGAGCCAAGCGCCGGATCGGGCAAGCCACCTCAAAGCCATCTCAAAGCCACATCAAAGCGTGTTGATAGCCAGGCGATAGGCACCCTAAAGCCACCTCAAGGCTACCCTAAGGCTACCTCAAAGCCACCCTAAGGCCACCCCAAGGCTACCCTAAGGCCACCACAAGGCCACCCGCGAGCCACCTGACCGGCAGCGGACCGGGAACGGCGGCTGAGAGGACTCGGATTCTTGTGACGTCGGACTTTGCGATTCGAGCGGGGTGTTAGCCGGCGCCTTCCCATTTCCCACCCAGGGCCTTGATCAGGCCGATCAAGGCGACGCGGTCCTGGCCCTGGAGCTGGACGACGGCGCTTTCCTGGTTCAGAGCGGCGGCCTGCGCGATGGCCACCTCCAGATAAGTGACCAGGCCGGCCTGGTAGCGGTTGTTGGCGATGTCCAGGGTGTGGCGGGCGGATTCGAGCGCGGCCTTTTGGGCGTCCAGTTGCGCGGCCAACAGGCGCTGGGCGGAGAGTTGGTCCTCGACTTCCTGGATTGCGGTCAAGACGGTCTGCCGGTAATTGGCCACGGCTTCGTCGTAAGCGCGGCGGGCCACGGTGAGCTGGGCGCGGTTGCGGCCGCCGGTGAACAGCGGCAGATCGAGCGAGGGACCGAATGACCAGAAGCGGCTGGGCCAGTCCAACAGGGTACTTGTGCTGACGGACTGGAAGCCCGCGAGCCCGTTAATGACGACATCCGGGTAGAAGGCGCTGGTGGCGACGCCGATGTCGGCGTTGGCGGCAGCCATGCGCCGTTCGGCGGCGGCGATGTCCGGGCGGCGCTCCAGGAGTTCACTGGGCAAGCCGGGCGGCACGGAGGGGACGGTGTCCGTCCGCGATTGAGCGGGGGCAACCTGGAAGCGGGAGGCGGGCTGGCCGCAGAGGACGGCCAGCGCATGGACGAGGTCCTCGTGCTGGAGGTCAACGGCAGGGACCTGGGCCTCGGCGCTGCGGAGCTGGGTCTGTGCCTGGAACACATCCAGGTCGGACGCGATACCGCCTTTGCGGCGGTTTTGCGTGAGTTCAAGAGAGCGCTGGTAAGCCTTGATGGTATCCATCAACAGGGCACGTTCGGCTTCGAGCGCGCGCAGGATCGCGTAGTCTGAGGCGACCTCGGCTTGCACGGAGAGTCGAAGGGATTCCAGGTCATCGCCGGTCGCGGCAAACAGGGCCTTGGCGCTCTCAGTCTGGCGGCGAATGCGGCCCCACAGGTCCAATTCCCAGCTCAGGTCCGCGGGCAGAGTGAACGTGTCAAACCAGTAGGCCTGGCCGGCGGACTGACCGTTGACCGGCGCGTTGGCGCTGGTGCGCTGGCGGGTGACGGTGGGGCTGGCACTCAACTGCGGGAAGAAGCTTGACCGGGCGATCTTCACCAGGGCGCGAGCCTGGTCGAGGCGCGCCAGTTGGGCAGTCAGACTTTGGTTATCGGCGGCGGCCAGCGCTTCGAGGCGGTTCAGCTCCTGATCACCGAACGCTTCCCACCAGGGGCCGCGTGGGTGGTCGGCGGCGGGAGCGGCTGGTTTCCACGCCGGGCCGTTCGTGGGCGAGGCTGACGCGGGCGGCGCGTTTGTTCCGGCACCGGCGAACGAATCCGGCATGGGCTGGGACTTGAGCGCCGACGGGCGCTGATAGTCGGGCCCGACGGCGCAACCCGCTAAGAGCCCCAGAAGAAGGGGAATGATGAGGCTGTCTGCTTTCATTTTGACGCCATGTCTTTGGGTCGCTTCGAGGACGCGCACATTGGCGCCCCCGGTCAACGAATCCGCAGGGTTAAGGATGGCCTGATCCGCGGAACTAAGTCCAGCAAGGATCTCCACGGTTGGCCCGAGGTGGCGGCCGCTGACTCCGCCGAGGAGATCAACGGAGCGGAGCCGCTCAGCGGGCGGGCGGAACCGCCAGCAGCACCTTGCCCATCGGCCCCCGAGCGAGGCGCTCGAAGGCCTGGGGCAGTCGCTCGAAGGGGAAGATCGTGTCCACCACGGGGCGGGCGGCCGTTCGCGCGAGCAGGGCCAGTACCTCGCGCCAGGCCGCACGGCTCTCGGCGTTGGACCAGGCGCCGACGGCGACTCCGCCCAGCCGGATGCGGCGGAAGAACAGCGTTGCGGTGTTGAAGCTGGGGACCGGGCCGGCCAGGCGCCCGACGACGCTGACCCGTCCCAGGTCGCCCAAGGTGTCAATGAGCTGGGGCAGGAGCTTGCCGCCGATGTTGTCAATGGCCAGATCCACGCGGCGCGGCGCCAGGTTGGTCTTCAGGGTGTGGCTCCACTTGGGGTCTTCAGGATTGACTGTCAAGGTCGCGCCGAGTTGCTCCAAGCGGCGGCCCTTCTCGGGGCTGCGCGAGAGCGCGACGACTGTATGCCCCAGGGCCGCGGCGAGCTGCAAGGCGGCGACGCCCACGCCACCCGAGGCACCAGTCACCAACACCACGGCTGACCCGGGCAGCGGCCCCCACATCGTTAGCGCCTGACAGGCGGTCAGATAGACGAGGACGGCACCGGCAGCTTCGGGCTCGCTCCAGGCGGGGGGGACCTCGACGAGGTCTTGCGCCGGCACGGCCACGCGCTCGGCAAAGGTCCCGGGCCGGTTCCCGCCCACTGGGCCGCGCAGAATGGCCCGGCGCTCTCCCACACGGACATCCTTCACCTCGCTGCCGACCTGCACTACGGTGCCCAGGCCGTCCCGCCCGAGGATGTGAGGCAGGGCAGGCTTGGCGGGGTACTGGTTCTCGGCGAGGTAACGATCCGCAGGGTTGAGGGCGGCATAATGGACTTGCAGAATGACATCGTCTGGCTGCGGAACCGGGTCTGGCACCTCGGCCAGCCGGAGACCGCCGATGCCCTTGAGGTTGTCAATTAGCCAGGCTCTCATGCTCTTCAATGACGACTGCGGGCAGTGAATTGTCAATCGGCAAGAGCGGCTGGGGGGTGGGGCAGACCTGCCGTCTGCCGGTTGGCGGGGCTTCTGGCTTGGTGTTTCGGGGCCGATACGCTGGCGGAGCCGGAGGCTCTGTGCACTGGCAGACCAGAGGTCTGCCCCACGCCTGAATACTCAGCCCCATCGTTCAGCGCCTCGACACCCAGGACGGGAGGGGGCCTTGACAACGCCACAGGCCGGCGTAAGTTAGCACAAGTTGCCGTGGATATGCCAAGATTGGATTGGTCTATCATGTTCGGCAGTGGCGATAGGCAGAGGGTGAAACAATGAGAAAGAACCATTCCTTTCCTTTCCGGTGTCTAACCGGAATAGCACCACTATTTGCCGGGGCTGGTTTATGCGCCGCTCCGCTGACCTGGTTTCCAGGGCCACTCCTGGATGCGCCCATCAGCGGTGCAGCGACCACCGTCCTCTCGGATCGGAGCAACCTCCTGATTGGGGGCGATTCCCTTTATGGGTTTCCGAGTTATCCTCAGAGTTTAGCCGCCACGAACGCCTTCTGGACCTACCTGCCGGCGATGTTCGGTGTTCGCATCGCGCCAGGGGCCGTGGCGAACGGCGGCATGATCATCGTTTACGGCGGCAGCGATGGGACCAACTCCACGAGCGCCGTGATCGGCTATAGTCCTTCAGGCGACACCCCGCTCAGCCTCGCTTCCATGAGCGTGGCCCGTTCCGACCTTGGCTATGCTCCTGACGCGGGCGGGAACGCTTACGCCCTTGGCGGCCTGGACGGCAACGGCCAGCCGCTTTCGTCCGCGGAGCAGTACAATCCGGACTCGGATACCTGGGCTGCCATCGCCTCTCTCCCGGTGACCCTATACCATTTTCCGGCTGTGTTTGATGGCACAAACCACATTTACGCTTTTGGCGGGCGAACCAATGCCACGGCCGGCACGGAAACCGCCAGGGTGCTGCGTTACTCGGTGAGCGGGAACAATTGGACCACGATGGCACCCATGCCCATCGCTGTCGCCGGCAGCGCGGCGGCATTGGGTGCGGACGGCAAGATCTATGTCGTGGGCGGCGATTCCGGCGGCGTCACGACCAATGTGGTTCAGGTCTATGATCCGGCGGCTAATGGCTGGGTAATTTCAACGCCGCTGCCCGAGGGCCTGAGCGCCTCGGCGATGGGCGTGGACAGCCTTGGGCGGCTGATTCTAATCGGTGGTATGGACACGAACGGCACCGACGTGAGCGATGTGTGGCGCAGCCAGGAATTGGGGGCTCCCGACAGTGCGCCGGGGTTCGTGTCGTATCCCAGCCTCTCGGCCACTTACCAGGTTCCTTACACTTCCTCCATCAATGCCACGGGCAATCCGCAGCCGGTGTATCTGCTTTTGAGCGGCCCCGCGGGGATGCAGGTTGATACTTATGGCGGAGCGATTGCGTGGACGCCGCAGGCCGATGAGATAGGGTCCAACGCGGTGGCCATTCGGGCCATCAACTACGCCGGCTTCGCCGATTGGAATTTCACGATTGCCGTTCCCAATCCACCGCCGACGGCTGTCACGAACTTGACTGTAGTGGGGGTGACCGACAACTCGGTGACGTTGTCCTGGGACCCCGAAAGCCAGGTGGCAGGGGCGGTTACCTATAACGTTTACCTCAGGCACTCGATACACGACCCAAGAGGCAGCGGCGGCACGGTGTGGTTTACGCGGATCGGGAGCAGCACCACCGTGCCGATGATAACCATCAGCGGCCTGACGCCGGGTTTGGCCCAAGTGTATTACGTGGTCGCCTCGGGCCCGGGTGGCTCGTCGGGTTACAACTCGGCCGTCGCCGCCGCCACCACCGCCCCGCAAGGCCCGCCCAGTTTGCGGGTGACCGGGTTGACTTCCACCACTGTCAGCTTGGCCTGGGATCCCGCGCCCGGCCCGGCCCAGAACCCCCTTTACTCGCCCATCACCCGCTACACGATCATGGAAAGAAATACGTCGGTGGTTCCGGCGGTGAATGTGCCCACCGTCGCGGGCATCAGCGGCACCAACAGCACGGTTACCGGACTCACGCCCGGCGGCTCGCATGTCTGGTTTGTGTCCGGCGTTGACGCGGCTGGGAATGCGTCGCCGCTTACGTTCGTGTATGTCGTGGTCACCAACCCCGTGCCGGTGGGGCCGTTGGTGAGTGGGGCGGGGCCGCTATCGGATGGGAGCTTCCAATTCACCGTGCAAGAGAGGGGTTTGGCGGTTCAAACGGTTTTGGTCCAGGCGAATGCGAATCCAGCCGACCCGGCAGGGTGGGTTCAGATTGGGTCGGTGCTGCCCGGCAGCAGCATGTTCACGTTCACCGATACCAACGCGGCTCATTACCCGGCGCGCTTCTACCGCCTCGTCGCGCCGTGACGGAGGGTCGCAATTCCGTTCTGGCGTGAGAGAGAGGAGCGACATTATCAGGGGTTGTCGAGGCAGGTGCCTGTGTGGCATAAGGTCTCTGTGAAGAGTCTTACGGAACATCTTTGGTTTGAGGTGCCGGATCGGCGGGGGTTTGTGAACATCACGCACACGGTGGAGGGTCTCGTGCGAAAGAGCGGGGTCCAGGAGGGCCTTTGTCTGGTGAACGCCATGCACATCACGGCGTCGGTGTTCATCAACGATGCGGAGGACGGTCTGCTGCATGATTATGACGTTTGGCTGGAGAAACTGGCGCCCCACGCGCCCACTTCCCAATACCAGCACAATCGCACCGGCGAGGACAACGCCGACGCGCACATGAAACGGCAGGTCATGGGCCGGGAAGTGGTGGTGGCCATCACGAAGGGCAAATTGGACTTCGGGCCGTGGGAGCAGATCTTCTACGGTGAGTTCGACGGTCGCCGACGGAAGCGGGTGCTGGTGAAGATCATCGGGGAGTAGCAAGGCACTTGTCCGCCCGGCTCCGTGCTGGCCTGTAAGGCCGGTTTATCCGCCGTGTTAATGTTGTTATGGGATTGCGATGGGACTTATATGGCATTTATGTGCTCAGGCGCATGTCTGGGGTGTTTTGGGTGCAAATGGGCTGGTGGAAAGGGAGTGGTTGTGTGGTAAATTAGCGCGGCATTTGAACGACACAGGATTTGTAATGGCATGTTAGCTACGCCGGAATTGATTAAGGAAGCCGCACTGCCGTATCGGCTGGGCGAGGTGCTGCCGCGCTGGCTGAGGGAGGTACCGCTTTACCAGCGGACGGGCTCGATGCCAGAGTTGGGCAGGGAGGCGGTGTCGCTAGCCAAATTGCGCCACTTGCCGCTGATCACGAAAGAGGACATTCGCCGCGATTTCCCGCGTAATTTCCTGCGAGCGGGAGTGGACCTCGATACGCTGCTCGGCCAGGACCTGGTGGAGTTGGAGCAGACCTCCGGCACGTCGGAGGCCCGCACGCCGCTGCTGCTCGGGCGCGGTTGGTGGGCGGAGCAGGAAGAGCGGGCGCTGCGGCTGAATCCGTTCGTGGCGGGAGTGCTGGATGAGTTTCCGGAGGCGCGGCGGGTTACGATCAATTCGCCGGTTTGCAGCGGGGACATCTGCTACTCGGGCGTGCCTTCCCGCGCCGATCGGGTGGTGGGGAATGCGCTGTTCGTGAGCCTGTCGCGGTATCCGTTTCTTTGGGGAGAAGCCGAGCTGGCGCGCATGGCGGCGGAAGCGGTCGAATGGCGGCCGCAGTTCCTCGACGTGGACCCGGTGTATGGGGTGGTTTTCGCGCTTTATTGCGAACGGCGGGGCATTCGCTTGCCGTCGCTGCGGTTCATTTTGGGCAGCTACGAGTTTGTGAGCGTGATGCACCGACGGATACTGGAGCGCGTGTTCGGAGTGCCGGTGTTCAACCTCTACGGTTCGACCGAGACCGGGCATCTGCTGATGGAAATTGGGCGCGGCGAGATGCGGCCGAGCCACGAGACCGCGCTGCTCGAAGTGCTGAACACCGACGCACAAGGCATCAGCG
>Ga0074044_10005737_pt1 | contig 10048 bp, 9 predicted proteins | sample BogForMeECP23OM1_FD_94443 | JGI IMG/M metagenome (GOLD analysis project Ga0074044, IMG submission 94443) | Bog forest soil microbial communities from Calvert Island, British Columbia, Canada - Bog Forest MetaG ECP23OM1 | ecosystem: Environmental > Terrestrial > Soil > Wetlands ... | reverse complement strand
ATCATGAATGCTTTGAAGCGCTCAATACTTTGCCGCCATAGCCTGGCATTCCACTCCATTCCCCGCGAGTTTGCGAAAACTGCAGCGAATTAGCAAGAAAATACTTAACAAAGTAATACTAGCCCACCGCTTACTTCCGTTGTTTCCGCCACTCGTATGGTGACGCGATTGAGCAATGCACGTTGCATGTTTGACTCCTGCAGGTTGAAACTAACCGGTCTAGACTGGGCCCTCCATGGCCCCCGAAACTCCGTCATAGCCCCATAGCTTGGTCAGTAACGGTTTACACTACGCTATTGTGCCAATGGTTTTGCAATATGCAATCGCAAAATGCAATTGGATCTTAGAGTTCAGTTCTGCCAGGACTGGCTAACCGCCCAATCAGCCAAATCGTAGAGCTGACGCCCGCCGCCTGGGCTAATCGAACCGCATCGGCGACGACGCCGTCGGCGGCGGTGTAGTTAGTAAGACGCTTACCTTGGAGCAACAGGGCCATTGCTCTCTGCTTTAGGTCATTTCTTCGAACACGGGCGCTGGGGATCGCTGGTCGAAACGACCATCGAAGGACAGAGCCTCACCGCGGAAGATCAACTCTTCATTCTGATGCAGGCGGGGCTATATCTGACTGCCACGCGAGGATTGGGAGCGCCCGAGGCTCGAATTTGTTATGAACGCGCGGAGTCTTTGTGTCATTCGCGCAATCGTCCCTTGCTTCTCTATTCCGCGCTGCGAGGTCAGTGGATCTGTTCCCTCATGACTGACAAGCTGACGGCCACGATGCAGATTGCGAAACGAGTTTACTCCTTGGCACAGGAGCAGAATGACTCCGCGCTGTTGACAAGTGCAAATCGTACTTTGGCGTGCATGTCCTACTTCTTGGGAGATTTCGAGCCCACACGACAATACGCAATGCGTGCTCTTCAGATCTGGTCCTCGGGAGGCGTGTAGTCTTCAGGTCGACCCACCCGTCGTTGCTTGTTTGTGTGATAAGGCTCAATCTGAGTGGCATTTGGGAGAAATCGCCTCTTCCCGAGCGACCATGGCGGAAGCGATCTCATTAGCGAAGGAGCTGAATAATATGCACGGAGTAGCCGAAGCACTATATTTCGCAGCGTGCCTCGGTCACTATGAGCGCGATCCCGCTGAAGTGGAACGCTTGGCATCGGATTTAATTGAACAGTCAACGCGTGAGAATTTTCCGCTTTGGCTGGCTGGAGGAGCTGTTCTCCGCGGTTGGGCGCGCAGTGCTTCTGGTCGCACAGTAGACGGCATCTCGCGGATCGAGGAAGGAATAAGAGATTGGCGGGCAATCGGCACGATGGTCTGCATGCCATATTATCTAGCACTAAAGGCCGAAGCGTTACACCTCGCGGATCGTACCTCTGAAGCTCTTGAGGCAATAAGGGAGGCGGAAGCATTGGGCGAAAGATCTGAAGAGCGCTGGTGGTCTGCTGAACTGCATCGGCTCCGGGGGGTGTTTCTCACCGCTCTGGGCGCAGACGAGGCCCAAATTGAGGCGGCGTTCTGTGAAGCCATTCGCACGGCAAAGCAACAGAAGTCAGTTTCGCTAGCGAAACGCGCAGAAGCAACCTACGCGGAATATCGCCGCCAAAAAGCGAGCGCGTCTGGAGGACGTGGATTCCGACTTCCTCTTTGCTAACTTCTTGCATTTCTTTACCTTTTGATGGCGAGTATCGATAACTGCAGGTACTGGTCAGCGGGAAGCCCGACCGAACACGGCAGTTCCACCACGACGAAGATATCCGAAGGCTTGTTTAACTGCTTTTGGCGACAATCCTGTGAGAGTTTTGGTACCTTTGTTGGAATTTAACCAACGTTTGATTCTCGGTTTCTGGAACCACCATGGCGTCCTTTATTCCGGTCCGATCACCAGGCTTTCTCTGGCAGATTCGACCACATCCTTCGTCACTTGGGCCAGATCGTTAATCCTCATGATGCGCTCCACTTGGGTCAGTAACCGATCGAGCAACCGAAAGTTTCCGCCCGTCACGCGAATGATCGCTGTCGCGGTTTCGGCGTCGAGTGCCGAGATCGCCGGGAGTGTTACACCCTCAGGTACCCAACCCTGAGCCAAGAGCCGGCGCATCTCTGGAACGTTTAGCGGGCGAAACTCATGGACAAACCCGATGCGCGAATAAAACTGAGCGTATCGGGCCAACCGCTTTTCCAGACCCGGCATTCCAATTAGCACGAGGCCAATGCCTCCGGCATCGAAGATCGCGCGCATTTGCTCGAGACTAGCCATTTTCAGGCGATCGGCTTCATCCACCAAAATAAGCTGCGTGGGATCGTCGATACACTTCTCCTTAGCGGCGTACTTCTGAGAGATCGCAGCATATGTCGGTTTGAGCTTTGGCATCGGTTCCGACAGCCAATCGTGCGTCGTGAACATTTCCTCAGTATGCCTGTTATCCCGAATATTAATCTGTTTAAGTTTCTGCTCTGCTTCACGCCGCAGAGGCTCTTTGGCTAAAGACCGCAATCGGGAGCGCAATCGGACGATATCGTGGTCAATCTGTCTGGGAGTATTTACCACCGGCGCCGTATAAAATATGGTCCTAACGCCGATCAGCGCCGCGAGAGGTTCGTCTGGAATGGCGTACGGATTAGGATTGACGTTATCGAAATAGTCCCATCGACTGCAACGCCGAGCGGAAAGCGTTTTGCCAACACCCGGTCGACCGTAACACAGTCCGATATACCGATATCGGCCGCACGCACCACAAAATTCCGCGAAGCGACGATGCTCAAGAGTTTCCACAAATCCCGAGGACTGTGTGCTATTCATTAAAGTATCGCTTAAGCGTGACTTTCTTGTCTTTAGCTCGCGGCGATTTCTCGTCAGCCTCTTTGTTAATTCTGGCGTCCCCCCGCTTTATCTCCATTAAATCATCGACTGTGCGCCGCCGATCTCGAACCGTTGCCTGCAGGTCACGGCGATGCTTGTTTCGTGCTCGCACGATTTCGCGAATCGCAATCGTCGCGCCAGCTAATTCCGGACAGATTGCGCGACAGAGAAATTGCTGTTCATGAAAGACGCGAATTTCAGCCACGTCCCGCGGATCATACCGAAGCGTTACACTCTCGCCCACGTACGCTGCCAAAGTCGCGTCCACGTAGCGCAGACCCAAAAAATGAATTCCATCGTTGCGCACCTTTCTTGCCTTGGCGACTGTCAGCAGAAGTAGATCGAGCTGTTCAAGCGATTCAGGCATTCGAGGCAGAAATGCGCATTTTTCCCAACGATCCGCCGGTGCCATTTGGGTTTCGCCGTGTATGCGCCGATGGTAAGTCTCTAGGAAGAATTCGCGAACCAGCCTGTCCAACTGAGGGAGAGTGAGTAATGCCTGTCGGCCCACTTTGTTAGCTCGGGATTTAAAGCCGGGCAGTTCGCAGAGGAGCATGTCCGAAATTGTTGAGAAGAACCGCTCGATCCGGCCACGTCCCCGCGGGATTCCCGGAGTCGAAAATACTAACCGCATTTTCAAATCCGCAGCGACTTGCTCAAGATGTTGCGAGGTGAAGTCGCTGCCATTATCGGTGTAGAGCACATCGGGAATCCCACAAACATGCCAGTGCGGATCGTCCTTACGCCAGATCGCCTGGCGCAGAGCAAGCGCCGTTTGCGCGGCAGATGGCGCCTCGAAAAACAGGAAATAGCCAGCAACAGCACGGCTGTGGTCATCCAGAATTACCGTGAGCCATGGTTGGGCCGGATTTTCACCATCCCGCTGCACCAGGATATCAAGGAGGGTGTGATCCGCTTGCCAAATCGCATTGGGTCGCTCTGCCTCCCGGCGGTGAACCAAGTCGAAAGCGGCGCTGTAGGCCTTCTTTCCTTCATGCGCCAGAGTCAAGAGCCCCGCAGGTACCTGCCGCACCACCTCATAGATCACGTCGTAGCTCGGAGCCGAGTTCCCCGTATCCTTGGCGATCTGACAAATCCGACGGTATATCGCGGCAATTGGAAGTGGCGGAACCTCCAGAGCCAAGGCCTCCGCTACTTCCAAAAGTCGGGGTGACAAGGTGCGCCGCTTACCGCGATCTTCGCGCGCCTTACGCGCAAGCGCCGCCAAGCCAAACCGACGATATCGAGTCAGCCATCGATGCATCGTGCGATACGGGATATTTGTCGTCTTGGCGATTAGACTCAGCGACCTATCTTGCTCCAAGTGGGGCTGAATAATTCGAAAACGCTCGAGCGCCATCTTGCGTGCCGATTCCTGCAACGATGCGAGTTCGTCCATGACGCTCTTCTAAAGAACTCGTCATTATGCCAAATATCGAGCAAAATTTTATGCCAAATAATTCGCAAAGTGACAGTGTTAGTTTGCAAAATGCCTGGCGCATTTTTTGCACGCTATTTGGCGTGGTCCGAAAGTATCAAGCAGGCCGGTCGGATTTCCCTCGAGGCCTTTCAGGTAAAAACAAAGCTTCAGCCCTGCGAGCAGCAGGATTGCGCCCAGAATCCGATAGATGGCGAGGTTTGAAAGATGAACACTTCCCATGTGGCAACCAATGGCACCACCAGCAAGCGCGGACAAAGCGAACAGGGGCAACCCTGGTGGAAGGTTGTGCGTGGCGCTGATGCCCGGCGAGAGCGGCTATGGAATTCAGCAGTATGAAGACGGCGGAAATCGCCGCGGCGCGCTTTCCGGTCGCCCAGCGGCAATAAAGCAAGATGGGAGTGATGAGGACGCCGCCACCTACTCCTGTAAGTCCAGAAACGAGACCGATGCCCGAGCCCGCGAGTGAGGCTGCAACCGGCCCTGGTGGGTGCGGCGCTGTTTCCGCAAGATCCTTCCGGAAGAAGAGCGGGGGTGCCGCGAGTAGCAGGCTCGGACTCATGCGCGGTCAAAGCTTGGTGTCGTGCGCTTAGCACCTCGTCGTCACCGACGAGACTCTAGAACGCGTTCAACGGCTGGGAGATATTTTCGCGCCTGTTTTAAATCTCAAACAAAAGTTAAGTTCATAACCGTAAGGAAGTATAAGCAACGCTTTTATTTTAGGAATTCCGTTGTGTTGACACCTCGTGAACCCCCTTCAATGGAACAACCCATGAATCTCAAAGAGCATTGGAACCATGTCTATCAGACCAAGGCGCACGATGATGTGAGTTGGTATCAATCTCGCCCTGCGCGCTCGCTCCAGCTCATTGAGGCATGCGGAGTAGGCAAACAAGAAGGCATCATTGATGTGGGCGGTGGTGCATCGCTGCTCGTGGATTTCTTGCTCGACGCGGGATTCACAAGGCTGGCGGTTCTGGACATCTCGGCGGCTGCGCTCGCACATGCCAAGGAACGCCTAGGCACGCGCGCCGGCGATGTCGAATGGTTTGAGGCCGATGTCACGGGGTTTACCTCGCCGCTCTATTTCAACCTCTGGCATGACCGTGCTGTTTACCATTTTTTGACGGACAAGGCTGATCGTCAGAAATACGTCGAGACGTTGAAGCGAACACTCACTCCGAACGGCCAGATCATCATCGCCACGTTCGCCATTGATGGACCCCTGAAATGCAGCGGACTCAAGGTAGCGCGCTACGATGCGTCAGCCATTGTCGCTGAACTCGGCGAGGGATTTCGCCTGCTGGAGCAAGTCGACGAGACGCACACGACGCCCTGGGGCACGGAACAAAAGTTCAGCTATTTCCGCTTTGCCCGAATTGCCACTACGACGCCATGAACCTCAAGTCTCAGCTTTACTGCTGACCGATAGGAATGAGACGAGGCATAAGGCCAACACGCATTGGAGCGATCTATGAGCGACCGACAATGGAGCGGGTACGTGCAAGGACGGGCAGGGGTTGTATATCATAATCTATACTCCGTTCGAACTTCGCAGCGGCGGGCTCATTCGATCATATCGATCTTACCCTCATTCAGGTTTTGCTGGAACTCGCTGTACGGGATCTTCTGGATATTGCCTTTTTGCGCGAAATAGCTCTGTAACATCAAGATCGTGAACATCGCGATGATGATGTACCAGAAGTTAATGTGGTGCTCGCGCTTCATGTTACAGTGCCTTCATTTGGAGTCAGATGCGTATTCGGTTGAGTCTTAGGGCATTCGAGATCACCGAGACCGAACTAAATGCCATCGCCGCGCCCGCAATGATGGGACTTAGCAAAATTCCGAAAAACGGGTAGAGAATGCCGGCCGCTATCGGAATCCCTAACGCGTTGTAAACAAAGGCGAAGAACAGATTTTGGCGGATGTTGCGCATCACAGCCCGGCTGAGCGTAATCGCTTTTACGATGCCAACCAGGTCACCTTTGACCAGTGTGATCCCGGCGCTTTGCATTGCTACGTCTGTGCCGGTTCCCATCGCGATCCCCACATCGGCTTCGGCAAGAGCGGGCGCATCGTTGATCCCGTCGCCTGCCATCGCAACAACGTACTTTTCCTGGCGTAGTTGTTTAATGATCTCGTTTTTATCTTTTGGATTGAGTTCGGCGCGGACCTCGTCGATCGCCAGTTCTCGAGCAACAGCATCGGCGGTTTTGCGATTATCGCCCGTCGCCATAATCACTTTCAGCCCTAACTCGTGAAGAGCCTTGATTGCGCCAGGAGTCGTTTTCTTGATGGGGTCCGAAATACCTAGAATGCCTGCCACTGAACCATCGGAGGCGACCCAGACCACGGTCTGAGCCTTTTCCTGAAGCTCGCGGGCTTTGGTGGACAAATCTGACGGAATCGAAATGCCGGTTTCAGCGATAAATTTTTCTTTGCCGATCAGCGCCTTACGACCACCGATCTTACCCGAAACACCCCCACCCGTGGTGGACTCGAAGTCATCCACCAACTCGAGCTCAATCCCCTTTTCGTTCGCCTCGTCAACAATCGCACGCGCTAACGGATGTTCGCTGTTCTGCTCCAAAGAGGCTGCCATCTCCAGTAATTGTCGCTGATCAACGCCGGAGTTAGGGATAGAGCTTGTAACTCGAGGCTTGCCGGCCGTTAGCGTCCCGGTTTTGTCAGTGAGAAGACAATTTACCTTCTCCGTGCGTTCGATCGCTTCCGCGTTCTTAATGAGAATGCCGCTTTGAGCTCCTTTGCCCACGCCGACCATGATGGACATCGGAGTCGCTAATCCAAGAGCGCAGGGACACGCAATGATTAGTACGGACACGGCGACCACAATAGCGTAGGCCATCGCGGGAGCAGGTCCCCACACCGCCCACACGATAAAAGCGATGATGGCCGCGATAATGACGGCAGGCACGAAATAACCCGCGACCGTATCGGCAAGTTTTTGAATCGGCGCCCGGCTGCGCTGCGCATCCGCGACCATGTGGATTATTTGAGATAACAGCGTATTTGCACCCACCTTCTCCGCTCGCATGAGAAAAGAGCCGGTCTGATTAACAGTGGCGCCGATGACGGGATCGTTGACGGCTTTCTCGACCGGCATTGGTTCACCTGTGATCATGGACTCATCCACTGTGCTCTTGCCTTCTATAATAAGGCCGTCGATGGGCACTTTCTCACCCGGACGTACCCTCAGAACGTCTCCTTTTTCGATCTCATCCACAGGTACCTCATCCTCCTTGCCATCTCGTACGCGGTGAGCGGTCTTTGCAGCTAAACCCAGAAGTCCTCGAATCGCCTGACCAGTCTGGCTTCTTGCCTTGGCTTCAAGCAGTTGTCCCAGCAAGACTAAAACCGTGATCACGGCTGCCGCCTCAAAATACAGAGCTACTTCACCACCTTCCTTGAAGGAGTCTGGAAATATCCCGGGTAATACGACTCCGACGACACTATACAGATAGGCCACACCAACGCCCATCGCGATCAGAGTGAACATGTTCAATTGCCGGTTGAGGATCGAGCGCCATCCGCGGTGAAAGAACATCGCGCCCGCCCAGAGGATCACGGGAGTACTTAGGATTAACTCCAGCCACTTCGAGACCGTCATCGGGATTAGCGTATGCAGAAACGGAATGTATTTGCCCATTGCCAGGATCAGAACCGGAATCGTCAAACCCAGGCCCACCCAAAACTTTACCGAGAGCGATCGGATCTCGCGTTGTTCCTCCTCGTCAAGACCGCCGACCGTCTTGGGTTCAAGCGTCATCCCACACTTTGGGCATTGACCCGGGTGGTCTTGTTCCACCTCCGGATGCATTGGACAAGTGTAGATGGTCTTGGTTGCAGACGGCCTTGGCAACATCGGTTCCAGGCTCATGCCGCATTTTGGGCAGTTCCCCGGTTTATCGGCGACAACTTCCGGATGCATCGGACAATAATAGGTTTTGACCGGGGTATTAGCTCGTGCGTGATCAGCATGAGTAGAGTGGGCACAATGATCCTCATCATCACAGTGATCGTCTCCGATATTCGACCCGGAATCAGTTCTGCCCTGGTTCTTTGTAGAAGCTGGCCGGGCATACTTCGCCGGATCCGCATCGAAATCCTGGGCGCAACCTAGCGAGCAAAAATAGAATGTTTCTCCTTTATACTCGCGCGTCGCGGTCGCGGAACCCGCCTCAACTTCCATACCGCAAACTGGATCTCTGCTCTTAGACATATCTTATCTCCTGTCCATTAACTTCTCCACTTAACGTAGGAACCGCGATACGACACGGTGGACCTCAGCGACCAGCGCCTCGGGTTTCATTGCTTTAGCTGTCGGATGGCTACTATCCTTATCTGATCCGAGGACACAGGTTTCCAGATGATTGGTTAGCAACTCGACTCCAAGCGCATCCAGGGCCGATCGAACGGCCGAGATCTGATTCAGTACGTCGACGCACTAACGGTCTTGTTCGATCATCCGCTCGACACCGGCAATTTGACCGGCGATCCGTTTGACTCGACCGAGGACCTTTTCTCGGACTTCATCGTTCATCTCTTATACATATACCCCGTATAGGTACAGTCAAACGAAAAAACTTGATGGCCAGGTATTCGCCATATGGCCTACGAATAGGGGTGAATCCTCAATGCGGGGTAGAAAGAGCCGGGCAGCGGAATAAGAATGATGAGGAGCAAAGCAAGCGCCAAATATCCGAGTGCCGTTCTGGCCGGGCCAATTGGAGTGAGATCGTTTGCCGGAAGTACGTTTCTAGTACTTGCAATAAAGAAGATGACAAAGGCCCACATCAAAAGCTCCGACGAAACAAAGAAAGCAAGGAAAAACACCGCGATGAGCCCGATGATACTCGCGACATTGGCGCGTTTTTGCCCCAACAAAGCATGGGTGATGTAGCCCCCATCTAACTGACCAATGGGTAAAAGATTGATCGCATTGATGACCACGCCAAACCACCCGGCTAGCGCCAGTGGATCGAAAATCACGCGATGGCCGTGCAGCAACGCACCTTTGAGCGCAAGTTTACTCATCGTGGCCAGCATCACGGAGGACCCGACATCCACACCAAGAAAAGGGAAGAAGAGGCTTGTGGCAGACCCATTTACAACCAACGAGTTTTGCAGTCCCCGCCAAAGCACCAGGACGGCAACGATTAACCCCGCCAAAGGTCCGGCAATTGCAACGTCGAAAAGTGCTTTTCGATTAGGTGCCCGGCTCTTCAGCCCGATAAACGCGCCAAATGTGCCAAGTGAAACGGGGACGGGAATGAAATAGGGTAGCGTGACGCTCATGCCGAACCGTCGCGCTGCGAAATAGTGGCCAAGTTCGTGTGCGCTCAGGATGGCCAGGAGACCTAGACTGAAGGGTAGGCAGACCCCAAAGCGTGACGGTTCCCTGACCAGGTCCACTCCCGCTTGCAAAGCGCCGACCCACGTGGTCGTCAAGATCGTCAGCACAAAGAGCGAGATCTGTAACCACCACCTCGGGTCGTCGCTCGAGGACTCGATGCTTCCACGAGGAATCAAAACGATTCTGGCCGATCCATTTTCACCTTCCGAGAGCGTGAGCATTTCGCCCCTAAATAGCCTTTCTATACGCAAGGTCATAAGTAATTGCGAATAGATTAAACGCGAAATAATTAGATGGAACAAAGGCGCCTAAGTGTGGCATTGCCGCTTGTCCATTTGTCAAACTGGGTTTCCACAGCCGTGAT
>Ga0074044_10005736_pt1 | contig 10048 bp, 7 predicted proteins | sample BogForMeECP23OM1_FD_94443 | JGI IMG/M metagenome (GOLD analysis project Ga0074044, IMG submission 94443) | Bog forest soil microbial communities from Calvert Island, British Columbia, Canada - Bog Forest MetaG ECP23OM1 | ecosystem: Environmental > Terrestrial > Soil > Wetlands ... | reverse complement strand
TTCCGCGGAGCGGCGGGTGGTGCTGGCAGCATAGCGGCGGGATTTCCGCATGCGGTTATTTCAGGGTCGAGGCTGCGGCAGACGAGGGTCGGCCCGATATAGCGTATGCTCTGGCGGTCGGTGGTGAGTGTGGGCTCGCTCCAGCTTAGAGTGACATGATTACCTTTGCGGCTGGCACGCAGATCCGTAGGCGGTTTGGGGAGTTCGAGCGACGGCGGCAATGGCGGTCCGAGCTGGGCGCAACCGGCCAGCAGCAAGCAGAGCGCGGTCGGTGCGATGAATTTTTCGAGATTCACTTTCATGCGGAACAAGAAAGAGTATCAGAGGCAGAGAAGGCGCGGGCGAGTCGCTCGCGCCGACACTTTATGGTTGCTCCCGCAATTATCCGCAATTAGGAGGTCGCCAAGAGTCAGAAAGGGCGGTTCAAGGAAGCGAATTGCTGGACTGAGTTTCAACACACACGTTGCCGGTGAGAATCGTAATGTGGTCTTGGGACTGTGTAACGGATGGGCTGGGCATGTCGTTGTAGACCCTTCGCCAATCTCCGCAGCTCCACAAGTAAAGGCACTTGGCCGAACGCGAACGCCTGAGGCTACAGTTTGAGTCGTTGTTGAAACCAAATGTGTAAGTCACGGAGTAGGAAGTTAGCTCTTCGATGCATCCTCGGCATTCGAACGTGGAATTTTGAGCGCTCGCCAGCGCGACTGGTTTCAACATTGGATGTCCGCTGACGACATCTGCCGAGGCAATGTTTCCATCGCGGCGAATTTGGAGTTGTATTTTTACGTCACCGGCGATGCGGGCTTGTCGCGCCAAAGGAGGATATGTTGGGGGGATTAACTCGGTTAACACAACCTCGTTCGATCTGTTGCGGCCAGGCGGGCCTTGAGCCTTGGCGGGATTCGCGCAAGCGAAAAAACACCCAATCGCGGTGAACTGGAGGATCAGCGAGAGAAGGTGGCTCCTCATTCCATGAATTCTAGTCTCAAGGCAGGTAGTTGAGATCGGATCTGGGCCGAGTCGGGCGGGCGAGTCGCCCGCCGCCACACTCAGATAATTACAGTATGTAGCGCGAGAGATCTTGATCTTTCACGATCTCGCTCAGCATCTTCTGCACATAGGCCGCGTCTACCTTGAACTCCTGGCCCTTCTTTTCGGGCGCCTCGAAGCTGATCTCGTCGAGCACTCGCTCCATGATGGTGTGCAGACGGCGAGCGCCGATATTTTCCGTGCCTTCATTCACGCGGAAGGCGAAGCGGGCTACTTCTTCGAGCGCGTCGGGGGTGAACTCAAGTTTTACGCCTTCGGTTTCGAGCAGCGCGATGTATTGCCGGGTCAGCGACGACTTTGGTTCGGTCAGGATGCGGACGAAGTCTGCCATGGTTAGCGACTGCAGTTCCACTCGAATCGGAAAGCGGCCCTGCAGTTCGGGGATCAGGTCGCTGGGCTTCGAGACGTGGAACGCGCCCGCGGCGATGAACAGGATGTGATCGGTGCGGACCATGCCGTAACGCGTGTTGACCGTGGTGCCTTCGACGATGGGCAGGATGTCGCGCTGCACGCCTTCGCGCGAAACGTCAGGACCATGGCCGCTTTCACGGCCGGCGATCTTGTCGATCTCATCGAGGAAGATGATGCCGGAGTTTTCCACGCGATCGATGGCGACGCGGGTGACCTGCTCCATGTCGATCAAGCGCTGCTCTTCTTCCTGGATCAGGTACTCGAAGGCCTCGTTGACCTTCATCTTCCTCTTCTTGGTGCGCTGGCCGAAGATGTTGGGCAACATGTCCTTGAGATTGACGTCCATTTCTTCGACGCCTTGATTGGAAATGATTTCGAAGGACGGGAAATTGCGCTCGCGAGTTTCGATTTCGACGGTGCGGTCGTCGAGTTTGCCTTCGCGCAACTGCTGCCGCAGTTTCTCGCGGGTGCGGCTGGAGGACTCGGTCAGGCTGGTGCTGGCGTCGATGACCACGCCGCCAGTCGAACTGGTGGCTGAACTGGAGTCCGAGGGGCGCGGCGAGGCTGGGGGCAGAAGAATATCGAGCAGGCGTTCTTCGGCGTTCAGTTCCGCTTTATCCGAGACGTCTTCAAGTTTTTCTTCGCGGACCATTTCGATGGCGATCTCGACCAGGTCGCGGATCATGGATTCGACATCGCGGCCGACGTAGCCGATTTCGGTGAACTTGGAAGCTTCAACCTTGAGGAACGGCGAGTTGGCCAGCTTGGCGAGACGGCGGGCGATTTCGGTTTTGCCCACGCCCGTGGGACCGATCATGATGATGTTCTTGGGAATGACCTCTTCGGCCATCTCGGGCCCGAGCTTCTGGCGGCGCATACGGTTGCGCAGGGCGATGGCGACGGCGCGCTTCGCGTCTTTTTGTCCGACAACGTATTTGTCGAGCTCGGTGACGATTTCGCGCGGCGTCAGTTCGTCGAGCGTGACTTGTTCTTCTTCGGCGGTTCCGGGTAGATAGATGGCCATAAAAAATCAGGTGTCAGGTCTCAGGTCTTAGGTGTCGGGTTTTGATTTTCCTGAGACCTGAGACCTCACACGTGAGACCTTAACTCACAATTCCTCGATCGTAACCTTGTCATTGGTATAGATGCACATGCGGCCGGCAATCTTCATTGCTTCTTCGGCAATCTCGCGCGGCGAGAGCTGGGTGTGATCGGCCAGGGCCTGGGCCGCGGCCTGGGCAAACGGGCCGCCGGAGCCGATCGCGGCTATGCCGGTGTCGGGCTCGATTACGTCTCCCTGGCCGCTTAGCAGGAACGTTGCTTCTTTATCGCTGACCAGCAGCAGGGCTTCGAGATGCCGCAAAAATTTGTCGGTGCGCCAGTCTTTCGCGAGTTCGACGGCGGAGCGGCCGAGGTTGCCGTGATACTGCTCCAGTTTGGCTTCGAAACGGCTAAACAGAGTGAAGGCGTCGGCGGTGGAGCCGGCAAATCCGGCGAGAATCTTGTCCTGATAGAGGCGGCGAATCTTCTTTGCCCCGTGCTTGATGATGGACTCGCCGAGCGTGACCTGTCCGTCGCCGGCCATGACGACTTTGTTGTCGCGGCGCACGCAGAGGACGGTGGTGGAGCGGATTCTGCGGGCAGCGGAGGCTTCGGTGGCGCTGTCGGTGGCCGTGGCTCCTTGTGCGTTTTTCTTCATGAGCGCAATTTTTTATTATACAGCCCCTCGCGTGTGGGGCGGGCATTCCTGCCCGCCCTCGTAGTGGGCCATCAAGATTTCCACAGGCTGAGTTTCATTAATGCTGCAAAGATCAGTCCCACGCAGTAGTAAACGGGGCCATTGATCAGCGCAACTACGACCCACATGACGTAGTTTGCCGTATCGCTCATATCCATCGTGAAGAAGAAGAGGAATGAGCCAGGGGAAACTCGTCTTGCGGCGATTCGGACGTTAGAGTATCTGCGTATCGAGCATCGCGATGAACTGAATTCCCGGTACGATTTTCCCGGCAAGACTTCGGTCGTTCGTCAAGAAGAGGTCCGTGCCGGCCTGAGCCGCACTCGCCAGATGAATAGCGTCCGCAGGCGTGGTGCCGAGCGCACCGCGAATTCGCGCGTAGTGTTCTGCCGTGTCGACGGTGAACGGCACTATTTCTGCAACAACACCTCTCAACAGCGTCCGAAACTGATCTGCCAGTTCTGCACGTCCTTTTCGGTAGGTTCCTGCGAGCACTTCCCCAAAAGTGAAGGCGCCGGTGATGAGTCGATCCTGACGCTGCTTCATCCGCGAATGAATCGCATCAACTTGTTTTGCATACTGCGGATGATCCTCAAGCCAATAAATGAACAGCATGCTATCCCAATACACGCGACTCATTTGCGCTCCTCAGCCGCGTAAAACTTGCTCCGCTCAGCTCGAAGATACGCCTCGCCTCCTCCCAGTTCGGCGAAAACCTCCTTCAGGGCCCCGCGTAAACGAGACCAAGCATCAATGCCGGGACCTGGCGGATGTTCCTGATCGACAAATTCGTAAGTGTAAACCACCGTCGTGCTCAAACCAGACTTGGGCCCGGTCGCATCGACCAACCTCAGGCCATTGGCTCTCCGGAACTCCTGCGTCTTAAGGGCGCTGCAAACAGCAGGTATGCTCCGATACAATCGCAGTTCACGAACTACATCCCCGACTCGAATAGAAAACCTTTCCTGACCCCTCTGCCGCGCCGGTACAACAAAAGTCTTTGTGCTGTAATCACGTATCTCGTTCGCCCCAATCTTCTTCGCTTGCTCATTCACGGTGTTCATTCTTGGTTCCTCAGTAGAATGCAGAGTACATATCCAGAGCATCATTTGTCAATAGTGAAGTAGCATGAGTATAATAGAATATATAACTTTATGAAAATAAACGGATACATTTGAGAATTATCCGCATAAGATGCTGATTGTGATCATTGCACACTATGTCGCCACGCACACACCCTTCCTGTAGAATCCAATCATTCGCCCTTCGGAGCTATTCCTTTTGTCGTTTCTGGACGAGCTGAACCCGCAACAGCGCGAGGCGGTCGAGACTACCGACGGGCCGGTGCTTATTCTGGCCGGAGCGGGCAGCGGGAAGACTCGCGTCATCACGTTTCGCATTGCTTACCTGATCGAGAAGATGGCCGTGATGCCGGAAGCGATCCTGGCCATGACCTTCACTAACAAGGCCGCAGCGGAAATGGCGGAGCGCGTCGAAAAGCTGGTCGGCGGGCTCAGCGTTGCCAAGCCGGTGATTTCTACATTCCATTCGTTTTGCGTGCGCGTGCTGCGGCGAGACATTGAGGCTTTGCGGATTCCTTCTACCGTTCCGGGACAGCCGCCGATCGGGCTCACGAAGAATTTCGTTATCTACGACGAGAGCGATCAGCAGCAAGTGGTCAAAGGGATCATGCGGCGGCTGGGCCTCGACGACAAGCAACTCACGCCGCGCAACGTGCTCTCGCGGATTTCATGGGCTAAGAATCACATGCTGGATCCGCAGGAAATTTATCTGCAATCGGCGGACCCAAAGACTGAAAAGATCGCGCACATTTTCGAGGAATATCGCAAGGAACTTCTGAAGGCGAATGCGATGGACTTCGACGATCTATTGCTCGAGGCCATGCGCCTGCTCAAGTCAGTGGCGGCGGTGCGCGAGTATTACAACCGGCGATTTCAATATTTGCTGATCGATGAATATCAGGACACGAATCGTCCGCAGTATGAATTGATGCGGCAGTTGGCGGGCGCTGGGCACAACGTTTGCGCGGTGGGCGATGAAGATCAGTCGATCTACTCGTGGCGCGGGGCCGACATTCGCAACATTCTGGAGTTTGAGCGCGACTTTCCGGAGGCGAAGATCGTGCGGCTGGAGCAGAACTATCGCTCGACGCAAAACATTCTGGAGGCGGCGTCTGCGGTGGTCGGGAACAACGTCCGGCGCAAGGGCAAGAATTTGTGGACGTCGCGGCAGGGTGGGGCGAAGATCGGATATTACGAGGCTCCAGACGGCGAGAACGAAGCGCTGTTTGCGGCCGATACGATCAACCGCTATGTGCGGCTGGCGGGTGAGAACGGCGAAACGGCGCGGGCGGCGGTGCTCTACCGGACGAACTCTCAGTCACGATTGTTCGAAGAGGCGATGCGCCGCTACCAGTTGAAATATCACGTGGTGGGCGGTTTCTCGTTTTACGAACGGGCTGAGATCAAGGACTTGCTCTCGTATTTGAAGGTCATCCAGAATCCGGATGATTCGGTTTCGTTGCTGCGCGTGATCAATACGCCGGTGCGTGGGATTGGGAAGACTACCATCGAGATGATCGAACGGCTTGCGCTTGAGACTGGATTGTCGATGTGGGGCGCGGTGGGCGAGGCGATTGGGCGGCAGCTGTTGCCGGCTCGGGCTTTGGCGGCGTTGAAGAGCTTTCGCGAGCTGATTGAGGACGGGCGGGCCATGCTGGCGGGGACGTTTGTGGAGCGGGTGGAGGAGACGGCGGGAGGGAAGTCTGAGTCCGAGGCGACGGCCGAGCTGCGCTCGGCTTGGACGGGCGAGGCGCCCGTCCGCACACAACCTTCTCCCACACAACCTGGCGCTGACACGGACTTTGATCCGGGAAACTTCAGTTTTGATTTTGCTGCTGGCGATTCTGCGGCGGACGACGGGACGGGCGAGGACGCCCGTCGCTCCATCGGCGACGTGGCTGACGGAGCGGTCGATGAGGCGGTCGAGGGGTTTCGTGCTCCGGGTGCGGCGGCCAATACTGCTGAGATTCTCAAATTCCTGATCGATCGCACTGGGTACATCAAGCAACTGGAGGATGAAGACACGCCGGAAGCTTACTCGCGCATCGAGAACCTGCGCGAACTGGTGAACGCGGCCATGGACTCGCGCGATCGTGGGGAGACGCTCGATGAGTTTCTCGATCACGCCGCGCTGGTTAGCGATGCCGACCAATATGATGAGCACGCGCAGATCACGCTGATGACGCTGCATGCGGCCAAGGGGCTGGAGTTTCCGCTGGTGGTTCTCGCGGGGATGGAGGAAGGCCTGTTTCCGCATTCGCGCACTATGCTTGAGCCGGATTCGATCGAAGAAGAACGGCGGCTGTGCTATGTCGGCATGACGCGCGCCATGGATACGTTGATTTTGTCGCGTGCCGTGTATCGGCGGCGCTATGGGACGGATATGCCGGAGGCTAGCGTGCCGTCGCGATTCTTGGATGAAGTTCCGCCGCGGTTGGTGGAGGAGTTGGGCGGATCGCGTCGGCGGGCTTCTGCTGATGCCGGCGATGCGCGGGCGAGTCGCCCGCGTCCACACGAGCAAGTGCGTCAGTCGGCGCACTACTCGTACGAAGACGAAGACCAGAGCGCTGCTTGGAACCCGGCGCGAGTCAAGCCTAAGCCGGCGACTCCACTGGGGAACTACAACTCCATCGACAACATTGCGGAGTTTTTTGCGTCGCGCGGGAAGAAGTTCAAGGTTCCGAGAATGACGTCGGAAGAGCCTAAAGGCAGGCGGGGATTCCGTCCGGGGCAGAAGGTGAAGCATCCGAAATATGGGGAAGGGACGGTCTATCAGCGCGAAGGGGATGGGGAAGATGCCAAGATTACGGTACAATTCCCTCGCTTCGGTTTGAAGAAATTGGTGGAGAGGTACGCGCAGCTGGAGAAGGCATAAGTAGGACGCGAGATCTCCGCGGGGCAGGAAATGCAGATCCCTCGCTTCGCTCGGGATGACAAACAGTAAGAAGTTCGAAATAAAACTACAAAACCTACAGAGAAGAGAGAAGAGAAACGCACTGATGGCAAACACAACGAAACTAACCAAAGAAGAACGCAAGAAATCCAAGCGCGCCGCCCGCAAGAAGATGAAGGCGGAAAAGCCGAAGAAGCCCCGCGATTATGCACGCGGATCGAAGAAGCGCAAGGTGAAAAAGCTGGCACGCGGTCAGGCGAAACGGTAAGCAGCCGGCCCGAGCTTTAGGCAGTTGCGGGCATGGGCGCACGCCCATGCCCGACTCTGTTGTGAGGAGACAACGAACTCTTGTCGCAATCATCTACTGAGCCGGCGGCTGGCGTTATCCGCACTTCCGACAGACAGGCATTCTGCTGCAAGTCGATCGACAAACTGATCTCGGACTCCGAACACCCGGAAACCCGGCTCAGTAAGACTCTGGGGCCGTGGTCGCTGACCGCGCTCGGGATCGGCGCAATTATTGGTTCGGGAATCTTTGTGCTTACGGGAACGGCGGCGGCTGGAGAATATTTCCAGGCGCCATCGATTCTGCATGCGCAGGCGCTCGACCTGATTGTGAATTTTCTGCGTACCGGCAGCACGGCGGGAGCGCTGATGCATGGCCGTCCGCCGGCTGGGCCTTCCATTGCTATTTCATTTTTTCTGGTGGCGATTGCTTGCAGTTTTGCTGGATTGTGCTACGCCGAGTTGGCGTCGATGATTCCGATTGCCGGCAGCGCATACACCTATTCCTACGCGACGCTCGGCGAGATTTTCGCCTGGATCATTGGCTGGGACCTGATTCTCGAATACGTGGTCAGCAACGTCGCCGTGGCCGTGGGCTTCGCCGGTTATACAAAAGCGCAATTTGCGGCGTTCGGTCTCAACTTGCCGGATAAGTGGGCGAGTCCGGTCTGGGCCTCGGGACAATGGACGGGGGCTTACTTCAATCTGCCGGGCTTTCTGATCGTGTTCATTCTTACGCTGCTGCTGGTGCGAGGAGTGAAGGAATCGGCGGAGACGAACAACATCATGGTCGCGATTAAGATCGGCGCGATCCTCACGTTTCTGGTGGTGGGTGGAATGCTGGTGAAGCCCGCGAACTGGACGCCCTTCGCGCCTTCTGGCTTTGCCGGGATCGTCACCGGAGGGGCCATCGTTTTCTTTACCTACATCGGGTTCGATTCCGTTTCGACCGCGGCGGAGGAGTCGCGCAATCCGCAAAAAGACTTGCCCTTCGGCATCATCATGTCGCTGATTGTCTGCACGCTGCTCTACGTCGGCGTCGCTCTGGTGCTGCTCGGCATGATGAAGTACACGACCTTCGTTTCCGGAGAAGCCGCCGACGCTCCTGTCGCCTATGCGATGAAGTATTTGGGCGTGCACCCGTTCTTCCGGTCGGTGATTGTGATTGGGGCACTGACGGGGATGATCTCGTCGTTGCTCGTGTTTCAGTATGGACAGGCGCGCATCTGGTACGCCATGTCTCGCGACGGACTGCTGCCGAAACTGTTCTCCGCCGTGCACCCGAAATATAAGACGCCGTACTGGTCCACGTGGATCGCCTGTTTTGCCGTGGGTATTCCCGCCGGGCTCGTAGACATTGGAGATGCGGCCGACCTCGCCAACATTGGAACCCTGTTTGCCTTTGTGCTGGTTTCGCTGGGAGTGATTCTTCTCAGACGCAATCAGCCGGATCGCAAGCGCGCGTTCCGCGTGCCTCTTGTGCCATGGTTTCCGCTGATTTCAGTGTTTTTTTGCGGCGGCCTGATGTTGGGACTGACGCTCATTACCTGGCTGCGCTTCGTTATCTGGCTGGCGCTCGGTTTGCTAATCTACATCTTCTACAGCCGGCATCACAGCGAGTTCTGCAAGAAAGATCGGGTCGTTGGGTGAAAAGCTTTTGTGTGGTGACGGGGCTCTGCCCCGTTCCACGGGGCAGAGCCCGCCACCACACGACCAATCCTTTAGAATCGCTGTATGCCATCGGAGCCCTCCAGCTTTATTCTCTCGCTTCCCAAGGCTGAGCTACATCTGCATCTTGAAGGATCGATCGGGCCGTCTACTCTGCTGGAGCTGCGTCAGCGTCACGGGATGGATGGGGCTTCGCTCGCCGAAGTGGAGCAACTCTACAACTACAAGGACTTCGCCGGCTTCCTCTCGGCTTTCAAAGATGTGACGGGACACCTGCGCACTCCGGAAGACTACGAGTTGATTGCTTACCGGCTGATGGAGCGGCTGAAAACGCAGAACGTCCTTCATGCGGAAGTGATTGTTTCGGCGGGCGTCTGTTTGTGGCGGAAGCAGGATTTCGCCGCGATTTTCGAGGGGCTGGAACGTGGCCGCCAGCGCGGCGAGAAAGACTTCGGCCTGTCGCTGCTGTGGATATTCGATGCCATCCGTCAGTTCGGCGCCGAGAAGGCGCAGAGCGTGCTCGATCTCGCTATTCAGTTTCGCGATCGCAATGTGGTTGCTTTTGGCATTGGCGGCGACGAGCGCGCGGGGCCTCCTGAGTGGTTCGCCGGAGTTTACGGGCGCGCCGCCGAGCACGGTCTTCATCTGACGGCGCACGCGGGTGAAAGCGCCGGGCCGGAATCCATCTGGGGCGCGCTGAACCTTAAGGCGGAACGCATCGGCCACGGCCTTACTGCCGGGCAGGATCCAGAATTGATCGAAGAGTTGGCCGAGAGCCAGGTTCCGATTGAAATCTGCGTCACCAGCAATCTGCGGACGGGCTGCTGCGCCGAACTGGCGCAACATCCCGTTCGGAGTTACTTCGACCAGGGCCTGATGCTGACTCTGAACAGCGACGATCCTGCCATGTTTCGCACATCG
>Ga0074044_10005735_pt1 | contig 10049 bp, 7 predicted proteins | sample BogForMeECP23OM1_FD_94443 | JGI IMG/M metagenome (GOLD analysis project Ga0074044, IMG submission 94443) | Bog forest soil microbial communities from Calvert Island, British Columbia, Canada - Bog Forest MetaG ECP23OM1 | ecosystem: Environmental > Terrestrial > Soil > Wetlands ... | reverse complement strand
GGAACTTTGAATACTTCACGGTCTCGTGTTCTAGCTCGGTTACTTGTTTGCGGCGTTCCTCGAAATGTTCCTTCCATTGAGCTTCTGTCAGGAGGCTTCCGCATCTTTCGCATGCAACAGTTGGTTGCTCGGTCTTCCCGTACAAGTATTGTTGTACGTCGTCGAGTTCTGCGTTAATTTTTTCACGTTCTTTTGTTGTCTGTTCAAGCTTTGATTGAATCTTACTTGTTTCTTCTATGCTGTGCTGATATGTTTGCTCAAGCGTACGGTCCTGGTCCACAAGTTTCTGCAGATTCGCTTCGAGTTCTTTGATTTGAGTGAGGATCTCATTTGATGGAAGTCCTTTGAGATTTGAGCACCCTGATAAGGGGAGAAGCTTTCTTTCGAGTAGATGTGAGACGGAATCGTTCACCTGTTTTGTTGCATTTTCGGTGGCGATTTGAGATTTTCTAATCTCGTCGTCTATGGCTTTGATTTGATCAAGAGTTTTCGTTGCTTTTTGTGAGAACTCTACGAGTCTTTTGTGCTGTTCGTATAACCGTTTCAGTTCTCCCTGTTTCTGTTCACGTTGTTTCTCTACGCGTTTCAGGTTTTCTTGCTCCTCGTTTAGGCGGCTGGCGTCGCGTTTGAATCCGGTGATCTTCTCTGAGTTGGTCCGTTTTCTCAACTCAAGTTGCGAGCCGGGGCTTTCGCGGCGTCCTAATTCTTGGTATGTGGCTTCGAGTTGGGAGACGCGGAATAGTTTATCGAGTGAAATTTTGCGTTCTTGAGTTTCTTCGAGTAAATCGCCGAATCTTCCTTGCCCTACATGAACGATGTACCGCCATACTGCTGGGTCGACACCGAATGATTCCAATGTCTTTCGGACGGGTTCAGGTTTTTTTATGACTTCGTTTGTGGCTAGGTTCGTGAGGGTGCAGTCATGTTCAGCCTTGCCGTCTGGGGCACGTTTTAGGACTCTATGTATTCGGTAATTCTGTCCGGTTCGAGGATCGTCGTATTCGACAGCAACTTCGGCGGAATCGGAGTTGTCTGCGATCAGTTCTGGCAGATCAACTTCTGGAACGTCTCCGAGAAAAGCGAAATCAAGTGCTTGTAGAATGTTGGTTTTTCCGGAGCCTGTAGCTCCAATAATCACATTCTTTCCATTTCCAAATTCAAGTTCGGTGTCGTCGTGGCTTGCGAAATTTCGCAGTTCGATTCGTCTGATCATTTAGGTTGTCTCCATTCGTCGATGATCTCGAGTGCTTCTTGGTGAGCTGTTTTCGATTTCTTCTCGTACACTTGCAGAATCTTCATCGCTAGGTTGGATAGGTCTTGAGGAATTTCGGTGCCTAGTGAATTGAAATAGGCTTGGAGGATGGATTGTAGATCTGATGCTTTAGAAAATTGTATTTGCCCGCCAGCATTTTCGAAAGTCATCAGTGGATAGTCTAGGTAGAGCATTTTTTCCCGTAGAGACAGGATGCTATGAAGGTCAATTTCGGTTCTCGATGATGATGGATGTAATGTTCCAGCGAGAACGGGACGGATTATTGCTTGAGATGAGAGATTTTTCATGATCATGTTTTTAGTTGCTTCGGTGACGTGCGGGGATTTCGCGTTGTTGAAAGTTATTTTTATGTTCTTGACATCTCGGGTTTGGATGGGAACGAACTGGGCGTTTGTTATTTCTCCCATGATCTCGATGTTGTAGTATCCGTGTTGGACGGCTTCACGTGAGTCTTCTTGGATTGCGTTTTCATTCCAAGTGTAACTGATGGTTGGAGCGTCAGCGAAACTTGTGATTTCAGGCGAGCCTGGATTGTATATGTGGGTTTGTTTATGTTCCCACCTTCTATGATTGTGACCTAGGGCAACGTAGTCTACGAGGCCTTGAGAGAATAGTTCGTTGATGGTTTCTGCTTTGGCGGCTGGGCCGGTAAGGTTTGGTTGGTTGGTTACTGAGCCATGCATGATCAGTATTTTGAATTCGGCTCCTTCATGCATGGTTTTCTTGAGTTTGAGTAATTCCTCCTCTTGATCCGGTCCGTGATCTCCGAGGCCATAAATCACGACGTTTTTTCCAGATTTTGTTTCATACTTTATGGGTTCGGTTCCGACGTCTACTCTTTGAACTAGACCGAGCCTTTTCTCGAGAAGTTGTAGGATATCGCCTCCAGCCTTGTCGAAGTAAGATTCAGGTTTGTCATGAGATCCAGGGGTTACGAAGAAGGGGATGCGTGCTTTCTTCAGTTTTGGAAGTTCTTCGAGGATTCGGTTCCATGCGGCTGTGGGGGGTCTTGGTCGATCGACGAGGTCTCCGCCGTGTACCACGAAGTCGACTTGGTTTGTTATTGCGGCTTCGATAATCGTCGCGAAAGCACGTCCGTAGATTGGAATTTGAATTTCCGTCTTCCGGCCTATCGGTGGCCAGTTTAGGCCGAGATGGGTGTCGGCCAAATGGATGAAATGTAAATCGGCTTTAGTAGATGTCAAAGTATCCACTTGGAGACGCGATTTGAGTTTCAGGATGTTGGTCTTGAGGTTCTTCGAGGTCGGTTAGGTCTGGGAGCATCTGAATTTCTGTACGTTTCTTGTATGTTGGAAGTTTGATTCCCAGTTCGTTTGCGCTTACATATTCCACACGCGTGTTGGGTAGGCTTTTGATCCGGTTTAGTATTTCGTCAAATCCTTGAAGTGTTTTTAGGTTCGCGACGATTATTAATTTCTCGCGAGCGCGGCTTAGGGCTACGTTCAGGCGTTTTGGTTGAAGGGTGAAGCCAACTTCATGGTGTGGATTTGCTCTCACTAGGTCGAGGATGATGATGTCTCTTTCCTGGCCTTGAAAGCTGTCAACGGTTCCTATGATGTTGCCTCTTCCAAGAGTCTTGGCTAGTACACGTTGTTGTTCTTTGTAGGGTGTGATGAGTCCGATTTGATTATCATTGATTCCTGTTGATTTGAGGGCGTTGAGTAGTCGCAAGTCAACTTCGAGGTTAGCTAAATTATAGGTGCTTGTGCCTCTGTATTCTTCTACTCCTTCAACGTCGATAACTCCGATTGTGATGGTTGGATCCAGGATTAGATTGAGTTGCGCGGGTTGGACGGGTTTTATGTTTGTGTAGGGTCGAGATCTTTCATGTACAGGTTTTGCAGTTTCAAGTTTGTGTCCGTAGAAGCTGAGGTCGATAAGTTCGCAGATTTCGCGTCGCATTCGATATTGTAGTCTCAAGTCTCTAGTGAGTTGTGATCGGAGATTATTTCGCGTCAGCGTGGATTGAGCGATCTCGAGAAGACTGCTGATTGGTTTGTTCATCTGTGAGACGGGGGGAAGCTGTTTGTCGTCGCCGATTATGATCATCTTGTTACCTTGAGGTATTGCGGCAAAGGCGTCCTGCATTCGAATTTGGCTGGCTTCTTCGAAGATCACAACATCGAAGTGGCCGGCTTTCACGAGATCGAGAGAGGCGCTGCTGCAAGTTGTTAGCACTGCGGCTGCGTTTCGCATTTTCTCAACGGCGGCTATAGCCAGGTCTTTTTCGTTGCTGAGGATATTGATGAGTGCGACTTGCATTGCTGATTCCCGGATTTTGTACCAGTTGCCGAATCTGATGCCGAACTTGTGCCCTTCGGATAGGAGGCGTTCTACGATATTGTCGACGGCTGGATTTGTGATCGATACTACTAGAGCGCGTTTTCCTTCGCGTGCTAGCTGCGCCAATATTTCAACAATAACCAGTGTCTTTCCTGTTCCGGGTGGACCGAGGATAACGGCGTAGTCCTCGGCGTTGAGTGCAATTTTAACGGCTTCTTGTTGGCTCGGATTTAGGTCTGCGATGAATGGGACCGCTTTGAGTTCATTTAGGACTCGTGGAAGCTCGACTCCGAGTAACCGTTTCGTGAGCTCGGCTGTCCTTCCTTCGGCTCTGTGTACGGTGTCGATTGATCGTAATTGTCGACGGGTTAGGTCTACGTCGTATCTGTGGATCGATAAGCCCTGGTTGGGTAGACCGAGAGGGATGTCTCCGTATGGGACTACGGTTACAGTTGTATCGTTTAGTTCTGAGACTTCCCCGGTAAAGCCCAGTGTGATTAAGGGGTTTCCGGCGCTGACGATGACTGTTTCACCGGGTAAGATGTTCGGGGGGCTGTCTTTTGTTAAGTGAATTTTCTTTGGTTCGGTCTTGATTATTTTGTATCCAGTGTCTGTCACGCCGAGTTCGATTCTGGTGGCGGTTGACCATCGTTTTGATTTCCATTTCCACGCTTGATTGAGTCCCTTCTCTTCGAGCGTTTGCATTCGTAATTTCCAGAAATATTTTCGGATATGAGGGGGTTGCGTGTCCGCGAAATAATAGTTGCAGGCTTTGTTGACTGCGCATACAGCGCAAATCTGCGGTATGGGTTTGGCGGGACCGTACGCTTGATGGTAGACTTGAATTATGGTCTGGATTCCATCATGCAGTTTCTTTCGTCGAGAAGTTGTCATCCGTACGTTGACGACGTTGTCGGTGGAGTATACCTGTATGCTAAACTGGGCCTTTGGGTAGAGTTGTTCGAGTAAGAGTTGATAACCGCAAGCCTGCAGTTTGTTAGTTTCATTTATCTTGGTTCCTCCGTAGCTTTTGAATTCGCGAATCTCGATTCGCAGAGGGTTATGAAAAATTCGGTACTCGTCTGGTACGCCTTCCAAAGGCAAGTCCAGATCGATGATATGATGGCCGGTGATTATTTCGTCTGGTCGAGTATATCCCTGCTTAATCTCTTCGGCTAGGTGTCTTGAGAATCCTCTGAGTTTATCAAGTACGGCGGTCCGGCCTTCTTGAGCGCTGATCCTTGCGTCTGCAAAGATTCGCCACGACTCGTCAATCTTGGTCCCCGCTTCCTTCAACCAGAGAGTGTAAATCTGATTCGAGATTTCGTCGACGGTTCCAGTTCGAGAAACTTTTTCCGTTATATTCGACTCGATTCGTCCCAGTTCTGCTAATACGGAATGAGTGACGGTACCGATTGCTAATCCAGACGTATATTCGCCAGACGCGCCGTAAATCAGTTTGAGAAGAGGAATACGTGGACAAGTAGCTGCCGAGGCCACATCGACAACGTTTGGGACGAATGGCTTCTTCGGCATTGCGTCCCTGAGCGCGTCGGCTATGGTTCGGCTTGTCAACTGCAACTGACCAGAACGTCTAACGCACTAATTTAATCAAACCGGCCTATGCATACTGTGAGTTGGATGAAAATAATTTGCGGTAGAACAAATTAGGGACGACGGCTTATACGAAGCCAGGCGTTCTTGTGACCATGAAGGCCGCAGTTCTTCACGGGCATCATCAGATTATGGTTCAGGATTTGCCTGTTCCATCCGTTTGTCCGGATGACGTTCTAGTTAGAGTGAAATCGGTAGGAATCTGCGGCAGTGATTTGCATTATTGGAGAACAGGGGCAATCGGAAATCTCATAATTAAAGAACCATTAGTTTTGGGTCATGAATTATCTGGTCAAGTCGTCGATGTAGGACGATCTGTATCTCATCTGAGTGTTGGGGATAGAGTTGTGGTTGAGCCTGCGGCTCCCTGTGGTAGATGCCGTTTCTGTCGAACCGGTCGGTATAACCTGTGTCCAGAGAAGCGGTTTATGGGCGATCCTCCTAGCAACGGGGCTTTCGCTGAGTTCGTTGCCTGGCCAGCATCCTTTGCGTACAGAATGCCTGCCGAGATGAGTTTTGATGAAGGGGCACTCGTGGAGCCACTCTCCATAGGTACGTATGCTACGGGTCGTGCGCACATAACGCCTGGTGACAGGGTCTTGATAATGGGTGCCGGTCCTGTTGGCCTGATGACTCTAATCGCAGCGGTCACTCATGGAGCGAGTGAGATTCACGTGGTTGATGTGTTCGATTGGAGACTGGAGAAGGCGAAGGAGTTCGGGGCAACGGCCACAATAAACGCGAAGAGTGAGAATGTTACGGAGAGAATCCGAGAATTAACCAAAGGTGAGTACGTTGATGTAACAATGGAAACATCCGGATCACCAGACGCTGCCGCGCAGTCCGTAAAGGTAACTCGACGAGGCGGAACAATTGCACTCGTAGGCCTCTATGACTCCGCAGAGTTTCAGTATCCTCTTCTCGATGTTCTCATGAAAGAAATTTCTGTAGTGGGAAACTACGACGGGGCACATAGCTTCCCGACAAGCCTTCAAATCATGGCCTCAAGAAAATTCGATACCAAAAAAATGATAACGCACCATATACCGCTTGACAAAATAGAAACAGGTTTCAGAATAATGGAAGAGAAAAAGGAGCATGTGCTCAAAATCCAGGTACATCCCTGAATGTGGCAGGAAGCAACAACAAGATTGCGGACTCCAAATCTGTTAAATCTTCTTGCATCGAAGCACAGATAGTTGTTCGAATGAGTCATGTTGAGAAGGAACTCCTGGAGAATCTTGACGTAACTAAGCTCTACGCGTTCGATAACCCTCGAAGGATACTTTTCGGACTTAGTGCTCTCAGAAATATTGGCGACGAAGCTAAGAGGTTTGGATCAAAAGGACTCGTCGTCACAGATGAACCTGTAGAGAAGGCCGGGTTAACAACAAAACTTGTTCCGTATCTCGAGAGAGAAGGTATTCGTTGGGAGATCTTCAAACGTGAGGGTGGAGAGCCGTCGATCGGAAGTATGAACAACGGTGCCGAGTTCATCAGACAGCACCAGTACGATTTGATCATCGGGCTTGGAGGAGGGAGCGTACTCGACACAGCGAAAATAATGGCTATGGCAGCCAAAAATCAAGGACGGATAGAGCAGTATATGGATCTCGAGAAACCTATCGAAGTGCAAAATGATAGACTACCGTTAATCCTGATGCCCACCACGGCGGGAACTGGAAGTGAGGTAACTCCGTACGCGGTCGCTATAGATGAGAAGACTGGACTCAAGTCATGGATGTACAGCAAAAAACTCTACGCAGACCTATCATTAATCGATCCAGTACTTACTTTATCTTGTCCTCAAAGCGTCACGGCGCATAGTGGGATGGATGCGCTTAGCCAATCTATCGAGTCAATTCTAGCTGCGGATGCAAATCCTCTCTCGGAAATGTTTGGACTTGAAGCGGTCAAACTAATATCGGAAAATCTAGCCCGCGCGTATCATCAGGGTGAGAACCTTGAAGCACGAAAGGGAATGGCTCTGGGCGCTATGATTGGAGGATGGGTTCTAGGTTTTCCGTGGTCGGGAGGCGGGGTCCTAGGTCATTGCATAGCAGAGACAATTGGACCAAAATTTGGACTCCCCCACGGTCTGGCTTGCGCTCTGGCTCTTCCATACATTATGGAGTTCAATCGTCCTGCGGCTAACCATAAGTTAGCATTGATCGCTTCAGCCATGAATGAAGATACCAAAGATCTGCCGCGTATCCAAAGAGCGACTCTTGCGATTCAATTCGTTCTGAGTCTCATGAAAGATATTGACGTACCTACAAGCCTGAAAAATGTTGCTTCAAAAATCGACGCACCGCTTCTTTCCGAGACGATATTCCAGCGTAGAGGATTCTATGCGAGAAATCCGCGAAAGCTTACTCAAGAAAACTGTCTTGAGGTGCTGGAAAAGATGTGGGAAGGTAATTGTGGAAATACCTGAAAACCTAACTGATATCAGTCAAAGAACGAATAGATGTTCATATCTAGAGGTCTGGCGCAAACTCTTTCCACATTTCTGCTTTGAATGAACCAGCTAAAATTAGTGACTCCCACTGTTTTCTAAGCATGCTCGCTTTTGCATCCTGATCTAGTGCCTTAGCATTCTGTGCATGCGCGGTCTCATCCGCGAAGACGTTGATGTATAGCCACGTTTCAAATTCCTTGTTTTCAGCCCTCATGATGAAAAGCTGAGATGATATCATGGAGAATTTTTCACGTTTTGATTTAAGATTCGAGTAGATTGCTCGCATTATTTCACGGTGCTCGTCGCGATTAGTTAGCGGAACACGCCAGTAGCCCATGTCATAAATCATGGATGGATTCATCTTGAATTAGAAATTAAGAATTCCACCAACCAAAGTCTTTTGGAACCATAGAAGTCATTACGTGGTGGCCATTCGTCGTAATTAGAAGATCGTCCTCGATTCTTATTCCCAAATTGTCGCGAATGTAGACTCCGGGCTCGATCGTGTGGACCATCCCTGGTGTAAGGAATTCTCTTCCGTCGGGGATGATGTATGGGGCCTCGTGGATATCCAACCCTAATCCATGTCCTGTTCGCGTGAGGAAGTATTCTGCCAGTTGGTCTCTTCTCAGCATGTCTCTGGCTGCTGCGTCAACGCTTCCTACTGTTACGCCGGGTTTCGCGGCTTTGATCGCTTCCTCTTGAGCTTCAAGAACGCTGTCATATCGACATTCAAATTTTGTTCCGCGACCAATCGCAACGGTCCTAGTTATATCCGCAAAATATCCAGCGTACGTTGATGATATGTCGATTACAATTGGTTCGTTATGTTTGATTTTTCTTGAAGACGGGAGCGAATGTGGATCGGCGGCTCTCTCACCAGCTTGGATCAGAGCAACGAAAACTAATTCGGCGCCATTGGAATAAATGTCTGCAGTAAGGCGTTTCGCGAGTTCAATTTCCGTTATACCCGACTTCAGAAATTTGTTCAGGTTAAGGTATGATTTTCCGAGAATCTTTGCCGATTTCTTAAGGAGGTCTACCTCTGCGTCATCTTTGACAGCTCGAATACTCTGCAGGATCGGTTCTGCATCAACAAATTCTGGTTTCGCATATTTCACGTATGGGTTCAGAAACATGAATGGAACCCTACCCTCCACTCCCCAACGTCCTCCGATAGATAACTGATCAGAGACTTCTCTTAGCGAAAAAGAGGGGCCGTCTTTATCATTCCATTTGTGAAGTACCATTCTTTTTTTAAGAAAATCTCCAGCTTCGAAGTCGGGTACCACCAAGTGCGGTTCTCCATTATTCGGGATGAAGAGCATGAAAATTCTCTCCATCATGATCGATTGGCTGCCAGTGTAATACCTGAGATTCGATCCAGGTACCAGTATCACTCCATTCAGGTTATTCTCTTTCAGCTTTTTCTGCAGTCGATCGACTCTACTTTTGTAGTAATTTGACAGATCGGTCATCTTGAAACTTCCAGGGCTAGGAGTTCTCTACCCTTACGTTAAATATGAAACTCTGCGTAAGCGATGCGTATGGGATCACGAGGCCTCCTTTACCAGGTTTCAACTTCAAGCGCGCTTGTTGAAGGTGTTTATGAAGGCGCTGTACTCATCGGTGCTCTTCGAAAACACGGCAATCTTGGTTTGGGGACGTTCGAGAATCTTGATGGAGAGATGGTTATCGTTGACGGACATTTCTTTCAGGTTCGCAGCGACGGCTCAGTAAGGGAGGTTGGTGATGAAGTTGCGAGCCCTTTCGCTGTCGTCACACATTTCAAACCCGATCTGAAGGTAGTCATGAATGAGTGCCCGAACCTCAAGAGTCTCTCCTCGCAGTTTGATCAGCTTCGACATTCGAATAACTTCTTCTTCGCCTTACGTGTGGACGCGCACTTCAATTCTGTGCGGACACGTGCTCTGTGTCGGACAGAGGAAGGAGTTCCGTTGGTCAAGGCAGCTGAAGTCCAACCGGAGTTTGAATTCCGCGATATCGTCGGAACGCTCGTGGGGTTCTGGACGCCGGAGTACGCGAAGGCTATGAACGTGCCTGGATACCATTTACATTTCTTATCAGACGACCGCACGAGAGGCGGTCACTTATTGGAGTGCAGTGGCACTCAACTTCGTCTTGAAATCCAGCGAGAAGGGAATTATCGAGTTGCTTTACCTGAAACGAAGGATTTCTTCAAGGCGGACTTGGATCGTGACTCGTCTCTTGATCTTGAAAGAGCAGAATCGTACCATCCGGAAGAATCTAAAAACTGAGATTAGGGCTCTGTGTTGACTATGCAAACCCGAATGGATTTGATGAGTTGGCAGGATTTCGAGCGAAGTGTTCGACAGAACAAGGTCGTTATCCTTCCTGTGGGAGCGTTGGAACAGC
>Ga0074044_10005734_pt1 | contig 10050 bp, 14 predicted proteins | sample BogForMeECP23OM1_FD_94443 | JGI IMG/M metagenome (GOLD analysis project Ga0074044, IMG submission 94443) | Bog forest soil microbial communities from Calvert Island, British Columbia, Canada - Bog Forest MetaG ECP23OM1 | ecosystem: Environmental > Terrestrial > Soil > Wetlands ... | reverse complement strand
CCATCTGCGAAGCCATCTCGACTCAGATCAGCGAATCTGAGATGCCGGTCTTGTTGAACCGAATGCTCTCGCGATGGCTCGCCGATGGTGTTTTGGTAAGCGAGTAGCTCATGGCTTCATACAGCGGTTCGGTTGCGCCCAACCATATTACACCAGAGCGAGTGTACCTGCGTCGCAGAGAATTCATTCGAAATTCGCTGCTTTTCGCGGCCACTAGCAGTAGCGTCGGAGGCACCCTGCTGTGGCTAATGAGAGGGCTGCGCGCGAAAGACCATAAGCACCCGGTAAATGCTACAGCGACGGAATCTCGACCGTTAACCATCGCGCAGCGCACCGACTACGCTCCCGGTGAGGCCAAGACTCCGTACGAAAGTGTGACCACGTACAATAACTTTTACGAATTTGGCACCGACAAGAGCGACCCGGCTCAAAACGCCCTGACGTTAAGACCGCGCCCTTGGACCTTGAATATCGAAGGTGAAGTGGAGCGTCCGCAGGTCATCGATATCGATCAACTACTGAGCTGGTTTCCGCTCGAAGAACGCGTTTATCGGATGCGCTGCGTCGAAGCGTGGTCGATGGTCATTCCCTGGCTCGGTTTTCCGCTGGGCGATCTCCTTCGCCGTGTCGGGCTCACTTCTCGCGCCAAGTACGTCGCCTTCACCTCACTCCTAGATCCAGTGCAAATGCCGGAACAGCGCTCCGCGGTTCTCGACTGGCCCTACGTTGAGGGACTCCGAATCGATGAGGCGATGCATCCCCTGACGATTCTAGCCGCGGGCCTCTATGGCCGTCGGCTTCCGAACCAGAACGGCGCACCGATGCGGCTTGTGGTTCCCTGGAAGTACGGATTCAAGGGCATCAAGTCTATTGTCAAGATCCGCCTTACCGGAAAAGCACCGCCAACCACCTGGAATCTGGCGGCGCCGAGCGAGTACGGTTTCTACGCAAACGTTAACCCTGCGGTCGATCATCCGCGCTGGAGTCAGTCAACCGAGAGGCGGATCGGCGAATATCACCGTCGGGCTACGCTCCCATTCAACGGCTATTCGGACCAGGTCGCAAGGCTCTACTCGGGAATGGACCTCAGCAGGTTCTTCTAACCATGGCAGCCTGGACAAAGACCTCGCCGTTTCCGTGGCTCAAGCCGGCGGTCCTGACTGGCTCGCTCGTTCCGATCGCAGCTATTCTGGTGCGGGCGTGGGGGAACGCTCTCGGTGCGGATCCGATCGCCCAGGCGTTGAATCAATTAGGGCTTATCGCGCTCGTTTTTCTCGTCGCGGCGCTGGGTTGCACTCCCCTCAAGGCCATGGTGGGCTGGACGTGGCCGATGCGTCTGCGACGAATGCTCGGCCTGCTTGCCTTTTTCTATGCCGGGCTGCACGTGATCACCTACACGGTGATCGATCAGGGCCTGGACTGGCATGCAATCTTGGATGATATCTTGAAGCGGAAGTTCATCTTCGTTGGCTTTGCCACCTTCGTACTGCTGATTCCACTAGCGATAACGTCGACCAACAGTGCTATCCGGCGCCTGGGCTACCCGCGATGGAAACAGCTTCATCGGCTCGCCTACGTCGCACCTGCGCTAGCCGTGCTTCATTTCACTTGGAGGGTCAAACGCGACATACGTGAGCCTCTGACTTACGGACTCGTGCTCGCGATGCTACTGGCCGCACGGTTTCTGGGTCAGTTGCGCGCTCCGGTGTCTTTAGCTTGGCAGACTGTCAACCGTTCTTCCGGAGACATATGGAAATCCGACCGACCCTGAAAGGGACTGTCGCGGGAATTTCTGATGGCTGCGGCCTTTGTCTGCACGGTAGCGTCAGAATTTTATCTGGACCGGTGCTTGTCTCCGCCGGGGAAGAGCCACTGTCCGCCGCTACTTCCAGCAGAGCCGAGGTTCTTCGTGAGGTCGCGAAAAAGTTCGGCACTGGTGAGAAGATTTCGCGCCATGAATTTCAGGACTTCGTTGACGCGCAGAACCACGGTGCGACCACTGTCCTCAAGGTCGGACAGAAGGTTCCGGATTTTACTTTGCCGGACCAAAACTCGATTCCGAGGAGGGTTTCGATCTGGTCGGACCATCTGGACTCCGGCTGGTATCCAGTCGAAGCGCAGATTGGTGACCCTTTTGTCGTAGCCAGCTCGTCGAGCTCCAGCAATCACGCCCGAGCTTCGAAAAGCAAGGGATTAGACAGCAGTCGTCACCTGTGATTCACAGGACGTTCTGCGACGCTGTGCGGAGGCCTGCAGACTTGGTTATCTCTTGCTCAGCGACAAAGGCAACGTATTTATTCGCGAATTTGGAATCCTCAACACGAATATTCCTAAGGATCATTCTTTCTTCGGTATCCCATTTCCCGGCGATTATCTTGTCTCGCCGGACGGCGTAATCAGAGCCAAATATTTTTTGCCCGACTATGAGACCAGAGTGGCCTCGTCGGAGATCCCGCTAAATGAGTTCGGTGCGATCTCGAATGGTCAATCGGTATCGATAACAGCGGGCGATGTTCGCAGCGTGATCACCTCCTCGACTGTTCACGCGGTGCCGGGACAGCAAATCGGGGTCGCCGATTTCTCAATTGCTACTGGATGTCATATCTACGGTCAGCCACTCCCCCGCGAACTATACGCCAACTACGATAGTGTTTGATTCCGACTGCGTGGCTGCACAGTCTTTGTGTTTCCCACCCCGTCGAAAGTTTCCTTCCCGGAACTAGGAGAAACCTTGCCCGTCTTCGCGGACGCCTTCCGGGCCACAGGGAGGATACTCGTGCGCTCCGGACTGAAACCTGGCGCGTATGAGCTAAAAGGCAGGCTGAATTTCCAGGAATGTAGCAATCAGATATGTAAGATCCCCGTGTTTGCCAACTTCGTGATTCCTTTTACGATCGATTCGCTGGTGGGCGCGGCTCCGAAGAATTAGTCAACTCCCCACTACGAGAATTATACCATTCGCCGAGCTGCGCAGCTGACCTACCGGGCTCCGCGGCAAGCTTAAATCTCCCATGCCTAGGAAATTGGTCCCGGTTGTTTCGAAACTAATATCAGGGGAGAGGTTCGAAGAAGGCCACCGGAAGTGGCGCCGGGGTGAAGAGGCGCCCAACTCGGGCAGATCGATCGCCATTGCCAACGCGACCGAGTCGAGCTCGAAAAGTTGCCGACGCCTCTGAAACTCGTGCAGTTCTCTGACGCGCAAGAGAAATCTAAAAGGTAGCGCGGTGACAGACCAACTGGTCAAATCGCGTACCCTAAAATGATGACTCGAAGATCGATGCGCAAACTTTTCAAAACGGACGTTTCCTCTGAAGAGACCCGAATTTCCGGGAATGGCTAGGCGGCTTCCCATTCGGGATGAATTCCCAGGCGAGACAAGACGGCCATAACTCGCTGAGGCTCGCCTAAGTCGCTCCAGTCAATCCCGTGGACGGGCAGCACGCCTAAATTTGTCGGATGGCGCGCCAATACTTCATCTGAAAAACTCGCCGATGGCGTCCGTTGGTACAGTCTTTCAACACAGCCAGGTTCCGCCGTAGTGCCGAGCCGGTGGTGAATGCTCGCGAACGAAGCAGACAGCTCGGGCAATGCTGTCATGATCAGGCCGATCAGCGTAGTGACGCGCGCGACCATCACAAAGCTGTTCCACATCCAACCAGCATCCAACAGTTCGCCCGCGACTTCGCGGCAAGGCTTTTCCCAAAACCGACGCACGCGAAACAACGGTCCGCGCCTGACCACGAGTTCGCCAGGCTCGATCCAGCCGTATCCCGGCTCTACCGCACGCGGTGTGATTCCTAGCAGGGCGATCATCTCCGGCTGTGACTCGACCGCGTCGAAAGCCAATTCGACGTGGCGCATGAATTCGCGATCATCGCTGACGAAATGATCGGACGGAACCACGGCAACGTAGGCATGGGGGTCCGCGTTCGACAGTCGCAGAAGTGCAAATAGAATCGCCGGCGCTGTTCCTCGATTCTCGGGCTGAATCACCAAGTTCTCTGGTAGTATCTCATTGAGCAAATCCCGGTAGTGGCGTTCGTGTGCGCGGTTGACCACGGCGAAAATGCGATCCCCGCCGACCGCGAGTGAAACACGAAGTCGAGTCTGTTCGACGAGCGAATTACTGCCTATCACCTGACAAAACTGTTTCGGGGTGGTAACGCCGGTTATTCGCCGGGTTACCTCGGAGAGGCGCGTGCCGTCACCTCCGGCAAGAATGATTGCACTTCGGTTTTGATTCTTCTCGGATATCTTCATGGCAAACACTTCTTCCTTCTGGACCGAACTACCGGCCTAGCTGGCGTTCGACAGTACTCAGCGACATCGCGAGCTTGTTCTCGCGGCATCCATTTTAGCCAGAACTTCCTGTCGTCATGGCCCCGCGGCGAGAACTGATATGGATTCAAACGATCGTGTGCGCCCGCGAGTCTCCGGCAAGTCGGTAGGTTTTATCGCCGCGACTACCAGGAGGAATTGTTCGAAAGTCATCTCCAATTGACGAAAGCCGCCCTGACAGAAAACGAAGGCGTAAAATTCCAACGTTTCGTCGCTGATAGCGGTGGGCAACAATAGCCGCGTCGGCGCTTCAGGAAACGCGCGAGGTTCGCGAACCAGAATCCCGCGAGAGGGTGTGCCACGGGGTCGTGTCCGCGGTTCAATTGCCTCGACAATGGTTGGGCGCGTCGCCTGATTTGATCCAATGCTCTCATGATATTCACCTTACTTATCGCGCGAGTCTCGGAGTCAAAGTCTTACTGCAGTTCGCGCTTATTTCGAGATGGCTTTGATGACAGCTGTTGGGGAACGCCGCAGCCGCCGTCTCGGCCAGGCAATCTGCACTTGGTTGCCCGGGATCGCTAGGTCGTCGCGCCGCCTCATATTCCGTCGCGGAACCGCAGTTTCATTTACTGACCTCGGCCCGAGCCGCACAATCGCCGGCACCAACTATCAGCCAACGACTATTCTTCCTTTGCGCCAACGAAAAGTTACAACGATATCGTTCTCCCTAAACATCGACGCCAGGAATTTCAGAGTTGGCCTCAAGCGCACGGGTTTCTCCGTCAAATCACCGTTTCGAATATTGGTCCGTTGCGGTCTTACTTTCCGCATCTGCTGAGATTGTTACGATTGTCCCAGTAACTTTCGGAGAAGCAAAAGGAAGAAGTTGAGAGTGGGATGCTCTGATTCAGCCTCCGCCATCACTGACCAACGTCGGCAAGATGGACTGGGAAGGTCGGTTCAGTAGAGGAACATTCAACTTTCGGCAAACTCCGGCGATTGAACTTCTTGAAGCCACACGAAAACGAATCCAGCGGATGCGTCGACCCTTCGGCGAACAAAACTACCGCAAATTCGACCTGCCGGGTGCTTATACTCGGTGGTGGATTCGGGGGAATATATGCGGCCTTGGAGTTCGAGCGCGTCTTGCCCGGCCGCGGCGAGCTCGAAGTCACCCTGGTGGCCCGCGACAACTATTTTCTTTTCACACCGATGCTGCACGAGGTAGCGGCGAGCGATCTGGAAATGAACGCGATTGTCAATCCGCTACGCAAGTTGCTGCGGCGAGTAAGGACCTTTACGGGGAGCGTCGAAACGATAGACCTGCAAAAAAGATGCGTCGCAGTTTCCCATGGATTCGATAGCCATGTCCACGAACTCCCCTACGATCGCCTTATGCTAGCGCTCGGCTCAAGCACGAATTTTTTCGGGCTGCCCGGGCTTAGAGATGCCGCTTTGACGATCAGGACCCTGAACGATGCAATCGGCCTGAGGAATCGACTGATCACACATCTCGAGGAAGCGAACTCTGAATGTGCCGCCGACGGACGTCAGCCGTTGCTCACATTTGTGGTAGTGGGTGCTGGATTTGCAGGAGTAGAGACAATTGGCGGCATTAATGATTTTGTCCGCGATGCTATACGCTTCTATCCAAATCTGAAGCCGGGATTCGTCCGCACAGTGCTCATATCTTCCGAAGAGTTCATCCTGCCTGAATTGGGCCAAAGGCTCGGAGCTTATGCGCAGACGAAGCTCCTCGCCCGCGGCGTCGAGATAATCACGAAAGAGAGGGTCACCGCAGTACGCGCAGGGGTCGTTGAGCTCTCAAACGGACAGCAGATCTACGCAGACACGCTGGTCTGGGCGGCTGGGAACGCGTCAAATCCCTTGATTGCCGCGTTGCCGATACCTAAAGAGGCGGGGCGCCTCATAGTTAATGAATACTTGGAAGTTAAAGGGTTTCCCGGAGTCTGGGCTATCGGAGACTGCGCACTTGTTCCCGACGGCAAGACTGGACGATTTCATCCGCCTACTGCACAGCACGCGCTTCGCGAAGGTCGATGCGCCGCACGCAACATCGCCGCAGAGATCCTGAGGAGAACGAAGAAGCCACTTCGATTCACGACCGTAGGCCAGCTTGCCGCTATCGGCCATCGCACCGGCGTGGCGAATGTTTTCGGCCTCAATTTCTCCGGGTTTCTAGCCTGGTGGCTCTGGCGCACGGTATACCTACTCAAGTTGCCTCGCTTCGAAAAAAAAGTACGCGTGGCTCTCGATTGGACCCTGGATTTGTTTTTCTCGAAGGATTTCGCCCGCTTGACGGCCGGATCGAACTCGGCTTCCCGGCTAGCCGGTGCCAACACCAAAGTCACTTCCCCACAAAAATCCGGGCGTGCTGCGTCATAGGACGCTTATAGAAGTAATTGCGGGTTAAGTCCCCGCGGGGTAGCTCGGCCCCAGGACGTTTCGCCACTTTGTTAGCTGAGCGGCCCATCGAGACGACGAGTGCCACTCATGAGCGCCGCCTCTCCGTTGATCCTCTCGCCGTATCTACGGAAAGAAGGTACGGCCGGGTCGCTGTCGGCGAAGAAATGACGCCGCCCGCACTCGCGCCCATAAGCCAACAGTTCACGACTGGCCGAGAACGACATCATGTTGTCCATGAACAGTTGCATCTCATCGCAGCTCGGCTCGATGCGTTTCAGGGAGACCTCGGGATTGGTCAACTGCAAAGTATCGATCGCGGATTGCAGGCATTTTGCGCGCATTAGCCGCATCGCCTGCTCCCCGATCCATCCCACTCCCTTCTCCGACAGTCGAGCGCAATTTCCTTGGCTCGCGGGAATGCAGATACGCGAACGATCATTAAGAATCGGCACCATGGGATTTATGAACAAGATCTGCGTCGCTCCCTCTTTTACGGCTAGGTCGATCGGACTCACTTTCGAGACGCCTCCATCGACGACGTCTCTATCGCCGATGCGGATCGGGCGAAAGAAAACCGGTATCGCGCAGGAGCGGCCACCATCCGGCATATGTGCGAATCTCGATACTCGCCCGCGCCGAAAATCAGCCGCTCACCGGTATCGATGTCAGTCCCGGTCACCAAGAGTTCATGTTGAAGCTGATCGAATTGGTGATGATAGCCAAGCGCCGAAAATCGTGCGCACAAAGTCGCTTCAAGAGCTTCGGTCGAATAGAATCCTGGGGGATGATGCTCTTGGAAGTCCGCGAACATTTGCGCAAACGAAGGCCATTGCTTGGCCCGGACCGCGCGCCATAGAGTTCCGGTCATCGCGCGCGCGAATTGGCTTATCATTCGAACTGGTCCGCCCGATCCGACCCCCAGGATGTCGCGTGACTGAAAATAAAAGAGGCTATCGGTCTTATTCTCACTTACAGCTTCGAAGATCTCCGCCGGCCGGGCGCCATTGACAAGCAAGGCGGCAAGAACCGATCCGGCGCTGGTGCCGACGTAAACGTCGAACTCATTGGACATCCCACGTGCACCCAATTGGTCCAGGGCGGTCAAGACTCCGACTTCGTAGAGAAAGCCCGTGATTCCGCCGCCGGCGAGAACGAGGGCCGTTTTGGTTTTACTATTGTGAGGAGTCACCAATCGTTCGCCTCCATGGGTTGACTTCCTATAGGGCGCGCCACCAAACCTTCATTCAGAGGTTCATCTGATAAACGATTCCTATTTCTCCGATCTTCACGCTTTGTTACCGAAAACCACCGCCGTAACATTTCGACCCCGAACAGGAATTCTTTACCAGGGTGGCGTTTCTGCGAAGAGGCGCGAGCCGCAAACCGTTCATGCATGCATCGCAATCTGGTTGAATGCGCGTCTCCAGCGGTTTGGCAGTTCGACGGTGGCTGCACCGCCCGAAGCTCCACTGAGTCCGAATGAATTGTCACGAGAGTGGTAACTATTTCCCAGGAGGTTCCGCAATGCTTGGTAAAATCGCGAGGAATGCGATGCTAGTAGTCGCTACACTGGTTGTGGCGGCCGCTACGGCATACGCCCAAGTCAGGCCGGGTGATGTCATCACCCCTGAAAACGCAGATAAGGTGAAAAGCCTGGTGTCGCCCGGGGTATACTACGCGGTCGCACATGGGATGCATATGAACATAGTCCCAACCGAACGTGTCGACTGGCCACCACCATATAAGGACGCTACGGAGAAATACTCCGCACAAGTTCGCCTGAGTATGGACCATCGCAGCATGGTAGGATACGTTGCCGGCCAGCCGTTCCCGCTGATTGATTCGAACGACCCCTACGCCGCGAACAAGATCATCTGGAACAACGTGTTCCGTCCCATCCAGAGCGATGACTACGATCTGCGTTTCTTTGATTGTACCAGCCAATACATCCGTCCGGGGCAGGAGCAGCAGGTGATCGACGATATCGAAGTCGGCCATTACGCGGGCTACAACCTTCTTGGTCGCACCGAGGTAGAGCCGCTGCCGATTGACCCTGACTTCAAAAAAACCAACCGGATGTGGCTATTCGGGCTCTATCCAGTACTGGCACCGCAAGAGGCCCGCGGAACCGGTATTATCCGCTACCGTTACGCAGATCCGAACCGAGGTGACGATAGTTGGGACTGGACTCCTGGGTCCCGCCGCGTTCGCCGCCTGAACGAAGCGATCTTGAGCACTGCAACAGGGGCCCAAACCTTTGATCCCGATCACTACTCGGGTTTCAATCCCAAGACCGAGCAGTACGACTACAAGTTTCTGGGTGAGAAAGAGTTGCTCGCGAGTGTGAATGCAGCACACTCCCCGGAAGTCACCTGCGCCTTCGATGGCGGCGCCACCGCCTGCCCTGAAAACTGGGAGACGCGGCATATGTACATTGTCGAGGCGACGCCCCGCCGCGACATCAACAATCCCGGTGCGCTCGACAAAAAGACCATCCTTTACCTGGATTCGGAAGTGTGGTTTGAACCCTACATCGATACCTATGACCGTAGCGGTCAACTGTGGCGCACTCACATCTATTGGCTAGCATACCGCGACCGCCCAGTGCCGGATGCGCGCGTTGCAATCTATCCTTTCAAGCGAGAATTTGTGGTCGGCGCAGCGTCGATTGATATGCAAGGAAACTTTTCGACGATGTGCTATCTGCCTGGGCAGCATACGCCGGAGCGCGAGTGCTGGTACATCAACCAGGGAGCTGTGGAGAAGGATTTCTTCACCGTGCGAGCCATGACTGCCGCCGCGCAATGACAATCCCCCGGCGGCGCAGGGTCCGGTAGTCTCCAGTGGCCTATAACAGTGAAATCGGTAGTGATAGTTTTCAGAAAAGTACACGGCAGAAGGGGTTAGGTTCGATCGCTGTACTACCGAATCGGCTGCTACAGGCCACTAGTGGTCTGTAACATTGAAATCGACAGTGAGATATGCTATCAGTCGGGCATGCTTGGAACAACCCTCCGACTATCGCGGCCTGAGTATAAAGAACTACAAGCGCGAGTTCGCTCGCGGGTGCTGCGCGCCGGTGACGTGCGACGCGCGCGGCTGATCTTGATGCTGTGCGAAGGTCAATCATGGTCGGCGATCCAGCAGGCCCTGGGCTGTAGTTCCGCTTACATCGCGCGTTGGCAGGCCCGCTTTACTCAGCAACGGCTGGCGGGCCTGTTCGCCCGCCATCAGGGGCCGCCGGTGAGTAAGCGCACTCCGCGGCTGGAATGGAAGTGGTCAACGACTCTGAGTTTTCAAAGCGCTACTAGTGGTCTGTAACATTGAAATCGACAGTGAGAT
>Ga0074044_10005733_pt1 | contig 10051 bp, 10 predicted proteins | sample BogForMeECP23OM1_FD_94443 | JGI IMG/M metagenome (GOLD analysis project Ga0074044, IMG submission 94443) | Bog forest soil microbial communities from Calvert Island, British Columbia, Canada - Bog Forest MetaG ECP23OM1 | ecosystem: Environmental > Terrestrial > Soil > Wetlands ... | reverse complement strand
CGAAGACCCGGCGTTTCCCATCCTCTCGACGTGGCCTTTGCCTCGCCCCACCGATTGGCTGCAAATTGTCAACCAACCGCAAACGGAAGCCGAAGTGGCGGCGTTGCGTTGCTGCGTCAATCGCGGTCGGCCCTTCGGATCCTAACTGGGTCACGAACACGGCCAAGCGATTGGGGCTGGAATGGACGATTCGGCCCCGTGGAAGACCGAAGAAACAATCATAGGCTTGTCACAGTTATCTGTGTTATCTGGATTCTCCAGATTTGGTGGCTGTCACCTTCCACCTTCCCGGCCCGGTGGAACGAACAGGCGGAGCGGATCCGCACGGCAAACGGCTTCGACCCGATGCAACACGAGGGGCTACGCGAAGACTTGCTCCGAGGCCGGATTGGCCTGGCGCGGAACCGTCTACCGGTGGACCTGGATATCCGTGACGTCGATGACGCCGACCTGGTCCATGCCCATGGCCACATTCCCACTGCGGCGGCGGAACTTGGCGAGCACACACTCCGCCGGGGCGAGGTGGCCGTCGTGACGCTGGCTGCCGGGGTCGGCAGCCGCTGGACGACCGGGGCCGGAGTTGTCAAGGCGGTCAACCCGTTCGTTACCATGGCCGGGCGGCACCGCGGCTTCCTCGAGATTCACCTGGCCAAGACCCGTGCGATCGTGCAGGCGCTGGGGATCGCGATCCCGCACATCGTCACGACAAGCTATCTGACCCACGCCGCCATCGAACGGCACCTCGAGCGGACCAGCAATTATGGCCACGACGGGCCCGTTTTCCTCTCGCGCGGGCAATCGATCGCCCAGCGGCTGGTGCCGATGACCCGGGACCTGACCTTCCTCTGGGAGGAGTCCACCCACGAGACGCTCGACGAGAACAAACAAAAGGTGCGCGAGGCGAGCCGCCGCGCGATCCTCGAGTGGGCCAGAAATGTGGGTGAGGGTACGGACTACACCGACAACCTGCCGATCCAGCGATTCAGCCCCCCCGGCCACTTCTATGAGCTGCCAAACCTGCTCCGCAACGGGCTGCTGGGCCAGATCTTGATCCAGTATCCCAACCTCAAGTGGTTGATGCTGCACAACATCGATACGCTGGGCGGCACGCTTGACACCGCCATCCTGGGCCTGGCCTGCCAGAGCGCGGCCACGTTGAGCTTCGAGGTGATTCCGCGACGGATCGATGACCGCGGGGGCGGGCTGGCCCGGGTCGCCGGCCGACTGCGGCTCCTGGAAGGGCTGGCTCAACCGCGCGAGGAAACCGAGCTTGCTCTCAGGTACTACAATACCTTGACCTCCTGGGTGCGTATCGACGGCCTGCTGCAGACGCTGCACCTCACCCGCGACGATCTCACCCAGGCTCCCGAGAAGGTCGCCGCCGCGGTCCGCGCCCTGGCGGCACGCGTACCGACTTACGTGACCATCAAGGATGTGAAACGGCGCTGGGGGCACGGCCAGGAGGATGTCTTCCCGGTCGCCCAGTTCGAGAAGCTCTGGGGCGACCTGACCTCGCTGCCCGACCTTCCGTGCGCCTTTCTCGCCGTCCCCCGCTTACGGGGACAGCAGCTCAAGGATGCGGCACAGCTTGACGGCTGGGTCACCGACGGCAGCCGAGATCACGTCGAATCCCTGCGCGCTTTCCCAAGATAATCATAGCGAGCGGTCTATACACATGAGCATCTCTGAGTTAGTTCTTGTAACGGGGGGAGCCGGGTTCATCGGCTCGCATCTGATCGAAGCCCTGGTGAACGAGGGGTACCGGGTGCGCGTGGTCGATAACCTGGCCACGGGGCACCGATCCAACCTGGGTCATCTGGAGGGGCGCTACGAGTGGATCGAGGGCGACCTCGCCGACTTCGACGTGTGCCTGCGCGCGGCCGAAGGTGTCGATCACGTCTTTCACCAGGGGGCGATTCCCAGCGTGCCGCGTTCCATCCGCGAACCGCTCGAATCGCACACGAGCGGGCCGACGGCCACGCTCAACATGCTCGAGGCCGCGCGGCGGTCGAAAGCCCGGCGGTTCATCTTCGCCGCATCCAGCAGCGCCTATGGCGACACCGTCGAGCTTCCCAAGCACGAGGCGATGTTCCCAACCCCGCTCAGCCCTTACGCCGCGGGCAAACTGGCGGGCGAACATTATGTCAGCGTCTATGCCCGCACGATGGGCCTGGACGGCGTCAGCCTGCGTTATTTCAACATTTTCGGCCCTCGGCAAGACCCCTCGAGCCCGTATAGCGGCGTGATCTCGCTGTTCATCAAATTCATGACGCAGGGCCAGCGGCCCACGATCCATGGAGACGGTCAGCAAACCCGCGATTTCACCTACGTGGCCAATGCCGTGGCCGCCAACCTCGCCGCCCTGCGCTGCCCGCAACCTCTAATGGGCCAGGTCTTCAACGTCGGCACAGGCCATCGCATCAGCCTGCTCCACCTGGTCGCCGCGCTCAACACGATTCTGGGAACAGACCTCGAACCCATCTTTCAAGACCCGCGGGCCGGCGATGTCCGCGACTCGCTGGCCAGCCTGGACCGGATCCACAAGGCCCTGGGCTACAAACCAATCGTCTCGTTCGAGGAGGGATTGCGACGGACCGTTGAATCGGTGGCCGGCACGTCCCGCTAACCATCGAGTTCTCACCCCTGGCTCACGCCGGGCAGAGGCCCGCCAGGTCGCGAATCGCCGCCTGGGCGATGGGCGTCGGGCACGACCAGACGAGGAAGAAAAGGGCCTGCCGGGCCCAGCGCTGGGCAGGCTCGGTGCGGAGGAATCCGCTCCCTTTCCGCGCGGTGAGGTAGGCCTGGGTGGCCCGCAAAACCAGGGCGTTGGCCTGGGCTCGGATCTGGCTCGCGGCAACTGCGTCACGCTCGCCCCGCGCGCAGGCCACGAGCGACGTCCACGTCTGCTGCCAGGTCTCGCAGAGAACATCGACGGGATCGGAGAGCTCGAGCCGTTCGACCGCCAGACCAGCGAGAGCGTCCAGTGCGGCGCGTGCCTGCCCCAGCGCCAGGGCCGAGGTCTCCAGCCCCGCGGTTCCGACCGCGCCGGGCTGTGCGGAGAGGTCAGCGCTTGGGCCCGCAAGCAGGTCAGCCTCGCTCACCCGAACGTGTTCCAGGATGACCTCGGTCGTGCACGAGGCTTGCAACGCGGCCAGCTCGAACGCCGGGCGAACGGTCAGGCCCGGCCGGTCGACAGGCAGGGCGATCAGCATTTGCCGCCCGTCGTCCAGGAGCGCCCCGGTGACCAGGACGTCTGCGCGCTCGGCCGCGGTGACCCAGGGCATGGCCCCATCGAGTTGAAATGTCCCCGGCTCGACCTCGGTCGCGACCAGGGCCTGGGAACCGAGCCGCCGCGAGGTCGTGAGCTGGGAGATGCCGACTGTCGCGAACGCCTTGCCAGCGGCGATGGCACGCAGCCAGTCGCGGGCCGCCGGCCGATCCACCGCGCCGTCCAGCCTGCGGACCGCGGCGTCATGCTGCGAGAGGATGAAGACGGCCGTCAAGCTGCCCGAGGCAAGCTGTGCATAGCGCTGCACCAGGAGGGGACGCGGGCACGCCTCGCCGCCGAAATCGCGCGGCAACGACCAGCGGGTTGCCCCGCCATCCTGGATCAGCCGCCAGAGCGCCTTGGGCCAGGTGCCTGCGGCATCGGCGGGTCCGTCCGCCGCGGCGAGTTTCTCGACCAAACCCGCGATCCGTGCCGCGTCGGGGTCAGATTCCGTCCATGACGGCAGCTCGATCGGTTGGTTGCTCATGATCACCCCGGATGCGAGAATCGGGCTTGGTCGTACATCGTACATCGTCTCACAGGCTCCAATTCCATGCCAGCCCCTTACTGTTACGAGTATCCGCGCCCGATGGTCACGGTCGACCTGGCCGTCTTCTCCCTGGTCGAGCAGTCGCTGCGGGTGCTCCTGATCCGCCGTGGACATGAGCCATTCGCCGGCAAGTGGGCGATTCCCGGCGGTTTCCTGGAGATGGATGAGCCCGCGGAAGCAGGCGCGCGCCGCGAGCTGCGTGAGGAAACCGGGCTGGAAATCGCCGGCCCGGTCGAGCCGATCGGATTCTTCGCCGAGCCTGGCCGCGACCCGCGCGGCCGGACCATCACGCTGGCCCACGCGGCGGTCGTCCGGCCTGGCGAACACAAGCCGCAAGGCGGGGACGACGCAGCCGAGGCTGCCTGGATCAAGATTAGCGAGCCCATCGACCTTGCGTTCGACCACGGGGAGATCCTCAGCCAGGCGCTCGCCTGGCTCAGGCGGGGCGTGATCGACCGGACGTTGACGCTCGCGCTGCAACTCTTGCCCAGGTCTTTCCGCGTCGAGGACCTCCATGCGCTCTTCCTGGGGCTGGGCCTGACCCGCCGGCAGGCCGCCTCCTGGCTGCGCAGGATGGTGCGGTCGGGACGGATTGAACGCGTCGAACAACCCTTCCCGCATTTTCACCTGGTCGAATCGACCAGGTGAATCGAATCTCAGCGGCACGGGCCGGAGAAATTGAAGCATCCGATCAGCTTGCCAGGTCCGCCTCGCAGAGGATATCAAACCCCATCTCATGGAGGGTCCGGCTGGCCTGTTCGTTGTTATCGATATGCATGGCGACCGCCGAACGCCCCCGGGGATGGAGGATGAGGGGATAGGCGTAGTGGATGTTGATCTCCGCCTGGAGAAGCGCCTTGCAAAGCTCGACCAGCGCATGGGGACTGCTGGGCAGCTCGACGGCCACCAACTCGTTCTCGGCAAACGCGTGCTTGTTCAGGGCAAGGATCTCGCGGCCTTGCTCGGGATAGCTCAAGATCAGGCGGAGAATCGAGCAGTCCGCGGAATCGGAGATTGTCAGACCGATGATCTTGACCTTCGTCCCCTGAAACGAGCGCACGACCTCCAGCAACTGGCCGACCCGGTTCTCGATGAAAACCGAGAACTGAGTCACCGTCGGCCAGGTCCGGCCATGGAGGGTTTCCAGTTCGACTTCGCTGCCGCCGTCATCCTCGCCAAAGCTCATGAGGCCCCCGTGTTCCCTGGGCTGCATGGTGTACGGTTCAGAACCTCCTAAATTAATGACAGCAACGCATTCCGGTCAATGGCTTGGCCTTGGACAAGCCAAGTGGGAAGGGATAGAACTGGCCCATGGGTTAAACAGGTAGAACTCACCAGGCATTTGATTTGGAGACTGCGTCAAGTCTGGGAAACTTGTATGGTTACAGTCATCCTGATTCCCCTGGATTGAGTGCCTGGCCGGTTCCATGCTAGTTTTATGCATATCCTGCGGCCTCATGTCACTCGGAGAACAGCTAGTCTAGGGGAGGCCGGCGAACTTTGATAAGCTATGGGGAAAGCGGACAAACCGCCGTCGCCCAGCCACGCACTGGAGGCAGAATGAGCTCGGCAACCACCAATTCCACGACGGTGCCTTCTCCGCCACTGGCCGTCGCCCCCCGATCGGTCCCCACTCTCGAAGAGTTGTACCAGATGACGTCCAAACCCGACGAGAGAGTCGTGATTCGCGGCGTGGACTGGGGATTTTACGAGCAGCTCGCGGACTCGATCTCTGAACGATGCCACATCCACGTCGATTACGATGGGAAGGACGTGGAGATCATGTCCCCGAGCTTGCTACACGAGATTGACAAGACATTGTTAAGTCGGGTGGTCGAGCTAGTTGCGGAAGAATGTGAGATACCTTTCATGGGCGCTGGTCAGACGACCTGGAAGCGGCCCGATGTCACGCGCGGTCTGGAGGCCGATGAAAGCTATTTCTTCCATGCCCATAAGCTGGATGCTGTGGCCGCTGGCAAGGCGCGGAGATCCCTGGACATCGCCGACTATCCCAACCCCGATCTCGGGATCGAAGTCGACATGTCCCCCCCGAAGATTGATCGGCCGGGAATCTATGCCGCTCTCAGAGTCGCCGAGGTCTGGCGTTTCGATGGAGAGCGCCAGGAGCTCGTCATCGAGCGGCTGGAGGACGACGGCACCTACCGAGCCGTGGACCGAAGCTCGTTCCTGCCGGTGTATGCCGCGGAAATCCGTCGCTGGGTCGTCGAAGAAGATTCCCACGACGAATGCGCCTGGGCGCGTCGTCTTCGCGCCTGGGTCCACGCCGAGGTGGCGCCGCGGTTAGCACGCTGATGGGCGAACCTTGACAGGACAGTTCATCGAGCTTAACGCGGTCGAAGCACGCTCTGCTGGGGCCAGCGGGATTGGCCACGACCTGCAGGTACACGATCGCGTCAAAGACGACCTTGCGGCTCACGAATGTTTCTCATCCCACATGGACTGCCGCTCCTGCTCGACCAGGGCGTCCAGATCCTCTTCGATCAGGCCACTCCTTCTGAAGTCCGCGGCGATTGGCGCCATCCTCTCCTTGAACGACGGTGGCGAGCCGCTGAGCTGTTCCTGGAGAAAATCGACGATAAACTGCACGCGGTCTTGACCGCGCTGCTGGGCCAAAGTGTCGATCGTGCGGGCCAGGTCCGTTGAGAGCGGCACAAGTACGCAGAGCGCCGGGTCGGTTGTCGGGCTGCTCATGGCGAGATTCTCCTTCGGACCGTAGATCATCAGGCGAGAACACCGTCGTTCAGACGATGGTAGAATTGCCACTTCGCGCTCGGACTACCAATTTGAGGCCGAACGGGAGACGTTCGTGAGTGTTTCGGTTCACCCATCGGTCAGACATAATCTACTCCTCAATCTTACCCAGATTCCAAGTTAACGACCAATGTCCCTGGAGATCCCTCGTTGGGTCGTCGAAGAAGACTCCCATGACAAGTCCGCCTGGGCGCGTCGTCTCCGCGCGGGGGTCCGTGTTGTAGTTGGACCAAACGCCTGGAGCGATGGATAGGCTCCGTGTTACGATCGCTCTCCGAGATCGGCGTCCGCTCTCAAGACCAAGGAGATACCCATGCGGTTTGTGATCAGGATCAATCGACTTCGTCCCAGTACACTCTTCACGATCGCCTGCCTGGCAAGCGCCGCTTTTGGCGCACTGGTGGCGAGCACGGCCAGGCCGCTGCCGCTACGGGCGGATGACCGAGCGGCGGTCGGGCACGCGGCACCGGCGGGCGTCAAGGCGCCGATCGCGGAGGTGCTGCACTGCCCCCTGGCTTTCGCCGGGGTGCATCTGCTCAAGGAGATTCCCGAGCGATCGGCGGTCGCTTACCACTTCTGCAAGCCGCTCAGCGACGACATCAGCCAGTGCGTGCTCTATGACGGCACCGGCCCGGACGCCAGGCTCATCGGCATTGAATACCTCGTCAGCGACGCGGTCTACCAGAAAATGCCGAGCGAGGAGAAAGCTTACTGGCATGACCACAAGTACGAGGTCGATGCCGGTCTGCTGCGCAGCCTCACCCAGAGCGGAGACGAGGAGAAGGCGACCCTGGCGAAGATTCGCACGCTCTGGGGCAAGATCTATCACACCTGGGTCTCGGGGCAAGCTTACCCCCGCGGTCCCGCGCGGCTCTTCTGGTCCGTCACCGGCGCGGATCCGTTCCTGATGCCGGCTGACCTGAAGCTGCCGGCAGAGCTCCGGAAGACCGATCGCGGCGGTTGAGCGCGGCCATGGCAGCGCGGGCACGAACGGGCGAGACGGCGTGGTCGCTCAGGGCTGCGCCGTATTCTTCGCGCTTTCATGATCGAAGGGCTTGATGCGATGGCGTGTCTAGCATCATAATTCAGTTCCTGCCATGGTCAGGCGGCGCCACGGCGGCGTGCCGAGTCTTTTCCGAAACGTATTATCCGGCTCGATCCTCCTGGGTTAACCGGTCCGTGAGGTTTCAGACCAGAGATGTATGTACCTACAAAACTGTTTTTCACCAAAGGGGTGGGTACTCACCGCGAGAAGTTGACGAGCTTTGAGCTGGCCCTGCGCGACGCACGGATTGCCTGCTACAACCTCGTGCGGGTCTCGAGCATCTTCCCTCCGCGGTGCAAGGAAATCTCGATCGAGCAAGGTCTGAAGCTCCTCGAGCCGGGTCAGATCGTCCACGTCGTCATGAGCGAGTGTGCCACGGCGGAGCCCAACCGGCTCGTGGCGGCCAGCGTGGGCGTGGCGATTCCTCGCGACCGCAACACGTTCGGCTATCTGTCCGAGCACCATGCGTACGGCCAAACGGCCAAAACGGCGGCCGACTATGCCGAGGATCTGGCCGCCGAGATGCTGGCCACCGTCCTGGGCGTCGAGTTCAACCCCAACAGCTCGTGGGACGAGAAGCGCGAGATCTGGAAGGTCGCCGACGTGATCTTCAAGACCAGGGAGGTCACCCAGACGGCCATCGGCCACAAGGACGGCCTCTGGTCCACCGTGGTCGCCGCGGCGATTCTCCTGGCGTGATTGCACTCTTCATCGCAACCGACCGTTGACGGACCACCCTTGCGAGAGTCGATGAGCATGGGTTATCTCGAAAGCATCAGTCTGCATCGGATCGGACCCCCCGCGGTCACGGGCCGGGAAGTCGCCGCCGACCTGATCGATCATGCCTTCCTGAGCTACAACGCGGGGCGGCTGCGCGAGATCTGCCAGGTTTTCACCCGCAAGTTCCTGGAACCAGACTGCACCGTCGGCCTGACCATCTCCGGCGCGCTCACTCCGGCCGGGCTGGGCATGAGCTGCCTGATCCCAATGATCAGGGCCGGGTTCGTGGACTGGATCGTCTCCACCGGCGCCAATCTCTACCATGACACCCACTACGCGCTGGATTTGCCGCTCCACCAGAGCCGGCCGAACCTCGACGACTACGCCTTGCGGCAGAACGACGTGATCCGCATCTATGACGTCGTCTTCCACTACAAGACGCTGCTGGACACGGACGCGTTTTACCGGGAACTGATCCAGGACGAGAGTTTCGCCCGCACCATGGGAACGGCCGAGTTCCATCACCAGGTGGGCAAGTACCTCTACGCCCGGGCCAAGAGCCTGGGCCAGCCGTCCCACAGCCTGCTGGCCGCGGCCTACGAGGCGGCCGTGCCGGTGTACACCTCGAGCCCCGGCGACAGCTCCATCGGGATGAATCTCGCCGCGCTCAGCCTCCAGGGGGGCAAGCTCCAGATCGACACCCTCCGCGACGTCAACGAGACCGCCGCGATTGTCTACAATGCCAAGAAGGGCGAAGGCAAGTCAGGCGTCTTGATCCTGGGCGGGGGTAGCCCCAAGAACTTCATTCTCCAGACCGAGCCGCAGATCCAGGAAGTGCTGGGACTGGCCGCGAGCGGCCATGACTACTTCCTCCAGATCACCGATGCCCGCCCCGACACTGGCGGCCTCTCGGGCGCGACCGCCAGCGAGGCGATGACCTGGGGCAAGGTCGATCCCGACAGCCTGCCCGACAGCGTCACCTGCTACACCGACTCGACCATCGCGCTGCCACTCCTGACCGCCTATTCCCTGGCCCGGCGTGCGCCACGGCCGCTCCGCCGGCTCTACGATCGCCGGATTACCGACTACGAAGGGCTGAGAACCGACTTCCAGGCCCGGGGTGAAAAACCGCCCGACCCCTCGGCGCGAAAAAAGCTCGATTGAGAGGTCACGACCGCCTGGTGAAGACCCGAGTGCTCCAGGTTGATCCCCAGCAGCCCTGCCCGGCGGCCTTGGCGGATGCAGCCGGCGTGCTGTGCCGCGGAGGGCTGGTCGCTTTCGCGACCGAAACCGTCTACGGTCTGGGCGCACTGGCGACCGATCCCGCCGCCGTTGACCGGATTTACCACGCCAAGGGACGGCCACCCTTCAATCCCCTCATCGTTCACGTGGAAGGAATCACCCAGGCACGGCAGTGCACCGCCGCTTGGCCGAAAGTCGCGGATCGTCTTGCCGGCACGTTCTGGCCGGGTCCGCTGACGCTGGTGCTCGAGAGATCAAGCCTGATTCCTGACGTGGTCACCGGCGGCAGGGAGACGGTGGCGCTGAGAGTCCCTCTGCCACCGGTGGCGCGGGGCCTGATCGAACGGGTGGGCCAGCCGCTCGCGGCCCCCAGCGCCAATCGCTCGAACCGGCTTTCCCCGACCCGGGCCGAGCACGTCCTGTCCGACCTGGACGGCAGGATCGACCTGATCCT
>Ga0074044_10005732_pt1 | contig 10052 bp, 7 predicted proteins | sample BogForMeECP23OM1_FD_94443 | JGI IMG/M metagenome (GOLD analysis project Ga0074044, IMG submission 94443) | Bog forest soil microbial communities from Calvert Island, British Columbia, Canada - Bog Forest MetaG ECP23OM1 | ecosystem: Environmental > Terrestrial > Soil > Wetlands ... | reverse complement strand
TTCCGTGTACTCGCCTTCAATCGGCGGAATCGGGCGCGTCAATGTCGGCTTCGGCCCCGCGTTTCTGAAGCCTTCCGAGATATTCACATCCGTCGGTTTGCCGCTTAACCAAGGCCGTCCCGCAGCCAAATCGCGACCGCTTTTGAGGAATATAGACGGCCATTCACCCGGTTTTGCGATGTCGAAGTCTTTTAGGTGTCCGAAACCGTAGGGCTTCTCAGTTTCCGCGAGCGTGCTTTTTCCGCTGACCAATTTGTCGATGCCTTGCACGCTCCCATGCACGTTGCGAATCAGTTGCGGGTTGAGTCCCGCTTTTTCGAGTTCGGGATCGAGCACGGCTTTAATCGCCCGGTCGCGCTCCATCAGTTCCGCAATCGTGCCTTGCTTGCGTTCCAAAGCCGCTTGATCGGCGGGCTGCATCTGGCGCGTGGAGCGGAGATCGGCGGCGCTCTTTAAGCGCGCGGCTTCCAGTTCGCGAATCGTTGTTGGGCCGTCCGGCCCTTGAACCGTCCTATCTCCAACCGGCGAGTCGATCACGTCTTTGTAGGGTTTCCAGATTTCCGCTTTCGCTTGCGGAATGCGTTCCTGCAACCCAGCTTCCGATTTCACGCCGCGCAGGTAAGGCCGCGCCGTTTCGACGTTTCCGAGCGTGCGCAGGCTTTGCCTTGAGCTAGAAGGAACGCCTAAGCCGCGCAGCGCGGGCACGTTTTGGTCGCCAATGGCGGTGGCACGGATGGCGCTCCCTGCTTTTGTGGCTGCTTCGGGAGCAGAGGCAATGCGCTTAGTTACTTTGCCAAGCGGCGATTCGCCGATGCCCCGTCCGCCTACATCCAAGGCCAAGGGAGCGAAATTCGCCGCCGTCGCGCCCCAGTCAACCGGGCCGCCTTCGTATTCGTGCATGACCGGGTTGAGCGATTTCACGTCCTGGCCGAGTTCGTTCCAGTTTTTAGAGTCGATGACCGGCCAGTGCTTTGCGCCTAACATCTGCACGGCGCTTTTCGGGATCGTGGAAATTTGATTCTCGAAGGAGGTCAGATTGCGGGCAATCGGACCTTCGCCGGAATCGAGCGTTTTCGGCGGCGCGCCAGCGGCGGGAGCGAGGCCAGTATTGGGCAGAGGGGCGGGCTTCGCTGTCGGCTGATAGTCCTGCCAGCCCGCGTTCTGCTGTGAATCGTAGTCTTGCCAGCCTGCCGCTGCGCTCATTGCGCTGGCACCTGTCGCCATTCAGTTGCGCCGTTGGTCACGCGGTGCTGCCACTTCATGCCCGGATCGGCGGCCTTTGGGGGCTGCAGTTGGCCGCCCTGGGCTGCGCCGCCTGCACTTGGCAACATCGCGCGATTTTCCGCGTAATTGAGTTCGGACTTTATTCCCGTTCGCAGCAGATTTGCGTTCAGCTTCTTCGCGTTGGCCAGGTCCTCAAAGTGCTCCAACATGTACGCTCCGCCACGGCTTCCAACGTGCAAGTTCATTAGCAAAGTCTGAGAAAGGCCGATCTTCGTTCGCATCGCTTCAATCAGGGCATCTGTCTGTGGATCACCTGTTCCACCACCCCAAGTACCTACTACAAAATCATTCCACCGGCTTGCTAAGGGTCCGAGTTGCCCTTTCTTGTCCAGTTCATCAACAATCTGCAGCAGCCCCATTTGGTCCGGAGTTGTGCCTTTTGCCGCCACCAAGGGAATCCATTGCCGGGCCGACATTGCTTTCGAGACATCCGCAGTGGGAGCGTCCATGATGTTTTCAAGACCCAACTTCTTCGCTTCGGCTGCTGAAACCATCACAGTTCGACCGCTCTTATCTGTACCCTGAACGATCTTGTGTCCTTCCTTCTCAGTGCGCTCTCCGCGATTTTCTGCGGCGAACTGCGCAGTCTGTTGCCGCAGCGCATTCACGGTATCCTGCTGCGCTTTAGTGCCGCGCGCCCGTTCTTCGGCCTCCAGTGCCTTGTCGATGCGGTCGTAGTCTTTACCCGTCGCATTCACCGGAATCGTGTACTGCTTTGGCAGGGATTGACCGGGATTTAAAACTTGGTAGCGTTGGGCAAGCATTTGATTCAGTTGCGAGACGCGATCTCCGAGCGGTTGCTCTTCGTTCTCGGGCTTTGTGTCCTGCGCGGCTTGTTTCACTGCGCCGTAAGCATCAAGATAGGTGTAGGGTTGGTTCGTCTGCGGGTTCACGCGCGGCTGTCCGTTTTCGCCGGTCATTAAATCGTGGATCGTAGTTTCTTCCGGGGTAAGCCCCTCTTTAGGGTTTGGATGTTTCAACGCTTCGGTCTGCGCTTCCGTGAGTCCCGTCCGGGCCGCCGCTTCCCCAGTCAACGCCGCTTTCTCCGCCTGCGCCTGGTCGGCGGTCAGCGCTCGCTGGTTCTGGCCTGCCAGTAAATCGTGATGCTCTTCCGTGCCGGGGATGGAATAGAGAGCTGCACGTAAAGGAGGAAAGGCCAGGCCCGCAAGTTCACCAGCGACGTTGACCCCGCGCAGCGCTCTCCTCGCCCAAGGATTGCCGATTTGCGAAATGCCCGAGCCCTTCGCGAGTTGCTGCTGCGTCCGTTGGTCTTGTTCCGTCTGCTGCTCGAGCGGAGACGAAGGGATCGTCGGCTTTTCCGGCGGCAAATTCGGCCCCGTCGTCGCTCCCGTCGGATTTGGAGCAAGCGCGGGCGGAGTCGGTTCGGCGGAAGTAGAAGCCACGGGGACCGAAACCCCGCGCACCGAGACCGGCTGCTGTGCGGGCGCGGGCCGGGCGATCAGCGGATAGCGCTGACGAAAGTCGTCGTCTGAAACCGGCTGCTGTGCGGGCGCGGGCCGGGCGATCAGCGGATAGCGCTGGCGAAAGTCGTCGTCTGAAACTCCGAGCTGGTCGAGATCTGCGTCGTCTGCCATTGAGAAACCTGCCATTTATCCGCCCGCGTGCAAAGCGCACCCAGAACTTCGGTTCTGGCAGGCGCTCCTCAATTGCTTCCCGCCGAGGCTGCCTTGTTGGCGTTGCTCATTGCCGTGAATAGATACTGCTGCCAGAAATTCGGCGCGTTGTTTTCCGCGTTCAATGCCGTGTTGGAAGTATTGAGGTAGTTATTCGACGCGCCCAGGTTCGTGCCATACAAACCTTGCAGAGCGCTCAGCGCCGATTGCCGCTGCGTCTGCTGCTGATTCGCCTGCTGCGACTGGATGCCGAGCGCGTTCTGGCTCGCTTGCCGTTGCGTGGCTTGATTCGCGTTGCCGACCGCGCCCTGGAAGCCGCCCGCGTTTCTGGTGCGCGCCGCCGCCAGGTTCGCCCCGCCGGTCGTTGCCGCCGTGCCCCCGCCGAGCGACTGCTGCGATGCCGTGTTCATGTACGCAAGTTGCTGGGGAGTGTAGCCCTGAGGATTGACTGCTTCCTGCTGCAGTTGCGGGTTCAGGAAGTTGTAGCCGGACTGCGCGTTCGAATAGAGCTGGCCCGAGCGGTTCTGCGCCGCGCCCGAGTTCGAAAGTAGAGCGGAGTTTGCGCCTTTTCCCATAATCTAGACCGCGCTCCCGTGGTGGTAGATCACCGCCGATTTCATCATGTGGGGGATAATTTTCTGCAGCCGCATCTGCACGTCGGTTGTGCCCGGCAGCGGAAACACGGCAATCCGGAACGAGATTCTTTCTCCCCGCACCGCAACGGTCCACTCCAGATCCTGGTTTACCAGGTTCGCCGGGTTTGCGTCCGCCGATAAAATTCTGGGCGTGGTCGCGGGCAGCGGGTTATTCAACGAATCGACGAGCGGGGTGATGGTCACATAGCCAATGCCGGCGATGAAGGCGCAGATCTTCCGCACCAGCTTCAAATCGGTACCCAGGCCAAGGATCTGCTCCTGTTCGTGATTGACGAAGAAGTACGTACAATAATAAGGCGACATCTGCCCGTAGTCGTCGTCGGTGAATTTCTGCTCGTCGAGTGAGTAGAGGTTGCCGTAGGCTCGCCCCCCGCCACCCCCGCCTCCGCCGGCGATATAGGTGTAGCCGCCGGCGAGACTTCCCGTACCGAGCGTGTCGGTGACCGCGACCGTCACCGGCCCCGGCGGACCTGGAGGCGTGATGCAGGTAATTTCCGTGCTCGATAGCACGACCACATCCGAGGCAGCGTTTGCGCCGAACGTGACGGCGGCGCCCGACGTGAAATTGGTGCCAGTGATGACTACCGCCGTGCCTCCGGCGGTCGGGCCGTTGGCTGGGACAACACTGACGACGGTTGGAGGTCCGGAGATAGGAGAGCCAAACGCTGCCGCCACGGCTGCCCAGCACAGGCCATTCTGCCCGCTCGCGGGACCAAATACGGTCGATAGAGCACCGGGGGCCGCGTCCGGCGCGTACTGCACGCAGCCGCCATTCTCGCCGAAGATTTGGGTGTACCCAGAACCAGCGATAATATCGTCGTAACTGGCATTCGCCACCACCGCGACCACGAAATCGAAGTAGGAAGTGTCGAGCGTCCCGGCATTCATCGGGAAAGCGCTAGGACTGGCGTTGCCGGAGGCGGCGTCGAGATTGTAAAAATCGCCGGTGAACCCGCTGGCTTCGAGCAGTCCGCAGCTGGTGATCATGGTGATCGTGCCCGACCCAACCGGAGTGACGGTGAAGGTCGTATTTTGCGGGCCGCTTCCGAAAGTGCCGGTCAGCTTCGGAGCGTTCTTCACAGCGTAAATCGCGACGGTCACCGAAGCGTATTCCGAAAAATTGGCGGCTCCCGGACAGCTGTAGGTCTTTACCAGCTGCCAAACTCCCGCCCAACCGCCCGCGGTCGTTGGCGGATTCGGGACGGGCGGCCCGTCTGCTTCGACGGTGCTCGTCTGTTCGGCGGTGCAGACCGCGATGATCAGACTGCCGGCTAAAGTGTCTTCCGTGTTAAAGCTGACACTGCAGCTATCGGAATCGCTCGAAGCCCATCCCGCCGATTGTCTGAGCGCAACCGCCATCTAGCGCGCTCCCCCGGCAAAGACCATCTCTTTGTCGTTTCCCGGACGCACCAGGATGTCGGAGCAGTTCGAGGAAATATTCCAGCGCGACCACTTGCGGGTTTTGTCGGTCGAGAGCATCTTCCCGGTGATGCCGATTTTGAGCGAGGGCGCATTCGCGAGATCGGTCGAGGTGTCGAGTTCGCGGTAGTCGAGCGCCCAGATCAGATTTGGCTGGGTCGCGCCGAAAATCGGGACCAGAATATAAATGCGGTGCTTTTTGGGATCGTTTTTGACGCAGATGGTCTGCTCGGCCGTCCAGTTGACGTCTTCCCAGGTGGGCACGGTCCCGTTCGGGTCGCCTTTATCGAGTTCCTGCGAAATCTTCCAGAAGTCGCCGCCGGCAAAGAGATAGAGCCCGTTTTGGTTGGCGACCACCGACCAGTCCTCGGCCGCGTCGCCGGTGCCGAACTGCCCAGGATCGGCGGCGCGAATCGAGCAAGCGCCCACCGAGCGCGACAGATTATTGACCACCCAGGTATCGGGTTCGCCATCGTTGTCTTGAAAATTGTGGATGCCGGCCGCGGTGTTCAGAATCGAAGTGTTGCGCTGGATGGAAAAGCAGCGAATGTCGGAGGGATCGTCAGACGAACCGAGCAGGCCAGTCGTCTGGTCGAAGTCTTCCGGGTCAATCGTGTACGACCAGAACGAAACATTCGCCGCAGTCGGATTCGCCGTATAAATGTTTGCCATCTCGGCGATCGTCACCACCTGCCCCGCGGGCACGCCCGACAGATACACGCGGAAAACCGTGTCCGATGGAATCACCGCCGGCGTCTCCGCGGAAAATTCGACGAGCTGAAATCCGTTCGCCCCATTCGCCAAAGAGATCACGGCTTCGGCAAGTTGCCCTTGGGAGGGGCTGTAGAAATCGGCGACCAGGCTGCCGACGAGCGCGGGCGATTGGACGAGCACGCGCCAGGTGTAGGCGGTCAGCGGCAATAGAATCGCGGTCCCGAAAGGATCTTCGAAAGCCGGCTGCGCGATCAGGCAATCGAAGGCCCCGCCGGCCGAGGTCATCTGATACTGGAGATAGATTCCGGGAAGCGTCGAAGCGACGATCTGGCCGGCGATCGAAGTCGAGTTGGTCGCCGACCAGCCGGAAGGGATCAGCAGCGAAGTGGCGACCGTCATCGCGCCGGCGCGGACGTAGAGATGGGTCGCGGCCGCAGTGGTGAAGAGCGAGACCTCGAAGCCGAAATCCGCTTGGTTGACTTCGCCCGGGGTCAGGTTCCCTACCGGGAAGTTCAACAAAACCGAGAGCGGCGCCGCGCTCGCGCCCGGATTCGCCCCGTTCAGCCCGATCGTTTGCGGATTACCAATGGGAATCCCCGCCTGCAGGAGTTGCACTGACAAATAGGTCGGCGAGCCGGGAATTGCCGAGCCTCCAGTGTAGTAGTACTCGACCGCGGCCGAGATCGCCTGCACCGGGCTCGCCGCGGCAAAGCCAAAGGCTTCAGTGAGCAGTTGCTGGGAAGTTTGGCCGGCGGTGACTGCCACGTCGGCATAGGCCGAAGCGGAGGTGATGTTATTCGGGTTCGTCCAGGCGCCGCCCGTGCCCCCGCCGTTTGTGCCCGAGCCTGCCGATTCCGTCGTCGACGAGTAATTGCTGCCCGCGCCGAGCGTCATGTTGAGCAGGTTCTGAATGGCCGAGTAGTCGCCCCAGCAGGCCAGACGCGAAGCGTAGGAATAGAAACCGATGGGGGCGATCAGGGTTCGTTGCCCAAATAGATTGTTGCCGACCTGGTCGATCGCGATTGCGTCGAACAGTGTATTGTCGGCGAAATCGAGCTGCACCGACTGCGAGGTGTTATCCTCGACGACGGTCGAAGTGCCGACGATCTGCAGGCCGACCATCGGCGTTGCCGGGATAATGAAGTAATTGTCGCCACCGGCGCCGGTTGCGCCGATGATTCTTGCGACCACGGTCTCATTGCCGAGTGGCAAGTCTCCGACGAGCAACTGCTGGGCGCCATTAGCGTAAAAGGCAGTAGGCGGCGAGGGCTTCGAAATCGCCCCGGAGCGGAATAGGAACATCGAAACGATGTTGTGCAGTCCAGGCGAAATCTGCCCGATGATCTGAGCGGTCCCGCTGGTGCCGGTGTCGTTTGGCCCGATGTTGTTATAAGTGAAAGTGGTCGGCGAGGGCACGCTCTGGATGAAGGCGGTCGTATTCCAGACGTCGGAGACGGTCGCAGTCGAAAGCGTCGCGGTCGCGTCCGCCGGGCCGTTCTGCCCGTAAGTGAAAGTGGTGGGGTTGACGATCGAGGCAACCGGATAGATGCCATCGAAGGCGACGACATCACCCGCGGTTGGAGTTACACCCTCGATATCGACCATCGAAGAGATCGCTAAACCGTGAGCCGTACTGGTGATGACGGTGACGGTGCCGTTGCCATCGCGCGAGATCGAAGCGATGCCGCCGCCGATCGCAACCTCGGCGAGCGTCATCTGCACTTGCCAGCCGACTTCGAACCCGTGAGCGGCGCTCGCGGTCGCGGTCACCAGGTTATTGAGCCGCGTGGCCCCTGCAATGGTGGCAGACGGCGGGGCGACGTTCGCGCAGGAGACGGGAGTCGCCGGTCCTTCTTGGGTAACCCGGTCTAAGTTTGTGCCATCGTACTGCAAGGGCGGCCATTGCCCAGTCAGTAAGTCCGAAAAAGCGAGATACTCGCGTCCGAAAGCGCTGGCCGAAAAGGCGCTGATGCCCGCACTCACTTGGGCGAGGACGCTCGGATTCCCCGGATTCGCTTCGACATCTTCGACCCAGAGGTTGCCGCTCGCGTCAAGCGCCAGGGTCAGCGGATCGCCGTTTGGCTGCAGATAGGTTTTACAGTAGAGCACCGCCACGTTGCCAAAGGATGGATTGAAGAGTTTCGAAAGGCAGGGGCGCGAGAAAGTTTCGCCGGGCACAAAAGCCATGTCCTGGTTGTCGGGCGAGAGACCTTCAGGCAGATCGACCGGGGCGACGCCGGTGTGCATCCCGCCAAATAGCGAAAGCGGGACATCGACGATCTGCGGCGGCTGGGGCGGGGCTTGGGCGGATGAGGCCATCGGTTAGAATGCGGTCATGGCGACGATCAATGGTGAAAGAACTGTCGAATCAAACGCGTTGTTCGCCTGTGTTTAACTAACCGAAACCGGCTTCGCCGAACTTCCGAAATAAGTCCAGGCCGACTGCGCCGACGCCGGAAACTTCGCCGCCGCCCGGAAGTAGAGCACCTGCTGCGGCAGCGACGCCTGAAACACGGGATGCAGCAGGCCGACGTCGATCGGGTTCGTGAACTGCGGGCTCGAGGAATACTGCAGGCGCCATTGCGTACCGGCGGGCGCGTTCGGATGCACGATCGTGACCGTGAACAGGCCGCTTTTCACGCTCGCCTGCAAGGCGCTCGGGGCCGAGGGCGGGGAAGCGCTGCCATTCACCCCGAAATTCCCCTGGCTGCGAACCGCCTCGACCTGCGAGGCGATGTCGTCGAGCGCCTGCGCCAGTAACCGGCTCTGGTTGAGGATGTGGGCGCGATTGGAATAGGTCGCGCCCTTCTGGGTGAGGGTAGACACGGTTGTCCGTGATTCCTAGGGCATCACGAACAATGCTTCGGCCAAAATCGCATCGTTCAAGACATTCGCCGGGTAGTTGCCCGCGGTGAGTTCGGTCAAGGCAGCCTGCGCGGCCGCTCCAGTGAAGACCTGCATGGTGCCGTTTGCGAGCGTCGTCCCCGGAGCGTACTGGTACTCGAACAGGCCCGCATACCCCGTGGCGAGGTTCGGCCGCGCCGACTTGATGCGTACATAGACCACTGCTTCGTAGGTCGGCAAAAGCGTACCTGGCGCCGAAGAGGCGAGGTTGAAAAGTTGCGTCAGGTCGAGCGTGTCGCCGCCCGCGACATAGGGATTGGCGTTGCCCGCCGAATCGACGTTCGTCGGGGTGATGTAGAACAGCACATGGAAGATTTTCCCCGTGCGCCAGACGAGCGGCTCCTGGGTCTGCGATGAGTAAGCGAGTTTCACTGCCAGCATAGAATTTCTCCTTTTACGAAATCGTTTTCTACCAGCGTCCCAAACCCATCCCCGCCTGCCGGCGCCCGCGTTGTCCCCAGGCGCGGCGGGAGAAACTGGCCCGCTGTTGCAGCTTCGAAAAACTGTTGGTGATCTGGTCGATGGCGACGTCGCCCTTGGCTTCGAATGTAGTGCCGAGCACGCCGCCGCGCGGGTTCACGAATTCGGCCGCGGCGTAGTAGGCGAGCGCTTCGGCCGACCGGGTGATGGGAACAATGGTCGAGACGAAGCCGCCCGCCGCGGGCGCGAGGTCAGCGAGATACGAGGAATAGCGCAGCCGCAGGTCTTCGCTCAGAATCGAGCCGGGAACGTAGAGCGCATCGTTGCGCCAGTCCCAATGCCGGTTCCAGTCGCCTTTGATGGTTGCCCGCAGCGCGTCCGGCGCCGGGTGCATTGGGCGGAAGCGATTAAGATTCGTATTGGTCGGCGATGGCGCCCCGACCGACGGCCGCTCCCAGAGGCGCAACGGTGAAATGAAGTCGGGCGGCAACACGGGCGTCTTCTGCAGGTTGGTGCCATCGAAAAATCCCGACCAGGAAATCCACTGCTGTGAGCCCGGATCGAGATTGGTCACGACGGGCAGGTTGAAGATGATGGTTTCTTCCTCCAGCCGGGGATGGCCTTTATCGATGAGTTTCTTTTGCAGCTTGCGCCAGCCCAAATTGACGGTTGGAAGGACGTAGGCTTGCGAGTCGTTGAAGATTTCTCCGGTTGCGATCGTCGCTACCCAGGCAACGCCATTCTGTACCGGCCCGGCCGCGGTCAGAATCAAAGTCGTGGGACTCTGGACGGCGAACACCTGATAAGGCACGTTATTGATGACAAACGGCGCCCCGTTGAAGTAGAGCGAAAACTGAGGCCCCGAAACCCAGGTGACAGTCACCCCATTGACGTTCGCCGTGCCCTGCGGATTCGGGACGAGTCCGGCGATGTAATCGGCAAGAATCGTCCGACAGAGCGAGGTCACGGTTTCGAGCGTGTCGTAGGCGGCCGGGTTGGGAGGGGGGATGGGCACGGGTTA